>Ga0308169_10002738_pt1 | contig 17888 bp, 15 predicted proteins | sample PhyBR1_2_FD_202139 | JGI IMG/M metagenome (GOLD analysis project Ga0308169, IMG submission 202139) | Phyllosphere microbial communities from UC Gill Tract Community Farm, Albany, California, United States - DLSLSB.R1 | ecosystem: Host-associated > Plants > Phyllosphere > Unclassified | place... | reverse complement strand
GTCCGCCTTTAATTTATGGGCCAGGTGTCAAGGCCAACTTTCGAAATATGATGGGGTGGCTAAAAAAGGGAATTCCGCTGCCTTTTGGCGCTATTTATAATAAGCGCAGTTTGGTTTCGCTCGAAAATCTTGTTAGCTTGATATTGTTATGTTTGGAACATCCCGGTGCCGTCGGCCAGGTATTTTTGGTGAGTGACGGTTTGGATCTATCAACGACTGAGTTACTGAAACGCACCGCTAGTGCGTTGGGGGTCAAGAGTCGGTTGATTCCCGTACCGGAATCTATGCTGATGTTTTCTGCTGTGATGCTGGGGCGCCGAGCGTTATCCCAGCGGCTATGTGGCTCACTGCAGGTTGACATTAGCAAAACCCGGTCGTTGCTAGGTTGGAGTCCTCCGGTTACCGTGGAAGATGCTTTGAATCGGACTGCTAAAGAATTTTTGGAATATTCTTAATGATAAACTTATATTGGATTATGCCGCTGGCGTTGGCTGGGGCACTCATAGGTACAGCGCTCCTTCGTCGATATGCGCTCTCCAATAGTCTGATTGATATTCCTAATGCCCGAAGTTCACACATGCTGCCGACCCCTAGAGGCGGGGGAGTAGCGATTGTGGTTTCATTTGTCTTGTGCTCAGTCTTTCTAGCAGCGTTCGGGTTGGCACAATGGTCTCTGACATGGACTATTGTTTTGTCTGGAGGAGTGGTTGCGTTTGTTGGTTTTATGGATGATCACGGCCATATTCCTGCCGCGTGGCGGTTAATGGGGCATTTCGCTGCTGCGATCGCTGGGATGGTCATAATTGGAGGATTATCTCCTGTATCTCTGTTTGGCATGCCACTGAAATTAGATTGGGCCGGTTATGTTTTCGGCAGCTTTTATCTCGTCTGGTTATTGAATCTTTATAATTTTATGGACGGGATTGATGGATTGGCGAGTATGGAGGCGATTTTTGTATGCTTGGGGGGAGCGCTTCTGTATATCGTTAGTGGACAGATCGACTTTGTATGGCTGCCTATCGCGCTGGCGCTGGCAGTGGCGGGTTTTCTGTATTGGAATTTTCCACCCGCGCGTATTTTCATGGGCGACGCCGGAAGTGGTTTTCTGGGGATAACGCTGGGTTTCCTCTCGCTGCAAGCGGCGTGGGTGAATCCGGCGCTGTTATGGGGGTGGTTGATTTTATTGGGTGTATTTATCGTCGATGCCAGCTGCACGCTGACTGTCCGATTGATCAGAGGTGATAAGGTGTATGAAGCTCACCGTAGTCACGCTTATCAATACGCGTCGCGTCGATTCGGCAGTCATCTGCCTGTCACTGCGTCAGTCACTGTTATAAATTTGGTTTGGCTGCTTCCGATTGCGGTTTTGGTAGCTTTCGGCAGTATCGACGGTTCCGTCGGTGTGTTAATAGCTTACCTGCCACTGGTTTTATTGGCCCTGCGCTTCAAGGCGGGTCAGCGTGAAGGTTGATCTTGCTTACTGCTCCGGGCAGGTTTTATGGCGCGTGGTATAGGAACCTTAATGCTGTTTGAGAAAATCTGATACAGCTTTAAGCTTGTCGCTTGCTTTGTGAAAGGACATTAAGATGCTTCGCCAATGGCTACTCAAACTTCCTCGTCGACAGAAAAGGCTGATGCAAGTTGGGACCGATGTGGTATTGGTCTGGATTGCGCTGTGGATGGCGTTTGTGGTTCGTTTGGGGATTGATGAGACCATCAATCCCCTCAGAGTCCATACTTGGCTATTTCTATCAGCTCCGGTGATCGCGATTCCATTATTCATCCGTTTTGGTCTGTACCGGGCGGTTCTTCGTTATTTTGGTAACGACGCTCTTATCGAGATCGTCAAGGCTGTAAGTCTTTCGTCGCTTATCTTGGGGTTGGTGGTCTATTGGTACAGTAACCATCAGAATATTGTTCCCCGTTCGATTATTTTTAACTACTGGTGGCTCAGCCTCTTGATGATCGGCGGGCTGCGTCTGGCGATGCGTCAATATTTTCTTGGCGACTGGTTCACCGCGGCTCAACATGTGCCCTTCACCAACAGGGATAATGGATTACCAAAGGTGGCCGTTTATGGCGCTGGGGCGGCTGGAAACCAACTCGTCGCGGCCCTTCGCATGGGGCGTGTGATGCGACCTGTCGCATTTATCGATGATGACAGTAGTATCGCCGATAGAGTGATCGCAGGATTGCAAGTCTACAAGCCAAAGCATATCCAACAGATGATAGATGCCACAGGAGCGCAGGAAATACTTTTAGCCATCCCCTCGGCTAATCGTGGCCGACGCCGTGAAATTTTAGGATTTCTAGAGGACTTTCCGCTGCACGTCCGGAGTGTTCCAGGGTTTATGGATTTGGCGAGCGGCCGGGTCAAAGTGGAAGATATTCAAGAGGTTGACATTGCCGACCTTCTGGGGCGTGATGCAGTCCCTGCTCAAAGTGATCTTCTTGAACATTGCATCAAGGGCCAAGTTGTTCTAGTCACTGGGGCTGGTGGGTCAATCGGCTCCGAGCTGTGTCGGCAGATTCTGGCATTGAAACCTACTACGCTTTTGCTATTTGAACACAGTGAATTCAACCTCTACAGCATAATGTCCGAGCTAGAGTCGCGGGTCGCACGCGAATCGCTACCTGTTACTTTGCTGCCGATTCTAGGATCCGTACGCAATCAAGAGAAGCTGCTGGATATCATGAAAACCTGGCGTGTCAAAACGGTTTATCATGCAGCCGCTTACAAGCATGTGCCGATGGTCGAGCACAATATTGCCGAGGGGATTTTGAACAACGCGTTGGGCACTCTTCACACTGCTCAAGCTGCCTTGCAAGCCGGCGTCGCCAACTTTGTACTGATTTCCACGGATAAAGCTGTCAGGCCCACCAATGTAATGGGAAGCACGAAACGCTTGGCCGAAATGACGCTACAAGCCCTGAGTCGGGAGCTTGCCCCTGTTATGTTTGGTGATGCTTCGAATGTGCCATGCGTTAATAAGACTCGTTTCACGATGGTGCGTTTTGGCAATGTGTTGGGATCTTCCGGTTCTGTCATCCCTTTGTTTCACAAACAGATTCAGCTAGGTGGCCCACTTACTGTCACCCATCCAAAAATCACCCGTTATTTCATGACAATCCCTGAGGCTGCACAATTAGTGATTCAAGCCGGTTCGATGGGGCTAGGAGGGGATGTGTTCGTGCTGGACATGGGGGAGCCAGTTAAAATTGTCGAACTCGCGGAGAAAATGATTCATTTGTCTGGACTGAGTGTTCGATCGGACAAGAATCCGCATGGTGATATCGCTATACAGTTTACCGGGCTACGTCCTGGAGAAAAACTCTACGAAGAGTTACTGATTGGCGAGAATGTCGCGGCGACTCAACACCCAATGATTATGACTGCCAATGAGGATTACCTTCCTTGGGACATGCTCAAGGCGCGACTATCCGCGCTTTTGGAGATGGTAGATAAGGACGATTACGCAAAAGTTCGTCAACTGTTGCGTGAAACGGTCAGCGGTTATGCCCCGGACGGGGAAATTGTCGACTGGATCTACCAGCAGCGTCGCCTCGAGCCCTGATTGTTACATAAGCTGTAACATACGCACTTTTGACAGATACCCATCATCGCCTAAGTTTGAGAGGCAGCTTCGGAAAAAGCTGCTTTTCTCTTATCAATGTCATGGAGCGTCACTTATGCGTAAAGCCTACTTCTATTCTTTGATTTTCGCCGTTCTGACCGGGGCCTCTGTGGCCGTAGCCGCTGCACCTGCGGCCAAAAACGAAACCATGGCGGCGTCGCAGATAAAGGAAATATCGGAAAAAACGCAGAGTGGCAGAGTGAATCTCAACGGGGCAGACGCATCTACGTTGCAGCGGGAGTTGATGGGGATAGGCGAGGCCAAGGCCAAGGCTATTGTTGCGTACCGTGAGACTAATGGGCCTTTTTCATCGGTGGACGAGTTGCTGGAGGTAAAGGGCATCGGTAAGGCTATCCTTGACAGGAATCGTGACAAGTTGGAAGTGAACTGAGGTGTGACAGTAAAAGAGGCCGGTCGAAGACTGGCCTTCTCTATTTTGGCGAGAAGTTAATGCCGAACCTCACCAACCCCCACTGATGGAGGACCGATACCATGCACAAAGACTACCCAGCCGCCTACCAGGTCAGCAAAGGCTCAGCCCTACAGGTGGACAAACCTTTTTACGAACGCATCCGCAACCAACAGGACAAGCGCACGCTGATCGAGCAGTTCGAAGTCCCAATCCGCACCGGCCGAGCCTGGCACGTACCGGCCGGTCATGTGTTCCGCGTCACGACGCCGGTGGGCCCGCAGGTGGGCGACTTCAACGTCTGGAACGCCCACGATCCCCGTGAACGCCTCTGGGCGGCGCGTACTCGCCAGCTCCAAGGTGCACACGTCAGCACCCATGATCGGTTGTGGTCGAACCTCCCATTCCTGCGGCCATTGGTGACCATCACCGATGACAGCCTGGCCGGTTATGGCATCGATGAGCACGGTGGACGGCTGCACGACTTGTTGGGTACGCGCTGCGACCCCTATGTGAACAAAATGCTGACTGGCGAGGACTTTCACCATCACTGCCATTCGAACCTGACCCGTGCGGTGCTGCCCCACGGACTGACGGAGTTCGATGTGCACGACGTGTTGAATATTTTCCAGTGCACGGGGCTCAATCATGACGATATGTATTTCATGAAGGCCTGTCCGGCGCAGAAGGGCGACTACCTGGAGTTTTTTGCCGAGATCGATCTGCTGTGTGCGTTGTCCACCTGTCCTGGTGGTGACCTGTCGCTGGCGATGTGGGGGCCGGATGCGCAAGATCCGCTTAGCGTCTGTCGTCCGCTGGGCGTGGAGATCTATAGGCTGGAGGAATCATTGCTGACCGGCTGGAGCCAGCCTGAGCGGGCGGCATACAAGGGGTTGCATGGCTTGCACATTGCCAAGGCGGATTGGGAGCAGTGAGGTAGCAAGCGCTGGCTTTTTGTGGCGAGGGAGCTTGCTCCCGCTGGGCTGCGTAGCAGCCCCAACAGGCCAAACCCGCTTAGCCTGACACTCCGCGCCAGCAGGTTTAGGGCCGCTTCGCGCCCCAGCGGGAGCAAGCTCCCTCGCCACGGAAGCGGTGTGCGGCTTAACGATCCTTGGCCTCCTTCGCATCCATCTCGGCATTGCGCTCGGCCACACGCTTGCGCTGTTCATCCGTCAATTCAACCTTGTTGGCGGTGTCGCGCAGCATCATCAGACCGCCAACGATCGAGCCGATTGCAACAATCAGAATCAACCAGGCATACCAGGGCATAGGGCTCTCCTTGAGGGGGCGATGGACGAACGAGCATTTCGCTGTTCCATCGCACCTATCACTTATGAGCGAAAGTCGCTCGCAGTGGTTCAATACTACGCCCGTTCTGCCGCTTTCACCTCAGAGCCCGGTCAGCATCGCATCAGCCGGCGCGTCGGCACGCAGTTGTGCGGTGAGCAGGAAATACAGGAAGCCCGCCGCCATGAAGCCGAGGAAGATCAGCCCGATCAGCGCATTGAACCAGGCCATCGCCACCAGGCACACCACCGCCAGAACCAGGGCGATTCCCGGCACGATCGGATAACCCGGTGCGCGGAAAGTACGTTCCAGATTGGGTTCGGTTTTACGCAACTTGAACAGGCTGAGCATGCTCATGATGTACATGACGATGGCGCCGAACACGGCCATGGTGATCATCGCTGCGGTCAGGGTCATGCCGCCGAGGTTTATCAGGCCGTCGCTATAGATCGCGGCGATGCCGATCACGCCACCGGCGACGATGGCCCGGTGCGGGGTCTGGAAGCGTGACAGTTTGGCCAGGGAGACAGGCAGGTAGCCGGCGCGGGCCAGGGCGAAGAACTGGCGCGAATAGCCAAGGATGATGCCATGGAAACTCGCCACCAGGCCGAACAGGCCGATCCATACCAGCATGTGCAACCACCCGGAGCTTTCGCCGACCACGGTTTTCATGGCTTGGGGCAACGGATCGTTGATATTCGACAGGGTCCGCCAATCGCCCACGCCTCCAGCGAAGAACATTACGCCCATCGCCAGCACCACCAGGGTCAGGATGCCGCTGATGTAGGCCTTGGGGATCGTACGTTTCGGGTCCTTGGCTTCTTCGGCCGCCATCGCTGCGCCTTCGATAGCAAGGAAGAACCAGATGGCGAAGGGAATCGCGGCGAACATGCCGGCAATGGCCGGTGCGCCGAATACGTCGGAACCGGCCCAGCCGTTCAAGGCAAAGTGGCTGAAACTGAACGCCGGGGCGACGACGCCCATGAACACCAGCAGTTCGGCTACCGCCAACACGCAAACGATCAGTTCGAACGTCGCGGCCAGTTTGACGCCGAGTATGTTCAGACCCATGAAGACGATATAGGCACCGACCGCCGCATGTTTTGGGTCCAGGGCGGGGAATTGCACATTCAGGTAGGCACCGATGGCCAGGGCAATGGCGGGCGGTGCGAAGACGAATTCGATCAACGTCGCCAGCCCGGCGATCAAACCGCCTTTCTCGCCAAAGGCGCGGCGACTGTAGGCAAACGGCCCGCCGGCGTGAGGAATGGCGGTCGTCAGTTCGGTGAAGCTGAAGATGAAACAGGTGTACATGGCCGCGACCATGAACGAGGTCACCAGGAAACCCAGCGTCCCGGCCACGCCCCAGCCATAGCTCCAGCCAAAATATTCGCCCGAAATCACCAGCCCGACGGCAATGCCCCACAAGTGCAAGGTGCCTAGCGTGGGTTTGAGTTGTGTGTTCATCGGTGGCTCCCCTCGATCCATAGCAAAAGCGCTGGCGAGGGGCAGTGCAGTGGGCGTGCCAGTGTGGCGAGGGCGGTCGTAATGGGTGAAATCGTGTCGTATCGGGGATGTTCCTTGCTTGATGTGCCCCTGTTGTGCGCCAGTTGAGGGCGTTGGCGCTGATGATGCCGCCTTCGCGAGCAAGCCCGCTCCCACACTGAACTTGCGGTGAGCAGTCGATTTCATACACACCACGCCCCCCCTGTGGGAGCGGGCTTGCTCGCGAAGAGGCCCGCCCATCCAACCACCCAGCCGATTTTTTTACAGATTCTTTATCCCCCAACCTATTTCTCGATCTCGTTCCTTTACAGCCTCCCTGCCGACAATCACTCCACACACGGCACGACGCCGTACCACGGAGAAATCCCATGAGTGTTCTGGACGGGGTGTCGCTGCTGCTGGCAGTGGCGCTGTTCATTTATCTGCTGGTTGCGCTGTTGTGCGCGGATCGGAACTAGGAGCGGCTATGCACGGTTATGACTATGGGCTGGTCCTCGCCTTTTTTGCCCTGGTGCTGATTCCGGCACCGTTTCTGGGGCGTTTTTACTATCGGGTGATGGAGGGCCAGCGCACTTGGCTGTCCCCGATCCTCGGCCCGGTGGAGCGCGGTTGCTATCGCCTGGCCGGCGTCGATCCCGACCTTGAGCAGAGCTGGCAGAAATACACCCGGGCCTTGCTCGCCTTCAACCTGTCCGGTTTTTTCGTGCTGTTCGCGGTCTTGTTGTTCCAGGGATATCTGCCCCTCAACACCGAGCAATTGCCGGGCATGGAATGGACCCAGGCCTTCAACACGGCCGTGAGTTTCGTGACCAACACCAACTGGCAGTCCTACAGCGGCGAGGCATCCCTGAGCTACCTGAGCCAGATGATCGGCCTGACCGTGCAGAACTTCGTCAGCGCCGCCACCGGGCTGGCGGTGCTGGTGGCGCTCTGCCGCGGGATCGGGCGCAAGTCCACCGCGACGCTGGGCAACTTCTGGGTCGACATGACCCGTGCCACCCTTTATGGGCTGTTGCCGCTGTGCCTGTTGTTGGCGCTGTTCCTGGTGTGGCAGGGCGTGCCACAGACTTTTGCGCATTATGTGCACGGGGTGACGATGCAGGGCGTCGACCAGGTGATCCCATTGGGGCCGGCCGCGAGCCAGATCGCCATCAAGCAGCTGGGCACCAACGGCGGTGGTTTTTTCGGCGTCAACTCGGCACACCCCTTCGAGAACCCGACGGCCCTGAGCAATTTGTTCGAGGTTGCTTCGATCATCCTGATTCCCGCCGCGCTGGTGTTTACCTTTGGCCATTACGTCAAGGACCTGCGTCAGAGCCGGGCGATCATCGCTTGCATGCTGGTGCTGTTCTTGATCGGCGGCGCCACGTCGCTGTGGGCCGAGTACCAGCCCAACCCAGCCCTGAACAGCCCTGCCGTGGAACAGACCGCGCCCCTCGAAGGCAAGGAAGCGCGCTTCGGCACCACCGCTACGGTGTTGTGGTCGGTGACCACCACAGCGGCGTCCAACGGCTCGGTCAACGCCATGCATGACAGCCTGAATCCGTTGAGCGGCATGGTGGCGCTGGTGAACATGATGGTCGGCGAAGTGATCTTCGGCGGCGTTGGGGCCGGTCTCTACGGCATGTTGCTGAACGTGCTGATCGCGGTGTTCCTGGCCGGATTGATGATCGGTCGTACCCCGGAGTACCTGGGCAAGAAGCTGGGTGCCAGGGAGGTGCAGTTGCTGGTGGTTACCCTGTTGGTCATGCCCGTGAGCGTGCTGGTGCTGGGCGCCATCGCCGCGAGTTTGCCCGGGCCGGCCGCGGCGGTGAGTAATCCGGGGGCCCATGGTTTCAGCCAGTTGCTGTACGCCTACACCTCGGCGGGAGCAAACAACGGTTCGGCATTCGGTGGGTTCAGCGCCAACACGTCCTTCCACAACCTGATGCTGGGCCTGGGCATGTTGATCGGCCGTTTCGGCTACATCCTGCCGGTGCTGGCGTTGGCTGGCAGTCTGGCGCTGAAGAAAACCGCGCCGATCGGCCAGAACAGCTTCCCCACCCACGGCCCGCTGTTCGTGACCTTGTTGACCGTGACCATCCTGCTGGTGGGTGGACTGACCTTCCTGCCGACCCTGGCGCTGGGGCCGATTGCCGAACACCTGAGCATGGGCTTCTGAGGAACTGATGATGAATATGCCGATGAGTAAAACCGTTGCCGCCAAGGCACCGGAACAACCGAAAGCCAGCCTGTTGGCCCTGTGGCGGCCCGCGCTGGTGCAAGCCTTCGTCAAGCTCGACCCGCGCCAGCTGCAACGCGCCCCGGTAATGCTGGTGGTGGAACTGACTGCGATCCTGACCACCGTCCTCTGTTTCATTCCCGACAGCGCAGTGCCGACGTTTGTGGCAGCGCAAATCGCCCTGTGGCTCTGGTTCACCGTGCTGTTCGCCAATTTTGCCGAAGCGTTGGCCGAAGGTCGCGGCAAGGCCCGGGCCGACAGTCTCAAGGCCGGCAGTGAGGGCCTGAGCGCACGTCGCCAGACCGCCAGCGGTTTTGAGGTGATCCCCGCCACCCGCTTGCGCAAAGGCGATGTGGTGCGCGTCGCAGCGGGGGAGATGATTCCCGGCGACGGTGAAGTGATCGAAGGCATTGCCGCCGTCAACGAGGCTGCCATCACCGGTGAATCGGCGCCGGTCATTCGTGAGTCCGGTGGTGATCGCTCGGCCGTCACCGGCAACACGCGGCTGGTGTCCGACTGGTTGCTGGTGCGCATTACCAGCAACCCTGGCGAATCCACCCTGGACCGCATGATCGCCCTGGTCGAAGGCGCCAAGCGCCAGAAGACACCCAACGAAGTGGCGCTCGATATTCTGCTGATCGGCCTGACGCTGATTTTCCTGCTGGTGGTGGTGACGCTCCAGCCGTTCGCTCACTTCGCCAATGGCAGCCTGCCCTTGGTGTTCCTGGTGGCGCTGCTGGTGACGTTGATTCCGACCACCATCGGCGGGTTGCTGTCGGCCATCGGCATCGCCGGGATGGATCGCCTGGTGCGCCTGAATGTGATCGCCAAGTCCGGCCGCGCGGTCGAAGCGGCGGGGGACGTGCATGTGCTGATGCTGGACAAGACCGGCACCATCACCTTCGGCAACCGCCGTTGCGCGGCAGTCCATGCCGCCCCCGGCGTGAGCGCCCAGACGCTGGCCGAAGGTGCGCTGTTCGCCTCGCTGGGCGACGATACGGCCGAGGGCAAGTCCATCGTCGAATACCTGCGGGGCTTGAATCCGCAATCCGAGCCCGGCCTCGAAGCGTTGACGGTTGTGCCGTTCAGCGCCGAGACGCGGTTGTCCGGCGTCGATTATCAAGGACGCATCTACCGCAAAGGCGCTGTGGATTCGTTGCTGGATTTCATCGGTCTACCGCGCAATGAGCTGCCGTCGGCCCTGGCCCGGGAGATCGACAAGATCGCCCAGAGCGGTGGCACGCCGCTGCTGGTGTGCATGGATGGCCGGCTGCTGGGCGCGATCCATCTCAAAGATGTGGTCAAGCCCGGCATCCGTGAGCGTTTTGCCGAGCTGCGCAAGCTGGGAATCCGCACGGTGATGGTCACCGGTGACAACCCATTGACCGCCGCCGCGATTGCCGCTGAAGCCGGGGTTGATGACGTGCTGGCCGAGGCTACGCCAGAGAAAAAACTCGCGCGAATCCGCCATGAGCAGAACGACGGTCGGCTGGTGGCGATGTGCGGCGACGGTGCCAACGATGCGCCGGCCCTGGCCCAGGCCGACGTCGGCATGGCGATGAACGACGGCACCCAGGCGGCGCGGGAGGCCGCGAACATGGTCGATCTCGACAGCGACCCGACCAAGTTGCTGGACGTGGTGCAGATCGGCAAGGAACTGCTGGTGACCCGTGGCGCGCTGACCACGTTTTCCATCGCCAATGACATCGCCAAGTATTTCGCGATCCTGCCGGCGCTGTTCGCTTCGATTTATCCACAGCTCGGCGTGTTGAACGTCATGCACCTGAGCAGCCCGCAGAGCGCGATCCTGTCGGCCATCGTGTTCAACGCATTGATCATCGTCGTGCTGATTCCCCTGGCCTTGCGTGGCGTGCGGGTGCAGGCGGCGAGTGCGGCGGCGCTGCTGCGGCGCAACCTGTTGATTTATGGCCTGGGCGGGATTGTCGTGCCGTTCGTGGGGATCAAGGCGATCGATATGTTGCTGACGGTGATGGGGCTGGTTTGAGCCAGTAATGGGACTGACCACTGACATTGTGGCGAGGGGATTTATCCCCGTTGGGCTGCGTAGCGGCCCCCAAGCCTGATACCTCAGTGTGTCAGGCAAAACGATGGCGACTGTTTTTGGGGCTGCTGCGCAGCCCAGCGGGGATAAATCCCCTCGCCACAAATGTGTTTTCATATTGAGGATATTTGGATGTCCACACTCGTTCGCCCGGCCCTGAGCCTGTTGCTTCTGATGACCCTGATCACCGGCGTCGCCTACCCACTGCTGGTCACTGGCGTGGCGCAGGTCGTCTTTCCCGTCCAGGCCAATGGCAGCCTCATACAGGATGCAACCGGCAAGGTCCGTGGCTCGATGCTGATTGCCCAGGATTTCACCGGTGATGCCTGGTTCCATCCACGGCCATCGGCCGGTGCCTTTGCCACGGTCGCCAGCGGTGCCAGCAACTTATCCCCGAGCAACCCGGCCCTGGCCGCAAGGGTGCTCGATGACGCCGAAAAACTGCAAGTGCCCGGGCAGGGGCCGGTACCACTGGCGCTGCTGACCACCTCCGCGAGCGGGCTGGATCCGCACTTGCCACCGGCCGCGATTGCCTATCAACTGGCCCGTGTCGCCGCGACGCGCAATCTGCCGGTTTCGACCTTGCAGCGATTGCTCGACGACAACATCGAGCAACCCTTGGTGGGCCCGCCGGTAGTGAATGTACTGGCGCTGAACCTGGCCCTGGAAAAGCTATAGACCAGTGAAACCGCCTTCGCGAGCAAGCCCGCTCCCACATTGAATCTTGGCGGACGTAGAAATAGCGTACTACGTAGATCCGGTGGGAGCGGGCTTGCTCGCGAAAGCGGCTGAACATCCGCTACATCAACATCTGAAACGAGAGCCACCAGCATGAGCGACGCCGGCCGCGCCGATGCACTGTTAGCCAATCTGCCCCGCAACGACCGAGGCCGACTCAAGGTTTTCCTTGGCGCGGCCCCGGGTGTCGGCAAGACCTACGCCATGCTGCAAGCAGCCCACACGCGGTTGCGCCAAGGGGTAAAGGTGATTGCCGGCGTGGTGGAAACCCATGGCCGAACCGAAACCGAAGCGCTGCTTGGCGGCCTGGTGCAACAGCCATTGGTGCGCTCGGAATATCGCGGCGTCATGCTCGAGGAAATGGACCTCGACGGTCTGCTGGCGGCCCGGCCAGCCCTGGTCCTGGTGGATGAACTGGCCCACAGCAACGCGCCCGGCAGCCGCCATGCCAAGCGCTGGCAAGACATCCAGGAACTGCTCGGCGCTGGCATCGATGTCTACACCACCGTCAACGTCCAGCACCTGGAAAGCCTCAACGACCAAGTGCGCGGCATCACCGGTGTGCAGGTCCGCGAGACGTTGCCGGACTGGGTCCTGCAGGAAGCCGATGAATTGCTGCTGATCGACCTGCCGCCGCGCGAGCTCCTGGAGCGCCTGCGCGACGGCAAGGTCTACGTACCGGAACAGGCCCGGGCGGCCATCGATGCGTTCTTCACCCAGACCAACCTGACTGCATTGCGCGAATTGGCCATGCAGACGGCCGCCGCCCAGGTCGATAACGACTTGGCCCAAGGGTATCGGCAGATGGGCCAGGCCGCACCGGCGGTGCGCGGACGTTTGCTGGTGGGCGTAGACGGTGACGTCCAGGCTGAACGCCTGGTGCGCCATGCCAGCCGCGTTGCCCAGCGTCGACATCTGCCGTGGAGCCTGGTGCATGTGGACAATGGCAGCGTTCGCGACGAGCCTTCACGCCAGCGCCTGCAAAATGCCCAGCAATTGGCCGAGCGCCTGGGCGGGGAAGTGGTGCTGCTGCGAGCCGGCGAGGTGGCCAAGACCTTGATCCAGCATGCCTGCGAGCGTCGCGCCACGCTGGTGTTGGTGGGACAATCCAGGCCGCGCCTGCGCAGGCGGCTGTTTGGCGGCGGCCTCGCTTCGCGCCTGTTGCGTGATGCCCGCGGCCTGGAAATCAACGTGCTGGACAGCGACGAGCAACCCCGTCCCGCCCGCGTGCGTTCAAGCGTCGTCCAGACCGGGTTCGATTATGTACTGGCGCTGCTGGCGACCGTGGCGGCCAGCGCCTTGGCCTGGGGGATTTCGGGGGTGTTGGCATTGCCCAATATTTCCCTGGTGTTCCTGATGGCGGTGTTGCTGGTGGCCGTGCGCAGCAGCCTCGGCCCGGCGCTCGCCTGCGCGGCGCTGTCGTTCCTGGCCTATGATTTTCTTTTCATCCCGCCGAATTTCTCCCTGACCATCCAGCGCGAAGAAGACGTGCTGACACTGGTGTTTTTCCTGCTGATGGCGGCCCTGACCGGCAACCTGGCGGCCCGCCAGCGTCGTCAGCTGCAGGCCCTGCGCGACACCCAGCAGGAAACCGGCGAGTTGCTCGACCTGTCGCGCAAACTCACCGCTGCCACCGACCGCCAGGCCGTCATCAGTGCTGCCGCCCAGCACCTCAACGGCTGGCAAGACTTGCAATTGTGCCTGCTCAACCGCGACAACCAAGGCAGTTGGAAAATCGAGAGCGGAGAACCGCTGACGTTCACCGAGCCCGAGCGCGCGGCAGCCGACTGGTCCTGGCAACACGACCAACCGGCTGGCGCCGGCACCGGGACCCTGCCATCCGGGCGTTGGTGGTGGTGGCCACTGTCAGCGGAGGGCGGGCCGTTGGCGTTATTGGGCGTATGTCCGAAAGAAGGCAAGCCCCTGAGCGGTCAGCGTCGTCGTCTGCTGGCGGCCCTCAGTCAGCCGTTGGCCCAGGCATTGGCGCGGGCGCAACTGGCCCAGGATCTGGAAGCGGCGCGCCTGCATGGCGAGACCGAGCAGTTGCGCAGCGCCTTGCTGGCTTCGGTGTCCCACGACCTGCGCACGCCGCTGACCGCCATGCGCGGCAGCATCGACAGCCTGCTGGCGCTGGGGGAGGCGATCCCGCTGGCGGATCGTCGCGAGCTGCTCGAGGGCACCCGCGATGAAGCCGAGCGCCTGGACCGCTACATCCAGAACCTGCTGGACATGACCCGCCTTGGCCACGGTGCCCTGAAGCTGGCGCGGGACTGGGTGTCGCCGGCAGATATCGTCGGCAGCGCGCTGAACCGCCTGCGTGCGGTGCTGGCGCCGCTGGCGGTCGGCGTCGAGGTGCCCGTCGAATTACCCCTGCTGTATGTCCACGCCGCGCTGATCGAACAGGCCCTGGTGAATGTTCTGGAGAATGCTGCGCGGTTCTCGCCGGCCCACGGACGACTGTTGCTGAGCGCGGGGACGACGGACGCCGAAGTGTTTTTTGCCGTCGCCGATGAAGGGCCGGGCATCCCGCAGGAAGAGCGGGAAAAGATCTTCGACATGTTCTACACCGCGGCGCGAGGTGATCGGGGCGGGCAGGGTACGGGGCTGGGCCTGGCGATCTGTCAGGGCATGGTCGGTGCCCATGGCGGGCGCATCAGCGTGACCGATGGCCTCGACGGGCGTGGCACCTGCATCACTTTGCACCTGCCGTTGCAGGCACAGCCGGGGATGGACGATGAAGCTTGAGCGGCGCTGGGTTACTCTTTTCCCACCGGCTTGCCTTTTCACCTGACCGCACTGAACGGACCCCATGAGCCAGACCGCAACCCTTTTGGTTATCGATGACGAACCGCAGATCCGTAAATTCCTGCGCATCAGCCTGGTTTCCCAAGGCTATAAAGTGCTCGAGGCCGGCACCGGCACGGAAGGACTCGCGCAGGCGGCATTGAACAAGCCGGACCTGCTGGTGCTCGACCTGGGGTTGCCGGACATGGACGGCCAGCAAGTATTGCGCGAGTTTCGCCAGTGGTCGACGGCGCCGGTGCTGGTGCTCTCGGTGCGGGCCAGCGAAGCACAGAAGGTCGAGGCGCTGGACAACGGTGCAAATGATTACGTGACCAAACCGTTCGGCATCCAGGAGTTCCTCGCCCGAATCCGCGCCCTGTTGCGCCAGGCCCCGCCAGGCGAGCCGCAGGAAGCGGCGCTGAAGTTCGGCCCGCTGACGGTGGACCTGGCGTATCGACGGGTGCTGCTGGACGGCGCCGAAGTGGCCCTGACCCGCAAGGAATACGCGGTCCTGGCGCAGTTGGCGCGACATCCCGGGCGTGTCATCACCCAGCAGCAACTGCTCAAGGATATCTGGGGGCCGACTCACGTCGAAGACAGCCACTACCTGCGGATCGTGGTAGGGCACCTGCGCCAGAAACTCGCCGACGACCCGACCCGGCCCCGCTTCATCGTGACCGAGGCGGGAGTGGGGTATCGGTTGTTGGGTGAGGCAGGAATTTAGCCGCGAATAGGTATCAAACCGTGCACCCTCGCCACAAGGGGTCAGCAATCATGCTTAATTCTGCTCACTCTCATACCGATCCAACGTATCACTGGCAATTTCTCGCCCCAGGGCGATCAATTCAGGCGCCTTGTAGAACTCGAAAAACCGGCACACCCGTTTCGGCACGTTGATCAGCACATCCGGCGGATAACCGGCGATCTTGTACTGGGCCAGCGATGTCTGCATCACCTCGAAGCTCTGGTTGATCAGATCCAGCAACGACGCAGGCCCGACGTTGTCGATGATGAACGAGCCGGTGGCGGACTTCGGCGCGCCTTCGGTCTCTGGTGCGGCGGCCGGTTGCTGGCCTTCGGGTTCGGCGGACTCCAGCCAAGGATTGATATCGGCAGCCTCGGCCTTTAACGCTTCCTGTTCCAGCAGCAGCAATTGCTCGGCTTGCTTGCGGCGAAACGGCAGGCGCGACCCCAAGGAACTGACCAGGGTATCGAAGCGCCGCCTGAACGCGGCGGGGCGCTGGATGACCGGCAATCGGTACTGTTTCTGGTTGGTGGCGTTGAGGTTGACGGCGATGATCAGGTCGCAATGGCTCGACACCACCGGCACGATCGGCAACGGATTGAGCAGGCCGCCATCCACCAGCATGCGGTTACCTTGCATCACCGGGGTGAACAGGCTGGGAATCGCCGCCGAGGCGCGCATCGCCTGGTGCAGGCAACCTTCCTGGAACCAGATTTCCTGCTGGTTGGTCAGGTCGGTCGCGACGGCGGTGTAGGGAATGCGCAGGTCTTCAATGTTCAGTTCGCCGACGATCTTGCGGATCTGCCCGAAGACTTTTTCGCCACGGATCGCCCCCAGGCGAAAGCTGACGTCCACCAGTCTCAGCACATCCAGGTAATCCAGGCTTTCGATCCAGTTGCGATAATCCTTGAGCTTGCCTGCGGCATAGATCCCGCCCACGACAGCGCCCATGGAACAACCGGCGATGCAGGCGATGTCGTAGCCACGCCGTTCGATTTCTTCGATCACCCCGATATGGGCATAGCCCCGGGCCCCACCGGAGCCCAATACCAATGCGACACGTTTTGTCATGACCTGACCTCTTGTCGAACAGACTTCAACAATGCACTGATCGACGACTTGGCTCAATCGTTGTGGCGCAGGCGTCGTTTTTTGACACGTCGGCGCGGCATTTGCGTATTCTCGGCCACACTTGAATATAGGCGGGCGGGCCAGGCACTTTTTACCGGCGCGACCGTCTTACCAGCACGACTGTTTACCTGACTTGAGGTGTAATCGATGAAAGCCCGGATCTGCCTGCCCCTAGTGGCGTCCCTGATGGTTCTGGCCCTGGCCGGTTGCGCAGGCAAAACCGCTTACCGTGACAGCTGCGGTACCCAGCTCGACGCCGCCTGGCATGAACTTGACCTGGCCAAGGCCGAGGGTTTTGCCGGCACTGTCAGTTATTCCAAGGCCCTGTCGCTGCTGACTGGCGCCAAGACCCAGCAGCAATTCGAAGCCTTCGAAGGCTGCTCCAAGAAAGCCGAGAAGGCGCGTTTCTACATTCGCGAATCCCGCGCCGGACGTTAACGACAGCCGCAAGCTTCGAGCTTCGAGCTTCAAGAAGGCGGCATAAGCTGCTTCCACTTGCAGCTTGAACCTCGCAGCTTGGAGCTGCACACGGAGTGCGTCCCATGATCGATCGGCTGGTGGCCCGGATATTGGGCCTGGAAGTTCGCCTGCTCGCCTGTCAGGCCCGTTTGAATGCCCACACCGACAGCGAAGCGTTGCATGACCTGCGCACCACGGTTCGCCGTTTGCGCAGCCTGCTTCGTCCGTTGCGCGGACTGCCCGGCGTCGAGCAACTGGAAGCCGCCGCTGCGGCGGTCGGCGCCCTGACCACGCCTCTGCGCGATCGGGAGGTGCTCGCGGCCTACCTTGAGCAGCACGGCAAGAACGACGCAGCACAACGCCGTCGAGTGCAGATGGCCGACGCTTATCCCCGCGTGGCCGCCAGTGCGCAACTGGCGCAGTTGTTGATGATCCTGGACGCGTTCCCACGCTTCATCCGCGCCGCCCAGCGCGAAGGATTGCTCAAGGGGTTGCGCAAGCGCATCGAGAAGCGCCTGGGCAAACAATGGAAACAACTCGGCGAAGCCCTGCATGATCCGGCCCACGACCGTCACCGGTTGCGCTTGTTGATCAAGCGCGTGCGCTACGCCATCGAAGCCTATCCCGAACTCGACCGCCTGCCCGAAGCTGCCTTGCCACGGCTCAAGTCTGCCCAGGCCGCGCTGGGTGACTGGCACGATTGCTGGCAATGGCTCGCCAAGGCCGAGGAAGAAACTGATCTGCAATCGTGTGTGCCGATCTGGCAGCGCACCATGGAAAAAGCCGAGGCCAAATCCGATAAGGTCCTCGACAAGCTGATTGCGAGTTGCTTCAAATCCTGAATCCTGCGCAGATTCATGTGGGAGCGGGCTTGCTCGCGAATGCGATAGATCAGTTCATACAGTTCTGAC
>Ga0308169_10002736_pt1 | contig 17898 bp, 15 predicted proteins | sample PhyBR1_2_FD_202139 | JGI IMG/M metagenome (GOLD analysis project Ga0308169, IMG submission 202139) | Phyllosphere microbial communities from UC Gill Tract Community Farm, Albany, California, United States - DLSLSB.R1 | ecosystem: Host-associated > Plants > Phyllosphere > Unclassified | place... | reverse complement strand
GGCGGCGCAGGCCTGCGCGTCCTGACCGGCCCCGCCACCTCGCCGACCCTGGCGGCCCAGCTGGCGGCGCTGCAGAAGAAGTATCCGGCGATGCGCTGGCATGCCTGGGATCCGCTGCACGACGACGGCGCCGCGGCGGCATCCAGCCTGGCCTTCGGGCGCCCGCTCGACACCCTGTACCGGCTCGACAAGGTGGCCGTGCTGGTGACCCTGGACGCCGACCTGTTCGGCGCCGAGGGCGGGCGGGGCGGCAGCGTGGCGCATGCGCGCGCCTTCACCGCGCCGCGCCGGCTCGGCGCCAACGTCGCCGCCAACCGCCTGTACGCGATGGAGTCCACGCCGACCCTCACCGGCGCCTACGCCGACGAGCGACTGGCGCGGGCGCCGCACGAGATCGAGGCCTCGCTGTGGCGCATCGCCGGCCTGCTGGAAGCGGCGCCCGGCGGCGGTACCGCACCGGATCCCGCCGTCGCGCGCTGGGAGACCGCGGTGGCGATGGCGCTGCGCGGGGCGCGCGGCCATGCGCTGGTGGTGGCCGGACCGGGTTTGAGCCCGGCCAGCCGCGCCCTGGCCCACCTGCTCAACCAGCGCCTGGGCGGGCAGCAGGGCCCCGTCGCCCATATCGAACGGGTCGCGCTCGGCGCGCCCGAGCATGGCGCCACGCTGGCCGGACTGGCGGCCGACATGCAGGCCGGCAGGGTCGACACCCTGCTTATGCTCGACACGAACCCGGTCTACACCGCGCCGCCCGCACTCGGCTTCGCCCAGGCCCTGCGCCGCGTGCCGCTGAGCGCCCACCTCGGCCTCTACCGCGACGAGACCGCGCGCGAGGCCGGCTGGCACCTGCCGCTGGCCCACGGCTACGAAGCCTGGAGCGACGCCCGCGCCATCGACGGCACGGCCAGCATCGTGCAGCCGCTGATCGCGCCGCTGTACGGCGGCCGCTCCGCGCACGCGCTGCTGGCGACCTTGCTGGGCGAGGGCAGCCGCGACGGCCTGGTACTGGCGCGCGCCGCCTGGCAGGCCACTCGCCCGGAAGCGGCCGGGCCGGCCTTCGACGCCTTCTGGCGCGAAGCCCTGCGCCGCGGCGTGGTGGAAGGCAGCGCAGCGCCGGAGGTGACGGTGCGCGAAGTGCCGCCGGTGGACATGCCGAAGCTGGAGACGCCGCCGCTGGTGGCGCGATTCGTGCCCGACCCCTCCGTCGATGGCGGAGAATTCTGCAACAACGCCTGGCTGCAGGAGCTGCCGCGGCCCCTGACCTCGCTCACCTGGGACAACGCCGCCCTGATCGGCCCCGCCACCGCCAGGCGCGCCGGCCTCCTCGATGGCGGCGTGGCCCGCCTGACGGTGGACGGCCGCAGCATCGAGGCGCCGGTGATGGTGCTGGCGGAGCAGGCCGAGGGCGTGGTCACGCTGCCGCTCGGTTACGGGCGCAGCGGCGCCGGCTCGGTCGGCAATGCGGTCGGATTCGACGCCTACCGCCTGCGTCCCCAGGCCGCGCTGGGCGGGCCGGTGCCGCTGCGGCTCGAGGCGACCATGGGCGGCCATGTGTTCGCGCTGCGCCAGCGCGAGGTCGACATGCACGGGCGCGATCCGGTGAAAGTGGCGCAGGCCGGGGCCAAGGCGGCGCCGAAGAAGCGCGAAGAGGAAGAGGGCGGCAAGACCTCGCTGTATCCGGAATACCGCTACGACGAGTACAAATGGGGCATGGCGATCGACCTCAACGCCTGCATCGGTTGCGCCGCCTGCACCGTCGCCTGCCAGGCCGAGAACAATATCCCGGTGGTCGGCAAGGAAGAGGTGATGCGCGGCCGCAGCATGCACTGGATCCGGGTCGACCGCTACCGCCTGGGTGCGCGCACGCTGTTCCAGCCGGTGCCCTGCATGCATTGCGAGCATGCGCCCTGCGAAGAGGTGTGCCCGGTCGGCGCCACCGTGCACGACGACGAAGGCCTGAACGTCCAGGTCTACAACCGCTGCATCGGCACGCGCTTCTGCTCGAACAACTGCCCCTACAAGGTCCGCCGCTTCAACTTCCTGCAGTATTCGAACCAGAAGCTGGAAAGCCTGAAGGCGCTGCAGAACCCCGAGGTGACGGTGCGCCGGCGCGGCGTGATGGAAAAATGCAGCTACTGCCTGCAGCGCATCACGCGCGCCCGCATCGACGCCGAGAAGCAGGGCCGCCGCATTCTTGATGGCGAAGTGGTCACCGCCTGCCAGGCGGCCTGCCCGACGACGGCGATCCACTTCGGCGACCTGAACGACCCGCGCAGCGACGTCCTGGCGGCCAAGTCCTCGCCCTTCGACTACGCCCTGCTGCAGGAACTGAACACCCGGCCGCGCACCAGCTACACCACGCGCCTGATCAACCCCGACCCGGAGCTGGAATGAGCGCGCCGCCGTCTTCCACCGATACCGGAACCGGGCAGCCCAGGTCCCGCGACACAGCGGAACTGCGCGCCGGCTGGGGCTATGCCGACGTCAGCGACAAGATCGCCGGCATCGTCCTGAACGGGAAGTTCGGCTGGAAGTGGTGGAGCGCCTTCCTCGTCGCCTCGGCCGGCGTGACGGCGCTGCTGGTCGCGGTCAGCTGGCTGCTGGCGAAGGGCGTCGGCATCTGGGGCGTCGACATCCCGGTGGCCTGGGGTTTCGCGATCGGCAACTTCGTCTGGTGGATCGGGATCGGCCACGCCGGCACCTTCATCTCGGCCGTCCTGCTCCTGCTGCGCCAGCGCTGGCGCACCTCGATCAACCGCTTCGCCGAGGCCATGACCCTGTTCGCGGCCAGCATCGCCGGCCTGTTCCCGATCCTGCACCTGGGCCGGCCCTGGTTCTTCTACTGGATCGTGCCCTATCCGAACGTGATGAACGTCTGGCCGCAGTGGCGCAGCCCGCTGGTCTGGGACTTCTTCGCGATCGCCACCTACCTGCTGGTGTCGCTGATGTTCTGGTACGTGGGCCTGATTCCGGACCTGGCCACCCTGCGCGACCGCGCCGGCCGGCGCGGGCAGCGCGGCGCCCAGCTCGCCTACGGCCTGCTGGCCCTGGGCTGGCGCGGTGAGGCGCGCCACTGGGCCCGCTTCGAGAAAGCCTATCTGCTGCTGGCGGGGCTGGCGACGCCGCTGGTGGTGTCGGTGCATACCATCGTCTCGCTCGACTTCGCGGTCGGGAACACGCCCGGCTACCACTCGACCGTGTTCCCGCCATACTTCGTGGCCGGCGCGCTGTTCTCGGGCTTCGCGATGGTGCTGACCCTGGCGATCCCGCTGCGCGCGGCCTTCGGGCTGCAGGACTTCATCACCGGACGCCACCTGGCGAATGCCGCCAAGGTGCTGCTGGCGACCAGCTGGATGGTGGGCTACGGCTACCTGTCCGAGATCTTCACCGCCTTCTACAGCGGCGACAAGTACGAGACCTACATGACCATCAACCGCTGGGTGGGGCCGTATGCGCCGGTCTACTGGAGCATGCTGACCTGTAACATCGTCCTGCCGCAGATCCTGTGGTGGCGGCGCGTGCGCCACAGCGTGCCGATCCTGTTCCTGCTCAGCCTCGCGATCAACTGCGGCATGTGGATGGAGCGTTTCCTGATCGTGGTGTCCTCGCTGCACCGGGACTTCCTGCCATCGAGCTGGGGCATGTTCTACCCGACCCGCTGGGACTGGATCACGCTGTTCGGTTCGATCGCCTTCTTCGTCTGGCTGTTCCTGCTGTTCGTGCGCTTACTGCCCCTGATCTCGATGGCCGAGATGCGCGAGCTGGTGCGCGAAACGGCAAAGGGGGACAAATGAGGCAGGAAACGAGGCAGGAAGCGGGCAAGGCAGTGTATGGCCTGCTGGCCGAATTCCCCAACGCGGACAGCCTGTGCGCGGCGGCGAAGGAGGCGAGGGCGCACGGCTATACCCATGCCGAAGCCTACAGCCCCTTCCCGGTCGGGGGCCTCGAAGAGGTGCTCGGCACGCGGCGCAGCTGGGTCGCGCCGGCGGCCCTCGTCGGCGGCGCGCTGGGCGGCGCGGCCACTTATTTCCTGCAGTGGTATGCGGCCGTGATCGACTACCCGATCAATGTCGGCGGCCGGCCGCTGCACTCCTGGCCGTCCTTCATTCCGGCGACCTTCGAGCTGACCATCCTGGGCGCGGCGGTGGCGGCGGTGCTGGCCATGCTGATCCAGAACGGCCTGCCGAAGCTCTACCACCCGCTGTTCGAGGTCGAGGAATTCGAGCTGGCCAGCCGCAACCGCTTCTTCCTTTGCCTGCCCGCCCACGACCCGGTGTTCGCGCCGGGTCCGGCGCGCGAGCTGCTGGAAGGCCTGCATCCCATGCTGCTGCGCGAGGTGCCGGCATGAGATGCATCCCGGGCATCCTGGTGGCGCTGCTCCTGCTGGCCGGCTGCGAACGGGCCAAGCAGGACATGTACGACCAGCCGCGCTACAAGACCTTCGCCGCCAGCACCCTGTTCCCGGACGGCGCCTCGGCGCGCACGCCGCCGGCCGGCACCCAGCCGCGCGCCCGCGGCGCCTTTTCCGACAGCACCGGCGGGCGCCAGGGCGGCACCGCGGTGCAGGAAGACATCGCCGCCGAGACCGCGCAGGCGAATCCCTATCCGGTCGACCTGCGCCTGCTGGAGCGGGGACGCGAGCGCTACATGATCTACTGCCTGCCCTGCCACAGCCCGGTGGGCGACGGCGACGGCCTGGTGGTGCGGCGCGGCTTTCCGGCGCCGCCGACCTACCACCAGCCGCGCCTGCGCGACGCCCCCGACCGCCACATCTACGACGTGATCACGAACGGCTACGGCGTGATGGTGCCTTACGCCGACCGCATCGAGCCGGCCGAGCGCTGGGCCATCGTGGCTTTCATCCGCGCCCTGCAGCTGAGCCAGAACGCGCCGGCCGACGGCCTGCCGCCCGACATCCGGGCGAAGCTGGACGCCCAGCCCGCCTCCGCAGCCGCAGCCGCAGCCGCGCCCGCGGCCGCTGCCGTATCCAGGGGGGCGCCATGAGCCGCACCATGCTCGCGATCGCCGCCGTGGTGACGGCCGCCGTGCTGGCCCTGATCGGCTGGCGCATCGACCTGCGCGCGCTGCTGGCGGGCTACCTGGTGCTGTGGTGGTTCGCCACCGGCGCGCTGCTGGGCGGGCTGGCGAATGTCTGGCTGCACCAGCTCACCGGCGGCGACTGGGGCGAGCTCATCCGCACCCCGTTGCTGCGCGCGGCGCGCTGGCTGCCGCTGGCCTGCCTGCTGTTCCTGCCGGTGCTGGCCGGCATGCATCTGCTCTATCCCTGGGCCGGCGCCGAGCCGGTGGAGCCGGATACCGCCTTCCGCAAGCTGTGGCTGAACCCGACGTTCTTCGTGGCGCGCAGCGTGGCCTACCTGCTGCTGTGGAGCGCGCTGGCCTGGATCGAATTGCGCGCCCGCCACCGTTCGGGGGGCCGCGCCGCCGCCTGCCTGCTGGCCTTCGTCTTTTCGAGCGGGCTGGCGTCGATCGACTGGCTGATGTCGCTGCGGCCGGAATGGTATTCGAGCGTGTTCGGCTGGCTGACCGGCACCGGCCAGATGCTGAGCGGGCTGGCGCTGGCGGTGCTGCTGATCGACCGCGAAGCCGCGCGCCAGCGCCTGCCGGACTTCGGCAACCTCCTGATGATGTACGTGCTGACCTGGGCCTACCTGGCCTATGTGCAGTTCCTGGTCATCTGGTCCGCCGACCTGCCGCGCGAGATCTCCTGGTACCTGCTGCGCGCCACGCCGGGCTGGAAGGCGGTGGCCTGGACCCTGGCCGTCGTGCATTTCGCGGGGCCGCTATTGATCCTGCTGTCGCGCCATGCCAAGCAGGCGCCGAAGATGATGGGGGGACTGGCGGCCCTGCTGCTGGCGGTCCACCTGCTCGATTGCTGGTGGCTGGTGCTGCCATCGGTGACGGGCCTGACGGATCACTGGACGTGGCTGGCGCCGCTGCCGGTGCTCGCCGGCGTCCTGCTGGCCTGGCTGGCCTGGCGCGGCGCAACCATGAAGGGGAGGGCGGCGCATGCCTGAGAGCGAAGACGGCGGCATCGACGTGCGCGCGATCCGGCGCGGGGCGCTGGCGATCGCGGGCGGCATCGGGTTCGCGCTGGCCGGCTCGTGGTGGCTGCTGCACCGACTCGGACCGGTGGCGAACACGGCGCACCCGCCGGCCGCGATTCCGGCGCCGCGCCTGCAGCCGGCGCCGCAGGACGAGCGGGCCGCCTATTTCGCCGAAAAGGAAAAGCGCCTCGGCAGCTACGGCTGGGTCGACCGCCAGGCCGGCGTTGCCCACATTCCGCTGGACGAGGCGATGCGGCTGCTGGCCGCGCGCCGGCAGCAGGAGAACAAGCCATGATCCGGCTGTTACTGCTGTTCCGGCTGTTACGGCTGTTACGGCTACTGGGAGGCGCCTGCTTCGTCATGGCGCTGTGCGGCGGAGCGGCCGGCGCGCAGGCGCTGCGCCTGCCGGCCCAGCCCGCGGCGGATTTTTCGCCGACGATCGGCACCCGCCTGCCGCTCGACGCCATGCTGCGCGACGAGGCGGGCCGGCCGCTGCGCCTGGGCGAGCTGTTCGGCGCCGCGCCGGTGGTGCTGGTGCCGGGCTACTACAGCTGTCCCAACCTGTGCAGCACCCTGTTCGAGGGCGTGTTGCAGGCCCTCGCGCTGGGCGGGATGGCGGCCGGCAGCTACCGCCTGGTCGGCTTCTCGATCGACCCGCACGACGGCGCCCAGGCCGCGACATCCAAGCGCCGGGCCTATGCTTCCCTGCTGCCCGGCGGCGCGGCCGACCTGCGCATGCTGACCGCCGACGCGCCGGCGCTGGCCCGCATCGAGGCGGCGCTGGGCTACCGTGCGCCGCGCGTTCCCGGGGCCGGCGCGCAGTTCGGTGAGTTTGCCCATGCCGCCGGCTTCGTGGTGGTCGATGCCGGCGGGCGCATCACGCAGTATTTCCCCGGCGTGCGCTTCGATCCGGCGGCCCTGCGCACGGCGGTGCGGGCGGCGCGCGACGGCGGCGGTGCCGGCGCCAAAGGCGGCGGCGCAGCCTCCCTCGGCGAGCGCCTGCTGATGCTGTGCACCCACTACGACCCGGCGCTCGGCAGGAACAGCGGGGCGGCGATGGCGGCGGTGCGCAGCGGCGTGCTGCTGGCCCTGCTGGGCCTGGGCGGATGGCTGTGGCGCCGGCGCAGCTTCCATGCCGCGAAGGAGGGCGGGCCATGACGGTGCCTTTCCACGTGTTGCCGGCCGACGGCGCCGCGTCCGCCACCCGGCTCGACAGCCTGGCCCTGTGCCTGCTGCTGCTGACCGGCGCGGTGGCGCTGGGCGTGCTGGTCATGATGATCGTGTTCTGCGTGCGCTACCGCGCCCGCTCCAAAGCCGACCGCAGCCACGTGCCGTCCAGGGACCTGCCCGTGGAGATCGCCTGGACGGCGATCCCGATGCTGCTCTTCCTCGGCCTCTACGCCTGGGGCGCGATCGACTACGCCGCCCTGTACCGTCCCGATCCCGCGGCCACGCCCGTCTTCGTGGTGGCCAAGCAGTGGATGTGGAAGGCCGAGCACCGCAACGGCCGGCGCGAAGTCGGCCAGCTGCACCTGCCGCTGGGGCGGCCGGTGCGCCTGGTGCTGACCTCGCAGGACGTGATCCACAGCTTCTTCGTGCCGGCCTTCCGCATCAAGCAGGACGCGGTGCCGGGGCGCTATACCTCGATCGGCTTCACGCCCAGCAAGGCCGGCGAGTACGAGCTGTTCTGCGCCGAGTACTGCGGCACCGAGCACGCCATGATGACGGGGAGGATCGTGGTGCTGCCGCCCGCCGAGTACGGACGCTGGCTGGCCGAAGGCCCGCGCCAGCCCGGCATGGCCGCGCGCGGCTTCGCGCTGTTCCGCCAGTACGGCTGCAGCGGCTGCCACGCCGCCGGCTCGAGCGTGCACGCGCCCGACCTCACGAACCTGCTGGGACGCCGCGTGCACCTGCAGGACGGCCGCGAGATCACCGCAGACGAAGCCTACGTGCGCGATTCCATCTACCTGCCGCGCAAGGACGTGGTGGCGGGCTACGAGCCCATCATGCCCTCGTTCGCCGGCCAGATCGGCGAGGAAGACCTGCTGGCGATCATCGAATACATCAGGGAGAGCGGACATGACCCGTCCACAGAGCGACCTTAGCCTGATCGAGGAGGGCGATACCCGGCCCGGCCGCAGCTACCTGTCGGAAGGCTGGACGCTGGGCTCCTGGCTGGGCACGCGCGACCACAAGCGCATCGCGCTGCTGTACGCGGCATCGATCACGCTGTTCTTCTTCCTGGGCGGGATCGCGGCGGCCCTGATCCGCATCGAGCTGGCCACGCCGCAGGGCGACCTGGTCAGCGCCGACACCTATAACAAGCTGTTCACCGCGCATGGCGTGATCATGGTGTGGCTGTTCCTGATCCCCTCGATCCCCTCGGTGCTCGGCAACTTCCTGATGCCGATGATGATCGGCGCGCGCGATCTTGCCTTCCCGCGCCTGAACCTGGCCAGCTGGTACCTCTACATGCTAGGCGGCGCGATCGTCCTGTGGGCGCTGCTGGCCGGCGGCGTCGACACCGGCTGGACCTTCTACACCCCGTTCTCGACCATGTTCTCGAACTCGCACGTGGTGCTGGCCCTGGTCGGGGTGCTGGTGGTCGGCTTTTCCTCGATCCTGACGGGGCTGAACTTCATCGTCACCGTGCACACCATGCGCGCGCCGGGCATGGGCTGGTTCCGGCTGCCGCTGTTCGTGTGGGCCAACTACGCCACCTCGCTGATCCTGGTGCTGGCCACGCCGGTGCTGGCCATGACCCTGGTGCTGGTCGCCGTCGAGCGCCTGTTCCAGGTCGGGATCTTCGACCCCGCGCTGGGCGGCGACCCGCTGCTGTTCCAGCACCTGTTCTGGTTCTACTCGCACCCGGCGGTCTACATCATGGTGCTGCCGGCGATGGGCGTGGCCAGCGAGATCATTCCCTGCTTCGCGCGCCGGCCCGTGTTCGGCTACCGTTTCATGGCCTATGCGATCCTGGCCATCGGCGTGATCGGCTTCCTGGTGTGGGGCCACCACATGTTCGTCAGCGGCCAGTCGGTGTATGCGGGCATGGTGTTCTCGCTGCTGTCCTTCATGGTGGCGGTGCCGTCCGCGATCAAGGTGTTCAACTGGACCGCCACCCTGTACAAGGGCCGCATCAGCTTCAGCGCGCCGATGCTGTACGCGCTCGGCTTCGTCGGCCTGTTCACGATCGGCGGCCTGACCGGGCTGTTCCTGGCCGCGCTGGCCCTCGACGTCCACCTGTCCGACACCTATTTCGTGGTCGCCCACTTCCACTACATCATGGTCGGCGGCTCGGTGATGGCCTACCTGGGCGGCATCCACTTCTGGTGGCCCAAGATCACCGGCCGCATGTACTCGGAAGCCTGGGGCAGGCTGGCCGCGGTGGTGATCTTCGCCGGCTTCAACCTGACCTTTTTCCCGCAATACCTGCTCGGCTATGCCGGCATGCCGCGCCGCTACCACAGCTACCCGGAAGAGTTCCAGCTGCTGCACGTGCTGTCCTCGGCCGGCGCGGTCACGCTGGCGATCGGCTACCTGATGCCGCTGGGTTACCTGGCCTGGTCGCTGCGCTACGGCCGTCCGGCGCCGCCGAACCCCTGGCAGGCCACCGGACTCGAATGGCAGGCGGCATCGCCGCCGCCCGTCCACAACTTCGCCCAGCTGCCGGTGGTGGCGCGCGGTCCCTACGCCTACCATACCGATTGAGCCCCATGAGTACGGTCAAGCAGCCCCACGCCGAGCAGTTCACCAGCCGCGAACAGCAATCCTTCGCCGGCACCTTCGGCATGTGGGTGTTCATCGCCAGCGAACTGCTGTTCTTCGGGCCGCTGCTGTTCGGCTACCTCTACCTGCGGGTCCACTATCCCGAGGCCAGCGCCGCCGCCAGCCGCCATACCGACTACCTGCTCGGCACGAGCAACACCGCGGTGCTGCTGACCAGCAGCTTCCTGATGGCGCTGGCCGGCCATGCCGCGGAAAGCGGCCAGCGGCCGCGCGCCATGCGGCTGTTGTGGGCGGTGGCGGCGCTGGGCTTCGTCTTCCTGGTGCTGAAGGGCTGGGAATACCACAAGGACTTCCAGGAAAACCTCTTTCCCGGCCCCGGCTTCCGGCCGGAGCATGGCGGCCGGCTGCAGCAGCTGCCCGGCATGCAGCTGTTCTTCATCCTGTATTTCGTCGCTACCTGCCTGCATGCGGTGCACCTGACGATCGGCATCCTGGTGTGCCTGGCGATGGCCTGGCGGCTGCGCCGTCCGCCGCCGGTGGGCGTATCCGCCGATGCCATCGAATACGCGGGCCTGTACTGGCACTTCGTCGACGTGGTCTGGATCTTCCTGTATCCGCTGCTCTACCTGGTCGGCAGGGCGGGAGGCTAGCATGGAGAAGCGCACCCGTCCCCTGGTCCTGACCTGGCTGGCCTTGCTGGTCCTGCTGGCGATCAGCGCCGGCACGTCCTGGCTGCGGCTGGGCTGGATCAATACCGCGATCGGCCTGGCGGTCGCCACGGTCAAGGTGGTGCTGGTGGGCCTGGTCTTCATGCGCCTGCGCGTGACCCATCCGCTGCTGCGCCTGACGGCGGTGGCAGGCCTGACCACGCTCGCCCTGCTGTTCATCCTGTCGGGTGCCGACTATGCCACCCGCAGCGAGGTGCCGGCGCCCTGGCAGCATCCGTCCACGGTGGCGCCGCGCCTGGGGCGCTGACCCAGCCCCGGCCTCGGTCTGGCCTCATGCGCCCGGGCGGACCGCCCAGTCGGCGATCAGCTTGCGGTAGGCTTCGCCGACCGGCCGGATCTTGCGGTCCAGGTCGAACAGGCCGCGCGGGTTGACCACGCCGCGCTGGGCGCGCAGTTCGATGTTCCAGTCGACCTGGTCGGTGACCGAATACCAGGTGAAGCCGGTGACCGCGACCCCGGCCCGCATCAGGCCGCGCACCAGCGCCCATTGCCTGGCCAGCCAGGCGCAGGCTTCATCGCCGTGCGGACCCTGGTCGCGGTTGGTCTCGGTGTGCATCAGGGGCAGGCGGTAGCGCTCGGCGTATTCGCGGGCGATCACCGCGTAGCCCAGCAGCTCGTCGACCGGGTGCATGCTGCCGTCGGCCTCGACGTGGTGTTCGTTCGAGCGGTAGTAATCGGTGCCGAGGATGCAGTGCTTGCGCAGCGCATGGTTCTCGAAAAAGCGCAGCTCTTCCTCGCTCATGCCGTTGTCCAGCACGAAGCTGCGCAGCGCGGGTTCCAGCTCGCGCCCGTAATTGAGATCGAGCGTGAGGAAGCGGCGCAGGTTGCGTGCCTCGGCGATCGCTTCGGCGTCCGGCTCGGTGGCGTGGAAGTATTCGCTGGACTCGCTCTGGATGAAACGGGTCGAGGGGCGCAGGGCGCGGATCGCGTGCATGGCCAGCAGGTTGGCCTTGACCAGGTGCTTGATGGCGGTGACGTAGGCATGCTCGTCGCTCAGCTGTTCGTTCCACAGGCCGTAGAGGGCGGAGAAACGGGCGCACACATACATCTCGTTGACCGGGGTGAACATGTGGATCCAGTGATAGCGCTGGGCGAAATCGGCGGCATAGCGTGCGAACAGTTCCGGGAAATCCGGGTTCTGGAAATTGCCGATCCAGTCCGGCACGCCGAAGTGGCAGAGGTCGGCGATCGGCTCGATGCCGAGGCGGCGCAGCTCGGCGAAAGCCTGGTCGGCGAAATCCCAGTCGTAGCGCAGCGGGGCCAGCCAGCAGCGGTGCAGGGGCACGCCGTAGCGCAAGCTGCGGATGCCGAGACCGGCCGCCAGCGCGAAGTCGGTGCGCCAATGGGTGTAGTGGCCGCATTCCTCCATCTGGTCGCGGCGGATGCGGCCGTGGCCGATGGTCGGGCTGCTGTTCTCGATCCCGCTGGCGAACATGAAGGAGGACGATGCCGCCGTCATCGGCGCGCTCCGAGCGGTGGCTGGGGAGTGACGACGCCGGGCGGGACTTCGGATACGCTGGACAGCCCGGACAGCATCATGCAGTCCTGCAGCTCCTGCCCGAACAGCTGCAGCGCGCAGTAGACGCCGTCGCGGCCCTTGGCGCACAGGCCGTACAGGCAGGCGCGCCCGCTCAGGCAGGCATGCGCACCGAGGCCGAGGGCCTTGACGATGTCGCCGCCGGTGCGGATGCCGCCGTCGAACAGCACTTCGATGCGGCTGCCGACCGCCTCCGCGATCTGCGGCAGCACCGAGATCGAGGAAGGCGCGCTGTCCAGCTGGCGACCGCCGTGGTTGGAGACGATGATGGCGTCGGCGCCGATGTCGAGGGCGCTGCGCGCATCGTCCGGATGCATCACGCCTTTCAGGATCAGCTTGCGCGGCCATTCCTTGCGCACCCAGCGCACGGTGTCGAGGTCGAAGCTCGGGTCGAACTGCGCTTCGATCCACTTGGACAGCGATCCCACCGAGCCGCCTTCCTTGATCTCGTGCTCGAGGTTGCCGAAGGTGTGGCGCTTGCTTCCCGCCATGCCGGCCAGCCAGCGCGGATGGGTCAGCATCTCCAGTACGTTCTTCGGCGTCAGCCGCGGCGGCACGCCCAGGCCTTCCTTCTCGTCGGCCCAGCGCTTGCCCTGGGTGTGCAGGTCGATGGTCAGCACCAGCGCCGAGCAGTTGGCCTCGAGCGCGCGGTGGATCAGGTTCTCGTTGACCTTTTTGTCCTTCATCAGGTAGAGCTGGAACCAGAAGGGCTTGCCGGTTGCCTCGGCCACGTCCTCGATCGAATTGATCGAGCAGGTCGACAGGCAGTAGGGCACGCCATAATCGGCCGCCGCGCGCGCCGCCTCGCACTCGCCGTTCGGCCACATCAGCCCCGCCAGCCCGGTCGGGCCCACCGCCAGCGGGATGCGCGCCGGGTCGCCGGCCATGGTGGTCGCGGTGTCGCGCCGGGCCACGTTGCGCAGGCTGTGCTGGCGCAGCGCCAGGGCGCGCAGGTCGTCCAGGTTGCGCTGCAGGGTCAGCTGCTGCTCGCTGCCGCCGTGGATGTAGTCGAACAGCACGCCGGGCAGGCGTTCCCTGGCCAGGGTCTCGAGGTCGAAGATGCTGGCGATTTTGCTCATGGCTTGGTCATGTCAGAGTTCTCCACGGGATGCCAGGGTGCGGATGCGGTCGCCGATGCGGCAGGCCAGGGCCTGGATCGTCAGCGAGGGGTTGACCCCGCCGCAGGTCGGGAACAGCGAGCCGTCGCAGACCCACAGGTTGCGCACGTCCCAGCTGCGCCCGTCGGCGTCGACCACGCTGGTTTCGGGATCGAAGCCCATGCGGCAGGTGCCGAGGATGTGGCTGGTGTCTTCGCTGGTCCACAGGTCCTGGCCGCCGGCCGCATCCAGCATCCGGCCCATGTAGCGGCGCGCATGTTCCTGCATGCGGCGGTCGTTGTCCGAGTACGAGAATTCGACGTGGGCGATCGGCAGGCCATGCTGGTCGCGTTCGTCGGCCAGGATGACGCGGTTGCCGGGCCGCGGTTCGGTCTCGGCCACCGCCACCAGGCCGCTCATGTAGTTATAGTCGAGCATGGCCTCGCGCAGCTTCGTGCCCCACAGCTGGCGCGAGGTGGCGACCAGCTGGGCCCAGGCGCGCGGCAGCGGGCCCTGGCTCATGAAGGCGTAGCCGCCGGCGAAGTCCTTGCCTTCGTCGGCGTAGTTCCAGTGCTCGCAGACGGCCATGTTGGGCGGGCCCTTGTTCCAGCGGATTTCTTCGTCGAAGCGCGCCCACACGCCCGGTCCCGCATGGGTGGTCAGGTGGGTGCCGACCAGGCCGGAACGGTTGGCCAGGCCCTGGGGGAAGGACGGGCAGGCCGAGTTCAAAAGCAGGCGCGGGGTCTCGATCGCATAGCCGGCCACCACCACGTTGCGCGCGCGCTGGAAACGCCATTGCCCGCTGCGGCGGTAGTGCACGCCGCCGGCCAGGCCCTGCGCGTCGAGTTCGATGCGCCCGGCCATGGCGAGGTCGCGCACCTCGGCGCCGGCGCGCAGCGCGCGCGGGATCCAGACCACCAGCGCGCTCTGCTTGGCATTCGTCGAACAGCCGAAATTGCAGAAGCCGCGGTAGACGCAGGGCGGTGACTTGCCGCGCGGCGCGGACACCGTCGCCAGCGGCACCGCCGACCAGGCTACCCCCATGCGTTCGGCGCCGCGCGCCAGCACCAGGCCGGCGGCGTTCATCTCGTGCTCGCGGTAGGGATAGCGGCGGTGCGGCGGGCCCCAGGGATAGCGCAGCGGGCCGGAAATCGCCAGCGCGCGCTCGGCTTCCTCGTAATACGGCGCCATCTCGGCGTAGGTGAGCGGCCAGTCGAAGCCATAGCCGAGCAGGCTGCGCGAACGGAACCATTCGGGCCGGAAGCGCAAGGAGATCATGCTGAAGTGGACCGTCGAGCCGCCCACGCCCCAGCCGGAATTGTTGCCGCCGAGGGCGATCGGGTCGGCGCCGGAGGTGAGGCGTTCGTCCAGCCAGTACAGCTGCTGCTGGGCTTCCTCGTCGGAGGCGAAATCCTCGAGCGGGCGCCAGAACGGACCGGCCTCCAGCACGACGACCGAGAAGCCGGCTTCGGCCAGTTTGCAGGCGAGGGTGGCGCCGCCGGCGCCGGCGCCGACGATGGCGAAGTCCACCGCATCGTCGTCGCCGTATTCGCGCATCGGCATCCAGCCGCCGCGTTCGAAGACGTCGGGCGCGCGTCCCTGTCCGGTGCGTGGCAGGTAGTCCATCAGCCCGGGTCCTTCGGCTTGCCTGCGCGCGCCTCCCATGGATCGCGGCTGTCGAATCCGAGGCGCACGTAGCCGCGCGGGCTGGCCGGACCGCCGAAGCCGATCTCGCTCCAGGCCCAGGGGTGAGCGTAATAGATGCCGGCCGCGGTCTTGAGCAGCCAGTGCGTGAAGAAGCGTTCCGGGTGCAGGGCCTGCCAGTGCGGCGAGCGCACGTCCTGGTCCGCCAGCGCCCGCAGCAGGGCATCCTGTTCCGCCGCGCCGAGCGCCGTGAAGTCGCGGCCGTGGCGGCAGCGCGCTTCGTCGGCGAGGGCGGCGAGGCCCTGGCGCCAGCACTCCCGCAGCGGCGGCATGTCCGGATGGCGGAAGCCTTCGCCGACGTTATCGTGCAGCATGGCGTCGATCCAGGGCGTGATCGGGATCGGTTCAGGACGGTCCGGCTGGGGCAGCAGGCGCCGGTTGACGGCTTCCAGCAAGTTCCATTCGGCTTCGCTGAGGAAGCGGCGCGGCGGGACCTGGTCCAGGCGTTGGGCCAATACGCGCCGGGTGGTGTCGTCGAAGGAAGGGCTGTCCCATTTGGCCAGTACGTCGTAGCCGGGGTAGCGGGCGCCGGTGCTCATGCCGCCTCCCGCCAGGCGGGCTCGCGGGCGCGCAGCGCCAGGGCGGCGCGTCCGGCCAGCGCCAGCGCGGAAAAACTGGGCGGCGCCGGCAGCGGCGGTCCGCTCAGCAGGTTCTGGCTCCAGTTGCGCCAGCCGCCCATCTGGCGCGCGATCCCGAAGGCGTGAAAGGCGACACCGGCCGCGCCCAGCCAGGCGGTGGCGGCCAGCCAGCCGCGCGCCAGGCGCGAACGCCTGCGCGACGGGGCCGCCGGCACGCTCGCCGCCGCCAGCAGCGCGGCGCCGACCGGCGGCAGGCTGACCGGCAGCCACATCGCCGGGTTGTGGTAAGCGCCGCGGAAGTGCAGCAGCGCCGCTTCCATGCTGGTGCCGGCCAGGCCGGCCGCCGCCAGCATGCCGAGGGCGCGGCCGCGCGGCATGCCGGCCAGGATCGGCTCCCCGCGTGCGACCTCGCGCGCGGCCAGCCCGAGCAGGCCGGCCAGCGACAAAGCCGCCGGCGCGCCGACCGGCGCCGCATAGAACAGATTGCCCCAGGACAGGCCGCCGGGCCGGCGCAGCACGTTGTACACGTGGAAGCCCAGGCCCGCCACGCCGATCGCGCAGGCGGCGCCGAAGGGCAGGGCGGCCACGCGCCCGCCAGGACGCCGCGCCGCCTTCGTGGCGCCGGCCAGCACCAGCGTGGCGCTCGCCAGCGGCGCGAACATGCCGGGGTTTTCGAAGCCCCCGCGATAGTGTTCGAGGGCGCTGTCGCTCAGCACCGAGGCGGCCAGCATCGCTGAGGACAGGTAGAGCTGGCCGGCGGCGCGGGCTTCGGGATCGGCAGTGTGCGCCGGCGCCGGCGGGCGCATCGGGCGCGCGGGGCGCACGGGACGCGGCCGCGAGCGCGCCAGCACCGCCGCCAGGGCCAGCCCGAGGGTGACGGCGCCCAGCGCCCGCGCCCCCGGACCGGATTCCGTGCGCGCCAGCCGGGTCACGGCTTTTCCTTGGGCAGGATGCCGCTCAGCACCTGGCGCGCGACTCCGGCCAGCATCGAGCCTTCCTTTGGATCGCCCTTGACGACGGTCTCCATGAAGGACTTTGCCTGTTCCAGCGTGATGTGGGAAGGCAGCGGCGGCACTTCCGGATCGGTCCTGAACTCCAGCACCACCGGACGGTCGGCGTGCAGGGCTTCGCGCCAGGCGGTGCGGACTTCTTCCGGATTGTCGCAATAGATGCCTTTCAGGCCGATCAGCTCGCCGAACTTATGGTAGGGCACGTCGGGGATCTGCTGGGTGGCGTTGAATTTCGGATCGCCTTCCATCACCCGCTGTTCCCAGGTCACCTGGTTCAGGTCGCCGTTATTGAAGACGCAGACGATCCAGCGCGGGTCCTTCCACAGGCGCCAGTACTTGGCCACCGTGATCAGCTCGGCCATGTTATTCATCTGCATGGCGCCGTCGCCGACCATGGCGATCACCGGCCGCTCCGGATGCGCGAACTTGGCCGCGATCGCATACGGCACCGCCGCGCCCATCGAGGCCAGGCCGCCGGACAGCGAGAACATCTGGCCGCGCCGCACCTTCAGGTCGCGCGCATACCAGTTGGCGCAGGAGCCGGAGTCGCTGGTGACGATGGCGTCGATCGGCAGCTGCGGCGACAGGTCCCAGGCCACGCGCTGCGGATTGATCGGATTGGCCGGCTGCAGGGCGCGGTTCTCGAGCACCTTCCATGAATCGGCCACCTGCCCCTCGACGTGGCGGCGCCAGTCGCCGGCCTTCTGTTCCAGCAGGGGCAGCAGCAGGCGCAGGGTCTCGGCGCTGTCGCCGTGCAGGTTGACCTCGGCCGGGTAGCGGATGCTGAGCATGGTCGGGTCGATGTCGATCTGCACCGCGCGCGCCTTGCCTTCCTCCGGCAGGAATTCGGCATAGGGAAAGCCGCTGCCGATCATGAGCAGGGTGTCGCAATGCGTCATCAGGTCCCAGCTGGCCTTGGTGCCGAGGATACCGATCGAGCCGGTGACCCAGGGCAGCTCGTCGGGCAGGGCGCCCTTGCCGAGCAGGGCCTTGGCGGCGCCGGCCTGCAGGCGGTCGGCCACGGCGATGACTTCGTCGGTGGCGTGCAGGGCGCCGGCGCCGACCAGGATCGCCACCTTCTTGCCGGCGTTCAGGACCTCGGCCGCGCGCCGCAGGTCGAATTCATGCGGCACCACGCGCGGCTTGCTGTAGCCGATCCCGGACCGGACCGAGCCGTGTTTATGGGGCGGATCTTCGTAAGGCAGTTCCTGCAGGTCCCCTGGAAGGATCAGCACGCCGACGCCGTTGCGTCCGAGCACCGTGCGCATCGCGCGGTCGACCAGGTGACGTACCTGGGACGGGGCCTCGGCTTCGTAGACGTAGTCCGCAACGTCCTGGAACAGCCGGTCCAGGTTCAGCTCCTGGGTGTAATGGGCACCGCGCGCAGTGCGCGGGGCCTGGCCGCAGATCGCCAGCACCGGCATATGGTCCAGCTTGGCGTCGTACAGGCCGG
>Ga0308169_10002731_pt1 | contig 17909 bp, 14 predicted proteins | sample PhyBR1_2_FD_202139 | JGI IMG/M metagenome (GOLD analysis project Ga0308169, IMG submission 202139) | Phyllosphere microbial communities from UC Gill Tract Community Farm, Albany, California, United States - DLSLSB.R1 | ecosystem: Host-associated > Plants > Phyllosphere > Unclassified | place... | reverse complement strand
GCCGCTGACGGCCTTCATCATCGTCATGGAAATGGTCGATGGCCACAGCATGGTGCTCAGCCTGATGGCCTGCGCGGTCGTTGCCAGTACGGTCTCGCGCGTGCTCACGCCGCCGCTGTACAGCGCACTCGCGACGATCCAGTTGCCGCCGCGCCCCGTGCACCCGGCGAGCCCGGGTGAACCGCCCGAGCGTGCGCCATGACGCGCAGCCCGCGCCGTGGCGTGGGCGGCATGTCAATTAATTACGATATAATCCGACCAGGGTGTTCATGCCGCCAGGCATGACAGGATTTGCGCTGGTCGGGCCGCCACGCGGGCTACTACGCGACCACCATGCACCTGCATTCTTACCAGGCTTACGGGCCAACATCCGCTGTCCATCACACGACCGGCCGTCATGGCCGTATCACCGCGCACCCTGCTCACACAAGCGCCCCGGCAGCAGCTGCGCCGCCTCATTCCACACGGGGGTTGCCAGATGACGCCCAAGCACTTTTGGAGAACCACCATGCGCATTGAAAAGCGTCTATCGAACACGTTCAAGGCATTCGCCGCGTCGGGCAAGGCGGGCGGCACGATCCTGATCCTGTGTACCATCCTGTCGCTGATGGTCGCCAATTCACCGTGGGGTGCGCCCTACCTGGCGTTCTGGCAGATCAACCTCGCCGGCCTGAGCGTCGAGCTGTGGATCAACGATGCGCTGATGGCCATCTTCTTCCTGTTGATCGGCCTGGAGCTGCAGCGCGAACTGAATAACGGCGAACTGTCCGACCTGCGCAATGCGCTGCTGCCGATCATTGCGGCGGCGGGCGGCGTGGCGGTGCCGGCGCTGATTCACTTTACGCTCAATGGCGGCAGCCACACCCAGCCGGGCATGGGCATTCCGATGGCCACCGACATTGCGTTCGCGCTGGGCGTACTGGCTCTGCTGGGCAGCCGCGTGCCGGCGTCGCTCAAGATTTTTCTGACCGCGCTGGCCGTCATGGATGACCTGGCCGCCATTATCGTCATCGCCGTGTTCTATACAGCCGAGCTCAAGGTCGGCTATCTGGTCGGCGCGCTGGCCATGTTCGTCGCCTTGTTCCTGATGAATCGCCGCCTGCGGGTGCTGGCGCTGTGGCCTTACCTGCTGGGCGGCGCGGTGATGTGGTTCCTGATGCTCATGTCGGGCGTGCACGCGACGATTGCCGGCGTGCTGCTGGCCTTCACCATTCCGTATTCGCACACGCAGGACGATCCCGCGTCGCCGGCGCACCGGATGGAGCACGTGCTGCACACGCCGGTCGCTTTCCTGATCCTGCCGATCTTTGCACTGGCCAATACCGGCATCGTGATCGGCGCCGGTTGGGCCGGCGAACTGATGTCGTCGAACAGCATGGGCATCATCGCCGGCCTGGTCGCCGGCAAGCCGGTGGGCATCTTCCTGTTTACCTTTGCCGCCGTAACGCTCGGCGTGTGCCGCCTGCCGCTCGACCTGGCATGGCGCCACGTGATCGGCGCCGGTCTGCTGGGCGGGATCGGCTTCACGATGTCGATCTTCATCACCAACCTGGCGTTTGTCGGTGAGGCCGAGATCATCAACGCATCGAAGATGGCGATTCTGGCGGCGTCGCTGACGGCGGGCATCCTGGGCTTCGTCTGGCTCAAGCTGTTCGGCGCACCAGCCGAAGGCGATACCGATCCGGACACCATGGATTTCGATGACGGCACCACGGATACCGGGCCAGCCCGGGCGGCATGACCACCATCCTGCATCCGGCCAGGGTCGTCGTCCTGCTGTTTGCAGGCGCGATCCTGGCTGGCACGCTGCTGTTGATGCTGCCGCTGGCCAGCGCCAGCGGCCAGGGCGCGCCGTTCATGGTGGCGTTCTTCACGGCGGTATCGGCCGTGTGCGTCAGCGGCATGGCTGTGGTCGATACGGGCACCTACTGGTCGGGTTTCGGCCAGGCGTCGATCATGGTGTTGTTCCAGCTGGGCGGCTTCGGCATGATGACGGCGGCCACGCTGTTGGGCCTGATGGTCAACCGCTCGTCGCGCCTGCGCACGCGCCTGATCGCGCAGACCGAGACGCGCTCGCTGGGCATGGGCGACATCGCGAGCGTGGCCCGGGTCGTGCTGACCGTATCGGTGCTGCTGCAGCTCGTGATCGCCGGCATCCTGTTCGTGCGGCTGCGCGCCGGGCACGATCTGGCGTGGGGCGACGCAGCGTGGAGCGCCCTCTTCCACGCCGTCTCGGCATTCAACAACGCGGGCTTTTCACTGCATGCCGACAGCCTCACCCGCTATGCGAGCGATTCGCTGGTGCTGCTGCCGATCATGATCGCCATCGTGGTCGGCGGGATTGGTTTCCCGGTACTGCACGACCTGCGCCACCGATTGCGCGATCCGCGCCACTGGTCGCTGCACACCAAGCTCACCCTCACCGGCACGCTGATGTTGCTGGTGGGCGGGTTCGCCACGGTGCTGCTGTTCGAGTGGAACAACGCTGCCACGCTGGGCGCGCTGTCCACGCCCGACAAGCTGCTCAACAGCATGTTCATCTCGGTGGCGTCGCGCACGGCGGGCTTCAACACCGTCGACTACAGCGCGCTGACGCCCGAGACCTGGGCGCTGCACTATCTGCTGATGTTCATTGGCGGCGGCAGCGCGGGCACGGCGGGCGGCGTCAAGGTCGCGACCGTCATGATCCTGGTCCTGCTCGTCGTGGCCGAAGCGCGCGGCCAGTCCGATACCGAGGCCTTCGGCCGCCGGGTCGGGATGGCGGCGCAGCGCCAGGCGGTCACCGTGCTGGTGCTGGGCAGCGTGATCGTGGCGCTGGGCACGCTGGCACTGCTGCGGATCTCGCATTTTCCGACCGATCAGATTATCTTTGAAGTCATCGCCGCTTTTGGCAGCGCCGGCCTGTCCACCGGCATCACGGCCCAGCTGCCGGCCTCGGGCCAGGTGGTGCTGGCGCTACTCATGTTCGTCGGCAGGGTCGGCACGATCACCCTCGCAACGTCACTTGTTCTGGGCAAACGGCGCATGCCCTATCGTTATCCGGAGGACCATCCAATTGTTGGGTAGAATTTTCACAGAACAGTTCGCTTTTTCAGCGGGCGACAGCGTCGTCGTCATCGGCCTGGGCCGCTTTGGGGGCGCGGTGGCGCAATCGCTGATGCGCCTGGGGCACGACGTCATGGGCATCGACCGCAAGGAAGAGCTGGTGCAGCTCTGGAGCGAGCGGCTCACGCACGCCGTGCAGGCCGACTCGACCAACGAAAACGTGATGCTGCAGCTGGGCGTGCCTGACTTTTCGCACGCCATCGTCGCCATCGGCTCGGATCTGGCGGCCAGCCTGATGACGCTGATGGTGCTGTCCGAACTGGGCATCAAGGATATCTGGGTCAAGGCGATGACGCCCGAGCACGGCCAGATCGCGCAGCGCATTGGCGCCCATCACGTGGTCTACCCCGAGGCGGACATGGGCGCGCGCGTGGCCCACCTGATCACCGGGCGGCTGATGGATTTCATCGAGTTCGAGGACGGGTTTGCGATCGCGAAGATCAATGCGCCGGCCGAGACCCACAACCTCACGCTGGCCGAATCGCACGTGCGCGCACGCTTTGGCGTCACGGTGGTGGGCGTGAAGCGGCTCAACGAAGACTTCCAGCATGCGCTGGGAGAAACCCGCATCCTGCCGGGCGACCTGTTGATCGTGTCGGGCCCAACCAAGAAGATCGAGCTCTTCGCCGGCGGCGAGAAGAAAGGCAGAAAGCGGTAGGGCCGTGCCACGGCCCCGGGGCCGGTCGACCGCTTACTCGAACACTTCCGCGGTGGCGAACATCGTGCCCTTCTCGTCCTTGGCCGAGACCGACGGCGTCGCGCTGATCGGCCAGGTAATCGCCAGGCTCGGATCGTTCCAGACGATGCAGCGCTCGTGCTCGGGCGCGTAGTAGTCCGTGGTCTTGTAGACGAACTCGGCCGTTTCGGACAGCACGACGAAGCCGTGTGCGAAGCCTTCCGGTACCCACAGCTGGGCCTTGTTCTCGGCCGACAGGATTTCACCGACCCATTGACCGAACGTCGGCGACGCGCGGCGCAAATCGACCGCGACATCATAGACGCTGCCGGCCACCACGCGCACCAGCTTGCCCTGCGGCTGCTTGATCTGGTAGTGCAGGCCGCGCAGCACGTTGCTGGTCGACTTCGAGTGGTTGTCCTGCACGAACGACACCTTGCGGCCTACCGCTTCTTCAAAGCGGGCCTGGTGGAAGCTTTCGTAGAAAAAGCCGCGGTCGTCGCCGAACACGCGCGGTTCGATCTTCAGGACGTCTGGAATTGCCAAGCGAGTAATTTGCATCAGAATACCTTTTCATTCAGAACACGCACCAGATACTGGCCGTAGCCGTTCTTGCGCAGGGGTGCTGCCAGTTCTTCGAGCTGGGCAGCGTCGATCCAGCCCTTGCGATACGCGATTTCTTCGGGACACGCCACTTTGAGACCCTGGCGCTGTTCGATCGTCGCGATGAACTGGCCGGCGTCGAGCAGCGATTCATGGGTCCCGGTGTCGAGCCAGGCGTAGCCGCGGCCCATGATCTCGACATCGAGCTTGCCGATGTCCATGTACATGCGGTTCAGGTCGGTGATCTCGAGCTCGCCGCGTGGCGATGGCTTGAGCGTGCGCGCCATTTTGGCGACGTTCTCGTCGTAGAAATACAAGCCTGTGACCGCGTAGTTCGAACGCGGCTTGGCCGGCTTTTCTTCCAGGCTGATGGCCTTGCCGTCGTCGTTAAATTCCACGACGCCATAGCGTTCTGGATCCTGCACGTGGTAGGCAAACACGCTGGCGCAGTCGGTGCGGGCATCGGCGCGCTCGAGCAGCTGGTTGAAATCGTGGCCGTAGAACAGGTTATCGCCCAGCACCAGTGCCGATGGCGAATTGCCGATGAAATCTTCACCGATGATGAAGGCCTGGGCCAGGCCGTCGGGTGATGCCTGCACGGCGTACGACAGGTTCAGGCCCCAGCGCGCGCCGTCGCCCAGCAGTTGCTGGAAGCGCGGCGTGTCTTGCGGCGTCGAGATGATCAGGATGTCGCGGATGCCGCCGAGCATCAGGGTGCTCAGCGGGTAGTAGATCATCGGCTTGTCGAACACGGGCAGCAGTTGCTTCGAGATCGCCAGCGTGGCCGGATGCAGACGGGTACCGCTGCCGCCGGCGAGGATGATGCCTTTGCGTTGCATAGCGTTGCTCATAGATTTCCTTGTGCCGACAGTTCGGCAATCAATCGGTTGACGTGGTGGCGCCAGTCGGGCAGGTTCAGGCCGAAATTGGCGCTGAACTTGCTGCAGTCGAGCCGCGAATTGGCGGGCCGCGCGGCCGGGGTCGGGAACGCGCTGGCAGCGATCGGCTGCACGGCGTCCGGCCCGGCCTTGAGCACGGCGCCGTGGCTTTGCGCCTGCGCCAGCACGTGCTGGGCGTAGGCATGCCAGGTGGTGGCGCCGGCGGCGGCCAGGTGGTACACGCCCGACAGGTGCTGCGCATCCAGGCCAGGCGCGGCGATGCGGTGCAGCGCCAGCGCGGTGACGTCGGCCAGCAGCTCGGCGCCGGTCGGCGCGCCATGCTGGTCGGCGACCACATTGAGCGTCTCGCGCTCTTTGGCCAGGCGCAGCATCGTCTTGGCGAAATTGCCGCCGCGCGGTGCGAACACCCAGCTGGTGCGCAGGATCAGGTGGCGCGCGCCGCTGGCGGCAATGCGCTGCTCGCCGTCGTACTTGGTGCGGCCATAGACCGACAGCGGATTGACGGCGTCGGTTTCGACCCAGGCGCCCTCTTTCGTGCCGTCAAAGACGTAGTCGGTCGAGTAGTGCACGAGCCAGGCGTTACCGGCGGCGGCTTCCTCGGCCAGCACGCCCGGCGAGACCGCATTGACGTTGTGCGCCGTGGCGGCGTCGCTCTCGGCCTTGTCGACCGCGGTGTAGGCAGCGGCGTTGACGATGACGTCGGGCGCAAATGCGCGCACGACGGCGCGCAGCGATTCGGGATCGGTGAAATCGGCCTCGCTGCGGCCCAGCGCGCGCAGCTCGCCCAGCGGCGCCAGCGCGCGTTGCAGTTCCCAGCCGACCTGACCGTCCTTACCCAGTAGCAGGATCTTCATGCGGCGCCATTTTCTGGCGTGTACTGGCGGTCGACCCATTCCATGTACGCGCCGCTGGTGACGTTCTCGACCCAAGCGCCGTTGGCCAGGTACCACTCGACGGTCTTGCGGATACCCGTGTCGAAGGTTTCGGCCGGGCGCCAGCCCAGTTCGCGCTCGAGCTTGCCGGCGTCAATCGCGTAGCGGCGATCGTGCCCCGGGCGGTCTTTCACGAACGTCATCTGCGTTGCATACGACGCGCCGTCGGCGCGCGGCTGCAGTTCGTCGAGGATCGCGCACAGCGTGCGCACGACGTCGATATTGGCTTTCTCGTTCCAGCCGCCGACGTTGTACGTTTCGGCCAAGCGCCCGTCTTCGAGCACGCGCCGGATCGCGCTGCAATGGTCGGTGACGTAGAGCCAGTCGCGGATCTGCTGGCCATCGCCGTAGATCGGCAAAGGCTTGCCGGCCAGCGCGTTGTGGATCACGAGCGGGATCAGCTTTTCCGGGAAGTGGTACGGGCCGTAGTTGTTCGAGCAGTTGGTCGTCAGGACCGGCAGGCCATAGGTGTGGTGGTAGGCGCGCACCAGGTGGTCGGACGCTGCCTTGGTGGCCGAGTACGGGCTGTTGGGTTCGTAGCGGTGCTGCTCGGTGAAGGCCGGCGCATCGCTCTCGAGCGTGCCATACACTTCATCGGTCGATACGTGCAGGAAGCGGAAGTCGGCCTTGGCTTGCTCGTCCAGGCCATTCCAGTAGGCGCGCACGGCTTCGAGCAGGTTGAAGGTGCCGACGATATTGGTCTGGATGAAGGCGCCCGGGCCTTCGATCGAACGGTCGACGTGGCTTTCGGCCGCGAAGTTCAGCACGGCCCGCACCTTGTGCTCGGCCAGCAGACGTGCCACCAGGGCACCGTCGCCGATGTCGCCGCGCACGAAGTGGTGGCGGCTGTCGCCTTCCAGGCTCGTCAGGTTTTGAAGATTGCCGGCGTACGTCAGCTTGTCGAGGTTAACGACGGGTTCGTCATTGTGAGCGAGCCAGTCGATGACGAAGTTCGAGCCAATGAAGCCCGCTCCGCCAGTCACGAGGATAGTCATGCCTGCAGTTCCTGAAAAAGGTATCGGTGGCTGCACGGCGCCTGGGCGCTGCGCGAACCTGAGAATGGTCATGGACGAACGGCGTGGGCCATTCATGCACTATTGCTACTATTTTATGATGACTAGATAGCAAAAACGTGACATGTTGGCACATTTTCCCGGCAGTGTAGGTATTTTGTCAATGCCGGATAGCCTTGTACATTTCGTTGAGGTAATACTAACATTTGGCTGGCAAGTATGCCGCTCAAATGAAATTCACTTCAACACCACCTGATTTGCCAGCGCTCTGGATGAGCCGTACCGTGGGGACAGCAACGACAGGAAAGTCTGCGTTCAGGGCTTGCGAAACACGATTGCATGCTGGATCGGCAGCGACTTGATGCTGCGTTCCCATGTCAGGCCATGCGCCGTGGCTTCACGCCGTATCTGCGTCTCGCTCATCTTGTGCAGCGGCTTGATCGCGACTGCCGGATCCTCGGCGCGGTATTCGACGAAGACGACACGCCCGCCCGGCTTGAGGGCGCCGACGATGCTGTCGAGGACTTCCGCGGGATAGGCGAGCTCGTGATAGACATCGACCATGATTGCCAGGTCGACGCTGGCCGCTGGCAGTTTGACGGTGGTTTCGCTGCCCAGCACCGAGACCACGTTGCGCACGCCGCGCTTTGCCATCTGGCTGTCGAGCATGGCGATCATTTGGGGCTGCACGTCGACGGCGTACACACGGCCGCCGGGCCCGACTTTTTTCGCCAGCTGCCAGGTGTAGTAGCCGGTGCCGGCGCCGATGTCGGCCACCGTCATGCCGGGCGCCAGAGCCAGTTCCCGCAGCAGCAATGCCGGCCGCTCCTCGTGCGCGCGGCTTTCGCGCTCGAGCCATTGCGCGCCCTCCCATCCCATCACGCCGGAGATCTCGCGGCCCATGTAACGCTTGCCGATCCCATCCGGGCTGGGTGCGACACGTTCATAGCGCGTGTCGGCAGTCGCTGGCTGTGCCACGGCGTCGATGCTGGCGGATGACAGCAGCGTCAGCGCCGACAGGCAGGTCAGCAGGATGGGGAATGTACGACGGCTGAGGCCGGTGCGGCAATTGCTCGGGCGGGTGCGGTGCATGATCGGTTTCCGTTAGAAGTCGCTGCCTGCAACGGCGCGGGCAGGCTTGCCGTGAATGGGAATGATCAGTGTAACTGCGTTGGTTGTCCGATGTGCGTTAGCTACCCGAGATCCTTTTCCAAGCAATTGAGCGACCGCTTCGGGGTCATGCATTGGTGTGTTTATTACGACACCGCTTGGCGCCAGCGACACCCAGCAGACCGAGGCCAAATAATGCCAACGATGCTGGCTCCGGCACCTCAACGGGCGTGGCAGTTGTGGCTGTGATTTTGGTGCTGAAGAAAGCGATATCGTTCCACTCATTGTGGCCGGACCATATCCACTTGGCGTCGGTCGAGACGCCGTCGCGGTAATACCACGGATCCGAACCGTTGAAACCATAGTCGCCCAGTTCGACATAACTGCCGTCGAATCCCGTGTTGTTGCCTTGCCAGTCGACTGGATTCGTCAGCAGGTTTTGCGCGCCGTTGGCAAAAACGTGCGCCGTTTCGTCGAGCCAGAACTCACCCAGCAAGCCGGCCATCGCGCCCAAGTCGGTCGCCATGATGTGCAGGTAATAGTCTTGGCCGGCGGTCAGCACGGTCGAGCCAACTGCGGTCAGATCCCACTGGTTTCCCGACGAGAAGGCAGTGCCGGCAACGGTGTCGCTTGTCGAAATGTAGGCGACGAAGCTGTCGTCTACATTGACGCGCGAGTTCAGGACGGTGGCCGAGGCAGCGCTACTGGCAAAGGCAAAGATAACTGCGGCATATTTAAGGGTGAGCTTCATGATGTGTTGGAAATAAGGTAGCGAAAAGCGGGCGCCGCACGTCTGGCAGTGCCCGCGACAGTTCAATGGCAGGTTATAACCGCGATCAGTAAGCCTGGTCAGCCGACACCTGGACCGACTCCTGCACCGGTTTCGGCAGGGGATTGGACGTGTTGGTCGGCAAGATCAAGGCCGGCGCGGTGACATTCTTCACCAGCGGCAGCTTCGCCGACGATGGACCGACACGGATCGCATAGTTGCCTGCATCGACAATCCACGACGCCTTGTTTGGGGCGAAGTAAGCCAGCGAGCGTGCATCGATGGGGATCGTCACGCGCTTGCTTTCGCCAGCGTTCAGGAAGACCTTGATGAAGCCTTTTAGTTCTTTCAACGGACGCGCCACGCTCGACTTGGCCGGGCTGACGTAGAGCTGCGCCACTTCAAAGCCTGCCATGCTGCCGGTGTTGGTCAGCGTGAAGGTGGCATCGATCGTATTACTCGATGTTACGGTCGGGGTCGATAACTGCAGGTCGCCGTAGCTGTAGCTGGTGTATGACATGCCGAAGCCGAACGGATACAAGGGTTTGACGTTACTTTTGTCAAAGCCCCGGTAGCCCGCGAAGACACCGTCTGAATAAACCATCTCTTTTTTCGCAGTGTTGTTTGCTGCGGTGGTGAACAGACCGGCCGGCTGGTATTCCGAGACCTTCGGATACGATGCATAGGCGGGGTAGTCCTGTGCTCTGGCGCCGATCGTGACTGGCAGTTTGGCCGACGGGTTGACCTTGCCGTAGATGATTTCAGCCAATGCCTGGCCGGCGAACTGGCCTGGGTACCATGCTTGCAGCACGGCACCTGCGTTGCTTTGCCACGATGCCATTTCCGACGGGCCGCCGCCATGGACGACGACGATGGTTTTCGGGTTGACCTTGCCGACGTTCGCAATCATCTCGCCCTGGAACTCCGGCAGCGTGAATTCGCGATCGAAGCCTTCGCCTTCGTGCTCGGCGTTCACGCCGGCGGCAATCACGACGGCATCGAAGTTTGCCAGGTCGGCTGGCGCGGCCAGCGAAGCCCAGCTCATTTGTACACCGGTGAGGCCGCCCAGGAAGGCGAAGTAGCCACCGCTGACGCGGCGATACTCGAGGCGCACCTTGTGCTTCGCGCCAGCCGTCAAGTTTCCGATTTTGACGAACTTGGCCGATGCATTGACCAAGTCTTCGGCAATCGGCGCGCCGTCCCATTGCATGATCAGTTTGTCGTCCAGGAACAGGCGGAACGGGCCGTCAGCGCGGACCTTCATGACATGGCTGCCTGTTACGGTCGGCGTGATGGCGCCGGTAAAACGAGCCGAGAACGCGCCGCCAGCGGTGTTGATGCCGTCCATGCTGGTGGTGCCATTGTCGGTGACATTGCTGTTCGTCATGAAGTCAAGCGCGACGCCCGGTTCGATGCGGGTCACCGTTGGCGAGCCGCCCAGTTCCGTGTTGGTAAAGTACTCGGCCTTGACGCCGATGGTGCCATCATCCTGGGTGTAGACCGATGCTTTCGGGTTGAGCGACAGCGCAGGGAAGTATGTGACATTGCTGCTCTCGACGTTCATCGTCTGCATACCCTGCAGGACAGTGACGTAGCGGTCAGGCGGCGACCAGGCAGTCCCGAACGGCGATGGCGGCGCCTGCAGCGCCAGGTTGCCGATCACGGCCACGCGCGCGTTCGAGGCCAGCGGCAGAACCGGTGCCGGGACGCGGTTACCGTCGCTGTTCTTGAGCAGAACGATGGCTTCGCGGGCCATGGCCAGCGAGGCAGCGGCGCCTGGATAACGATCAAGCGTGGTCGGCGTCGGTAAGCCCTTGTCGAAGCCGTAAGTCACCATGCCGTACAGGTTGCGGCGAACTTTGTCGTCGAGCACGCTGAACGGAACCTGATTGCTGTACAGCAGATCGTACATATTCGCTTCGGTAAACTGCAGGCCGGACGGCATGTCCAGGTCGGCGCCTGCCCATGCACCTTTTTGCGCGTTGTGGATCGAGTTGAAGTCGCTCATCACAAAGCCACGATAGCCCCACTCCCCCTTCAGGACCTTGGTCAGCAGGTGGTGGCTTTCGCAACCGTAATCCCCGTTGATCTTGTTGAACGAGCACATGATCGATGCCGGGTTTGAATTCTTGACCATCGACTCGAAGCCTGGCATGTAGATTTCGCGCAACGTGCGCTCATCGACCACAACGTTGAGCAGATGGCGGTTGCTCTCAGTTTCGTTGGCGATATAGTGCTTGCCGGCAGCCTGAATACCCTGGACCTGGATGGCATTGACGACTGCAGGGGCGAGCACGGCGCCAAGAAACGGGTCTTCGCCGGTCATGTACTCGGCAGCTCGACCACCGTACGGAGAGCGATACATGTTCACGCCTGGCGAGAGCATCTGCTGGCCGCCAGACTGGCGCGTTTCGTACGCAATGGCCAGGCCGAACTGCTTGGAGCGGTTAATGCTCCACGTCGCCGCCAGTGCAGATGGCGATGGATACTGTGCCCCGAACGTCTTGCCGCCAACGTGCACGCCCATCGATGAGTCATACGCCTTGGTGCCTGGCAGATTCTGCGACCACAGCGCTGGAATCATGCGACCGTCATTGACACGGGTGAAGTTGATTTTTTCCGACAGGCTCATGTTGTCGAACATTGCACCGACGCGGGCGTCGACTTCGTTGCCAAACACGGGTGGGGCGGCGTTTGCACTTGCCATCATACCCATGCCCAGTGTAAGCATACCGGCGTGCGCTAACGAGCGCGTGATCTCGCAAAGGCGCAGCGAGCCGTATGTAGTAGCGTTTTTCTTATTGTTTACGTTCTTCATTTCTTGATCGCTCCTGGCGAATCAGTATGATCAACCGGCAGGTCGAGCATCACTGGTGGCTCTGATGGTGCCTGAGCAGGTGGCAGATTCAGCTCGTCGACTGCTTTTTTTTGTTCTTCCAGCACTTGGCGGCGGCTGGTCTTCTCGGAGTCAACAGACTGCTGTGGTTCCCCTGAATCACTCGCAGCCGCGAACGCAGACAGCGAGAAGACCATGGAAAGCAGCACAAGATGTATCGAAAGTTTGTTCATGAAAATATCCTATAATTGTGAAAAATTACTTCCTACGCGCACTAAAATTATTTCCGTTGCAACTTTAATGCAGATTAGATATTCCCAAGAGTGGATTTTTTGGCGTCTAACCATTGAGAAAAACGATGGGTCGATGTACCTGCCACCCACAAACCTTCGAAAGCTAACGTGAAGCCATGCGTTTAAACCGCCTTGATCTAAACCTGCTCGTTGCGCTCAGCGCGTTATTGGACGAACAAAAAATTACGAGAGCTGCGGCGAGGCTGAACGTCAGCCAGTCGACGATGAGCGGGATGCTGGGGCGCTTACGCAGTTACTTCGAGGATGAGTTATTGGTGCAGGTGGGACGCAATATGCAGCTCACGCCATTAGCGCGGGAGCTGGCCGGGCCAGTTCGCGATTTGCTGTTGCAGATTGAAAGCACCGTTACCCTACGCCACAAGTTCGTCCCCGAAACAGAGCAGCGCCGTATTCGGATCATTGCATCGGACTATATGGCAACAGCGCTGATCATTCCCCTCATGCGTGAGCTGCGGCGCCTGGCGCCGCGCATCACGATCGAGCTGATGGCGTTCAGTGAAACGCCTGCGGAGGTGATCACGAGCGGCTTGACGGATCTACTCATTGTTCCGGAGGAGCTTGTAAGCCCGGACCATCCGCACGAACGTCTGCCGCCCGATACTTATTCCTGCGTCGCGTGGAAGGGTAATAATGAAATCAGCGACAGCCTTGATATGGAAACCTTCCTGAGGTGCAGTCATGTAATACCTCTGTTCGGGCCAGCGCGGCAGTTTTCGCTGGATGAGCGTTTTTATCGCCAGCATGGTATTGAGCGCAAAGTGATGATGTACACGCACGACTTTGAATCGATGGCGCAGATCGTCGTGGGAACAGACTTGCTCGCCACTATGCCAACTCAACTGGCGACTGCCTGTTTGGGTCGCTACCCGATCCGGATGCTGACTCCGCCGCTTGCCTTGCCGCGTCTACAGGGTTGCATGCAATGGCATCGCCACCACACCAATGACCCATGCCATCATTGGCTACGTAGTATGTTGCATGATCTTGCAAGCGCACCGTCAACAATGCGTTATTAAGCATGCGCATTATTGATTGCGATTGAAACTATCAAGACCTCAGCCCTGATGGGCAATTCACGCGCTGACGCCCCAATGCTTTGACAGGCTTGAAAGCCGCAGACATTAGCCTGTGCAGCGGCCGCAAGATTGCGTTAATGGCCCTTACCAGCAAGCGCCGCACGCAGCAGCGCTTCGATGGCGTCCGGCGCCACCGGCCGGCTGTAGCAGAAGCCCTGCATCTGGTCGCAGCCGTGGGCCAGCAAGAAGGCAAGCTGGTCGGCCGTTTCCACGCCTTCGGCAATCACGTTGAGCTTCATCGAATGGGCCAGGCCGATCACAGCGTCGACAATGGCGGCGTCGTCGGCATCGTCGATCAGGTCGCTGACGAACGAGCGGTCGATTTTAAGGCTGTGGATCGGGAAGCGCTTCAGGCTGGCCAGGCTGGAGTAGCCGGTGCCGAAGTCATCGATCGCCAGCTGGACGCCCATCGCGGTCAGGCGCGCCATCGTTTCGGTGGCCGCCACCGGGTTCTGCATCAGCACGCTTTCGGTGATTTCGAGCGTCAGCGCGCGCGGGTCGCACCCGGTTTTCTCGAGCAGCGCCGCGACGCGCTGGGCCACGTCCTGGCCCAGGAACTGGCGCGCCGACAGGTTCACGCTGACGCGCAACGGCGGCAGACCATCCTGCTGCCAGGCCACCTGCTGCGCCATCGCGGTTTCCAGCACCCACTCGCCGATCGGCACGATCAGGCCGGTTTCTTCGGCCAGCGGAATGAAGTCGGCCGGCGACACCATCGGCTTGCCCTGCGGCTGCCAGCGCAGCAGCGCTTCGACGCCGCCCAGGTGACCGGTGGCGATGTCGACCACGGGCTGGTAGTGCAGCACGAACTCGCGGCGCTGCAGCGCGCGTTGCAGTTCGCTTTCCATGCGCAGGTGCAGCGCGGTCTGCGCTCCCATGTCGGCCATGTAGAAGCTGAAGCCGTTGCCGCCACCGCCCTTGGACCCATACATGGCGCTGTCGGCGCACTTGAGCAGCGTGGCGCTGTCGGTGCCGTCACGCGGGAACATGGCGATGCCGATCGACCCGGTCGGGAAGACCTCTTGTCCGCACAGCAGCAGCGGCTGGAACAGGTTATCGAGCAGCTTTCGGGCCACGCGCGCGGCATCGGTCTCGCCGTTCATCTCGGGCAGCACGACGACGAATTCATCGCCGCCCTGGCGCGCCACGGTGTCGCTCTCGCGCAGCGTGCCGGACAGGCGGCGCGCGATCTCGACGATCAGCTGGTCGCCTGCATCGTGGCCGAGCGTGTCGTTGACGTGCTTGAAGCGGTCCAGGTCGATGAACATGACGGCCACCTGCGTACCGGCGCGGTGCGCGTGGGCGATGGCGCGTTCGAGCCGGTCTTGCAGCAGCACGCGGTTCGGCAGGCCGGTCAGGGCGTCATGGTTGATCACGCGCAGCAGCGCTTCTTCGGCGCCCTTGCGGCGCGAGATGTCTTCGACCACGGCGATGAAACGCTGGTTGCCGTAGGCATCGCGCATCGTCGAGACGCTGACATTGACCCAGATCGGCGTGCCGTCGCGCCGCAGCAGGCGCCGCTCGCGCTGGTAGTCGCTGATCTCGCCGTCGCGCAGGCGTTTCACCAGTGTCAGTTCGTCCGGCAAATCGTCGACGTGGGTCAGTTGCTGGAAAAAGCGCTGCAGCAGTTCGATTTCGCTGTAGCCCAGAATCTGCGCCATCTTGCCGTTCACGCGCAGCAGGCGCCCGTCCGGGCCCAGCAGCACGATGCCCACCGCCGCCTGGCTGAAGGTCAGGCGGAAGAATTCCTCGCTCTCCTGCAGGCGCAGGCGCGCCTTGCGGCGGAAGGTGATGTCCTGGCCGATCAGCAGCAGCATGTAGCCACCGGCCTGCTCGGTGCGGCGGATATTGAATTCGAGATGGCGCACGCCGTCCGGGCGGCCGTCGAGCGAGACGAGCACGTGGTCCTGCGGCGCGCCGGTGACGAGTGCATCGCTGACCCGGGCAGCCAGGCCGGCGTCGGGGAGCCAGCGCGCGAGCGGATGGCCGGCGCTGGCGGCTTCTTCCGGCGCGTCGATCAGCTCGGCCATCATGCGGTTCATCGAGCGCACGCGGCGCTCGGCGTCGATGACCAGCAAGCCTGCCGGCATGCCGTCGATCACTTGCTCAAGGTAGTTTCGGTTCTGGCCGAGCAGCGCGTGGGCATCACGCAGCGCGTGGGCTTCGCTGGTGTGCCGGGCAAGTTCAGCGGCGGTGGCGTGCAGTTCGGTTGCCGACACAAGGGGCGGCGCGGAAGTCTCGTTCGTCTGGATCATCATGGGAAAGCACCTGTGGCTATCCAACTTGATCGAATGTTATTTTTTTGTTGGATACAATTGTTGCATGATAGCAAACCAATGCGGTACAGGCGACCGTTGTCGATCCCCTGTTGTTATTTTGTGTGAGCTTTCTGCGTAGTCGCTGACCTGATACAAGCTGAACAATGGCCGCCGCTGCAGCAGCGCAATGTGGGCAGAGAAAATAAGGTGAGAGTCATCCGGTCCAACCCAACCGGAGTCCACCATGCATTCAGGTCCCTTGCTGTCGCGCGCCGGAGGCGCCTTCGCTGTGTTGTGCAGTGCCGGCGTAGCGCAGGCCCAGGTCATCGTCACGCTGAACCCGGCGCAGCCGGCGGTTGGTCGCGGCGACAACGTCCTGGTGACGGTCACGCTGACCAATATGTCCGGCACGGTCCAGCATCTGCTGCGCTGGCGCACGCCGCAGCAGGGTCTCGACGCGCCGCTGTTCGAGGTGCAGCGCGACGGCCAGCCGGTGCGCTACCTGGGCCGCCGCATCAAGCGCGCCGCGCCGGAGCCAGCCGATTACCTGCAACTGGCTCCGGGCGCGGCGCTCACGCACACCGTCGAGCTGTCGCGGTTCTACGAGATGCGCATGACCGGCAACTACACGATCCGCTATCGCAGTCCTGCCCTGCCGGCGCCGGCCACGACCGCCGGCGCAGTCGTGGGCGAACTAGCCTCCAACCCTGTCACGATCCGGGTCGATGGCAGCAGCACGCCGCTCCCGCAGGATGCCGCCGCCGCAGGCCCTGGTTTTGCCAATTGCAGCAAGGCCCAGCAGACGCAGCTGGTGACCGCGATGGCAGCCGGGCGCGCGATGGCGGCCGACAGCCAGGCCTACCTGACCTCGGGCGCCTCGTACGGCGCGCGCTACGCGCTGTGGTTCGGTGCGCAGGATGCCGCGCGCGGCGCAAAGGTCACGGCCAATGTCACGGCGATCAAGGAAGCGTTCGAGAACAAGCCAGTCAGGATCGACTGCAATTGCGACGAGCCGTATTTTGCCTACGTGTATCCGTCGCGACCGTACACGGTCTGGGTCTGCAAGGCGTTCTGGGCGGCGGCAACGACCGGCACCGATTCGCGCGGCGGGACGCTGATGCACGAGCTGAGTCACTTCGATGTGGTGGCGGGCACCGACGACCATGTGTACGGCCAGACCGGCGCAGCAGAACTGGCGCGCAGCGCGCCGCAGCGGGCGATCGACAACGCCGATTCGCATGAGTATTTTGGCGAGAATACGCCGGCGCAGGCGAGCCTGTCGCAGGCTGCGGGGGAGTGATCGACCATGACACTGCCTCTCACCACCCTTGCCGCCGCCCTGGCCAGCTACCGGCTCGACACACGTAACCGGCCACTGCGCATGGTACTGGGCCAGCCCGGCGCGGCCGATGTGAATGCGCTGCTGCCGCACTACGCCCGCGCCAGCGAATCCGTGTGCGGCGGCCTTGAGCTGCAGATTCTGTGCCTGTCCGAAAGCGCGACGCTCGAACTCAAGCGCTTCATCGGCCTGCCCTGCGAACTGCAGATCGTGACTGACCGCGGCAAGCTGCGCAGGCTGTGCGGGATCGTCACGGCAGCCGCATCGGGCCACAGCGATGGCGGCATCGCAAGCTACAAGCTGACCGTGCGCGACGCACTGTCGGTGATGGATGTGACGCGCACGACGCGCGTTTTCCGCGACAAGAATGAGCTCGAGATCATCGAACTGGTCCTCAAGGAATGGCAAAGAAACAGTCCCGTGATCGCATCGACCTTCGACTTCGAGATCGCCAGCGGCCTGCTCAACCGCAAGCTTCCGAAGTGCGCGCTCACGATGCAGTTGAACGAATCGGACGCGGGCTTCGTGCGCCGCCTGATGCAGCGCCGCGGCATCGCCTGGTTCGTTCGCCCGGGCAGAGCCGACCGGCAGAATCCGGCCGGCGGTGAGGCCGCTGGCGTCGGCCACACGCTGGTGCTGTTCGATGATGACAAGACGCTGGCGTGCAATGCGGCCGGCACCATCCGCTTTCACCGCGACGGTGCGACCGAGGAGCGCGACGCGATCACGCTCTGGAGCGCCGAGCGCACGCTGGTGCCCGGCCATACGTCGCTGCACAGCTGGGATTACCTGAACCCTGCCAACGGGGGCGCCACGACCAGTTCGCCGCTGCGCGTCAACCAGGGCAAGACGGGGAACGCGCTGGCCGCCAGCCTGGAACATTATCAGGTGACGGCGCCGCATCTTGGCGACAACCGCCCTGACCTGCTGGCGATCAGCGATGCGCTGGTGGCGTACCACGAATTCGTCGCCAAGTGCT
>Ga0308169_10002729_pt1 | contig 17915 bp, 18 predicted proteins | sample PhyBR1_2_FD_202139 | JGI IMG/M metagenome (GOLD analysis project Ga0308169, IMG submission 202139) | Phyllosphere microbial communities from UC Gill Tract Community Farm, Albany, California, United States - DLSLSB.R1 | ecosystem: Host-associated > Plants > Phyllosphere > Unclassified | place... | reverse complement strand
GAACCAGTCTACGGCCCGAGGAATGACCCGCTCCTTGAGGTCCTCGCCGATCTGGTAGTCGAGCTCGAGCTTCTCGTCGAGGTCCGACGCGATCGACGCCTCGTCGTCGTCGTCGGCCGAGGGCGGCGACGGCGGCGAGAAGAAGGAGAAGAACGAGTCGGTCGGGACGACCTTCTTGACGATGCGGGTCTGGTTGGTGTCTGTGCGGCGGGTGAGGCGACCGGGAGAGGGGCGAGAGGAGGATGAGGTGGGGGGGGGGGGGGGGGGGGGAGCGAGACGACGAGCGAGAGGAGGGACGGGCAAGGAGGGCAAAAAGTAGAGTCAGTAGCTGCACGAGAGAGTGACGAAGAGAGAGAGAGAGAGAGCGGGACGGACTCTTGTTGCGCTGCTTCTTGGTCTCGATGCGGGTGGTGAGGTCCTTGCCCTCCTTCCATTCGATCTTGGTGCCCTCGGCGTGGTCGTAGACAAAGTCGCCCTCGTACCCGACCTCGTCCTGGTACAGGTACGTCTTCTCGAGCGTCGAGTTGGCGAAGAACTCCTGCGCGCCGGCAGAGAATTCAAAGACGAGCGTGAAGCCGCTCTTGTCGGCGGGGTACTTGACGCGGACGTCGACGAGGTGCTTGAGGGCGTCCTCGTCGCGCTCAGTGATGAGCTCGGACAAACCGAGGTGGTTCTTGAGGGCCGTCAGCCAGAACTCGGGGATGCCCTTGGGGGCATCCGCGAGCTCGGCGTCGGTGGGCTTGACGCCGCGCGCCGGCTTGTCGGCCGCCGCCTCGTCGTCCTCGTCGTCGTCCTCGAAGTCCGACTCCTCCTCCTCCTCCTCCGCCTCGACGCCCTTCTTGACGTCGTCGTCCTGCGGCTCGGCCGACCCCTCGATGATGGCGCGGCGGCGGTCGTACAGGGGCTTGTACCGGTCGGCGAAGCGCTTCTCCAGCTCGAAGATTTCCTTCTGGAACTCGGCCTCGAGGACGGCGTGGTCGCGCTGGACGCCCTTGAGCGCCGTAAGGCGGTACTGGACCGCGGTCGGGAGCGACTCGACGTAGCCCGACGAGCGGCCGATGAGGCCCGAGAGGCGGCCCTGGACGAGTTGGGCTGTACGTGGTGGACGGCGAGGGCGAGTGTCGTAGGGGAAAGGTGGAGGTGCGAGGGCGAGCGAGGTCGAGGCGAGGGCGGGTGCGGGGACGAGCGAGGTGGGGGAGGGCGAGGGTGGGAGATCCGGGAGGGACCCGTCAGTGCGTGCGCGCCTGGATGAACGAGAGGAGTGGGACGGACCGAAGGCGGGGTTGTTGGCGAGCGCACCGAGGCCCTGGGCGTCGCGCGAGCCGATCGTCTCGGTGCCCTCGTCCTCCTCGCCGAGCGTGGGCGGGATCTGGGGGCGCCTGCGGGTGTGGAAGCGAGTCAGTGACGGTGCTCGAGCAGGCTGCAAGGGTTGCTGGCTCGTCGAGAGGCGAGGCGAGGGAGGGATGACGCGGTTCCGGCGGGAGAAGGTGGACGAGCGGGAACGGGCGAGGGGAGGGGGGGACGACGGCGCCACCACAGCGAGAGAGAGAGGACGCACGAGATCATGCTGCCGGTGAGGGTGTGGACGGCGGGCGTGTTCTCTGCATGGGCGCACAGCGCGAGGGGGGAGCGAGCGAGGGAGCGAGGTGAGCACGGGTTGGGTCAGGCGGACGAGGACGAGGAGACGGAGGAAAGGGGACGCACGAGGGGTCGGGGCGACGGTGCCCTCGGGGCCGAGGCGGGTCGGGTCGGTGGGCATGTTCTGAGCCATGACTGCTAGCTGGTAGCGGGCGCTGAGGGTGAGGAGAGAGGGGAGGGGAGGGTGGGAGGAGGGCGCCAGCGTCGACCCGCCTGCAGCTGGCGGCCGAGGCCCAAATCCGGCCCACTTGCCGCATTCGGGTCGACCAGCTCAGGTAAACCTCGACCTCCCCTCGAGCCGGCACCGACTCCGCCAGCCGACGCACCTCGTCGTCGTCCTCCTGAGCCTCTCGCTCTCGCCTTGATGCACGGCTAGATGCCTGCTCGCCCCGTCGCTGGGCCTTCGCGCGCCTCGACCCCGACCCCGACCTCGCTCCAGCTCGACCACGCACCCTTGCGCCTCCCTCCCTCGCCCTCGGCTGCCACCTCGAGCCTCCTCGACGGCGACGACGACGACGACACGGCCTTCACCTCGGCGTCCCTCCTGCCCCCACAGGCAGGCTCGGCACCGCCCTCGCCCTCGTCGCACACCACCCTGCGCAGCCGCCGCCCCGTGTCGCCCTTCCCTTCGTCGACCGCCGGCCCGGTCGACGACGAGCCTCCTTCCTCGTCGTCCCGCGCACCCTCGCCTCGCGCCCGCCCCGACCTCGCACGGGTCGACTCGGACGTCACCAGGCCCTCGCTGCGCCGCGTCACCAACGATGCCCTCGGCGTCGCCGCGCTCGGGTCGGCGACCGCCTCGTCAAGTGGGGGGCTCGTCGGCTCGACCGACTCGGACGGCTACGTCCTCCGCCGCGACTCGAAGGGCAAGGGCAAGGCTGTCGACCATGCGCACGGTGCGAGGCGAGGCGCGAGCGAGAACGGCGCCGCCGCAAAGGAGCGCGAGGTCATCGTCCACAAGGTGCGCCCGCCGTCGAGCCTCTCTGGACCGGCCTGAGTTCTCTTTCGCTCCCTCGCTGACTCTATAGATCCCCTACTTGTGCGCGCAGGTCACCAAGACCGACTCGTACGCGAGCATCTCGCTCCAGTACGGCATCACTGTGCGTCAGCCCGATCCTCTCGCTCTCGAACGGCGTGCCGTCCTTCTGGTCGTCATCCTGGTACTCAATGAGCGGGACTGACGCGCTGAAGCTCCTGCAGCTACAAGCCCTGCGGTCCTCGAACCGCCTGTGGCCGACCGACCCGATCTACCTCCGCTCGACCCTCCTCATCCCGCTCGATCAGTGCAACCTCCCCTCGTCCTCGTTCGGCGTCGAGCGCATCGCCCGCGAGGAGAACGGCGACCTCACCGTGTGGGAGCGCAACGGCGCCGGGCAGGCGTCGGCGGCGGGCCTGAGCGCAGGCGCCGCCCGTCGAGAGCGCGAGGGCGCGCTCGTGAGCCCGCAAGCTCGGCGCGTCGCCGCCGCCTCGGCGTTCGAGCTCGGCGCACGCGCCGCACCGCCTGCGCTCGGCCCGCCGATCGACCTCCTCGCCGACGACGACAACGAGTACCACTCGGTGTGGAGCGACGGCGGGACGCCGAGCGTGCGAGGGTCGCTCGACGTCCCTCGGCCGACGTCGAGCCCGCAGGCCTACCTCGCGCGCACGACGTCCTTCTACTTCGACGGGCGACTCGAAGGCGGCCGACCGTCGATCGAGGACCTCGTCTCGCGCGGCGTCTCGCCCTCGACCGCCGCAGGCTCGTCGTCCTTCTCGCCCGTCGCCTCGTCGTCATCTCGGGCCACTTCCCCTCCACCTGCGCATCCTTCGTCCTCCTCGCCCGCCCTCGACGACAACACCGGCTCGCCACCCCTCGCCAAGCGCACCCTGCGCGTCGCCCGCCTCCCCGCCTCGCAGCTCGCCTTCTTCCCGCCCTCCTCCTCGGCCTCCTCCACCACTTCCTCGCCACACTCGCCCTCGAAGCCGACGCACTCTCAGCAGCCGCACCCGCGCCAACGACCCGAGGACGAGTCGCTCTTCTTCGGGCCCTTGACCAACTCGCTCTCGGCATCGTTCTCGTCCCTCGGCCTCGATCGGTACCTCCCCGCCTCGCTCTCGTCGAGCTCGTCCTCGTCGCGCCTCAATGGCTACGGCGGAAGGGGCGGCAAGGGCCGCATCGCGCTCCCCGTCTCGCCCGCCCTCGCCGACGGCCCCAGCGCCCCGCCGCGCACAAAGTCACGCTGGGCCCTGCTCGACTTTGGCGTCGAGGAGGACGAGGCGGCCGTCGGTATGACGTCGGCGCGAGCAGGACGAGGAGCAGGTCCCGCCGGCGCGCGCCGCGAGGACTACTTTGCGCTCGCGGCCGGGCCAGAGCCGGGCGCGCTCCCGCCGCACGCACTCGCGCAGGGCGGCGGCGCAGGTGGAGCAGGAGGAGGCGCCGGCGCAGCGGGTACTGGGCCGCGACGCACGTCGGCGAACGGGCTCGGGCTCGGGCTCGAGGACGCCGGGAGCTGGAGCGGGCGGCGAGGAGGAGGCGGTGCGCCGAGGCCGGCGCTGAACGGCGGCGGGAGCCCGGGACGGCCCGCGCAGGGGCACAAGAAGGCGCGCGACTCGAACGAGGGCCTCGTGACGGTGCAGGGTGCGAGGCCGGACGCGAGGGACGTGTTCGGGCTGCGCTGAGGAGCGGGACGTGCGGCGGCGAGGAGGGGTATCGCTAGGACGTGCAACGCCGTCTACCTCGCACCTCTCTCTCTCACTCTGTATGCCTGCACGCTCTGGGACGTCGCAGAGAGACGCTGGGAGACTGCTCGTCGTCGTCCTCGGGCCCGCTTCGACTCTTCCTCGTTCGAACTGGTCAGCTCGCGCTTCCGACGGGCACAGCTTCCCTGCTCGCTCACATGCACTCTCGAGCAGAAGACGATGCACAGATCACAGAGCACTGCATATCGACGCGCCCTGCCGTCTTTTCTACGCCTCGCGCCCGCTCGCACCGACTCGTCCCTCGTCTAGAGCTCCTCCTTGAGCCACTTCTCGACCTCCCATGCGCCGCCCCAGGGCGCCGTCGTGCACTTGACGTCGCTGACGTGCGCGGCCGACGAGTCCTGCAGCCGGCGGTACAGCTCGCGATACAGGCGCACGAGGGCGACGTCCTGCCTGCGGGCGTGCGAGCAAGGGCCAGGGTCAGCGAGCTCGAGAGAAAGAGGCCGTGCAAGAGAAAGAGAGAGAGAGAGACGCACTCGCGGAGGTGCAGGACCGGGCACAGGTCGTTCGAGCCGTCGCCGACGTAGACGACCTTGTCGAACGAGTCCCACCCACCGTTGCGCTCCATCCACGCCTCGAGCTCGGCACCTGCAGGAACAAGAGCGTGCTCGAGCTCGTCAGTGCCGCACACCGAGCGCAGAGACGAGCACGAGGGAGCGGCCGTCGACGCACCCTTGCACATGTTGGGCGAGCACCCGACCTTGCAGCCGTGCTGCGGGCCGTTCGGGTCGACGCGGCGCTTGAGCTCGAGGAGACCGTCGTCGCGGAACTTGGCCGGGTTCGTGATGACCTCGTCGAACAGGTCGGCGTCGTTCTGGTGCTGCGGCGGCGAGGAGAGGGCGAGAGGCCGTTTGAGAAGGTCAGCGAGCAGGTCTCACGCTGAGCTCGTCGCAGAGCAAGAGCATGAGTCGGCCAACGAGGAGCTTCAGAGAGGGAAAGGAGAGCGCACCTTCATGATGGTGTCGATGTAGACCGAGTTCGAGTTGGACAAGCAAAGGATCGTCGTCTTGAGGTCCTGGCGCTCCTTGGTGTTGCGGAACCCGCGGCGCATGGCGGGGTGCTGCAAGACGAGGAGACACAGGAAGTTCGTCAGTATGAAAGTCTTGCACCGGAGAGCTTGCTGCTAGAGGAGATGCCGACGCACGATCGGGAGGGTGTGCAGAGCGCCCTCGACGTCCTTCTGCTTGAACCCCTCGGCGTGAAGGCGGCGCAGGTGCTCGGCGCTGCAGAGCAAGGTGCTGTGAGCTCATGTCGTGGCTCGGCCGAAGAGTGAGAGAGAGCTGACGCACCAGTTGTCGGTCCACTGCGCAGACTTCTTGCCGGCACGAAGCGAGGAGCGGAGGTGCGGCGCGAGGACCTCGAACACGTAGCTGTGTGGCGGAGGGTCAGAGATCAGGTCGTACGAGACGTAGGGCGAGACGAGGGACGCACCGGTCCGTGTCCTGGTCTGCGTCGGGACGAACGAAGGAGAGGGAGCCAAGGCGTGGTCAGTCCTGCTCGCTCGTAACAACAAGCGGCTTGACGCACCGGCGTAAGACCAGTCGTAATCGGTGATGATGGCGACGGTGCGGGTCGAAGTAGCCCTGGTAGCGAGGACGAGGCAGCAGGCCCGAGAGGAGATGAGGAGGAGGAGATGAGGAGTCAGTCGACGACGACACGGCGGATCGAGGCAGTTCGAGAGACGCACATGGTGAGAGAGACTGAGTGAGTAGATCTAAGCAGAGCACTGGTCGACCGAGAGCGAAGCCGTGGAGCCAGCGGTTGATGAGAGCCGAGGTGAGCTGGGTCGTTTGGCTCGCTCTCGCTCTTGCTCCTCCTCCACCGCTTCGCACACCCAGCACACCACAAGCATGTCTGCCCCTATCATCCTTGGTCTCTGGTGAGTCGTCTGGCCCCCGCCCAGCCTTGGAACGAGCTCCCCCGCCCCTCTCGTCGTCGCCCTCCCTCCTCCCTCGTTTCGCTCAACGTGCTCACCTCGCGCTCGCTGGCCAACAGGTCGGTCGTCCTCCAGCCGGGCGAGACCCTCACCCAGAACACATCGCCCGCCATTCAGATCACCAACATCTCGGTCCGTCCTCCTTCCGCCCCCCTCCTCCCCACCTTCACCGCTCCAACTCGCACTGACCTCCCCCCCTCTCCCGCTCGCAGTACGGCGCCGAGGTCAAGGGCTCGGCTCGTTCGGCCATCGTCATGAAGTACCCCGAGTTCGAGCAGGAGGACGAGGACGAGGACGACAGCGAGGACGAGGACGACATGGAGGAGGACGGCGACATCAAGCTCCCCGAGATCATCACTAAGGAGACCGTCCTGGCCGTCCTCCGCCCCAACGCCGTGCGTCCCCTTTCTCTTCCTGCTCCCCTGTCGAGGCAAGCGAGTCGGAGCTGACGTCGGCCGCCGCGCTCGCAGTTTGAGCAGGCGTCGGTCAACGTCGCCCTCGTCGAGGACGTCGAGGTCGTCGAGCTCTCGGTCACCGGCGAGAAGTGCGTTCATGTTCCTTTCGCGCTGACAGTCCCTACCGAGCCGTTTGCTGATGTTCCTCTCCCGCTCGCAGCCCGGTCCACCTCATCGGCCACTACATCCGCCAGGAGGACTTTGACCAGCCCCCCTCGGACGACGAGGAGGACTACGGCTCGGACTTTGACGAGGGCGACGACTACGACTCGGACGAGCTCGAGGGCCTCATCGCCGGCAGCTCGGACGAGGACATGGAGGAGGAGTCGAGCCGCATCCAGGAGATCCAGGAGAAGCCGTGCGTCGCTCTCTCTCGCTCTCCCAGCATCTCCTACTCCGCGAGGGCTTTCCTGACGAGCCGTCTTGCCCGCTCGCGCGCCCGCAGGTCGAAGAAGCGCGTCGCCGTCGAGGACGCCCCGGCCGAGGCTGACGAGTCGACCGTCTCGGCTGCCTCGCTCGCCGGCCTGAGCAAGAACCAGAAGAAGAAGCTCGCCAAGAAGCAGAAGACTGAGGACAGCGAGGTCGTCATCGCTCCTGCGCCGGCCGCCGCCGCCCCGAAGAAGGAGGCGGCCGTCGCCAAGAAGGAGGAGAAGCCGGCCGCCAAGAAGGAGGAGAAGAAGGTGCGTCCTCGCTCACCTCGTTCGTCGCTCCTGCAGACCGCCCGCACTGACGCTCGACTGTGCGCGCAGGCCGGCCCCAAGACGCAGGTCATCGCCGGCGGCCTCGAGATCACCGACTCGAAGGTCGGCACCGGTGCGGCCGCCAAGAGCGGCAACAAGGTCGGCATGCGCTACATCGGCAAGCTCGAGAACGGCAAGGTGCGTCGGTGCTGCCTTTTCGTTGTCGGCTCAGCGACAGCCGAGAGCTTGACGTCGCTCGGACCCCGCGCTGATGCCGGATCTGCTCCTTCGCGCACAGGTCTTCGACTCGAACACCAAGGGCGCGCCCCTCACGTTCACCCTCGGCCGCGGCCAGGTCATCAAGGGTACGTCGGCGAGCCTCGCCCTCCCCCTCCCTCTCCCCCTTTCCTTCCTCCTCGCTCTCTCCCTTGCCCTTTCCATTCGTGTTCCTCCCTCCGCCACCTGTTCCCTGTTACCTCGTCTCCCTCAGCACCGTTGCTGACATGACCCCTCGCACGCGCGCAGGCTGGGACCTCGGCGTCGCCGGCATGCAGGTCGGCGGCGAGCGCAAGCTCAAGATCCCCGCCAAGCTCGCGTACGGCAGCCAGAAGATCGCGGGCATCCCGGCCAACTCGACCCTGCTTTTCGACGTCAAGGTGCGTCCTGCTCTGTTCTCCGTCGCCCGAGGGTGCCCAGCTGACTCGGTCGTTCCCTCGGTGCTCGCAGCTCGTCTCGCTCAAGTAGACGCGCCTCTACCGACGCCTGCTACTTTATCCCCTCCTGAAAAGCACCGAGCTGTTGCAATCATCCTTGCGCGCCACTGACGAGCAGTCGGAGCGAAAGGAGAGGCGGCGTGCGAGCCAGCAAGCTGGAAGCTCGAACGCTTCTTCGCGCTCGCACCGCTCACCTGCTGCTCTGTGCACGCTCTCGCTCCCGCGTTGCATCTCTTCAGATAGTCTCGTCGTGCACGCACAGCCGGAACCGGCTTTAGCGCTGCGCTCTGGCGCAGCGAGAGGGTGAGGGAGCTCGTCGAGGAGAAGTCGGCTTTGCCTCGCTGTCTCTCTCGTAGTCAGGACCTTTTGGCTCGTGGAAGGCCTCGAGGCAGGCTATAGGACTTCGCCGCACCACTCGGTGTTCAGGAAGACGCAAGTTCCGCGCGACGACGGCCTCATCAGCTGGTGAGGAAGAGGTCGAGGAGGGAGTCGCCCTCACCCCGAGCCTGGATCTGTTTCCGCTGTGCAAGCCTCCTCAGAGAGCTCCCGAGTGCATCACAGGCATCGCTGACCTGGTCAAGCGGGAGGCGAGCGGGTCCCGTCGTCCAGCCTCTCGCCTCCCCGCCCGGCTCGCTCGCCCTCGCTCTCTCTCTCCAGCCCTCGACTAGACGCACTCGCCAGCGCAGCCCTCGAGGTGCAAGCTCCCACAGCTACCCGACCCGCCGAACCAGCTCGCTGCACTCGGCTCGCCCACCCCGACCTCCCTCCCTCGCGACTCGCCCAACGCCAAGCCCGCACCGCGCACGATGCGCCCCTCGCACGAGTACGGCGAGGACCCAGTCCTGCAAGAAGTCGAGAGCATGCTCGAGCAGGACCGCCGCGACTCGTTCGCTTCGTCCACCACGGCCGCCCATTCGCGGCACTCGTCCCGAACCCACACCCCGCCGCTCCCGCCTCAGCAACTGCACCACCACCACCGGCCAGCTCCCCGCACCATCCTCCTCTCGCACCTCGCCCTCGTCGTCGTGTCAGCCGCAGCAGCGCGCCAGCTCTCGCGCCTCGCCCGCCTCTCGAGCCGCTCGACCGTCGCCCTTCCGCTCGCGCACTTCCTCGTCCTCGCCCTCGCCGCCCTCGTGTACGGCTGGCTCCGACCGAGCAGGACGCACGCGCATCCATCGCCGAGCGTGCTCGAGCTCGGCAAAGGGTCGCACCTCGGCGCGACCGCGGCGTCGACGAGGCGGCAAGCATGGGCGGCGGGCGCAGTCGTCGCGGCGTGCTTCAACCTGCGCGTGTGGGAGCTGCGAGCAGGTCAACCGAGGCTCAGCGAGGCGCTCGAGGTGCGTCCTCATCTCTCTTCTCGCACTCGTCGTCGCCGTGCCGACCGTCGCTGACGTCGCCCACCCGCGCAGGTCTTCGCCATACCCGCCTTCCTTGCCCTTTCGCCCTGGCTCTCGACTCGTCTGTCGCACTCGAACCTGTGGCACGTCGTCCCGGCAACGGCGTTCCTCGTCGCGGCCGCGGCAGCGACGTTCCTGGTCGGGTTCGCGCTCATCGGCGTTCCCGCACGAGGCGGCGCGCTCGTGCTCGCCCTTCTGCGCATTCCTCTCGAGGCGGCGGCGCTCATGATGGTTAAGAACGGGCTCGCAGACGAGGCGAGACTCAGCTTGTTCTTCACCGGCGGCGTCATTGTGCGTCCTGCCTTTTCCTCCTGTCACCGCTCGCGCTCGCCCGACTAACCCTGACTCCCTGCAGAGCGCGACCTTTACCTCCCTCCTCTTCCTTCCCATCACCTACTTGACCCTGCCGTCGGCACATGCCCCGACCATCGGCGCGTCGGGCTATGTCTCGTTCTCGGCCACCCTCGTCCTCACGGTCCTCGCCTCGGTCGCCCTCCTGTTCCACCTCACGACCACGACCTCGTCCCTTCCGGCCGCCGTCGCCGTCTTCCCGCGCAACTTCGTCCTCCTCGTCTGGTCGGCCTTCGGGCGCGAGGGCGTCGCGCTGCGCGAGAACTGGATCCAGCTCGTCCTCGTCTACGTCTGCGGGTCAGTCGCCCTTACGTGGACCGAAGCCGAGCTCTACGAGGCGCTTATCAAAGCGCGCAAGCCTGCGCCGCCGTTCGCGCCCGTCGGGTCGCACGCCGACACGGTCCCGCCGTCGCCGGCGTCGTCGGTCACCTTCGCCTCGCCGCCGGCCCACTCGTACAAGGTCCCTTCGTCCGCCTCGACCTCGTCGGCCGACCGAGGATCGCTCCCCTCGATCCTCAGCTTCGTTCCCTTCATCCCGCTCCTCGCCTACCTCATCACGACGCCCGCCACGACCTCGTCCCTCTCGTCGGCCTGCGCCTACCTGCCGCCCTACCTGCGCACGACGGTCTGCCCGGTCTCGGCGTCGGCGCCCGTCTCGCGCTCGGTCGACCTCGTCATCGCCTACTACGACGAGGACCTGGCGCGGTCCGAGGCGCACATCTCGTTCATCCGCGAGAGCGACTTTGTCCGCAAGCGCACGAACCGCGTCGTCGTCTACAACAAGGGCATGCGCAGCGAGGAGGAGATCCGCAAGGGGCTCAAGCTCAAGTGGGCCGACGAGGTCGTGCCGCTGCCGAACCTCGGGCGCGAGGGTGCGACCTACCTCACCGTGCGTTCCTCCTCTCCCTCGCGCCCGCCTCCTCTACCCTTGGATCTGGCCCTGACCCACCTCTTCCTCGCGCGCAGCACATTCTCTTACACTACAACTCGACCCTGTCGTCCATCTCGCCCGACTGGCAGTCGTCCTCGCCCGCACCTGCTCACCTCGCCTCGCCGCTCGCCCACCTGCGCACGACGACGCTCGCCGACACGACCTACTTCCTCCAGCCGCACCTCGCATGGGACTTTATCGCCAAGCCGCGCCTCGCCGAGGTCGCCGACGAGACGGGCTTTGCGCACTTTGGCCCGCTCGTGAGGAGCGAGTGCGGCAACGACGTGAGGGCGCCCGTCAACCTTCCTGTGCGTCTCTTTCTCTCGCCCGTCCTCTTCCTCTTCGCGACGCACAAGATCCTCGAGCTGACGATCATGTTCTGCAGGTCGTCAAAGAGCTGTACAACGTCTTCGCGGGCGAGATCTGTCCTCCCGGCGGCCAACTCGTGCGTCTCTCCCTCTCCTTTCTCGAGCTCCTTCCTCCTCTCGCTCGCATAGGCGCACGACGGCGTGCTGACGCACTCAACGTCCCGCTCGCAGGCTGCCTGGTCGGCGCAAATGGCCGTGTCGAAGCGGCGCATCCTCGCGCAGCCCTACAAGCGCTACAGCGCCATCTCGAGCCTCATGGAGGCGCCCGAAGGCCACTGGATCCACGATCAGTGGGGTCCGAACGACAGCGGCGGGCCGTCGAACCCGGTGCTCGGGCACTCGCTCGAGCGCGCGTGGCCCGTCATTTTCGGGTGCCGGGACGTCAAGCTCGCCGACCAGTGCCCGGACGAGGAGTTCAAGAGGGACTTGTGCCAGTGTCTCGACCGGTAGCGTCCCTGTGTTGCATTCTGTACTGTTCCTTTGCGACTGGGCGCTCCTGCAACTGAGCGAGAGCGAGAACGAGGACGAGAGGCGCGGGCAGGGCGAACAGGCCGAGTCTCGGCCGACAGTGCTCTCGTGCCCGCACCTGCGCGGCATCGTGAAAGTAACATGCTCGATAGTAGTGCAGAAGAGAGCGAAACAATCTATGTACGAGCGAGTCGAGCCGTCCTCATGCTGTTCGCCGGCGCCCCTCTCAAACTCGCCGCCTTCCCGGCTCAGCTCGCGCTCGACGATCGGCCTCCTCACATGCCGTACGTCTCGATGCGCTCCCCGCAAGTGCCGAAGATGCGGTCCCAGACGCGGCTCTGCTTGCCGTAGCTGCAAAGAGAGGAGGAAGAGGAGGAAAGCGCGTCAGCTCGAGTTCGGCTCACGCACGCTCGCTTCAGCTTCCGTAGTGAGTCGCAGCTAGGGAGAGCGCGAGAGAGCGAGAACGCACTTGAGGCCGCTCTTGCCGAAGCGGTGGTGCAGGTCGTGGTCCTCGACGATGAGGCCCATGCCAAGGGGCTCGAGCGGGGCGGTGAGGATCGGGTGGCCGAAGAAAGAGCGCACGCCCGAGTGACCGAGAATCTCGACGTACTGCAGGAGGATGCACGAGGCGTCAGCTCAAGGTCGGGCGGGCGACGAGGCGAGAAGGAGAAGCAGGAAGGCAGGGGGGAGGGAGGCCGGAAGGAGGAGGGAGAGGGGACGCACGAGAGTGTAGCACAGCGTCATCCACATCTCAGAGAAGCTCATCGGGATGAGGAGCGTCGCCGTGAGCGGGATGAGGAAGACCTCGAGCACCTCCTGGTACTCCTCGGCGAGCTGTGCGAGGCAGGATCGTCAGCGTCGAGCTCGCGGCGGCGGGCTCCTCGAGCCCGTTCGAGGCGAGGAGCAGGGCGAGGAGTATGAACGCACGATGGCGAGGATGGCGGTCGGGTGCTTGGTCGTGTGGTGGTGCATGTGGATGAACCAGAGCGCGTCGACCTCGTGCGACGCCCTGCGGGACGAGCGAGACGTCAGGGACAGTCCGAGCACGACAGTGCCGAGGCTACGAGGAGAGCGACAAGGATGAAGTGGACGTACCGGTGGTAGCAGTAGAAGAAGTAGTCGAGCGTGACCTGCCACGCAGCGAGGCGGAGCGGATACGTCCAGGTGAAATCGGTGAGGGGCGATAGGTCGGGCGAGTAGTGCAAATAGAACGTGAATCCAGTCCTCACGATCATGTAGGCTGCGCGGCGTCGATGGGCTCGGGTCAGAGACTGAGGAAGAGAGGCTCGAGCGCGTCGAGGAGAAAGAGAGGACGCACCGGTGATGCCGCCGGCGAGATGCTTGACCGACTTGTCGGGCGTGCGGTCGCGCCCAATGTTCTTCTCGTCGAAGGTCCCGAGCTCGACGCACATGCCTGCGAGCGAGAGGGCGAGTCAGGTCAAGGCGCGAGGAGCAGGACGCAGGAAGGTAGGACGACGACGACGACGCACGGTTGAGGCGAGCGACCCAGCCGAGCGCAAAGTGCATCAATGCGGCGATGTAGAACGGCCAGGCGAACCAGAACGGCCACTTGTAGTCTGTGGAGAGCGGAGAGGAGAAACGGTGTGAGGCAGGGTCAGCTCGTCGTCCTTGTCGAAGCGACGCAGGAGAAAGGCGGACGCACCAGGTAGCAGGTAGTGGCTCGCCTGCTGGATGGCGAGCGGGACGAGCGCATGCCGGACGATGTACCAGTTCTCGGACAGGACGGGCTGACGAGGAACCGGGCCACGGTCGATCGACTCGTCCTTGAGCTCGTGCATGCTCGTCGGGCACGTCGCGAGGTTGCAGATCTTCTCAGCGAGCGTCATCTCGGACTTGGGCTTGAGGTACTGCGCGAGAAAAGGAGGAGTCAGTCCAGGAAGGCCGAGTGCTGCGGGATCGAGAGGGGGAGGGTGAGACGCACGAACGTCGACGGCGGCCGGCGGTCGACCTTCTGCTTGGTCGTGCGAGGCGTAGGCTGACCCTTGGGCCGGTTGGGGTCGGTCGCGTATGAGATGGGCGTCTCGGACGCGGTCGACGAGTCGTCCGAGTCGACCGACGATGATGAGTCGCGGCGGAGCGGGAGCTTGTCCCTCGGGCCCAGGGTGGATGCGATTGCGGCTGACACGGACATGCTGGTCGTCTGAGGGGTGAAAGGTGAGAAGAGAGAGCGAGAGAGCGTCGAGAATCGTGGGGGAAAGGTCGCTCGAGAGAGGTCGCCGAGGAGGCCGGCAAGGTCGCGACGGCTAAGCTAGAGCGCCAAGGGCCGCATACGCCGACTTTGTGGCGGCCGGCGAAGCGGACGGAGCGTCTGCTCGTTGCAGCAGCAGGAGCACCTCGTTGCTGCGACGGCGGGACCGCCTCGAGGCGAGCGTCGCTCTGGATCGTCGGGAGGAGAGGAGGTCGACGCTCCTTTGCTCAGCTGGGCCCAGTGCACGAGCTCGAAGGGTGCCGAGCCAGTACAAGAGCTCGTTGCACGCTTGAACGGCACCGCAAGAGGCGATGACAGCGAGCACGAACGGCCGACAGATGAGGACGGAGGCGGAGCAGGGCGAGGTCGCGCGACGACCAGCTGAGGGCCGAGGTGGACACGGTGATGCACATGTGCGAGTGCGAGAGCTACAGCGTGAGCTCAGCCGGGTCAGAGGGCTGTGGCTGTTGCCTTCGGGCGGCCGACGAGGACGGAGACGCGACGAGGAGGGCGAGGGGCTCGCTCGGATCCGCAACTAGCACCAGCTCGAGCCAGTCGACCAGCGAGCAGTGTTCTCTCCTCCGACAGCAGCACCCGCGCCCTGCCCCTCCTCCAGCGCTAGCCGCGTCCCCCCTTCCCCCCTCCCCCTCCGCCTCGTCGTCGCTCCCACACGTCCTCCCCCGCTTCGTCGCCCTCGCCCCACCGCCACGATGGGCGAGTACCTCAAGGACGTCCCAGAGTTCATAGAGCTCGACCTCGGCGAGTCGCTCATCTCGCGCACAGAGTCGCTAGGTGCGTCGTCGTTTCCCTCTCGTCTCTCCCACTCCGTCCTCCGCCGCCGTCGCCCGCTGCTGTCAGTCTAGCCGCTGCGGGGCTCGAGTGGACGGGCTACCTTTCCAGGGTCGTCAGTGGAGCAGCGCTGGCTACCAAAGGTGCCCCTGCCGCAGTCGCGCGGGCACGCTCCTGCTGGGCGAGGCGGTGCTGCAGCCAAACGTCTGCGGACCCTTGCTGACTTTCCTCCCCCTCCCTCTGCAGCTTCGTTCCGCGAGCTGGGTCCGCCTGATCTGTGCCATGTCATCAAGACGACCGGCAAGGCCGGCCAGAAGGACGTGCGTCGACCGTCCCCTACGAGATCCGGTCGAGGCGGAGGGGGACTCTTCAGCTGATCCCGGCCCTCCTCGTGCACGCAGGTCGGCTCGTACCACTACGTCTCGGGTGTCGACGCATCCTCCTCGGCATCCCTCGCCGCCTACCTCAACTCGCTCACGTACACGGTCGAGGAGACGGCCTCGTGGTTCTTCGGCTCGTCCTCGGCAAAGTCGCCCTGGCGCATCCGCGGCGGCGCCTTCTGCTCGTTCAACGCCTTCTCTCGAGTCGATGTCCGGGTCGAGGTCAAGATTCCGGGCGGCGTCGAGGCCTACGTGATCGACGTGCGCGGCGAGCGGTGCGTCCCCTTCTCCTCTCGCTCACGGACCTTGTCTCGACGCCCGAGTGCTGACGCTCGTACTTTCACAGGCACGAGGCGACGCCGCAGATGTGGCAGGAGGTCTACCTGTCGGCGATCCTGCGCTCCATCCTGTACGCCGACGACGCCAACTACCGCCTCGCCGGCTTCCGCAAGCTCGACCCGATCGCCTCGCTCGACGCCGAGCTCAAGTTTGTCGCCGCAGCAGAGGCAGCCTTCTTCAAAGGTGCGTCCATCTCCCCGCCCTCGCCTCGCCCTTCCATCCCGAGCAACGAGCTGACCCTCCTCGTCCTCCTCCCCCTCTCGCTCACTCACAGGCTGGCAGCTCGGCTCGGAACCCGAGATCCAGGTCGCGACCGTCGTCTCCAATCACCTCACGAGCGGGCTCATGAAGTACTTTGGCGACTCGTTCCGCTTCGGGCCGGCCGTCAACCTGTTCGAGAAGCTCGTCGTCAAGGAGGGCGAGGTCGCGTGCTTGCTCGCGCAGAGCTACCTCGGCATGAGTGCGTCCGCCTCTCTCTCCTACCGGCTCCTTTGACTCGCCGAGAGCACCTGCTGACGGTCTATCAACCCTGTGCTTGCAGATGAGGAGGTCAAGGCGGTTCGGGTCCTCCAGTCGGCGATCCAGAACCACCCGCAGTCGTACTCGCTCCTGCACGTCCAGTGCGACTTCCTGCGGTCCAAGGGCAAGACCGAGTGGGCGCTCAAGTTGGCCAAGCAGGCCGTCAACTGCGCGCCGAGCGAGTTCGTCACGTGGGCCAAGCTGACCGACGTCAACATGGAGCTCGGCCGGTTCAGCGACGCCCTCCTCACGCTCAACTCGTGCCCGATGTTCACCTACTCGGAGCGCGACCAGCACCGCATGCCGACGCCGGCCAAGTCGCACCTGCCCGTCAAGGACTTCATCGCGACGTCGGGCATCCTCGACGACGACGGCGCGGCCCACTCGAACGACGCCGACGTCGCCCTCCTGCGCCTCCCCGCCCCGAGCCTGCGCGGCACGTTCGCCAAGGCGTACGTCCTCCTCGCCAAGCTCGTCAGCGTCATCGGCTGGGACGAGCTCCTCAAGTGTCGGAGCCAGGTCTTCGTCATGGAGGAGGAGTACCGCATGCACCGCGCAGCCGACCCGGTCCCCGAGTCGCCCCTCACGTCGGCCGTCAACGGCGGCGGCAGCGCAGGAGCGCACGGCGTCGAGCACGGCGCCGACGACGACGCCGAGGGCTTCGGCCCGCTCGCCATCGCGACGGACGACGAGGGCAGCGAGGCGGCGTCGATCAAGGGCGACGACTCGGCAGCACGAGCAGGACCAGCAGATGCGGCGGCGGCGGCGGCGTCGAGCGGCGTGCCCACGATCGCCGTCAACGGGCAGACCGAGGACGGGCGGGACCTCGACGAGGAGGAGCGCGCGCGGTCGACGAGCCCGGCCGGGATCCCGACCATCAAGGTCTCGACCGAGTCGGACGGCGAGCGCGAGCGCGACGAGCTGCGCCGGTTCGAGGAGAGCGAGGCCGGGCGGCGCGCGCGCGACGAGGTGGCGCAGCCGGGCGCGGCAAAGGTGCCCGCCGCCGTCGCCGAGGACAAGGAGGACGGCGCGGGCGAGGACGGGTCGGTCAAGGGCGAGGCGGTCGCCGGCAAGGAGGACAAGGACGGCGCGGCAGGGTTCCAGAACAAGCGGCTGTGCGAGCGGTGGCTCGACAACCTCTTCATGGTGCTCTACGAGGTGCGTCTGTCCCTCCTCGCTCTCCTGCTCCTCCCCCACTCGTGCACCTTCTGACGCTCGTCCATCTGCGCGCAGGACCTGCGCGTGTACACGATCTGGCGGGCCGAGGTCGCCCACTTCAAGGCGCAGCACTTGCCGTACCGCAAGACGGGCACCGAGTGGGAGATCCTCGGCGAGCTCGCGCAGCGGCTGCACCACAAGGAGGAGGCCAAGGACGCGTTCCAGCGCGCGCTCGACGCCAAGTTCTCAGCCAAGGCGTGGCTCAAGCTGCTCGAGTTTTACGCCGACGAGGGCGACGTCCAGCGCGCGCTCAACGCGGCGATCCGCCTCAGCGTGTACCAGCACCGATGGTACATGGAGGCGGCGTACCCGACCGCCGTCGCGCACCAGCTCTTCAAGCTCATCCGCCGCGACGGCCTCGCCAAGATCTCGTACTCGCTCGTCTCGGTGCGTCCTCACCCTCCCCTCGTCCCCTCACCCGCGCCCGCCCGCTGACTCCTCCCCCTCCTTCCTCTCCTGCAGATGAACGTCCCGCAGGCTATCCTGAAGAAGGTCGCGCAGCCCTACTTCCAGTACGCGCAGACGTTCCGGGTCGACGGGTCCGACTTCTGAGCGTCGCCTCCTCCTCCTCCTCCCTCCTCCCTCCCTCCTTCTCCTTCCCCCTCGCGCCTTTCTTTCGTGCCCCGTATCCCTACAGACGTTTGCAGTAGCAGCCTTACTCCTTCCTGTCGCTCGCGAGCAATCGTTGAGAGAGAGGACCGTGGTGGTCGTGCCAGAGCGAGATGTGCGAGTCGAGCCGCTCGGCCGTGCCGCGCTCGGATCAGCCTTGTGAGGTACCAGCAATG
>Ga0308169_10002728_pt1 | contig 17926 bp, 16 predicted proteins | sample PhyBR1_2_FD_202139 | JGI IMG/M metagenome (GOLD analysis project Ga0308169, IMG submission 202139) | Phyllosphere microbial communities from UC Gill Tract Community Farm, Albany, California, United States - DLSLSB.R1 | ecosystem: Host-associated > Plants > Phyllosphere > Unclassified | place... | reverse complement strand
CTCCCTCTCTCTCGCTCTCGCTGTCCCTCCCTTCCTGCTCCGCGCACACTCCCTCGAACCTCCCCCGCTGACGCCCCTCCCCGCCCGCCCGTCCGTCCGCAGCGTCGCCGCGTCGTACGGCCTGCGCCCCGTGTACTGCGCCGACTTTTCGTCCATCTTTGCCGACGAGCAGGAGGACCCGCAGTTTGCGCAGCTCTTGCGCCGCATGAAGGTCATGGACGACGAGGGCAACGCCGAGATGGACGAGGACCAGCTCGATGCGGCGAGTGCGTCCGGCTCTCTCTCCCTCTCCCTCCTTCCTCCCTTCCCTCCCTTCCCTGATCTTTTCTCTCTCTCCGAGTGCGAGAGCGAGCGAGCTGATTCCGCCTCGTTGCGCGCAGTGCTCTACCTCGGCTTTGCGTTTGTCAAGACGGACGAGGAGCAGGAGGGAGGACGAGGGGCGTCGGCCACGCTCGAGGAAGTCCCAGCCGCATGAGTCGCTGCAACTCGGGCTTTGTCTCCACGGTCTCTCGCCCGACCGCCTTCACCGAGAGTCGCGTCGCGTCGCAGAGAGAGAGCACGTCGAGAGCGTTTCGCCGAGCGGAAAGCAAAGCCTCGTAGGGCGGCTAAAAAGAGAAGGCGCCGAAGCGCAATGTGTGCTTGTTCCCCGACGGGGAATCGAACCCCGCTCGCGGCTGTGAGAGAGCCGAATCATAACCACTAGACCATCGAGGACTTGGTGACATTCAGCGGCAGCTTGTGCGTATATACACTCTTCCCAGCTGTGTTGTCGCCCTGCCCGTCCTCTCCGAGAGCGCGCCGTCGCTCGATCTTGTTGTTCGCGCCGGGCTGTGCGCCACCGCGAGCAACGGGGTGTGTGCGGCGCAACCGTGTCGTACGGCCCTCGCTGAGCGAGAGGTGCCGCTCGGACCTGCGTGCGTGAGGCGGCCGGCCTTCTCAAGTCCGCTTCGCGCGCTCGCCTCGCGCTCTCGACTCGTCCTATGCATCAGGCTCTACATAGCTCGCTCTCGCGAGGGCGAGGCGATGACGTCGCATTTGAACAGGAGAGCGCCCCGCCAGGTTCGAGGAGAGCAAAAAGTCCGACGGCCGGCTGCCCACTTTGTCGTCGCAGCGAAAGTCCGACGGCCGACGCCTGGGTTCAAGTGGGGCTGCAGCATGCGCACGCTCTCTCTCTTCCCTTCGAGCCACCCTTCGCGAGACCCTGCTGCCGCCGCAGCCCCAAGGTGCGCACCCACGCCGTCCGAGCGGCCGCGCACGGACCCGCAGCTGACGTGGCTTACGTCCTCCCGTCCGTCCCGTCAGCCTCTCTCCCTCCTCGCACCATGTCCTCGCTGCCCTTCCAGCCCCAGCCCTCGCTCGCGTTCCTCGCCCTCGTCACCGGCCGCGCCCTCGCCGGCGCCTCGGCCCTCGTCGCGCCCCTCGAGCTCACGCCCTACTTTGGCGTCTCGCTCACGTCCTCGGCGACCTTTGTCGCGCGCCTCTTTGGCGCGCGCGACCTCGTCCTCGCCGTTGGGTCCTTCTGGGACGTGCAGGCCCTTGCGAGGGGCGAGCTCGTGCGCGCGAGCGGCACGGCGGCGCGCACGGTCGTCACGCTCGCGATGCTCATCGACGCCGTCGACGTCGTGAGCGGTCTCGTCGAGTACAACCGGGGCACGATCGGCCGGCTCGGGCTCGTCCTCGGCGCGGGAGGCGCGAGCGTCTTTGTCGCCATCGCCGCCTCGCTCTTGAGGCAGTGAGCGGCGCAAGCAGCGAGGTATCGAGGTGCGGCGTGTCGCCCGTACGACGACAGCGGCGGCGACCCAGGACACGAGCAGCAGCTCGCAAAGATGCAGAGCGAGACGTGGAATGTACATGCGCGACGTTCGGACCAGCGAGTCGAGCGCTCGAAAGGCCAAACTTCGACCTTCGCAAGGCGAGCGCGAGCCCCTCTCGCTTCCGCATCTCGCTCTCCTCGCTCCGGGCACGTGCCTAGAATGTCTACGACGTTCGAGAGTTACAGCAGGGCAAAGAGGAGAGACGGAAAAGTATGAGGGACGAGTGCAAGACAGAGAGGGACCGAGCGCGAGAGGCGGATCGGATGGGGACGACGGGCTTGACGACGACGACGACGAGCTCAGTCCGAGATGTTCTGGAACTGCGAGACGATGTCGGCGTGCAGCTCGTTGAGGACCTTGAGGATGGCCTCTGCGAGAGCGAAAGGGCGGGAGGGAAAGGCAAGAGTCATTTCTCGACGCTCAGGCGGGGACGGCCGCGCAAGGAAGGGAGAGAGAGAGGGAAGAGCAGCGACGCACCCTCGCCCGTCGCCGGGTCCTCGAACTTCATCTGCGTGAGGCGGTACCACAGGTCGGACGTCGACTCGCGCACGCGGTTCCACGTCAGCTCGCCGCCCTCGACCGCCTTGACGGCCGCCTCGAAGTAGGTGACGAGGTTCTTGAGCATGGCGGTCTGCGAGGGGTGCACGAGGAGATTGGCGAGAGGCGTGCGAGAGGGAATGCGCGGCGAGGGAGGGAGAGAGAGAGGGGGAGAAGGGATCGGCGACAAGGTCAGCTCGCCGCCTGCGGCTCGAGCGCGAGGGGAAGAGGACGAGCGACGCACCGTCTTGTAGAACGGGCAGTAGCGGTCGTAGACCGAGATACCGTTCTGCTGAAGGAAGTCCTCCTTGATCAAGCGCGCGACGTCGAGCGTCACCTTGTCGCCCTCGCCGAGCGACGACTTGCCGACGAGCTGGACAATCTCGGCGAGCTCGTCCTCCTTCTGCAGGATCTGCTTGGCCACGTTGCGGTAGTGGAGGAAGTCGGGCTCGGTCGACTCGTAGTACGGCTGGAGGACGCGCGTGCTGCGGAGAGAGGAGCGCGAGCGCAGAGTTAGCGAGACGCTCGACGCCTGCAACGCCGCGCCGGCCTCGAGACGTGCGAGGGCGGCGAGACGAGAGGCCGAAGAGAGAGAGAGAGAGCGCCGACGCACTAGTTCGAGTACGACACGTTCCAGTTGACGGACGGGAAGTGCTTGCGCTGCGCGAGCTTCTTGTCGAGGCCCCAGAAGACCTGCACGATGCCGAGCGTCGCCGTCGTGACCGGGTCGGAGAAGTCACCACCGGGCGGGCTCACGGCGCCGATGATGGTGGTCGAGCCGGTGCGGTTCGGCGAGCCGAGGCAGACGGCCTTGCCCGCGCGCTCGTAGAAGCCGGCGAGCTTGGCGCCGAGGTAGGCCGGGTAGCCAGAGTCGGCGGGCATCTCTGCGAGGCGGCCCGAGATCTCGCGCAGGGCCTCGGCCCAGCGCGACGACGAGTCGGCCATCATGGCGACGTCGCGCCCCTGGTCGCGGAAGTACTCGGACAGGGTGATGCCCGTGTAGATGGACGCCTCGCGCGCGGCGACGGGCATGTTGGACGTGTTGGCGACGAGCGTCGTGCGCTTCATGATGGGCTCCTGCGTGCCGTTGACGTCGATCGACAGTTCGGGGAACTCCATGAGGACCTCGGCCATCTCGTTGCCGCGCTCGCCGCACCCGACGTAGATGATGATGTCCGAGTTGGAGAACTTGGACACGGCCTGCGAAATGACCGTCTTGCCGCACCCGAACGCGCCGGGGATGGCCGTCGTGCCGCCCTGGACGCAGGGGAACAGCGAGTCGAGCACGCGCTGGCCGGTGAGGAGCGGCGTGTCGGCCTGGAGCTTGTCGCCGGTCGGTCGCGGCGCACGGACGGGCCACAGCTGGAAGAGCGTGTGCGTCGTCTTCTTGCCCTCGAACTCGGTCTCGAGGACGACGTCCTGCGGGCGGGAGGGAGGGGTGCGTCGGGTCAGTCGGGGTCACTCACGCAGCAGCGCAGGATCGAAGGAGGGAGGGAGAGGGGACGCACGTCGACGTTGTAGGCACCCTTCTCGGCGATGTGAGTGACGGTGCCCATGCCGCGCGGGTTGAGCATGATCTTGTGCTCGCTGACGAGCGAGTTCTCGTACACCTTGCCGAAGATGTCGCCGCCCGAGATGTGGTCGCCGACCTTGAAGTTGACGGGCTCAAAGTCCCACTTGATCGTGCGGTCGAGCGCCGACGTGTTGATGCCGCGCGGGATGTAGATCGAGTCGCTCTTCTCGGCGATGGCCTTGAGCGGGCGCTGGATGCCGTCGTAGATGTTGCCCATGAGACCTGCGCGGTTGGGTGGCGTGAAGCAGAGTCAGCTCAACGAGCGCGTGCCGGTGCACGGCCGAGCGAGCGAGCGCACCTGGACCCAACTCGACCGACAAGGGCTTGCCCGTCCGCAAGACGGGGTCGCCGATCGTCATGCCCGACGTCTCCTCGTACACCTGGATGGTCGCCTTGTCGCCCTCGATACGAATGATCTCACCGACGAGCCTGCGCGGCAGGGCGAGGAGTCAGTCGAGATGAGCGAGAGGCGAGGTCGGGGAGCGAGGACGAGGGAGGAGGGGAGCGGGGACGCACTCGTCGTGGCCGACACGCACGAGCTCGTACATGGCGGCACCGGCCATCTTCTCGCTGCGGGTAAGGAGCGAGCAGAATCAGCTCCGAGACGACGGCGAGGCGTCCACCCACTGAACGTGGACAGAGAGCGGGGGAGAGGGGGACGCACGCAATGACGACGGGCCCAGAGACGCTGAAGACGGAGCCGAACTTGGACTCGCGGTCCTCATCTGCGGGCGTGGAGGGCCTCGTCAGCTCTGGCCGAGCGCGCGAGGGAGGGTGCGTGTGGTGGGTGGGGTCGGAGGGGGGAGATGGCGAGGGAGCGAGAGCGGGGGCTCACCCTGGATGCGGATCGTCTTCTTTGCGTGATCCATTGCGCCGGCCTGTTGGATCGGCGCATGCAGAGCAGTCAGCACGGGAGCGTGGGTGGGCGAGAGGGCTCGAGGGAGCGATGACGGACCATGGTGGGCGAGCGGGACGAGGGGGAGCGGTGAGGGGAAGGCGAGGGACGGGGTGTGGTGCGAGAAGGTGCTCCTGAGCGAGGTAGAGCTGGTAGGAGTGAGCCTGGACGGGTGCAGGCTGCGGCGAGGTGGTCGAGCCAAGGCGGGCGGCGAGCGGCGCCGTCCACCTTGTCGACCCTTAGGACTAACGCTAATCGACAGCGGTCCTCGCTCACGCAGACCCCAGGCCGGCTTGGTCTTCCGCCCATTGTAGTCAAACCTGCTAGCTGCGAGCACGTTGCAACTATCAAAGAATCGCTTCAGCGAGGTGGACGCGTCGCTGTGGGCTCATCGTCTCGAGCCCTCCACCGCCTCGTCCCTCCCCACCCGACTCCTCGCTCGACTCGGCGCAGAGCCCTTGCTCCGCCTCACCAGTCACTCAGCGACACTTCGTCGCTCCTCTCGGCCAGTCAGAGCACCGCCCCGACCTCTCGACGACCCGCTCGCCGCCGTCAATCAACCCCGGCCCAAACAACACTCGGCACCGCGACCGCCATGGCACCGCCGACCCCGGGACGGATACGTGGTCCTCGTCCTCAGGTCAACAACAACATTGGCGAGGCCGGCAGGTGCGCCCCATGCCCTCCTTCTCCATCGTCTCGCTCCCCCCTCGTTCCTCATCGCCGGACCGCTCGCCCCGACTCGCACGCGCACTCAGGGCACCCTCGCTGACTCTGCCTGCTCTCCTGCAGGACGACCAACATCGCCGCGCCCAAGGGCGTCCCGCGCGACTCGGCCGGCCACGAGAAGCCCGACGCCTTCTTCGACCGAGCCGCCGCCGCCGGCTCGGACAGCGACGACGACTACGACTACGACGACGACCGGCGCGACCCGGACGACGACTTTGACGCGCCCGAGCCGGCCGCCAGCAGTGCGAGGAAGGGCAGCGCCAAGAAGAAGGCCGGCGGCGGCAGCGCGAACGGCGCGGCGGCGAGGGGCCCGAGGGGAGAGCGGCCGGATCGGTTCATGCTCGGCGAGGACCGCGGGCGGTGCGTCCCTCTCCCTCTCTCAGGCTCCGTCCAGGCCCAGCGAGCCGACGCTGACTCGAACCCTCGACTTCTCGCTCTTGCAGCAAGACCGGCGTCAAGAAGGCACTCGTCGAGCGCGACGACGACGGGTTCGAGGACATCGACGCGTTCCTCCACTCGTCGCCGCGATCGGCCACGACGGCGGGCGCTCGCTCGACCGTCAAGAAGGCCAAGCCGGTCGGCCGCACCCCGAGGGCGGCCTCGCCCGAGTACGACGACGACGACGAGCACGCCGAGGGCGACACGACGGCCTACGACGACGGTGCGCCCTCCTCTCTCTCTTTCTTTCTCCTCCTCCTGTAGCTCATGCTGACGACGAGCATCTCGCGCGCGCAGGCCCCTCGCTCTCGCCCTCGACCTACCAGCGCCGCCACCCCACGTCCGCCCGCCAGCCCTCGGCCCTGCGCCACTCGATGCTCCCCTCGGGCGCGCGCTCCGTCTCGCGCAAGGGCCTCCCGCCCACCTCGTCGCCGCGCCAGTACGGCAAGGCGTCGTCCTCCGCGGCGGCCCAGGCGCGCAACCCGCGGCGCCGCTTGTCGAGCCTGAGCGGCGACGACGACCGCGACGAGGAGCACGAGCAGTTTGACGTGCGCGACGCCGAGGACGAGGGCGAGTACGAGCAGGAGCGGTACGACGACGATGCGGGAGAGGAGGAGGACGAGGACGACGAGGATGAGGACGAGGCCGTGCGCGCCGTCCTGACGGCCAAGAAGCCCTCGGCGTTGGCCTCGCAGGCCAAGGGCAAGGGCAAGGCGCGTGCCTCGACGTCGACCAACGGCGGCGGCAGCCCCGCCTCGCCTCGTCGGCAGAGCGGCGCGAGCTCGTACGGGACGGGCAGCGCCGGCGGCGGGACGCCGACGGGCCTCCTGCGGCTCGACAAGAACGGGCGCGCCGTCGAGGTCCTCGAGCGCGACCGTAGCGGCGGGGACCGCAAGGGCAAGGGGCGCGCCGTCGAGCGGTCGCCGTCGCCCGCCGAGCGGGACGAGCGCGCCGACGAGGACGAGCAGCCGTTCCTCGAGAACGAGTACGGCGGCGGGTACGACGACGACGAGGGCGGCGAGATGGCGTACCGCTCGGACGACGACGACGGCGCTGGAGCGGGCGGCGTCAGCGACGAGGAGGAGGCGGACCGGGACCAGGAGGACGAGGAGGAGGACGACGACCCGACGCCGCGCGCCGCCGGCCCGTCCAAGGGCAAGGGCAAGGGCAAGGGTCGCGCGTCGGGCAGCCCGGCCAAGAAGGTCGTCACGCAGCGCGGGAGGAAGGGCGAGGTCCGGCCGCGCGAGATCATCGAGGACCTGTCTAAGAAGCGCAGGCGCGACGACGCTGAGGGCGGTGCGTCGCTCTCTCCCTCTCCTCTCGCTCTCCTTCTTCCTCACGTCTGCCTCGACGCTGACGCTGCGCCTGTGCACCTCCCTCGCTCGCCCGCCCGCAGTGCGCCGCTCGCAGCGCGAGAAGATCCCGCGCCTCGACTACTGGCGCAACGAGCGCATCATCTACAAGCGCCGCTCGTCGGGCATCGGCGTCAACGCCATCGTGCGCGTGCCCAAGGAGGACCCCGAGCCGCTCAGCGGCGCGCACCTGAAGAAGAAGGGCGGCGCAGGCGGCAAGCGCGGCGCGAGTGCGCGGGCCGGGAGCAGGGGCGGGACGGTCAAGCGCGAGGTGCCCGAGGAGCAGGGCGTCGACGACATGACGGACCCGGACGGGCTTGTGTGGAGCTGGGAGGGCGACGCCGAGGTCTCGCGCCGTGCGTCCAGCTTCCTCTCCGTCGTCGTCGCCGTCGCCGTCACGCCCGACTGACCCTCGCTCTCACTCTCTGCGCTCGCAGGCATCGCCTTCACGGACAAGATGATGGACCCGAAGCCGACGTTCGACAAGAAGTTCTCGTACCAGAAGATCTACCAGGAGCTCGACTACCTCGCCGGCGGCATCCTCACGATCCCGCCCAACGGCGAGAAGGCGCTCAAGCCGTCCAAGGACAACTCCTACGTGCGTCCCCCCCCTCTCTCTCTCTCCTGTACGTCGTCGACTCGAGCTGACGTCGCTGTGCTCGCGCGCACGCAGATCTTCTACTGCATCCAGGGCGCCGTGTCGGTCACGATCCACCGCACCGTCTTCTCGATCGGCCCGTGCGTCCCCTCTCCTCTCCTCTCCTTTCTTCCTCGTCGTCGAGCGTGTCTCCTGAAGCACTTCTCCCCCCTCTCTCCTGCAGCGGCGGCACCTTTTTCGTCCCGCGCGGCAACCAGTACCAGATCCAGGCGACGTCGAACCGCGAGGTGCGGCTCTTCTTCTCGCAGGGCCGGCGCGTCATCGAGTACGAGGACGGCTCGACGCGCGCCGACACCAAGGAGGACAGCCAGCGGTACGCCGAGGAGAACGCCGCCGACGACGACGACGAGGAGGAGGAGGAGGACGAGGAGTGACCGCCTCTCGCTCTTCCTCCCTCTCTCTCCCTCTCTTCCCCTACGCCGTATATCCCTCTCGTTCTCTCTCTTCCTCTCTCTTCCTCGTCTCTGCAGTAGATACCCTTAGCGCCTCGTCCAGCTGATCTGTGCCCGGTCGGAAATTCCGCCTTCTCTCTCTCTCCTCCTCGTTCGCGCGCGTCGAGAGCTCGCAGCGGCTCGGTCGAAAGCTTGTCGTCTCGAGACTTGTCCGCACGGCGAGCCTGGGATGCGGTTAAAGCGAGAGGGCGGAAAGTCCGAGCACACGCCGCCCGCAAACACCTCCGCGCGACGCGTGCGACGCGCTCAGATCGCCTTAAGTCGGGCCTCCGGGGGGAGCTCGTCGTCGCTTCGCAGCGCTGCACTGCAGGCTCTGCCAGCTACCAAGCAGTGCTGTGCACCCGCAGAGCCACCGACAGCTCGCCCTCGCCCTGTGTACCGCGGCCTGGAGCCCTCTGTTGAACGAGCCGTCGCCGCCGAGCCTTCTAGCTCGCCGCCCCGTTTGTCCTCGCTCCCCTCTTTCTCTCGCCCCCCCATCTCGTCCCTCTCCCTCTCCCCTCCTCCAGCACTAACCTCGACGCTCGTTCCACACCCGCCCGCCATGCACTTGGCCACCCTCGTCACCCTCGCCGCGACGGCCTCGACGCTCGCGACCGCCCGCCTCGACCGCGCCTCGCACTCGAACCGCGGCCGTTCGCACCCGTCGACGCTCGGCAAGCGCGCCCCGGCGCCCGAGCCGTTCCGCTACTTTGCCACCGACGGCGGCAGCACCTTCGACTCGCACGACGGCGTCGTCGCCCTCCGCAAGCGCGGCGCCGCCGGTGATGAGGCCGCCCACCTCGCCCGCCGCCGTGCGAGGACCGCCGCCAAGCTCGGCCGTCGCGCCGACGAGACGGTCCACCAGTCGACGGCCATCTACCTGAGCGAGACCGGGTGGCAGTCCGTGTGCGGCGAGACCATCACGTCCGTCCTCCTCTCCCTCCCCTCTCTCGCCTTTCCTTGGCGTGACGGAAAGCTGACCCTGAAACTCTCTGCGCAACAGCGACGACGCGCTCGTGGTCCTCCTCCCGCTGTCGCTCTACCCGGATGCCGGCGTCGCCTCGTCGCTGTGCGGCCAGGCCGTCACCGTCACGGCCAAGTCGACGGGCAAGACCGTCACGGCAACCGTCTACGGCGGCTCGGACCGCGACGACTACACGACCTTCTCGCAGGCGGCGTACCTCGCGCTCGGCGGCGACCTGGACGCGGGCGTCCTCGACGTCGAGTTCTCGCTCGGCGCCGCCGCCCCCGCCGCCGCCGCTCCGTCGACCGAGGCCAAGGTCGAGTCGGCGTCGAAGCCTGTCGCCGAGGCTGTCGCTGCGCCGGTTGTCGCGGCTGCCAAGGTCGAGACGAGCGAGCCCAAGGTCGAGTCCAAGGTGTACGTCCAGCTCTCTCTTCGTCGTCGTCGCGCTTCCTCCCTCTCCCTCTCCCGCTCCGTCGCTGACGCCGCGCTCGTCTCTCCTCCCCGCAGCGAGCACAAGACCGAGAAGAAGACCTCGCACAAGGACAAGGCGGCCAAGGTCGCCGCGAGCAAGGCGGCCGAGAAGTCGGCCGCCGCCGCCGCCGCCGCCAAGAAGGAGCAGGCCTCGGCCGCCGCCGACCGTCAGGCCGCCGCCGACCGTCAGGCCGCCGCCGACAAGCAGGCTGCTGCCGACAAGGCGGCCGCCGACAAGATCTGGGCCGACCGCGAGGCGGCAAAGGTGGCCAAGGCGGCGGAGGAGGACAAGCGGAAGAAGGAGGACGAGGAGGCCCAGCGGGCGGCGGACGAGGCGGCCAAGAAGGTAGACGGGCAGAAGAAGGAGCAGGGGAACCACGTCGCCGACACGTCGTCGGGCAACAAGCTCGCCGCCGTCGCCGACACGAGCAGCAAGGTGCGCCCGCCTCTCCCTCTCTCCCTCTTCCTCGCCTCGCCTCGTCCTCTCGCCGACTCTCTTTCTCTCGTACTGCACGCAGGGCAAGAGCCTGATTGGCTACCACGCGTCGAACTGCGGCCCCTCGGACGCCACCGACTCGGAGCCCAACGGCTCGCAGAGGTGCGTCTTCCCTTCCTCCTCGCTCACCTCCCTCGCGCCTCCTCGCCCTACCTGCACCTCTCTCCTCCCTTCCTCGACGTCATGTACTGACTCGCAACGCCCCCCTCGTCGCTGGCAGCTGGCTCAACTGCGGCATCTCCAAGTCGAACCCGGGCTCGGGCTGGACCCCTCCCGCCGGCGTCACGCTCGACCGCATCACGACCGTCAGCTTTGAGCACGCCCTCGCGACCAACTCGGTGTGGGAGCCGTGCCGCAAGTGGACCGACCTGTTCGACACGGTCGCCGCCGAGACCGGCCTCCCGGCCATCCTCCTCGCCTCGTTCGCCCTCCAGGAGTCGACCTGCAACCCGTCTGTCGTCGGCGGTGGCGGAGAGGCTGGGATGTTTCGTCGGTCCTTGTTCCCTTGCCGCTCACCTCTCGAGCCGTTGCTGACCCTCCGTCTCTCTCGCTCGCAGAGATCACTCACGACAAGTGCGGCGGCCGCAGCACGTCCGACTGCGCTGAGCCGTGGTACAACGCTCGCACCGCCGCCAAGTACTTCAAGAGCGAGCTCGACAACAGCGGCGGCCAGTTCCTCAAGGCGCTCGGCGCGTACAACGGCGTGCGTCCCTCTTCCTCCTCCTCTTGCTCCTCGTCTTCCCCCTCCTCTTCCTCCTCCTCTTCCTTCCCCTCTTCCTCCTCGTCCTCCCTCGCTCTCCTGCGCCCAAGCCCCTACTGACTCGCGCTCCTCCTCTCGCTCGCAGTGGTACGAGAACCTCAGCTACGACGGCGCGACGGCCGCTCGGTGGAGCAACTGCTGCCTGTGCCAGAACAACTTGGACTACTTGTACCAGATGAGTAACGGCTGGCTACTCGGCCGTACTGGCTACGAGATGGGCTCGTACGGCAACCTCAAGGTCTGCGGGCACCAGGACTAGACGGCGTCGGTCGGACCCTCCCTCTCTCCCTCCTCTCTCTTAGCCTCAGATACCCGCCTCTTCCCTCGATTCCCTCTTGTCGTCAGTGCTGTGCACGGCGAGCTTGGAAGACGCACGTCGATACCCCCCCTCTTCCCACCGTTCCTGGCCTTCTCAACTTGGACCTCCTCCCCCCACCTCGCTCTCTCTCCTTCTCCCTGTTGCCGCCCTTTCCTCCCCGAGTCTCTCTTTTCGCGCACTCCTCTCGCGCACGATCCAGTAGCTGCAACGTTTTTCGTTTGCGCTCGAACCTTCTCTTTCGCTGCGAGCCTGAGAGCGAGAGGGGAAGCCGGCCGAGGTTCTCGAGCTCGACGAGAGGCTGCACGAGCGCTCGAGCACTCTCTCACAGACGATCCGAAAGAGCGAAAGTGTCTGTCTATGCACGCTTGAGGGCCGTCTACTCAAAGCGAGAGCGCCTCGGACTCGGCTCCCTGAACGCCGTCGACGCTCACGCCGCGCACCGACACGCTGACGCCCTGCGCTCCCGCCGCCTGCACCTCCCTCGCGAGCTCGACCGCAAGCTCGCCCTCCTTCGTGTGGTCCTTGACCGCCTTCTCGTGCTCGCCGCCCGGCCCGCGCACGACAACGACGTAGCTGTGCGCCCACGCCGCGCCCTGGAACGCGACCGCAGGCGCGCCGTTGCGCGTCTGGACGAGCCAGGGCCGGCTCGGGGCGGGCGGGACCGGGTGCGCCGAGGGGACGCGCAGGCCGTTGATCTTGAACGAGGCGGCGCGGATGTAGGGGACGATGGACGCCTCGCGCGCGTCAAACTCGTGGTGGGCCGGGTCCTTCCAGCCGGGGATGTCTGCGCGCGGCGGGTGCAGGGCGTCAGGGGTGAAGTGCAAGTGGGCGAGAGGGAGAGAGAGGGAGAGGGAGCGCACGGTAGGACCAGATGCCGTCGCCCTCGCCGTGCGTCTTGTGCCCGCCGCGAGCCGAGTGCGGGCGCAGGGACCAGACGAGCGAGCCGGCACCTGCAGAGAGTCTCTGTGAGTCAGTCTTGGTTTCTTACAGAGCAAGAGGACGAGGAGGGAGAGAGAGAGGGAACGCACCGCCGGCCGAGTCGAGGTCCTTCATGAACGACTCGTACAGGCTCGCCTTGCTGAAGAAGCCAAACTCGCCCGCGACAAACCTGCGAGCGACCGTCGTCGAGCGTCAGCGAGGCTCGGGCGTGCTGCAGAGAGAGGAGAGAAGGGACGTACACCTTGTTGTGCCGGCGAGCGACCTCGCAGTCCTTCTTGACGCGCCGAGCGTCGCCGTCGCCGTAGTAGTGGTAGCTGACGATGTCGACGTCGGGGCTGTCGAGGACCTCGTTCGGGTAGCACCGCTCCGGGTCGTCGTTGCGGGCGAACGAGCCGTCCATGACGAGCGTGCGCGGCGCGCGCGACTTGAGGTGCTTGGCGACGGTCAGGGTCCACGAGGCCGGCGCAGGCCGCATGCCGAGGTGGTTCATCTCGTTGCCCGTCTCCCACGCGAGGATGGTCGGGTCGTCGCCGTACCGGCGGCCGTTGATCGAGTTGACCCGGTTCGTGAGGAAGTCGATGATGAGCTTGAAGCTGCGCGCGGGCGAGGAGGGAGAGTCAGCGACGAGGGCGCAGGACTGCAGCGCAGAGGAGCGGACGCACCTCTCGATCATGGTGTGATCGGTCCACCAGTCGACCCGGCGCGCCTCGTCGTTCGAGCCGAGCCCGTAGCGGTACCGAGTCAGGTCGGCCGTCGAGCCGACCCAGTTCGAGCTGCGCGCACGTGCATCCCTGTCAGCCTCGTCGCCTCGCACACATACACGCAAGGAGAGAGAGAGTGGACGCACTCCTCGCCCGTGTCCTGGTTGATGAGGGGGATGATGAGCTTGACGCCCGCCTTGGCCGCCTCGGCGAGGACGAGGTCCATCTCGTGCAGCCGGCCGCCGTCCCACATCCAGTCGTTCCACTCGTTGCTCCAGCCGTTGATGTGCCCTCGACCGATGTTCTTGCTCTTGATCTGCGAGCGCGAGAGGAGGAGGCGGGCGCCAAGGTCAGCATGGGCTCGGCTCGGCGTCGGACGAGGCAGAGAGGGGGGAGGGGACGGACCCGCAGCGTGTAGGTCCTCGTGACGGCCGTGCCGAACGCACCCTCTGCAGCGAGCGCAGCAAACGTGTCGCGCACCTCGAACTCGCCGTTGCAGTCGCCGTCGAGGAGCTCGGGAGCGTTGAGCGAGGCGAAGCGGAACTTGGCGCCGTTGAGGAAGAGCTCGCTGCCGCGGCGCTCGACAAAGTGGTCTGCAGGAGTGACTGGGTCAGCGTGCTGCACTGTGCGAGGGCAATAGAGAGCCCACGCACCTGCGTTGGACATGGCCGAGGACGAGAGGGCGAAGTGGGCTTGCGGAGCGGGCGCGCGCTTGGTGCGGGCGTGCGGTGCGCGTGCAGCTGCAGAGTCGTCGGCAGGGTGCGCAGACTTGGAAGAGCAGGCTCCCATGCGGATGCGGGCGAGCTGCGGGCGAGCTGCGAGAGAGCGAGCGAGGTGGAGGAGGAGGAGGCGGTGCAGCAAGCCGACTTGGCGATGACAGAGGTGCGCACGCTCGACAGGATCGACAAGCTGAATTGCGGCGCACAGTGTACGGTCGACGACGAACGAGAGCTACAAAAGGGGGCGAGAGAGACGAACGACGAGAGGCGAGGGTAAGGAGACGCAGGCGCGAAAGGGCGAGAAGGAGAGAGAGCGAGCGAGGGGAGGAAGAGGACGACAACGGCGTGAGAAAGGCATGGCGAAGGCGAAATGTACAACGACGAAGGAGACGACGACGACGATGGCGAAGGGGGAGGGAGTGTCTGTGCGCAGAGGCATGCATCTAGAGGTCGACGAGGCGACCGACTCCGCCGTTCTCGACGTGCCGCCCGGCGCCGTGCTTAGCCGTCGTCGGCGAGCTGCGCCGCTCGTCGTCCTGGTCGTCGCTCTCCTCGCCGAGAGGCTGGTACCCCTGCGAGGGTGAGGGCGAGGGCGGCGGGATGAGCGACGACGTCGTCGACGCGCGCGTGCTCGCAGCGTCGAGAGGGGCGCCGAGCGCCGTGTTGGCGAACGAGGGCCCGGTCGCGGCGCGCGGCGTCGGCGTGTCGAGCTCGATCGGCGTCGAGGGGATGTCGACGTCGAGGAGGGGAGCGGGAGGGGCCGTTGCGAGTGGAGGGGCCGGTGCGCGAGCTGTCGGCGCGGGCGCCGCCGCCGCCGGCGAGCTCGCCGCGCCTGCGTCGTCGAGACGGCCGCCCATGGCCTCGGACAGGAGGCGCTCCGTGTCGGGCGTTGCCTGGCTCGTCGCCGTCGCCGCCGATGCGCCGCCGCCCGCCGCCGCCGCCTTGGCCGCCTTGGCCGCCTCCTCCTCCTGCGACTTCTTCTGGCGCTCCTCCTCCTCGAGCTGGCTGAGGCGCATCGCCTCCTGCACCATCATCTCCTCGATGTCGGGCCCGCCGCCGAGCCCGAGGCTCTCGAGCAGCTGCGAGATCTCGTCGTTGCCGCCGCTGCCGCCCCGGCTGCGCCTCGCGCTCCGGCTCGCGCGCCGCCGCCCGCTCGAGCTCCCGCCGCCGCCGCTGCCCTCGTTCGACACGTCGAGCGCGGCGGCGATCTGCGACAGGAAGTTGGGCGGGAGCGTCGTCGTCGCCATGGTCGGGTTTGCGCCGTCTGCGCCGCCGCCGCGGCCGGACGAGATGCCGACGGGGATGAGGCGGTCGCCGACCTGGCGGAACACGATGCGGCGGTTGGCGCGACGGGCGACGGCCGCCTTCATGGCCTCGAGCTTGGCCTCCCAGTCCGGGTGGATCATGTCTGCGCGCGCGCGGGCGAGTCCACGTCAGCTCGAGAGCTCGACCGAGCAGGGAGAGGAGAGGGACGAGGACGCACCGGTCGTCACGACCTCCTTCTCGGTGTGCGCGAACGACTTGCGCCGAGGCTTGGGCGCCGCCGTCGTGCCCGGGCTCGTGACGCTCGATCCCGACTCGCCCGATCCGCCGCTCGGCGTCGGCGCGTACGGCGGGCGCACAGGCTGCGGACGAAAAGGCAGCGCATCAGCTTCGTCTCGAGAGGAGGGAGGGGAGCTGGGAGAGAGCGAGGCGCACCTTGTCGTAGACGCCGCCAAAGTTGGTCTCCATGCAGAACGGACAGGCGGCCGGCTCGGACTCGAGGTGGGTCGGGGTCGGCTCGGCGCGCTTGATCTGGACGAAGCACTCGGTGCAAATGGGCTGGTCGCAGCAGCGCGTGTGCACCATGTTGGGCGGGTAGTAGCTGCGAGCGAGCGAGCGAGCGAGGAGGAGGGTCAGCTTCTCCCTCGCGACTCGCTCGGACAAGGAGAGAGAGAGGGGACGCACAGGAAGCAGATCGGGCACTCGAGGGCCTTGCACTGGTACAGCGTCGCCGTGTCGGTCTTGCTCGTGAGCTGCAACCCGCCGCCGCCGCGCTTCTCGCGCGTGCGCAGCGTCTCGGCAATGCGCTCGCGGTGCAGCACGGCCGTGTTGTGCGCCGTCACCGAGTCCTTGTGCTTGCGCGTGCCGGGCGGGGCCGACAGCTGGGCGGCCTCGGCCTCGCTCGCGGCGCCGACGGCGGCCGTGTGCGCCTCGCGCAGGTTCTGGGTCGCCTGCTGCTCGGCCTCGTCGAGCGCCTCGACGATGCGGTCGGCGGCCCAATCCTCCTCAAAGTCCTGGAGGCCGAGGTAGAAGGGCGAGAGCTTGCGGTCGGCGATGAGCTTGTGGACGGTCGGGCGGTGGTAGTCGAGGCGGGCGTAGAGGAGCGTCTGCGGGTCGGTCCAGCCGCCGTCGATGACCTTGGGCTCGTCGGCCGGTGCTGCAGCTGCTGCGTGGGCGGCCGAGGCGGTCGACGAGCGCGACGAGGACCCGACGCCGGTGAGGGTGCTCGCTCGGCTGCGTAGCCCGCTGACGGCGCCTCCTCCTCCGCCGCTGCTCGAGCCAGAGCCGGCCGAGTGCCGCGACCCGCCGTGCGACGACGACGACTGGCTGTTGCCCATCGTGCGCGGGCGCTGGTGGTGCTGGGTGGGGGGAGGGCGAGGTCGCGAGAGCTGGTCGGAGGGAGAGAGGGGCGAGAGGCAATCGGCGCGGGCGAACGAGGCGAGGCCGAGGTCGCGACCTCGGGCTCGACGGCTTCGGGGCGCGCGCGGTGGCTCTTGCGCAACGGCCAGTGCTTCGGCAGCAGGCTCGGCGCTAAAGCACTCGCAGAGTTGACTAGCTCGCCGGGCAGGCTCGCGCGTCGACCTGATTTGTTGCCGACCCAGTTGACTGGCTCCCTCAAGCTCCTTCCCGCTCGATCCGCGCATGGTCAGAGTGTCGCTCTCTCGGAGAAGCAAACCTCGCACGCTTTCCTTTTCGCTCGTCCAGTCGACGAACAAGAGGAGAGAGCCGCTCTCGGACCGCCTCGGCAACCTCGACCTCGACGAGTGCCGCACTTTCAGCTGCAAGTGCACGGTCGCGTGCCACTCGCAAAGGGCTGTCTCGATGCTCGCCGTCGAGACAAGGCACTGATCTTGCAACTTGTAGAGAAAGGGAGAAGCCGCACGCACTCAGAAGCTCTCTGCCGCCGGGCGCACGTCCATTTCTGCGAGCGTCGACTCGATGGTTCAGCGTCGCGACGACGAGCAGAGAGGCGAGAGCGAAAGAAAGAGCGAGCACGCACCGTGAGTCCAGCAGTTCTTGGGCTGCTGCGCAAGGTAGACGAACGCCTGGGCGAGGTCGGCCGCGTCGATGCGCTGTGACCTCCTCCTCGTCAGTTCCGTCTGACGCGCGCGAGCTCGCGGAGAGGAGAAGGGACGCACCGAGTCTGCGTCCTTGGGCTCGCCGACCCAGCCGCGCGTGCGCTCCGTGTCGATGATGCCTGCGCGCGCTCGAGCCGCTCGTCAGATCCCGCTGTGAGAGGCTCGAGGGGGGAGCGAGAGAAGGGGACGCGCCGTCGATGATGACGTGCGCGACGTGCACGCCTTGCGGGCCAAACTCGCGCGCGAGAGACTGACCTGCAGGCAGGCGTCGACGAGGTCAGGGCCGCGCGAGGAGGAGGAGGAGGAGAGCAGAGAGAGAGCGGGACGCACTGAAGAGCCGCAGCGCGCCCTTGCTCGGCGCGAACGCCGCGAACTTGGCCGAGCCCTTGACCGAAGCGGTCGCTCCTGCGACACAGACGCAGCGAGAGAGTCGGTCGAGGCACGAAGAGAGGCAGAAGAGGAGGAGGGACGCGCCCGAGATGCCGTAGAAGCCGCCGCCCGCCGCGAGCAGGAGAGGCAGGACGGCTTGCGAGAAGCGGAAGGCGCCGTACCTGCAAGACGCTCGGTCAGCTCAGGACTCGCCGAGGAGCGTAGGAGGAACGAGGAAGGACACACAGATTCAACTCGACGTTGGGGCGCAGGTCGTCCTCCTGGAGCTCGAGGAACGGTCCAGGGTTGAGCGGCGAGTTGGCGTTGAAGATGGCGGCCGTGACGCTGTGCTCGGGGAACTTGGCCTTGATGCTCTTGAACGCCGCGTCGACCGACGCCGCCTCGGTCACGTCGCAGGTG
>Ga0308169_10002727_pt1 | contig 17927 bp, 7 predicted proteins | sample PhyBR1_2_FD_202139 | JGI IMG/M metagenome (GOLD analysis project Ga0308169, IMG submission 202139) | Phyllosphere microbial communities from UC Gill Tract Community Farm, Albany, California, United States - DLSLSB.R1 | ecosystem: Host-associated > Plants > Phyllosphere > Unclassified | place... | reverse complement strand
ACCAGACCGAGCCGCTGGTGTCGGTTGACTTCAACCACAACCCGGCCTCGTCGAACTTCGACGCGACCCTGACCAAAGTGTCGGGCCGCCTGGTCAAAGTGACGTCGTGGTACGACAACGAGTGGGGCTTCTCGAACCGCATGCTCGACACCACCGTCGCACTGATGAACGCCAAATAATTCCGCGTTTTCGTCATCGATCACCCCGGCGTGCCAGATGGCCGCCGGGGTTTTTTTTGCGCTACACCGGTGCATGGTGCATGCAGGACAGCGCACCCGATCGGGGAGGGCCTGCAGACAACACCTGCGGGACGACCGGAATTAAAATCAGGTTTGTGACAGGAAATATCAAGGATTAACATTGTGCTGTTCAACGGTTGCAACTTAACAACGATTTTTTGCACAACATCCATGGTATTGACGATGACTGAAGTAAATATATCAATACGCAATGGGGATATTTTCGATGACGTTAGGCATTGGTTTCATGCAGTTACGGTAAATCATTAACGACAGGAATCTTTCTTGTTGCATCGCAGCACGTATTTGCACTGGTTTGATAGCACCACGGTTGCCATAATTAAATGAGTGCCAAAGGGAGGGGAGTGAGAGACATGCCCTGATTTGGCGCGTTTTATGAATGCAACTAAGGATGAACCAATGAAGTTGAAAGAGAAAATGAGCGTGCGCGCAGTGCGCATCGCCCTTGGCCTGGTTTCCACTCTGGCTGTGTCCCAAGCAATGGCCCAGGAAGCGCCAATGCAGCGCGTCGAAGTGACCGGTTCCGCGATCAAGCGCATCAACGTCGAAGGCGCCTTGCCGATCCAGACCCTCAGCCAGGAAGCGATCGCCAAAACTGGCGCGACCAGCGTTGCCGAACTGATTCAGACCCTGCCAGCGATGCAGGGCTTTACCATCGGCGCGATTGCCGCCGGCACCAACTCGGGCGGCCGCGTCTCGGCATCGATCCACGACATCGGCGAATCGTACACACTGGTGCTGCTCAATGGCCGTCGTCTGGCGCCGCAAGGCTCGGGCGGCACGGTCAACCTGCAAGCCATTCCGATGAGCGCGGTCGAGCGCGTCGAGATCCTGACCGACGGCGCTTCGGCACTGTACGGCTCGGATGCAATTGCAGGCGTCATCAACTTCGTGCTGAAAAAGAACCAGCAGGGCGGCGACATCGAGGCGAACTACAGCCAGCCGACCGCCGGCAAGGCAGGCGGTTCGCGCTACATCGCCGCAACGTACGGCATGGGCGACCTGGACACCGACGGCTGGAACGTGCTGGCCAGCTACCGCCGCGACGAGCAGGACCAGATCCTGTCGACCGAACGCGACTTCGCCGACACGGCTTTCCGTCGCTTCTCGCGCAACGGCACCAACTATGTCTACGACAACACCAGCACCGCATCGGTGCCGGCCAACGTCACGGTAGCGTTCCGCAACCCGGCCGGCGTCGCCGCACTGCCAGCGGTCGGCTTCTCGCCGTACCTGCTGGCCAACGGCAATTGCCCGACGCTGACCGTGCCAAGCATCAACAACAACGGCACCACCGCGCGCAACTGCACCTTCGACTACATCCAGACCGTCGAAATGGTCCCGGAAAACAAGCGTGACAGCCTGTTCCTGAAGGGCACCAAGAAGCTGGGCGAGAACTGGGAAGTGTTCACCGACATCGCTTACTCGCGCTTCGACCTGACCGCACGCATCGCGCCGAATACCGCGCCGTTCACGATCGTCGCCGGTTCGCCGCAATTCAACCAGTACGTGGCACCGTACCTGAGCGCGACCCAGCTTGGCCGCGTCAACACCGTCTCGGGCAACTACCGGGCCTATGACTGGGGCACCCGCGACAGCCAGACCATCACCGAATCGAAGCACGCAGTGGCGGGCATCGAAGGCGAGTTCGCTGGCTGGAACATCAACAGCGCGCTGACCTGGTCGGAAAACTCGATCGACGAGCGCTATGTTGGCGGCTACATGAAGAACGCCGAGTTCCGCAACATGCTGACCAACCGCCTGTTCGATCCGTTCGCACCGATCGGCGCGCAAAGCGAAGCGACCCAGAAACTGATCGATGCCTCGATCTTCAACGGGTCGATCCGCAAAGCCTCGACCACCCTGAAGGCGGCCGACGTGCGCGGTTCGCATGAACTGTTCGCCCTTGGCGGCGGCGCAGCCCAGCTGGCCCTTGGCGCGGACTACCGCGAGTACCACTACCAGCAGGATCCATCGGCGGACGCTGTCAATGGCGTGATCTACAACTTCAACGCGCCACCGCGCTACGACATGAAGCGCGACAACGTCGGCGCCTTCGCTGAAGTGCTCGCCCCGCTGACCAAGCAGATCGAAGTCACGGCGGCGCTGCGTTACGACAGCATCTCGGCCATCGACAACGGCGTCACCGGCCGCAAGGTCGGCAGCGACCAGTCGAAGACCACGTACAAGGTGTCGGCGCGTTACCAGCCAATGCCGGAACTGCTGTTCCGCGGTTCGTACGGCACCGGCTTCAAGGCACCGGACATGCTCAGCCTGGCGCAGCCAACGGTCAACGCCGGCTTCACCGCATCGTCGTGGGCCTGCCCGATTCCTGACGCCACGCTGTGCCGCCCGGGTTCGACGCAGTACAACGTGCTCTCGACCGGCAACGAAAACCTGCGTCCTGAAACCTCGAAGCAATTCACCGTCGGCATGCGTTTCGAACCGTCGGCGCGCTTCTCGGCAGGCCTGGACCTGTGGGACGTGAAGATCAAGGATGCCGTGAGCGCCGTCAGCGAACAGCAGGCCTGGGCCGACACGACCAAGTTCCGCGAACTGTTCCAGACCTACACCGAACCTGCCACGGGTAACACCTACTGGGCGTTCCTGCAATCGTCGGTGAACATCGGCCAGGCCCATAACCGCGGCATCGACTGGGACCTGACCGGCCGCCAGCGCTTCGGTTTCGGCACCTGGACCACGACCCTGAACGGTACCTACATGCTCAAGGCGGACTACACCCGTCCGGGGACGAGCAACGAGTTCACCAACAGCCTGAACTACTTCGGCATCAACAACGCCGTCACGTTCCGTCACATCGTCCGTCTGTCGAGCTCGCTCGATACGGGCAAGCTGTCGAACTCGCTGATCGTCAACTACCGCAACGGCTACGTCGATGCGGCAGCCACCGTGCGTAACCTGGACACCGGTCTCAACGTACCCGGCTACCGCCTGGATGTGCCGTCGTTCCTGACGTTCGACTGGCAAGGTCGCTATGCGTTCACCGATGCCTTCACGCTGCGCGCCGGCATGAAGAACATCGCGAATCGCAAACCGCCACTGTCGCTGCGCGCCTCGTCGGGCCATCAGGTCGGCTTCGACCCGCGTTACGCCGATCCGCTCGGCCGTCAGCTGTACGTTACGGGCAACTACAAGTTCTGATCAGGACCTGAGCTGAACGAAAGAAGGGCCGGATCCTTGACGGGATCCGGCCCTTTTTTATCTTTCTGGTTCTTCGCCGACCCGTCAGCGCGTGTCCGGCCACGGCGTCAGGATCTCGGCGCCATTTTTCGTCACCACCAGCATGTGTTCCCACTGCGCCGACAGCGAACCGTCGCGCGTCATCACGGTCCAGCCATCGTCGAGCTGGATCACGTCATCTGCGCCCATATTGATCATCGGCTCGACCGTGAAGGTCATGCCTTCCTTTAACAGCAGGCCCGTGTTCTTGCGACCGTAGTGCAGCACCTGCGGCTCTTCGTGGTAGACGCGGCCGATGCCGTGGCCGCAGTAGTCGCGCACGACCGAATAGCCGGCGCCCTCGGCCAGCTTCTGGATCGCGTGGCCGACGTCGCCCAGGCGCGCGCCCGGGCCGACGGCGCGGATGCCGGCCATCATGGCGTCATAGGTGACCTCGACCAGCTTCTTCGCTTCGGGCGACGGCGTGCCGGCAAAGTACATGCGGCTCGTGTCGCCATGCCAGCCATCCTTGATTACGGTGACGTCGATATTGACGATGTCGCCGTCCTTGAGGATGTCCTGCTCGCTCGGGATACCGTGGCAGACCACACCGTTGATCGACGTGCACAGTGTCTTCGGGAAACCGTGGTAGCCGATATTGGCCGGCGTTGCTTTTTGCACCTTGCGGATGTAGTCGTGGCAGCGGCGGTCCAGTTCTTCGGTGGAGACGCCGGGGACGACGAATTCCCTGATCATGTCCAGCACTTCGGCGGCCATGCGGCCGGCCACACGCATCTTGGCGATGTCTTTGTCGTTCTTGAGTTTGATGGTCATACGGGGAGGAAGTGACGCGGCAGCGCCGCAGGCAAACCGCCATGATACCGCGTTGGCGCCAGCCGGGCAGGGCAGGGATGCAAAAATGCCCGCCAGGCTGGGGCCGGGCGGGCATTGGTCAGGACTTCAGGACAGGGTCTTGCGACCCCGGTCCATCAGAACGACTGGTTGTAGCGGACGTAGAAGAAGCGGTCCAGTGCCAGGTCGACGTCGACTGCCGATGCCGATGCTTGCGTGTTGTACACGATGCGTGGCGACTTGTCGAACACGTTGTTGATACCGACCAGGAAGCGGCCATCCCACGAGGTCTTGTAGCCGACGCTCAGGTCATGAATGATGTACGAACCGAGCTTGTTGGCGCCAGTACCCGAATCCGCGGTGACGAAGTTTGGCATGTTGCACTCGATCTGCTCTTCGACATCCCAGCACGCATCTTTCACCGGGCTGTAGTAACGGAAGCCCCAGGTGGCGCTCCAGTCACCCTTCGTCCAGTCGACGCTGGTGTTCGACTTCACGCGGTTGTAGAAGTACTCGCCCGCGTATTCCTTCCATGGCGTACCTGCGCCGTCGTTGGTACGGAACGAGTCGGTGTACGACGTTTCGTTACGAATCGAGAACTGGCCGTAGGCGGTGCGTGGCAGGCGGTACGTGATCGCCATGTCCAGGCCTTCGGTTTCCATCGAACCCAGATTGACGGTGCCGCGGTTCAGGCTGTTGAGCTGGCCGTTGGCGCCGCGCGAGACCTGGGAGCAGTAGGCCGGGTTGTTGGAAATGTAGCACTGGTTGGCGACATACTCGGCGCTCAACGCGGTGATACGGTTTTCGATCTTGATGTTGTACCAGTCAAAGCCGATGCTGAAGCCGCTCACGAACGACGGGCTGTACACGAAACCGACGGTCTTGGTGACGGCGGTTTCCGGCACCAACGTGTTGTTGCCTTCACCGGAGTTGAACGCCACCAGCGACTGGGTGCCGTTGGTGCTGGTGATTGGCGTGCCAGCCTGCTGCAGTTGACGGTAGGTCGGGGTGGTGCCGCGAGCGACGCAGTTGTCGCGCACGACCTGGTTGCCTGCAGCTTCGCCGAAGCGGGTGTCGCATGGATCCAGGAAGGTGTCGTACGACTGCGAGCCGCCGCCGAAGGTGTCGCCCAGGGTCGGTGCGCGGAAGCCTTCCGCCCAGGTGCCGCGGAACAGCACATCCTTGACCGGCTTGTACATGAAGCTGGCCTTGCTGTTGTTGGTCACGCCGAAGTTGCTGTAGTCGGAGTGGCGGGTGGCCAGGTTGAAGCTCAGCAGTTCAGCGAATGGCTGGGCCTTCAGGACCGGGATGTTCAGCTCGGCATACGCTTCACGCACGGTGTAGCGGCCGAAGGTCGACTGACCCGACAGGTTGGTCGAGTAGCCGGACTGCGAGAACTGGTCAGGCACGTCCGAACCCTTGACTTCACGGTGTTCGATACCGACTGCCAGGCCCAGTGCACCTGCCGGCAGTTGATACAGTTCACCGGCCAGGTCGGCGGTGGCGCTGTTGATGGTCGAACCGTAGGTACGGGTACCGTTGGTGTTGACGTAAGCCAGTGCGTCAGCGGTCGAAGCCGATGGGCCGCCCAGGATGTCGAACGGCGTGCAGCTCGACATCATGATCGGATTGGCGGCCGTGCCGCACTGCACGACGCCGTTGGCGTTCAGGAACGACGGGCCAAGGGCTTTCTGCAGGTTCAGCAGGTTGATGTTACCGGTGTCCGACTGGGTGCCCGAGACCTTGTTGTGGTTGTAGCCTGCGCTCCAGTTCCATGCCAGATCCTTGACGGTGAATTCACCTTCCAGGGTGGCATCGATGTGCAGCGTGCGGTTTTCGTTGTCGGTGACACGTGGCAGTTCGATCGTGCGACGGGCAAAGAACAGATCCTGGCCGGTGCCGGCAGGAACGCCAGCAGCCTGATTGCCGAGCGGATTGTAGTAGCTGTCTGCATCGATGTAGACCGGGAAGCCCAGCTGCGAGGTCGATTGCAGTGGGTAGCCGGCGATGGTGCGGGTCGACTGACGCTGCGAGTACATCGCGGTCGTCTTCAGGCGCATGTCTTTCGGCAGCGCGATCTCACCTTTGACGAACAGCGTGTCGAGCTTGTTCGGCGACAGCAGGTCCATTTGCTGGCTGGAGTTGAACTTGTCTTCAGGGGCGCCGTTGCCGTATGCGTGGTAGTTGTTGATGTCGCGCGAGCTTGCGCCCTGGCCCTGGCCGTCGAACGAACCGGTGTGGTTCAGGTAACGATTGAAGCCGCCCTGGTTGAGGGGCAGTGCGCCGCCGCCGACCGGGTTGATTGGGGCAATGCGGCCCCATGGACCAGCACCGAGGCCGTCCAGTGGGTGCGCCGGACCGTACGAGGTCGACGTGATGTCGCGCGTCTGGGTGCCAACGCGGCCCTGTTCGGTGTGCGACAGGCCGAACATCAGCGAGGCCTTGTCGTCACCTGCGCCGTAGCTCAGCGAGAAGTCCTTGTTCTTGCCGTCGTTCTTTTCGTTCTGGCCGGTATAGATGGACAGCTGACCGCCCTGCATGTTCTTTTTCAGGATGATGTTGATCACGCCTGCAATCGCGTCCGAACCGTAGATCGAGGAGGCGCCATCCTTCAGGATTTCCATGCGCTCGATCATGGCCGACGGAATGGTCGACAGGTCGGTGAAGCCGTCAACCGACTGGGTCCAGCGCTTGCCGTCAACCAGCACCAGCAGGCGGTTCGAACCCAGGTTACGCAGGCTGACGAACTGGCCGCCGGCTTCTGGGTTCGAGGTCAGCGAGGCCGAACGGCTGAAGTCAGGCGCGCCGGCCGATGACAGGTTGTTCAGGACGTCACCGACGGTCACCAGACCAGATTTCTGAATCTGTTCCTGGCTCATGATCTGCAGTGGCTGAGCCGTTTCCAGATCAACCTGGCGAATACGCGAACCGGTCACTTCAACGCGCTGTGGCGCAGCGACTTCCTGAGCGATCGCGGCGGTCATGCCAAGGGTCATACCGCCGAGGCAGATAGCGCGGACCGAACGGGACAAGAGTGTTTCCATCATGTTGCAGAACTCCTAGGGGTGTAAGCGCAGCGGGACCTGGGTAAGGGCCGGCCACCGAAAAATGTCGCTGTGCGACTCGCTGAAAAGCGCCAACTAATTTGGTTAAACGACTTTCAAGTCAGCAATAAAACCATTTGCGGTACTTCGCTGTCAATCCATACACATTAGAAGAATGAGAATGTAACGATTCTGTTGCGTAAATGTGTATTTACCCAGTTTCGATATCACATATAATTGACTGTAAGGTTATTTTCTGTTCTAAGTTCGGCAAAGTGCAAAAAAGCCCATCCGGGTTGCGCCAGATGGGCTTTCTGCGCAATTAACTTGCGACTCGGGCAGGCGCTATTTGAGACGCCCCACTGTGATAATTGTGAACATTCTCAATGACCTGTAACCCCTCGCCAATATTCCTGCGCGGTGGACATAGCGTCAGTCGCTGAAGCAGGCGTGCCACAACCGCAGCACGCTGTCGGGATGGGCACCCACCTGGGCTGGCTCGACCCGGGTCTTGTCGTGCCCCTGCAGCCGCACGCTGTGCTGCAGCTTGCGCATCGCGCGGTAAGCGGCCGCCACCTGGCTGGCCAGGGCCGCCTCGATCAGGCCCAGCTCACCGCACAGGTGCAACAGGGCGATGTTGCCGGTATTGGCCGTCAGCTGCGGGTAGGTGTGCGCGTGGCGCAGCACCAGGTATTGCACGATGAACTCGATGTCGATCATGCCGCCCGCATCGTGCTTGAGGTCGAACTGCGTGCTGCGGTTCAGGTTGGCGTCATGCATGCGCGCGCGCATCTGCACCACCTCGTTTTTCAGCACGTCCGCCTGGCCGGCGCGGTCCTTGCGCAGCACCTGTTCGCGAATGGCCTCGAAGCGGGCACCGATGGCGGCGTCGCCCGCGCAGAAGCGCGCCCGCGTCAGCGCCTGGTGTTCCCAGATCCAGGCCGCTTCGCCCTGGTAGCGCTCGAAGGCGGCGAGTGACGAGACCAGCATGCCGCTGGCGCCGTCCGGGCGCAGGGCAATGTCGATGTCGAACAGGATGCCGGCCGGCGTCGGCGCCGTCATCCAGGTGATGAAGCGCTGCGCCAGCCGGGCGTACAGGGGCGGCGCGTCGCCGTCGTCGTCCTCGTACAGGAAGATCACATCGAGATCGGACACATAGCCCAGCTCCTTGCCGCCCAGCTTGCCGTAGGCGATGACGGCAAAGCGCGGTACCTCGCGGTGGTGGCCGTTGACCGCGCGCCAGGCGTGCGTGACCACGGCGCCGACGATCGTGTCGGCCAGCGCCGACAGGTGGTCGGCCAGGTGCTCGACCGACAGTTCGCCGGCCAGGTCCAGCGCCAGCAGGCGAAACAGTTGCGCATGGTGAGTCTCGCGCAGGATGTCAAGCTGGCGCTCGGTGTCGCCGGCGGCATCGGTCAGCTGCGTGTCGAGGGTGGCCGCCAGCTGCGGCAGCGCTTCGGCGCCGGCGTTGCGGTCGTCCAGCAGCTCGTCGAGCAGGATCGGGTGCTGGGTCAGGAACGTCGCGGCCCAGCCGCTGGCATTGATCATGCGGATCACGCGCTCGAGCGTGTGCGGGTATTCGGTCAGCAGCGCCAGATAGGCCGAGCGGCGCGCGATGGCCTCGAACAAATCGAGCAGGCGCCCCAGCGTGGCGGCGTGGCTGCCCATGCCCGCGTCCTTCACGACGGTGGCGATCAGGGGCAGGGCGGCCTCGACCAGCGCCAGCAGGCGCACGCGGCTGAAGTCGGGCAGGCTGGCCAGGCGCGCGCCCTGCAGCGTGTTGGTCAGGCGGCCGGCGGCGGCGCGCGTGTCGTTGAAGCCCAGGCCCGCCAGGCGCTCGGTCAGCGCATCGAGATTGTCCAGGTCGTCCACCAGTGCCGGCGCGTCGGGGTCCTGGTCGGGCGCTTCCTTGTCGGCGAAGATCGCGTCGAACTGCTGCGCGACGTAGGTGCGCTGTTCTTCCAGCTGCGCGAGCAGCGTGGCTTCGTCCGGGTAGCCCATCATGCGCGCCACCGTCAGCCGGTCGTCGTCGCTCACCGGCAGCGTGTGGGTCTGGGCGTCTTCGAGGTATTGCAGCCGGTGTTCAAGGTTGCGCAGGAAGGTGTAGGCCCCCAAGAGGCGTTCGACCGTGTCGACCGTCAATAGCTCACGCTCGGCCAGCAGAAGCAGCGTTTTGCGCGTCGAGCGCTCGCGCAGCGCGGGATCACGCCCGCCGCGGATCAGCTGGAAGACCTGGGCCAGGAACTCGATCTCGCGGATGCCGCCGCGCCCGAGCTTGACGTTGTGGCTGCGCTCGGGGTGCAGGCGCTCCTGGCGTTTCACTTCGGCGCGGATCTGGGCGTGCATCGTGCGGATCGCGTCGATGACGCCGAAGTCCAGGTAGCGCCGGAAAATGAACGGCTGCACGATCGCGTCCAGCGCCGCAATGTCGTCCGGCTCGCCCGTGACGGCGCGCGCCTTGACCCACGCATAGCGCTCCCATTCACGGCCCTGGACAATCAGGTATTCCTCGACCATGCCGAAGCTGGCCGCCAGCGGGCCCGACTTGCCGTTGGGGCGCAGCGCCATGTCGACCCGGAATACGAAGCCGTCCTCGATCACTTCGGACAAGGCCGCGCTCAGGCGGCGCCCCAGGCGGATGAAGAATTCGTGGTTCGACAGCTGGCGCTGGCCGGCCGCCGCCGCCGTGTCGCCGTCTTCCGGGTACACGAAGATCAGGTCGATGTCCGACGACACATTGAGTTCGCCGCCACCCTGCTTGCCCATGGCCAGCACGATCAGGTGCTGCGGGCGGCCGGAATCCTCGCCCACCGGCATGCCGTGCGCCGTGACGAGCTCGGCCATCAGGCTGTTCACATGGGTCTGGATCGCAAAGTCGGCAAACGCTGTCATCGCGGTGACGACTTCATCGAGGTCGGCCTGGCCGCCGAGATCGCGCGCGACGATGGTCGAGATCAACAGGTTGCGCACCCGGCGCATCGCGCGTTCGAGCGGCAAGCCTTTCGCCAGTTCGCCTTCCAGCAACACCCGGAAATCGGCGTCGGCCAGCGATACGGCGGACAAGCTGGCGAGCTGTCCAGCGCGCTCGGGGGCTGCGCCCAGCCAGCGCGCGACGAAACGCGATGCGGTAACAGGAACAACAACAGTGGCTGGGGCAGTCTGTGGTGCAGGTGAAACTTCGGTCATCGTTGATCCTGGGAAACGCGATGGACGGCCGCTTCAATAGGCCGTTAGTCGGGGCCGGCAGGCAGTCGATGCGTTAAAATGGCCCGCTAACAGGCCGTCGATGCTGCCCGGGTCAGCACCGATGGTAAGGTAGACGCCGCAGCGCATGCAAGCGACCTGTTTTTTAAGCTATACATTTTTCGGCGAGCCTTTGTTATTAGCACCTTGATGCACAACCCGGATCCGCAGGCGACATCCGCGTCCCGACCGCTGGCCATACGCTGGCGCCGGTTGCGCGCGTGCTACCGCTTCACGAACCTGGCTTCGCACCATGTGCTGGGCTTTGCCATCAAACTGCTGCTGTTCGTGTATTTCGCGCTGGCAGTGCTGTTCCTGGTGCTGCGCTACGCCATCCTTCCCAACATCGACCTGTACAAGAACGACATCGAACGCGTCGCCGGCAACGCCCTCGGCAGCCGCGTCACGATTTCGCAGCTGGCGGCATCCTGGCACGGCATGCGCCCGGCGTTGTCGCTGCGCGACGTGCGCCTGCACGACCGCTGCGGCCGGCAAGTGCTGGCCTTGCCGCAAGTCGACGCCACGATCGGCTGGTGGAGCATCGCCGCGCTCGAACCCCGGTTTGCTTCGCTTGAGATCATCGGCCCGCGTCTGGCCGTGCGGCGTGGTCGCGACGGCGTGCTGGTCGTGGCCGGCGTACGGCTCGACCAGCAGCAGGGCAATGGCGCCGGCGCCGACTGGCTGCTGCGCCAGCGCGAAATCGTGATCCGCGATGGTCGCGTCGACTGGGTCGACGAACTGCGCGGCACGCCGCCGCTGGCGCTGCAGGGCGTCACGCTGGCACTGCTCAACCGCTGGGGCGCGCACCATGTGGCGCTGACGGCGACGCCGCCGGCGCGGCTGGGCGGTCCGATCGACATCCGCGCGCGCTTCCGGCACCGCTTCGGCCAGCAGCCGTCCGATGTCACGCGCTGGAAGGGCGAGCTGTACGCCGATCTGCGCGACGTCGACCTGGGCGCGTGGAAGCGTTTCGTCGATTATCCGATCCAGCTTGAGCGTGGCCGTGGCTCGCTGCGCACCTGGATCAACGTCGACCAGGCCCGCCTGGCCGGTTTTACCGCCGATCTGGCGCTGGCCGGCGTAAATGCGCGCCTGGGCCCGGACATCGCGCCGCTGCAACTGGCGCGCGTGTCGGGCCGCCTGAGCGCGCGCGAAACGCTGTTGTCCGGCAAGGGCGATGGCAAGCCGACCTTTGGCGCGAACGGCCACGCAATGCGGCTCGACGATTTCACGGTGGTGGCGCGCGATGGCCGCGCCTTGCCGCCCGCCACGCTGGAACAGACCTGGCGGCCCGCCGCGAACGGCAAGTCCGAGCAAGGCACGCTGCGCGCGCAGGGCCTCGATATCGGCGCGCTGGCGGCGCTGGCCCAGTACCTGCCGATCTCGCCCGTGCAGCGCGGCCTGCTGGCCGATTACGCGCCGCGCGGGGTGTTGCAGGATGTCGGTGTCGAATGGGATGGCCGCTACCCCGGTGTGACCGGCTGGCGCATCCGCGGCGACGTCGCCGGACTGGCGTTGAAAGCCCAGGCTGCGCGCCCCGGGCGGTCTGCCACGCCCGGCTTCGAGAACCTGAGCGGGCGCATCGACGCCAACGAGCGCGCCGGCAGCGTCAAGCTCGACTCGCAGCAATTTGCCTTGAACATGCCGGCCTGGTTCGCCGAACCGCGTATGCCGTTTGACCGTCTGGCCCTCGATGCAAGCTGGCAGTTCGACGCGGGCCGGCAATTGCAGGTCGATATCGAGGACCTGGATTTTGTCCAGGGCGCGTTCAAGGGATCGGTGTCGGGCCGCCACACCATGCCGCTCACGCCGGGGCACGGGCCAGGCACGGCCGACTTCACCGGCAGCCTCGACGGTTTTCCGATCGACAAGATCGGCACCTTTTTGCCGCTGGCCACGCCGCACGGCCTGCACGACTGGCTGGTGGGCGCGCTGCAGGGCGGCCAGCTGCACGACACCACGCTGCGCCTGCGCGGCGACCTCGCGCAGTTTCCATTCAAGGCTGCCGATACGGGCGAATTCCGCGTCGCCGGGCGTCTGGCGGGCGCGCGGCTCGAATACGCACCCGGCCACCGCCATCCGGATGGCACGCCGCTGTGGCCGCTGGCCGAAGCGATCGACGGGCGCATCGTGTTCGACCGCGCGCGCATGGAAATCAATGGCAAGAGCCTGCGCACGCTGGGCGTGGCGCTGTCGAACGTCAAGGCCGTGATTCCCGACCTTGGCGCGCATGACAAGATGATGCTGGAAATCGATGGCGCCGGCGCCGGGCCGCTGCAGGAATTGTTGCGCTACGTGGCCGCGACGCCGGTACTGGGCTGGATCGGCCACTTCACTGAAGACACGCAGGGCACCGGCAACGCAAAGCTCGACCTGAAGCTGCGCCTGCCGCTGTCGCACCTGAACGAAACAAAAGTGCAGGGCAGCCTGCAGTTGCAGGGCAATGATGTCGTGCTGTTCCCCGAGCTGCCGCCGCTGCAGAACGCCCAGGGAAAGATTGCGTTCCACGACCACGGCTTTGGCCTGGAAGGTGTTGGCGCCGACTTCCTGGGCGCGCCGCTGGCCGTGGGCGGCGGCACGGCGCCGGACGGCAGCACGCGCGTGACGCTGGCCGGCACGCTGTCGGCCGAAGGCATGCGCCGCACCGCACCGGTGCCGGCGCTGGGCCGCCTGGCCGAACGCCTGTCGGGCAGCACGCCGTACCGGGGCGACATCGTCGTCAAGGCCGGGCACCGCACGATCACCATCGACTCGGCGCTGGCCGGCCTGGGCATCGAACTGCCGGCCCCGCTGAACAAGGTGCAGGATGCGAACCTGCCACTGCACTTCGTGCTCGAAGGCGAGCCAACCGTCGAGGGCCTGGCGCGCGACGTCATCCGCGTCGGTGTGGGGCAGGGCCTGGGCGCGCGGTACGAACGTGAAAAACAGGGCAAGGGCGCCTGGCGCGTGACCCACGGCGGCATTGGCGTGAACGTGCCGGCCCCGCGTCCGGATCAGGGCCTGATGGCGCACCTGGACATGAAGGCGCTCAACGTCGACCACTGGCTGGCGGCGGGTCGCGCCATTGCCGGCATGGACAAGAACGCGCCTGCCCCGGCCCCCGATGCAACCCCGTCCGGCGGCGCCGACTTCACCCAGTATGTGCTGCCGACGGTGGTGGCCGGCCGCGTCAGCGAACTGACGGTCGGTGAGCGGCGCGTGGCCGATGTGGTCATCGGCGCCACGCACGTGGGCGACACCTGGCGCGCCAACCTGCATTCGCGCCAGGCCAGCGGCTACCTCACCTGGGCCGAGACGCCAAGCGGCCTGGGCAAGGTCACGGCGCGCCTGGCCTCGCTCGTGATCCCGGAGTCGGCCGAGGCCGAGGTCAAGGACCTGCTCGAGTCGAGCAAGGGCGCCACGGCCAGCATTCCGTCGCTCGACATCGTGGCCGAGCGCTTCGAGCTGTTCAATACTAACCTGGGTCGCCTGGAACTGGACGCCAGCAATGTGCGCGCGCTGGCCGGGCGCGAGTGGCGCATCGACCGCCTCGCACTGAGCAACCCCGATGGCAAGCTGAAGGCATCGGGCCGCTGGCTGACCAAGGATGGCAAAAGCAATACCAGCCTGAACTTCGCGCTCGACATGGACAATGCCGGGCGCCTGCTCGACCGCGTGGGTTTCCCGGACACGCTCGGGCGCGGCAACGGCTACCTGCGCGGCGACATCTCGTGGGCCGGCCTGCCGTATGCAATGGACATCCCGAGCCTGTCGGGCCAGATCGAGATGAACGTCGAATCCGGCCAGTTCCTCAAGCAGGACCCGGGCGCGGCCAAGCTGCTGGGCGTGCTCAGCCTGCAGGCGCTGCCGCGCCTGCTCAAGCTCGACTTCCATGACGTGTTTTCCGATGGCCTGGCCTTCGACGGCATCACCGCCAACGCGCTGATCACGCGCGGCGTGGTGCGCACCGACAACCTCAGGATGCATGGCGTGGCAGCCACCGTCCTGATGAACGGTTCGGCCGATATTGCCAACGAGTCGACCAATCTGCGCGTGGTCGTGATCCCGGAATTCAATCTGGGCACCGGCCCGCTCGTGTACGGCCTGGCCGTCAATCCGGTGCTGGGCCTGGGCGGCTATCTGGCCCAGTTGTTCCTGCGCGCGCCCGTGATGAAGGCGCTGACCTACCAGATGCAGGTGACAGGACCGTGGAAATCGCCGACCATTACCAAAATCCCCAACGGACCTGACAGCGTCCCTGTCAGCACGCCCACCCCAACCGCCAGCAAGGAATGACATGACGACCGTCGCCGCGATCCAGATGATTTCCACTCCCCACCTTGACGACAACCTGGTCACCGTACGGCGCCTCGTGGCCGAGGCCGCCGGCAAGGGCGCGACGCTCGTGGCCCTGCCCGAGTACTGGCCGATCATGGGCATGACCGATGTCGACAAGGTGGCGCTGGCCGAAGAACCGGGTGCCGGTCCGATCCAGAATTGCATGGCCGGGCTGGCGCGCGAGCACGGCATCTGGCTGGTCGGCGGCACGTTGCCGATCGTCTCACCGAGCGCCGGCAAGGTGCTCAACACCACACTCGTGTACGACCCGCAGGGCGTGTCGATGAGCCGCTACGACAAGATCCACCTGTTCGGCTTCAACAAGGGCGCCGAATCGTATGACGAGGCGCGCACCATCGTGCCGGGCGATACGGTGGGCGTGTTCGATGGGCCGTTCGGGCGCGTGGGGCTGTCGGTATGCTACGACCTGCGCTTTCCCGAGCTGTACCGCGCGATGGGCGAGTGCGCACTGATCATCGTGCCGGCCGCGTTCACCTACACCACCGGCCGCGCGCACTGGGAAGTGCTGCTGCGCGCGCGCGCCATCGAGAACCAGTGCTATGTGCTGGCAGCGGCCCAAGGCGGCATGCACGTCAATGGCCGCCGCACCTGGGGCCACAGCATGCTGGTCGACCCGTGGGGCGAGGTCAAGGCGGTGTTGGCGGAAGGCGAGGGCGTGATCACCGGCGAACTCGACCCGGCATTCCTGCGCGGGGTGCGCGACAGCCTGCCGGCGCTGCGGCACCGCAAGCTGTAACACAGGCTGTCATGCGGGGCGGGCGCGCCCGCCTGGCGCAGCGATGCGAACCAACCGGATATGGCACAATGCCCGTTCCAACCGACCGCCTGAATCGAACCACCATGACGCCATTCGAACCGAATCTTTCCGCCATCGCCGTTGCCCGTGACGTCCTGTTGACGCCATTCGGCCTGGACGAAGACAAGCTGCTGCGCGCACTGGGGACGATGTTCACGCACAAGGTCGACTACGCTGACCTGTACTTCCAGTTCACCAAGAGCGAAGGCTGGAGCCTCGAAGAAGGCATCGTCAAGAGCGGCAGTTTCTCGATCGACCAGGGCGTCGGCGTGCGCGCCGTGTCCGGCGAAAAGACCGCGTTCGCGTACTCTGACGAGATTTCCGAACAGGCGCTGCTGGACGCTGCCTCTGCCACCCGCACCATCGGGCGCCAGGGCGCCGGGCGCATCAAGATTGCACGCAGCACGCAGCACAGCGGCGGGCGCTCGCTGTACCTGCCCAACGATCCGCTGGCCTCGCTCGATGCGACGGCCAAGGTGACGCTGCTCGAGCGCGTCGAAAAGATGGCACGCGCGAAAGACCCGCGCGTGGTGCAGGTGATGGCGGGCCTGGCCGGCGAATACGATGTCGTGCTGGTGCTGCGCAGCGATGGCATGCTGGCGGCCGATATCCGGCCGTTGGTACGCGTCTCGGTCACCGTCATCGCTGAACAAAATGGGCGGCGCGAAGTCGGTTCGTCTGGCGGCGGCGGGCGCTTCGACTACGGCTACTTCACCGACGAAGTGCTCGACCGCTACGCGACCGATGCCGTCAAGGCGGCCTGCGTGAACCTGGAAGCGCGGCCGGCGCCGGCGGGTCCGATGACGATTGTCCTGGGCCCGGGCTGGCCCGGCGTGCTGCTGCACGAAGCGGTCGGCCACGGCCTCGAGGGCGACTTCAACCGGAAGGGCTCGTCGTCGTATGCCGGCATGATCGGCCAGCGCGTGGCGGCCAAGGGCGTCACCATCGTCGATGATGGCACGCTGCAGGACCGCCGCGGCTCGCTCAATGTCGACGACGAAGGCAATCCGACCCAGTGCACGACGCTGATCGAGGACGGCATCCTGAAAGGCTATATCCAGGACACGATGAACGCGCGCCTGATGAAGATGCCCGTTACCGGCAACGCGCGCCGGGAATCGTTCGCGCACCTGCCGATGCCGCGCATGACCAATACCTATATGCTCGCCGGCGACAAGGACCCGCAGGAAATCCTGGCCTCGGTCAAGAACGGGCTGTATGCGGTGAACTTCGGCGGGGGCCAGGTCGATATCACGAACGGCAAATTCGTGTTTTCGGCCAGCGAGGCGTACATGATCGAAGACGGCAAGGTCACCTACCCGGTCAAGGGCGCAACGCTGATCGGCAACGGTCCCGAAGTCATGAACCGCATCTCGATGATCGGCAACGACATGCGCCTGGATTCCGGTGTGGGCGTGTGCGGCAAGGAAGGCCAGAGCGTGCCGGTGGGCGTGGGCCAGCCGACCCTGCGCATCGATGGCGTGACGGTCGGTGGTACGGCTTGAGCCTGTACTGCTGTGGTATCGGGTAACAAGCTGTCTGTACAAGCCGTCATCGACGGATAAAGGGCTTGCCAAGTTTTGCGGGTTGTTGCTATAGTCAATTGACCAAACACGGACGACATCATGCGCCACGCTTTCTTTACCTGCTTTTTTTACTTTAGCCATTCCAGCCTCAGGCGGTGGAACAGCAGCGGGTACGCGCAGTAAAAGTCCCGGCAGCATCCAGACAAACCGCCAGCAATGGCGGTTTTTTTATTTTCAGACGGTATAAAACCAAACTCAACCGAGCACGAAAGAGAGTCCAGCATGCCCCGCACCGACGACCTACGCATCCGTGAAATGAAGGAACTGACGCCGCCCTCGCACCTGATCCGCGAGTACCCCGTCACCCCGGTGGCCGAGCAGACCGCGGCTGGCGCGCGCGTCGACCTGCACCGCATCCTGCATGGCCAGGACGACCGCCTGATGGTGGTGATCGGGCCGTGCTCGATCCACGACCCGAAGGCGGCGATCGAGTACGCGCGCCGCCTGGTCGAACAGCGCCAGCGGTTTGCCGGTGAACTCGAGATCGTGATGCGGGTCTACTTTGAAAAGCCCCGCACGACGGTGGGCTGGAAAGGCCTGATCAACGACCCGTACATGGACAACAGCTTCCGCATCAATGACGGCCTGCGCATGGCGCGCGAGCTGCTGCGCGACATCAACGAAATGG
>Ga0308169_10002726_pt1 | contig 17931 bp, 18 predicted proteins | sample PhyBR1_2_FD_202139 | JGI IMG/M metagenome (GOLD analysis project Ga0308169, IMG submission 202139) | Phyllosphere microbial communities from UC Gill Tract Community Farm, Albany, California, United States - DLSLSB.R1 | ecosystem: Host-associated > Plants > Phyllosphere > Unclassified | place... | reverse complement strand
CGCACGGGCTGGGCAGGGGCCGTGTAGGGCTTGACGGGCTTGACCTGGCGGCCAGAGCGGGTCGAGCCGACGGCGGACGAGGTCGAGGCGAACGCGCCCGCCTGGGCGGGGTAGCCGGCGCCGTGGGCCTGCTGGTACGGGTGCTGGGACATGGTGCGGGCTGCCTGGCGGCACAGAGGTGCGGGATGGGCCGGTGCGAGGCTGTGTTTGCCGACGACGAGCCGAGATGAGGATGAGGGCGGAGGAGGGGGGAGGAGGAGGCGGCCGGGGTGACGAGGGCGGGCGAGGACGTGCGAGGTGGCCGCTGGTGCTGCTGCGCTGCTCGTGTGCAGGCTCGAGGTGCTGGTGCAGGCCGTCGAGGCGACTAGGGACTTGGGGAGCTGAGCGACTCGTCGTCGCGCGCTCGCCGCCTCCAACTTGGCCTCGCCGTGCCGCATGGTCGACCCAGTCACTTGCGCTCGCTCACAGACGTTGTTCAGCTCTCTCCTCGCTCGTAGCACCTCGCGCATGCAGTTTCGAACGCTCGCTCGTTGCAGCGCAGACCTTCTGGACGCCCCGCCGCCGCTCTCCCTCGACCTCGAGCTCCGACCTCCTCATGCGCCGAGCCGCTTGCCCCGCATGCCCGCCGGCCGCTTGTCGCCTTTCCGCCCCATCGCCGTGTAGTACTCCTGCGCGCACACAAGGAGCAAGTCAGCGTCGACCCTCTTCCCGAGCGAGAGAGGCAGGGAGACAAAGAGAGAGAGCGGACGCACCCACGCCAACCGCATGACCTCGCCGTCGGCCTCGTACGGGCTCGGCACCTCGCTCACGCCCGGCCGCGCCGTCGGATGCCGCAGGTACACGGCCGAGCACGTCGCAAAGCTCGGCTCGAGGTACGCCGGCACGAACAGGAACGGCGACGCGTAGTCGGGCAGGTGGAACGGCAGCGGCTGCGGGCCCGTCGAGGGGGCGTTGCCGGCGAGGGGGGCGGGCGAGGGAGAAGAAGAGGGTGCGGGAGAGTCGGGGGAGGAGGACGAGGCTGCGTCGGCGTCGGTTGGTGCGTCGGCGGCGTCGGCGGCGGTCTCGACGGCGGCCGAGGAGGAGGAGGGGGAGGGAGCCGCAGCGCCGCGAGGACGCTGCAAGGTGACGACGGCAGACGGGTCGACGGAGAGGAGGTCGCCGGGCTGGAGCTTGACGTTCGGGTCGCGCGTCTGCAAGGGGAAGGACGAGGGGTCAGCGACCAGTGCGCGCCGCGCGAGCAGGACAGGAGCGAGAGCGACAACGCACCACCTGCCCGTTGAGCGTCACCTTGCCGTGGATGACCATGGCGCGCGCCTTGTAGACCGAGTCGGCGAAGCAGCACCGGAACACGACCGTGTCGAGGCGCTTCTCGACCTCGGCGAACATGAGGCTCGCGAGCGGGACGCGCTCCTCGCCCGCCGCCTTGTTGCCGACGATCGGCGGCAGGCCGTCGGGCAGGTAGTTCTTCTTGAACTTCTGCTCGGGGAGCCAGTCGCCGTGGTAGCCGCGCACGAGCTGCTTGGCCTTCCACTTCTGCTGGAACATGGTGAGGGCGCTCTGTTTCGGCGGCGGGGAGGGCGGGTCAGCTCGTTCGTCTCGTGCGATGCAGCAGATGCGAGGTAGCAGGACTAGCGGACACACCTTGGTGAACTGGGTGTCGGTCGTCGCCGGGCCGTAGGATCGCTGGTAGAGGTTGTAGAGGTTGGCCGGCGACCAGCTCTGCGCGCGCGAGGGGACAGAAAGATCAGTGCATGTCCTCAGAGCTCTACGAGCCACTCAGCGCTGCCCCTCGAGGCGTGCAGCGAGCGGGATGGCGGCCGGCAGAGGCGGGGAGAGATGGCGAGGTCGGCGGCACAGTGGAGGGCTCGACGCACCATGCGTGGCAGCGCCTTGGCGATGTGGGTCGGGTTCTTGGCCTTGTGCATGGTCGGCAGTAGCTGGCGAGCGAGCGAGGCGCCGTGGACGAACCAGCTCTCCAGGTCCTGCTGGGACGGCGGAGTCGGCTCGCGACTTGGTTCAGCACGCCTCTGTGAGGTCTGCTAGGACCTTTACTAGTGACAACAGTATATGCAAAATGGACGCGAGCAATCTACAGCAGCGTCTACGCCCACTCGTCGACCCTTCCTCCCTCGCTCAGCACCCGACCCGTCCCTCTCCCCAAGCCCCACACCTCGTTGCGCACGAGCTGCTCGACCCGCTCGGCGATGGCGAGCGACGAGGTGAGCCCAGGCGACTCGATGCCTTGCAGCGAGATGAGGCCCGGCCGCGGGTGCGTGATCGAGAAGTCGACGGCCGTCTCGCCCTTTTTCGAGAGCTTGGGGCGGATTCCAGAGTCTGCGCGCACGGCGAGGCGTCAGTGAGGACGTCCAGTGAGCGGGAGAGGAGAGAGGGAGAGCGCAGGGACGCACAGTCTGGCGCAAACCCGCTCGCCTCGACGCCGGGCAGGAACTTCTTGACCTCCTCGACGGCGAGCTCCATGCGCTCGTCCGACACGGCGAGCCGGCTCTCCCAGAAGTCGGGCACGTCCTCGCCGTCGTCGGTGAGCGGCGGTGACAGCCACTCGACGTCGGGACCGAAGCGGACCTCGCCGTCGAGGTTGAGCGTGAGGTGCGTGCCGAGGCCGGAGAGCGAGCTGCAGGAGGGACGGGCGAGTCAGCTCGCGACGTCAGGAGGAGAGATAGGAGAGCGGGGACGCACGCGTTCTCCTCTGGGCAGGGGTAGAGCAGGTGCCGGACCTTGTCGACGCCCGGACCGCGATCTGCGGGACGAGCCTCGAGTCAGCGCGGCTCGGCCAGGCGTCGAGAGAGGGAAAGAGGACGCACAGGAGAAGTAGGATCCCTTGGCGAAGTGAAGCTGTAGCCGCTCTGCGTCGGGCAGGATCTGGTTGAGGATGTGGTGCGCGCTGTTCGAGGAGGAGGCTCGTCGTCAGCGCCGCTCGCTCGAGGATGAAGCCGTCGAGGGAAGGAAGGAGCGACGCACTTGAGGCCTGCCGAGTTGATGACTGACTTGGCGAGCACAGCCGTGAGCGCACCCTCTCCACCGCTGCCGTCGTCCGTCCGGGTCTGCACGATCCAGCCGTCCTCGGACCCGTCGCCGCGCTTGCCGCCGCCGCTCGGCTCAGCCCGGTCTATCCGCACGACCTGCGTACCGTACACGAGCTCGCCCGTCTCGCTGTCGGCGATCTCTGCAAGGAGGAGGAAGGACGAGCGTCAGCGCACCGCCCTCGAGAGGCGCGAGTTGGGTCGAGAGAGAGAGGGACAGGCCGACGCACCCTTTTCGAGATGCTCCATGAGCTCGTGCGACGAGACGATGCCCGTCTTGGGGCTGAGGAGAGCGCCGATGACCCGCTCGCCGACGTTGGGCTCGAGGCGCCGCACCGCGTCGCCGTCGAGCCACTCGAGCGGGACGTCGCCGACGCCGTCGTCGCGCAGGCGGCGCGCCTTGTCGTGCAGGCCGCGCAGGTAGGCCATCTGGTCCTTGCTCGACGCGAGGACGAGCTTGCCCGTGTTCTTGTAGCCGATGCCGTGCTCGGTGCAGCGGGCGTACAGGAGGTCGCGCCCGCGGATGCACAGGGCCGTCTTGAGCGACTTGGGCGGGTAGTACAGGCCGCTGTGGATGACCTCCGAGTTGCGCGACGACGTTTCCTGGCCGACTTGACCGTGTCTGCGCGAGGTTGCGAGGTCAGCTCGCTCGGCACTTCGAGGTGGGGGAGAGGGAGGGGGAGGAGGGAGAGGGGACGCACCGCTCGACGCAGAAGGTAGTGCGCGTAGGAAAGGCCTTGACGAGCCGCTCGGCTACCGCAAGTCCCTGCAGGGCATGGGGTCAGCTCGCCCTGTCGCGCCGGGTGAGGAGGTCGGTGGAGGAGATGAGCGAACGCACCACGACGCCGGCTCCGACGACGAGATGGTCGACTGTTCCTTCTGGGTCAATGCGCGGGTACCGCTGTCGCAGCAAGCGCGACATTGCTCGAGCAGTCGAGGCGAGGCCGGGCGGCGAGAGTGACGCTGGCCCTGGATGGCGAGGCGGGGGTCGCCTCCTCCTTCCACGGCCTCGACGGCGAAAGGGGAGCAGTGCAACACGAGCAAGATGAGCTCGAGATGTGCGTGCGCGCTGTGCAAGGCACGCCCTGCCCCAAGCTGAGCTGGAGCCGAACGAGCTGGTCCCGTGCACGAGCGGTCGCCGAGCTGACCACGAGCGCAAGTGCTTCTCGAGTGCTGTCCCTGTGCGGCTCGAGAGTGGGCAGCCTTATCTCGAGTGCTGCGTCCGTCTCAGGGCGGCCGAGGTAGAGCGTGACCCTTTCGCTCGGTCGGGATGTCGCGCGCTTGGAGGCGGTGCTGGCCAGTCGGGCTGCCTCGAGAAGGACGACCGCTCGCTCCCGTCTGCCTCGTTCCCTTTCCTTCCTCCCCTTCACTCGCTCCGGCACCGACCTCGCCTAGCACGGACGACCGCCGCGCCCCTCTCGCACCAGCACCTCCTCGGCTCGACCTCGAGCACGCGCAACTCGCCCCTCCTCGCCTTCCCGAGCACCTCTCAGCCGCTCCCCACCAAGGTGAGCCCCTCCTCCCGCCTCTACTGCTCCACCACCACCACTGCCACCCTGAGCTGACCCAGCCACGCACCAGCAGATGAGCGTCTGGCTCCTCGTCCGCACCGTCCTGTACGCCATCCTCGTCGTCAGCTCGTTCCTCGCCTGGGTCCTCGCCGCCGCCTTCATCGGCAAGACCGAGTCGGACCTCGACGTGTGCGTCCCCCTCCCCCTCGAATGGCCGCTCAGCTCCTGCGCCCACAAGGCTGACTCTCCTGCCGCGCAGCTACTTCGGCTCGGCGGCGTGCGTCCTCGTCGCAGGCCTCCTCGCCTTCTTCGCCCCCACAGTCCTACACTTCTACTTTCACCGCCGCGCCAAGCCGTCGCCCGTCGCCTGGCTCGCTACCGAGCTCGCCGTCGTCTTCGTCCTGTGGGCCCTCTTCCTCGGTGCGCCTTTTCCCCTCTTGCTCCTCGCCCTCTCGCGCGAGCAGCTTGCTGACTCGCCCTCCGAACGGACGCTGGCAGGTGGCGCCGCCGGCATGGCCGACCGCATCCCGGGCCTCTCGTCGAGCTTCTGCAGCGGGACCCTGTGCTCACTCGGCCGCGCCGTCGAGGCGTTCGCCTGGATCAGCTGGGTCGCCCTCACGTTCCTCCTCGCCGGCCTCGTCACCTTTGGCGCCCTCGCCCACAAGCGTCACGGCTCGACCGTCTGGAAGGCGCCGTTCTCGGCTGACGTCGGCGGCAGCGGCGCCCCTGGACCGGCGACGACAAGCGCGACCGAGAAGGGCATCAGCAACACGACGGCGACGACGCCCGCTGCGGCCTCGACGGCCAACGCCCCTATCGCCACCTCGTCGCCCATCGTCCCTGCGCCCGCCGCCAGCTACAACGAGGCGCGCCCCGCCGACGTGACGGCCGTCTGAGCGACCGGCGTCGCTGCGCACGAGCCCATCCTTCCTCCCCTGCGCCTCCTCCTCGCCTCTTCCCCTCTGTGCCCTTTGTACCTAGCTCTCCTCGTGCTCCTCGTCTAGTTTTGCTCTCGGCGTAGCCTTTCCTGCGAGCGCGTCGCAATCGATTTGGCGTCTCCCTCTCGAACGACGAGCCGAGAGTCAGCGTGAGCGTGATGGGGAGGAACTTCGTGCACTGCTTGGGAGACTCGAGGGGCGTGAGAGCTACAGATGAGGGGAGAGGGTATCGGCGACAACATCCAGGAGCGTGAGGGGGAGGGAAGGAGAGGAAGGGCGGGCGAGCTTCACAGGCGCGCCTCGACGGCCTGCGAGCGCGACTCGCGCGCGTCCTCGTCGATGAAGCGGGCGATCGAGTGCGAGAGCGCCATGTTCTGCGAGCGAGAGAGGAGAAGGGAGAGTCAGCGAGCCGGCCGAAGAGCGAGCGAGGGAGAGGAGCGTCGGCTCACGGTGATCATCGGGTTGACGCCCGACGCCGTCGGGAACACGCTCGCGTCGGCGACGTACAGGCCCTCGGTGCCCCAGACCCTGCCGCGCGGGTCGACGACGCTCGACGACGGCTTGGTCCCCATCTGGTTGCTCCCCATCTGGTGCGCGCTGCCGATCGCGCAGCGGTTCGGGCGCGTGCCGGCCTTCTCGACCTTGGCGACCCACTCCTTCCACGCCGGGTCCGACAGGTACGTGTGCCCGGGCGCGGGGAGGTAGTCGGGGACGTCGACCTGGGTCGTCGTGATGCGCCGCGCGCCGTTGATCAGGTGGATCTCGGCGGCCGCAACCGTGCCGCGCGTGAGCGACTGGCCGTCGTACGGGTCGATCGTGTAGTCCATGCGCGGCTTCTGCTCCGAGTCGAGGAAGATGCGGCCGGCTGCGGGCGAGCGAGCGAGCGAGCGAGAGAGGTCAGCGACCGAGTACCGAGAGGCTCGAGCGCGAGTGAGAGAGAGAGAGAGAGAGACGCACAGCCACGGTCGCGCGCAATCGAGATGAGCGTCATCGAGTTGCCGTACTGCGCCATGAGGCGCTTGTGGTCGGCGCTCGACGTCCAGGGCGTGTACGACGCCGCCTGGCCGCCCGGGAACGCGTTGATGACCTCGATCTTGACGCCGTGGTGCGAGCCGTCCCAGTTCTCCTGCACGCTCGAGATGGCCGTCATGATGGCGCCCTCCCACGGCTTGATGTGCTCGTCGAAGAAGCCGGTCGTGATCTGCGAGCGCGAGCGAGGACGAGGTCAGTGCACGCTCTCTCTCCAAGGGCGAACGAGGAGGGGGCGGCGACGCACGACGACAGGGTGCAGGCGCAGGTTGCGCCCGATGCGCGAGTTCTTGAGCCCGCTGCGCATGAGGACGGCCGGGCTGTGGATCGTGCCCGCCGAGACGACGACCGACTGCCGAGCGCGCACGAGCGCGAGGCGGTCCTCGCTGTCGCGGATGAGGGCGCCGATGCAGTGGCGCCTCGTCGCCGTTGGCGTGTACTTGTCGAGCGTGTCGGGCGTCGGGAGCGCGGCGGTCGGCGACGAGGCGAACAGGAGGCGCTCGACGGTCGTTTTGACGAGGAACTTGGCGCCGTGCTCCGAGGCGTCCTTGAGCCACGTGACGGTGCCACCCTGCTTCTCGCCGTAGACGCAGCCGAAGCCGCAGAAGCCGCACGCGTGCTTGTTGCCGCCCGTGTTTTGCTGCGAGCGCGAGCGAGGGCAAGTCAGCGCCGCGACCTTCTCAAAGCTGGCTCGGCGACGAGAGGAAAGAGAGGACGCACAGGGATCTTCGAGATCGGGTAGCCGAGCTTCTTCGAGCCGTCGACGAGCATCGTGTTGGGCCGGTTGTGCTCGAGATGCACGTCCGAGACGCCCATGCGCTCGCACACGGCCTCGATCGACTGGGCGAACTCGGTCGAGAGGAAGTAGGGCAGGCCGTGCTCCTTGGCCCACTGCTCGCGCAGGAAGTGCTGCGGGCGGAGCGAAGCGCACCAGTTGACTGCGCACGAACGAATCAGGGTCAGCTCGAGACGGAGGAGGTGCGAGAGGAGAGGGAGGAGGTGGACGCACTCGTCGTGCCGCCGCCGAAGCCAGAGCCGGCGAGGATGTTCATCGAGCCGTCCTCGGTCGCCATGAGGCCCGCCGACTCGTACAGCCGGCTGAAGCCCTCGCGCTGGGTGCCGGCCATGTCCTCGGGCTTGATGTACTCGCCCTTCTCGACGACGAGGACCTTCCAGCCCTTCTTGGCGAGCTCGGACGCGACGACGCCGCCGCCTGCGCCGGACCCGACGACGAGGATGTCGGTCTCGATAACCTCGAACTGGGTGCGGATCGACTCGAACTGGTACGGGTGGTGCGGGCGCAGGCGTGCCTTGTCGGCGAAGCGGTGCTCGTCGCCGAGGGCCGGGTAGCCCGTAGCGAGGATGATGTTGTCGTACAGGTTGTAGGTGACGTAGAGCGTGAACGCCGTGAGGCCTCGGAACGCCTGGCGGAGGAGGGGAAGGCGAGAGACGCGCCACGACTGGAGGACGGCCTCGCGCTGCTCGACGCTCAAGTCGGGGAACGTGCTGGCGTGGCCGGTCAAGACAAGGGTGCCAGGTCGGGTCGAGAGGAGCGATAGGACGAGGCCGATCTTGTCGACGCTGTCCTTGGAGAGGGAGCGGGTGAACTGGTCGGCGAGGGCGTCGAGCGAGCCGGGGAGGTCGCTGAACTTGGTCGTGACGAGGGCGTCGACTGTGTGGAAGGTTGCAGAGTCAGCTCTAGTGCGACCAGCGAGCAGTACAGGGGAGGGCGAGCGGAGGACGCACTGTGCTCGCGCTGGTAGTCTGGTGCGGTCGCCGGGAGGAGCGACTTGATCTCGGCGGCGACGTTGGTGCCGTGCGCCTGGAAGACGCAGTCGCACACGGCTGCGAGACTGAGTCGCTGTGCGTCCGTGAGGGCGAGGACCATGGTGGAGGCGAGTTGAGCGGCGAGGAGGTGGGGAAGCCGGAGGCGGAGGTGTGCGGGCGTGGGCGGGCTCGTAGAGGGGTCGCGGCGGGTCCTGGCGTGCGGTGCGAGGTGCCAGCAAGCTCGTGTGGCAGCAGGGAAGCCAAGCAGCGAGGGTGCGAGGTGGGCGAAGCGGGGCAAGCGCAGGTCGCCGTTCCCCCGGGATCGGCACCAGCTCGCGGCGCGACCGCGCCAAAATGTCCTCTACCGGTCCACCGTGCTGCTCACCGCACTTTGCAAGGGCTCGACTTGACAAGAGGGGCGCGGGAGCGCATCGAGCAGCAGAGAGCCGCACCTCGCCGCCGACCAGAGCGACGAAGAGAAAGCGCAGGGCACAGCTAGCTCGTTACAGAGAGGGGGTACAGCTACGAAAGGGAACACACTCTTGACAGTCTCGACGAACCCTCACGACACCTGCACGCCCGTCGACCGCAGCTCCTCCTGCAGCTGCTTGGCCTTGAGGAGGCACTCCTCCCGGCACGTCTCGTACCCGCGCACCTCCCACTCGCCCTCGGTCTTCTCCTCGGACGCCGACGGGTAGTTCCACACGACCATGCCGTTGCCGACGATCTGCGGGCGAGGAAAGCGAGAGGCAGGGTCAGCTTCGGGGCGGTCGAGGCGGTCCAGGAGGGCCGAGCGGCGGAGCAGGGACGCACGTTGCCGTTGCGGTGGTACGCGCCCCTGCCGCGGATGAACGGGTCGAGCTCGTGGTACTGGGCGCGCATCCTGCTGACGAGGAGCTCGCGCCGCTTGGCGATCGTCGGGTCGTCCGACTTGGTCCACTCGCGGGTCACGGCGACGTACTCGGCGATCAAGGCGTCGCGCGCGGCTTGCTGCTTCTGCAGGTGGGCGATGAGCGGCGTCAGCGTGAGCTGCGAGGAGGCCGGCGAGCGAGAAGGAGAGCGCACCTTGCGGCCCTCGAGGTCCCTGCGCGCACGAGGGACGAGGCCGAGTCAGCGTGCCGCTCGAGCGAGAGCGAGCAGGGGCGAGAGGGGAGGAAGGAGCGACGCACTGCTGCGCCTTGTTCTCCCCAGGGACGATGGGCGGGTAGGTCCACTTCCAGTCGGACGAGCCGCCGAGCTCTCGGACGAGGTGCGCCTGCGCGGAGAGGAGCAAGGTCAGCTCGACGCTCTCAAAGACGGGCTGCACGACGAGCGAGAGGAGCGACGCACCTTGGGGATGTGCTGGCACAGGTCGTCGGTGCTCTTCGTCATTTGCTGCGGGCGAGGCAGGGAGTCAGGGCTGAGCTCGAGGACGAGCGAGGCGGCTGAGGAGGGACGCACGATCTTGTTGCGCACGACCGGGTCGAGCATGGGGCCCAGGACCTTCCAGATGCCCTGGAAGACCCAAGGTGCTGCGAGCGGCGAGGACGAGTCGTCAGGACGAGGCTCAAGACGAGGTCCTGATCGAGCCGAGGTCGAGACGGACCGTTGTGGATGAGCATGACGTTGAGGCTCTCCGGGTAGTACGACTCGAGGCACTTGACGATGAAGAGGATGCAGCGCCAGTCTGTTGCCGAGGGAAGGTCAGCTCTGCGCCGGTCGGACGACCGGCAAGGGGCTCGAGCGCACCCATCTGCGAGCAGGGAAGCGCTGTCAGCTGCGCTCTCGTCCGCTCGAACCCAGAGATAAAGAGGGACGCACGTTGCGAATGCCGAAGCCGGTCATGTCGAAGACGACTGCGAGCGAGAGAGGGTCCGGCTCAGCGACGGCGTCGAAAAGAGGTCGAGCGAGAGGACCGAGGCGCGCGACGCACTGCAGACTTTGTCGATTGGCGGCGCAAAGAGGCACCGGATGCTCTCCATCTGGAAGATGACAAAGTCCTCGAGCGCCTTGGGCGACTGGTCGTACGTGCGGTGCTTGGCGACGTGGATGTAGCACACCGGGCGGCCGTAGTGGTCCGTGCCCTGCGTGTACGTCTTGCCGATCTCCTGCGAGCGGTGCAGCGCATCGTCAGTGTCGAAGAGCAGGTGCGAGTCCTGAACGGCGAGGGCGAGAGCAAGGAGAGGACGGTGCGACGCACCATTTGCCGGATGAAGCCCTCGGCGCCCTTCATGCCCTCCTCGCCCTTCTCAAAGATCTTCTCGACGTCGCCGCCCATGCGCCACTTGATGCAGGAAGCGAGCTGTGTGCGAGAGAGGCTGAATTAGCTCTGAGCTGGAGAGACCGCCGCGGGTCCGAGCGGGGGAAGTCAGGACGCACCATGGCAACGCCGGCGCTCGACGACCACTTCCTCGCACGCAGGAAGCGCAGCATGATGCCGTCCGGGTCGTCCATAGCGATCTGCAGGAGGTGAAGAGAGTCAGCTCGGTGCGAGCAGGCTCGAACGAGCCGGGGCCCGGCGCGCGGTCGGCTCGGCTCGGCGCAAGGGCGAGCTCGAGAGGGAGAGGGGGAGGAAGGAGACGCACGAAGCGCCAGTATGCGTCCATGAAGTTCTTGCTGCCATCTGCGAGAGAAGCAAAGGCTCGTCAGCGAGCCGGCTCGAGAGGAGGATCGGGGAGGGGAAGCGAGAGAGGGACGCACACTCGACAAAGGCGAGCTTGGCGTCGCGCATCTCCTGCTCGGCCTTCATGCGCTCCTTGGCCGCGTCGTCCTTGGGGATGTCCTTGCCCGGCTTGTCGCCGGCGGCCTCCATGGCTGCGCTCTGGGCGCCGCTGCCCTCGACCGGGGACTGGTCGACGAGGTCGAGGAACTCGACCCAGTACGCCTTGAGCGACTTCTCCTGCGTGCAGAGAATCGAGCGAGCGAGTGCGTCAGCTGGTGCGGGCCGAGGAGGGAGAGGAAGCGGCATGAGGGACGCACCTGGTCGGGGGTGAGCTTGCCGACGACGCCGTCGCTGCAGGCGAGGTTGCGCGTCAGCTCTGACTGTCCTGTTGCTGAACGCGCTCGCTCGACGAGGAGCGCCCCAGTGAGCGCACGCCTGTGCGGCAGAGCTCAAGTGGGGGAGGAAGCCGACGGCATGAAGGGGGGAGCTGGTGCGGGGCGGGGAGAGAGAGGGGAGGGAGCTCACGTCGGGAGAGGGTTGCCGGGCATGGTGCTTGTCGTGTCTGGTGAGGTCTGGATGCGGTGGTGCGCGTGGAGAGGAGGGGAGAGGAGGAGACGGCGAGGCGCGAAGCGACGGCCACCAACCACCTCGCCGCCCCCTTGGGCCCCGCTCGCCGCCCCAGTTTCTCCCTGTCTCGCCATTTCCTCGCGTCGTCGAGCGTCGACGGCGGGTCTTGTGCACACAGCTCGCCCTCGTACAGGCTCTGGTACGCCTTGTCGTGGTCGTCGAGTCGAGAGGAGGAGGAAGAGGTCGAGGTCGGGCTCGAGGCGGTGCGGGCGACCGTCGCACCGCAGCTTGCGCTCTGCTGGACGCGCTCTGCAGTACGGAGACAGACGTAGAGAGGAGGTGCGAGTCAGCTCTAGCTCGTCTGTGGCCTGTGGGATGCGGAAGAAAGGGCCGGCGGGAGGAGCGCGACGAGAGAAGGGCGACAGCTCACTCAGTGCGGCCTGGACGAGCTTGTCGGTGCTGGCGGCGGTAGTCTGCGCATGCTGCTGCTTGTCGCCATGGTGGAGCAGAGCTGGTGCGGAGCAGAGGAGAGCTTGCTTGGCTCGACCACCGCGCCGACCAGCTCTCCTCCTCTCACACCTTCACCCGCCCGCTCGAGCGGCACAAGCAGCAGCGCACCATGCGTGCGAGCTCGCACACTAGCCCGCCAAGGCGTCCTCCCTGGCTCTGGCTCGCCGCCTGCGCCGCCCTCGTCCTCGTCATTGCGAGCCTCCCCACCTCGCTCGCCGTCAAGCGCCACGACTTCAAGACCTGCACCCAGTCGGGCTTCTGCCGCCGCAACAGGGCCCTCGCCGACCGGGCCGCCGACCACGGCCCCGCGTGGCAGTCCCCCTACGCCCTCGCCGCACCACCTCGCTTCGCCCGCGGCACCCTCTCGGCCGCCGTCACCAACCGCCTGTTCCCCGCCATCCAGTTCCGCCTCGAGGTCCGCTTCCACCGCGACGGCACGGCGCGCGTCGTCATGGACGAGGTCGACGGCCTGCGCCAGCGGTACAACGAGGCGGCGCGCTGGGCCCTCGACCAAGAGCCGCACGTCGACGACGACGGCGACGACCAGCGCTTCTCGGTCCAGCACGGCAAGGGCTTCACCTCGGTCTCGTACGGCGGCGGCCACAACGAGCTCCGCCTCGACCACGCGCCGCTCGCCGTCACCTTCCTCCGCGACGGCCAGCCGCACGTCGTCCTCAACGAGCGCAAGCTGTTCAACATGGAGCACTTCCGCGTCAAAACGGTCGGCGAGCAGCCCGACGAGCTCGTCGTCCAGGACCCGGACCACCCGGGCGAGCAGCGCGTCATCGTCAAGGACGAGGCGTTCCCGGGCTTCCTCCCGCCGGACGAGGACGGCATGTGGGAGGAGACGTTCGGCGGCAAGACGGACAGCAAGCCCAAAGGTGCGTCTCGCTCTCTCCTTCCCTCGTCGACCGCCTCGCACGAGCTAACCCTTGCTTCGTGCCCGCAGGTCCAGAGTCGCTCAGCCTCGACATCACGTTCCCCGGCTACGAGCACGTCTACGGTATTCCCGAGCACGCTTCGACCCTCAGCTTGAAGGAGACGAGGTGCGTCCTCGTTCCTCTCTCTCTCCCTATCGACGAGGAGCGCGCTGACGGTGAAACCTCCTCGCGCAGGGGCGGCGAGGGAGCGTACACGGACCCCTACCGGCTCTACAACCTCGACGTCTTCGAGTACGAGGCCGACTCTGAGATGGCTCTTGTGCGTCCCCTCTCTCTCCTTCTTGAGCTGTGCGCCGGTGCTGACGCTTCGTCCGGGCACGCTCGCAGTACGGGTCGATCCCGTTCATGCAGGCGCACCGACCCGGGTCGTCCGTCGCCGTCTTCCTCGTCACGGGCTCCGAGCTGTGGGTCGACGTCACCAAGTCGTCGACGTCCAAGGCCGTCACGTCGGCGTTCAAGAAGAGCAAGTCGCGCTCCTCGACCGACGGCGGCCCGTCCAGCACGACGACGTCGACGCACTGGATGGCCGAGTCGGGCATCCTCGACCTGTTCGTCTTCCTCGGGCCGTCGCCGACCGACATCTACGAGGCGTACTCGGCCCTCACGGGCAAGGCACCGATGCCGCTCCTCTCGGCGCTCGGCTACCACCAGTGCCGCTGGAACTACCTCGACGAGCAGGACGTCCTCTCGGTCCAGCAGCGCTTCGACGACGCCGACGTCCCGCTCGACTTTGTGTGGCTCGACATCGAGTACAGCGCCGAGCACATGTACTTCTTGTGGGACCGCCGCAACTTTCCGACGCCCGAGAAGATGCAGCACGAGCTCGCCGCTCGAGGTCGCAAGGTGCGCCCGCCGTCCTCTCCTCCCTCGTCCTCTGGTCCTGCCCCACCTTCCGCTCATTCGCTGACCCCGTCCCTGTCCTCGCTCCCGCAGCTCGTCGCCATCGTCGACCCGCACCACAAGCGGTCGGACGACTACTACGTCTTCACCGAGGCCAAGGAGCTCGACATCCTGTGCAAGCAGCCCGACGGCAAGACCGACTTTGAGGGCTGGTGCTGGTCGGGCTCGAGTGCCTGGGTCGACTGGTTCAACCCGGCGAGCCACGAGTGGTGGTCCAAGCTGTTCTCGTTCGACAAGTTCAAGGTGCGCTCGAGCCTCCTCTTCTCGATCTCGCTCCTCTCGGCGCCTTAGCACAGTCACTGACGCTGTCTCGTCTTCGTCCTGCAGGGCTCGACACCGACGCTGCAGATCTGGAACGACATGAACGAGGTGCGTCCGCTCCCGGCCGAGTCAGCCTCGCTGTCGAGCTGACCCTGCTCCCTCCTCCTCGCAGCCGTCGATCTTCAACGGGCCCGAGATCACGATGCAGAAGGACGCCGTGCATCACGGCGGCTGGGAGCACCGCGACGTCCACAACATCAACGGCATGATCTTTGTGCGTCCTCTGTTCCCCTCCCTCGCCCTCCTCCCTCACGCTCGCGACGAAGCTGACTCGGTCTCGGACCCTCTCTCGCAGCAAAACCTCACGATGCAGGGCCTCATCCAGCGCGAGGACCCGCCAAAGCGGCCGTTTGTCCTCACGCGCGCCTACTTTGCCGGCTCGCAGCGGTTCGGCGCCATGTGGACGGGCGACAACATGGGCGACTGGCCTCACCTCCAGAGCACCGTCCCGATGCTCCTCACCAACAACATCGCCGGCCTCGCCTTCTCTGGCTGTACGTCCTGCCCTTCTCTCGCTCGCGGCGCCGTCGAAAGCGGACCCGACTGACGACCTCGCTCATCTACGCTCGCAGCCGACGTCGGCGGCTTCTTCGGCAACCCGCCGCCCGAGATGATGACTCGGTGGCACCAGGTCGGCACCTTCTCGCCCTTCTTCCGCGCGCACGGCCACATCGACACCAAGCGCCGCGAGGTCTACCTTTACGACCAGCCGTACCAGGGCATCATGCGCGACGCCATCCGCTTGCGCTACTCGCTCCTCCCCGTCCTCTACACGGCCTTCTACGAGAACACGCTGTCGGGCGTGCCGACCCTGAGGTGCGTGCGGCTCCTCTCGACGGTTCGTCGGCGAGGGCGAAGCGAGGCTCGAGCTGACTTTCCCACCTTCTCTTCCTCACAGGCCGCAGTACGTCGTCTTCCCCGACGACGCCAAGGGCCTCGCGCTCGACGACCAGTTCTACTTCGGCGGCTCGGGCCTGCTCGTCAAGCCCGTCGTCGAGGAGGGCGTCACCTCGCAGGAGGTCTACATCTCGGACGACCAGGTGCGCTCGACTTTCCCTATCTCTCCGCCCCTCTCGCTCATCTGGAACTGATGTGAGTCACCGTCCTGCAGCCCTACTACCACTACCTCTCGCACGAGATCTACTACGGCGCCTCGCACGGCGGCGGTCACGTCAAGGTTCCGGCCCCGCTCGAGTCGATCCCGATCCTGCACCGCGGCGGCCACATCCTCCCTCGCCGCGACCTCGTCCGTCGTGCCGCCGCGCTCGCCTGGAAGGACCCGATCACGCTCGTCGTCGCCGTCGACCTGTCGGGCTCGAGCGCAAACGGCTCGCTCTACCTCGACGACGGCGAGACGTTCGCCAACGCCCGAGGCGACTACGTCTACCGCAGCTTCGCGCTCGGCCCGCAGAGCAAGAGCTCCAAGGCGCTCACGCTCCGCAACCGGCCCAAGGACGACTACTACCCGACCAACGCCTTCGCCCAGTCGATCGCCGACGTCAAGGTGCGCGAGGTCGTCGTGCTCGGCCTCTCGTCCAAGCCGACGTGCGTCCAGGTCGCGGGCTCGAGCGTCGGGCTCGAGTTCGAGTGGAAGGACGGCGCGAGCGCGACGGGCTCGCGCCGCTCGTCCGGCAAGAGCGCGAGCGTGCTCGTCGTCAAGGACGCCGACGCCGCCGTCGCCGAGGACTGGGACCTCGTCATCGCGCTCGATGCCTCAGCGACGTGCACGACGACGCCCGCCGTCGACTACGACGCGCAGCTCGCGTCGCCCGAGTGCCCGGCCGGGCAGTTCCTGTGCCGCAACGAGGGCCATATCCCGGCGTGCATCCTGCGCTCGCGCGTCAACGACGGCGTGTGCGACGTCGAGTGCTGCGACGGCTCGGACGAGACGGACGGCAAGGCGCTGTGCCCGAACCGGTGCAAGGCCGTCGGCGACCAGTTCCGTAAGGACCGCGCCGAGGTCGAGCGCAAGCGTCGAGTCGGCGCCAGCATCCGCAACGACTACATCAAGCACGGCGCCAAGGACAAGGCCAAGCTCGAGGCCGAGGTCGCCAAGGTCGAGCGCGAGCTGTCGACGCTGCAGGAGCGCGAGGAGGCCGCTCGGCTCGCGCTCGAGACGCTCGAGAACGCCAAGGCCGGCGAGATCCAGCGCAAGAAGGACAGCCAGCTGTACGAGCGCATCGTCGAGATGCAGGACGCGATCAAGGCGCTCCGTACGCACCGCGCCAACCTCGAGGGCCACATCGCCGACCTGAGCGAGATCATGACCGGCCTCGCTGTGCGTCCCGCTCTTTCTCCTCCTCCCCTCCTGCACCCTCCTGCATCCTCTCGCTGCTGCGCATGACTGACACGTGGCACGTGCTCGTCCCTCTGCAGCGCGACTTCAACCCGAACAACCAGGACATGGCCGTCCTCGGCGCGACCCGGGCGTACGCCGACTGGCGCAAGGCCAACGGCCTCGAGGTCGACTTCGAGGTTTACGGCGTTCAAGCCCAACCTGACGCCAACGAGGCGCTCGAGACGCCGGCGATCACCAAGCCCGTCGACGTCGAGGGGCCCGTGCGCGAGTTCTCGGACGACGAGCTCAAGCAGCTCGAGAGCGAGGACCCGCTCTCGCTCATCGACTCGGTCAACCTGCGTGTCGGTCAACCACTCACCTCGGGCGTCACGAGCAGTGCGTCCCTCCCTGACTGTCTCTTTCGCGGCCCGACTCTGACGCTCCTCCCCCCTCCCTCCTTCGCCCGCTCGCAGTCTTTCGCATCGAGGACTACCTCCCCGACAAGTGGCGCCCTGCCTACGACGGCTACAAGCAGACCCTCCTCGAGCTCCTCTCGCGCACCGGCATCATCTACGCGCCCGTCTCGTCGTCCTTCGCCGGCTCGGACCACCCGGACCTCCTCCGCGCGCGCTCGGCCCACAGCGAGCTCGTCAACGAGATCAGCCGGACCGAGGGCAAGCGCGACGAGGCCCGTAAAGCGCTCGACCAGGACTGGGGCCGCGACTGGGAGTGGAAGAAGCTCGACGGGACGTGCGTCGAGCAGAACACGGGCGAGTGCGTCGACCGTCCCCTCGGCTCTCTCTCTCTCTTTGACGAGCTTGCTGACGTGCCTCTCTGCGCGCAGGTACACGTACTCGCTCTGCTTCTTCGGCGAGGCGTCGCAGAAGTCGAACAACAACAACGCGCGCACGAGCCTCGGGTGCGTCCTCCTTCCTCGACTTGCTCGTCGGGCCGGATCGAGCTGACTCTCTCGATCTCTTTCTCGCTCGCAGGCACTTCAAGGGCTGGGCGAGCGACGTCGAGCAGGGCAGCGACGCCTACTACCTCAAGCAGCTGTACGCCGACGGCCAACGCTGCTGGAACGGCCCTTTGAGGAGCGCAAAGGTGCGCACGGTCCCCTCGCTCGCCTCATTTTCTCTCTCGGCGCTTCCCTGACCCTCTCTTTCGCTCGCAGGTCGACCTCGAGTGTGGGACGTCGAACGCGCTGCTGCAGGTCATCGAGCCGGAGAAGTGCGAGTACTTGTTCCGGGTGTCGACGCCGGCCGTCTGCTGGCCCGACGGCGAGAGCGGCGAGCAGGTCAAGGACGAGCTGTAGTGCACGGCGAGCCTTTGTCTTGGAGTCACAGAGCCACCAGAACGTCTCTCGCTCGCTCGCTCGTCGTCGCAGTTCGAGGACTGCTCTCGTTCGGGAGCAAAGTCGCGCTCGAGCGCACTCGTCGTTCGGGCTCACAGCTTTCAGTGCAGCCTCGCTCGCGCCTCGCTACAAC
>Ga0308169_10002718_pt1 | contig 17960 bp, 28 predicted proteins | sample PhyBR1_2_FD_202139 | JGI IMG/M metagenome (GOLD analysis project Ga0308169, IMG submission 202139) | Phyllosphere microbial communities from UC Gill Tract Community Farm, Albany, California, United States - DLSLSB.R1 | ecosystem: Host-associated > Plants > Phyllosphere > Unclassified | place... | reverse complement strand
CCGCTATCGCAGCTACCACTGTCACCTAATCTCCACCACACCACACCACTGGCAACAATGTCTTCTCACCGAGTCCGAGACCCGACTCACCCCGCTTCCCTTTGCAAGCTGTCCACCCACTCCCCCAGCCTCGTCCACTCGCTGAAGAACAAGGTCCGACCAGAGTTCTTCCGTAAGTGCCTGTGCGACCCGTTCACACGTGCACTGCTTATCAGCAGACTACATCGAGGAGCGGACCAACTCGGTCATCCGGATCGCCGACGAGCCGTCGATGCTGTCACCGCCGACGACGCCCAAGTGGATCGACTCGACAGGGCAGTCTGTGAACTGGTGGGAGGCGCCCAAGACCGACGCCGAGGAGGAGCTGCCGCCATTGCACGAGTTTGTCCGAGGCCTGGTCGTGCAGAGCAACGTGCAGATGCCCACGCTCAGCGTGACGCTGTTGTACCTGGAGAGGCTGAAGGAGAAGCTGCCCACTGTGGCTACCGGTGAGTCGGCACACAGCGGACCTCCACCTTGCAGTCGCTTACGGCAGGGATGAAGTGCACCCGACACCGCGTGTTCCTCGCCGTGCTCATCTGCGCCGCCAAGTACCTGAACGACTCGTCGCCGAAGAACATGCACTGGCAGAAGTACGGGCGCTTCTTCTCCATCGCCGAGGTCAACCTCATGGAGAAGCAGCTGCTGTACCTGCTCGACTACAACCTGCGCGTCGACGAGCGGGATCTGATCGCCCACCTGCGCCCCTTCTGGGAGCCCGCACCCTCGCCCGTCGTCGCTGCGCCGTCGCCGTCCCTCGCCGACCGACGCAGCCGTGTCACCCCATCCGTTCTCGCCGTGCCGCGCCCCGTGCCCGCCGCGCTCGAGTCCCCGCCCCTCACGCCAAACCGGCTGCAGGTCAACATTCCCTCGTCCTCAAAGTCTACGTACACCCCGCCCGAGACCGGCCTGCCCACGCCCGCCCACGACGACCACGTCTCGCTCTCGAGCCAACAACTCGTGGCGCCCTCGGCACCATGGACGTCCCGTCGGCCGATCTTGTTCGACTCGCCCTCGGGCTCGGCCAGCTCTTCGCCCATGGCCCGCCGCACGTCCCAGTCGCCGTTCAGCATGTCGTCCCTGCACCTCGATGCGCCGACGCCCGGCCTGGCCCGACGCGACTCGTGCGACTCGAGCTCCTCCATCGACTCCCTCGCAGAGGGCACATACCAGGGCATGCTGGTTGGCTCGTCGTCCAACGGCTCATTACGCGTCTCGTACCCCGTCCTTCCCCGGAAGGCCTCGTACACCGCCCGACCAGACTCCATCCTCATCGTCGACCCATCGCATGCCAACGCGAACGCGAGCGCGCAGTCGACCCTCTCGTCACCGAGCGGCTTCTTCAAGAAGCTCGTCGTCCGCAACCAAACGTCGCTGCGGTCTATGCGCAAGGTCGTCCAGGCCTGATTTAGGCCATCTTATAATATCGGATCCCGGAACCCACCCATGTCGTGTGAGAATACCAACAACGTTGTAGCCACAGTAGTGTTAGCCCGATTGTCGCTTCCGTTTGTCAATACATACTGCCTAGAGAAGCCCTAGAGGTGGATCGGCGACCCTTTCGGTACTTACCAACCCACATTTTGAACCTGATCTTCCACATCATACTTGCCCATACACCAATGCATGTATTCACTCGAACAAACGCGTCCTAGGGGCTGCTTGTCTCGGCCTGATTCGGCTTCGAATTGCCCTCCACCGCGGGACGCGGGCGACGTCGTTGAGGGGAAGGTGGCCAAGCAGAGTCTAGGTCACATGGCTGCACCAGCCCATCAGCTCGAATGTCCATTGTCGTCGACATGCAGCCAGAATGCCTGCACACGAGAAAGTCTCTCCGCCTGCGACTATAAGCGTGATGGCGTCGTAAAGCCATCATGCGCGCAGATATCCATAATAACGTAGACCGGATGCACCGAGTGCCCCCGCAGATCGCCTCCAGGTCGACCGGTCATTCCCGCCGGAATTGACCCGTTTTCCCCACCCTCCCCTCCGGGCCGGAATGCACCGAGCATCAAATCCAAGAACCCTGTTTGGCTCGGCATGGCCTCTCTCCACCCCGGTCCGCCCGACAGTCTCTACGCGGGCATGCCGTGCGGCCGTACCACCCAAGCGAGCTGACGACGTCGTCGAGGCTCCCGTCAAGCTATTTAGCGTACATGGAAAGGGCCCCGGGGGTTGCTTTCTTGGGAATTCGACGCGCAAAGTCGGTGGGCCGGTACCGGGCCGACCTGTCTCCCGGCGAGTGTTGAAGAGAGAGAGGAAAACCAACAGAGCGTATATGGCTTGATCGAGGCTCGTGGCTCGTCGCTTGTGTACCTGCACGTTCATCTTGGTATCTTTTGAGCTCTGTCGACGAGCATATACCAGATCGGATCGACGATACGGGACGCTTCGACCGCACGCCAAGACATATATACTGGACCAGACCCGACGACCGACCTAGTCGAGCCAAACACAAAACGCGTAGAGCCACGATGTCAGCGCCCGCGCCGGATCCGCTGCTTGTCCCTATCGAGGATGTCAACGAAGATTTCACCGAGCGCACGCCGCTGTTGCACCGGACAAAATCGAAGGAGAAGGGGGTCACGCCGCTGCCAAAGTTGCAACTGGGTATCGTATGCCTGATCAGGATCGTTGAGCCGATCTGCTTCCAGGTCATCTTTCCCTTCATCAGTGAGCATCCGGCGCCGTCCGGCGGGTGTCGGTGGCTGATGGCCAGACCAAATGTTGCTCGAGGTCGGCGCGGCCAAGTCGGAAGATGAAGTTGGATATGCCGCTGGAGTTGTGGAGAGTGTGTTCTCGGTCGCGCAGCTGTTGACGGTCTTCCACTGGGGTTCGCTGTCAGACCGGATAGGCCGGAAACCGGTGTTGATCCTGGTGAGTTGGCTCACCTTGGCCCGGTCCCACTTGTCCAAAGCTGACGCACAGGGGTGCATCGGGTCGTCCATCTCGGCGGTGGCTTTCGGATTCAGCAACAGCTTCTGGACGCTGGTTATCACGCGCAGTCTCAACGGGATGATGAACGGCAACGTCGCCGTCCTGAAGAGTGTCATGTGAGTGCGCCCGCATCCCCATGCGCCATGACCTCGATGACCCCGCAATGTGCTTGCGCTGACCGTCAGCGGAGAGATATCCGACTCGACCAACGAGTCCCGCGCATTCTCCTTCTTCCCCATGTGCCTCAACATCGGCATCCTCGTCGCATCCTTCATCGGCGGAACGTTCGGCTCCTCCAAGTCCTTCCCCACCCTCACATCGGCCTTCCCCATCTTCAAGACATACCCCTACCTCCTGCCGAACTTCCTCGCGGCGCTGCTGCCCCTCCTCGTCGCGATCATCGCGGCCATATGGCTCGAAGAGACCCTGCCGCCCAAGGCGTCACCGTCGGACGTCTCGTCCGAGGGGACCCTCACTGGCTCCGACGACGGTGTCACCGGTCCCGACGATCTCGACAAGGAGGAGACGTCACTCAAGGCGCTGTTCACGCCACACATCAACGCCATCATGTTCTCGTTTGCCATCCTTTCCCTCCTTGGCGGTGCTCAGACGGCCCTGCAGCCCCTCTTCGCATTCACGCCCGTCCGGGACGGAGGCCTCGGCTTCGGGGAGAAGGAGATCGGTATCGCCATGTCCATCCGGTCCGTCGCGACCATTGCGGTCCAGCTCTTGGCCTTCCCGGCGCTGCAGAGGACTTTCGGAACGAACAGGCTCTTTAGGTGGTTGATGGTTCTCTGGCTGCCGACGTATCTCGGCCTGCCGTTCCTCAACGCAATCGCCCGGACGGGAGACCATCCGGTCATCGTGTGGGTCGGGTTGTCGGCTACGTTGCTCTGCAGCGCGATCGCCAACATGGCTTTCGGTACGTGCTGGATTGGGTGTCGGTCGGACTGTGCTGATGCCCAGTGTGCAACCTGCTCATGACGAACGCCGCCGCCCCGTCAAGGCAGCTCCTCGGCGCAATCAATGGTCAGTCTCAATGGACCTCTGGGATTATGGTAGCTGATCCTCAGGTTACTCGCAAGTTCTCTCGTCTGCGGTCCGTATCGTCGGCCCGGGCGGCGCGTCGGTGCTTTACGCCGTCTCCGTCTCAAAGCACATCTGGGGCGGAAACCTCATCTGGGTGATCATTGGCCTCGTGGCCACGGTGGGAGTCATTTCGGGCTGCCTCATCCGGGAAGCGCCCCGGATTTTCTAGACGTCTAGTGGGCTGGACAGAAGAGACAAACATGTCTTCTGTCAAACACCATCCCCGAGTGCTTGCGCCTGCAAAACGCCAGGTCAAGAGATGATGATGACTACTTGATGATAGATGCACCTGTATCCATAGCTGAATCTGGCACTCTCCAACACCCTTTGTGTGTTCGCTCTCCGCGGTGTGGCCGAGGGGTGCATGGATGTACTTTCTGGAGCTTTCGGTGATCGCGTGGTCCTTTCATAGTCGGTACCGCTTCAGAGCCGTGCCAGCCTCCGAGCATGACCGAGGGTATTTGAGGGGACAGAACGTGATCTGGATACGCCCCATGGGCTCGACCGCAGCAACAACAGAAGTGTCGTCGTCGTCGTCGAAGCTCTTCTCATTCACTTCCTCCACTTCCCCTGCCATGACCAGTACGGTCGCGGTTGATCTCCCAAAGGGACAAAACGGGCGTGCCTCGTCTGTGGGAAGCTGCCAAAGCAAGGGAGCCGCAACGCCCCGTCCAGCTGTCCCACGAAAGCTGTCCAAAGAAGAGGTGAAGCAGTCCCGCGAATTGGGCGCGACGATCCTGCGCGTCCTAGACCTGACCAACGCTCAGCTGTTTGTCTCGCGAACACCGTCTATGAGCCAATGCAACTCCAACGGCCCTCCGATCGCCCATCAGTGGATCCGATCCCTCGCATATGCAGAGAGACGCCGTGCGAGGGCGCGAAAAAGCAGCGGGCGAAGAAGGCGAGAGGGCGGGACGATGAGCACTCTGGCGGAAGTGAGCGAGACGGCTTCGGCCACGTGACTGTGATCACGATTGCTATGCATTCTGTGTGACATTGTCCACAGCCACATCCCCTAGCCGTGAGGCCCTCTGCCCGTGGTCGCGGAGCACTGATCGTCGGGTCCTGCCGGTGATATCGCATCCCGTCGCGCGATGATCACTCGGCGCCCTTCTTCACCGCCTCGAGCGAGAGCTTCAGCTTCTCGCGGACCTTCTTGAGGACGGCATCTTCGTCCCTATCCGGCGGCGGCTACTGTCAGCTCCTTAACCAGCCGCATTGACACTCGATGAGCTTACGAGCTGGTCGAGCAGGTACCTCCCGGTCAGCGCACCGGGCATCTCGTCGCCACACGCCAACTCACTCGATCTCATCAATCGTCTGGCTGGTCAGCGGTGAACGCACAGGCGAGGGGACATCTACGGCAAGGTCTACGCACCAGCACTACAGGTATTCTGGCATCAGCGGATGCGTCTAGGCTGCGCGAGTATCCCGCACCTGTTCATGTTGGTCGAGGTTGAAAGTGAAGGCGGGACCCGGGCATGACTGGTACCTTTAGCCGAAATGAATGACGGCTGGCCTCCGCTCCGAGTCTCGTGATATTCGCGTTGACTTGCGTGCACCGCGCACTGGATGCGTAGCCTGCACAGCACATCTCATATATCTCATATTGCTGGTTGACAGCGTCACTGGATGGTATGGATGCATGCGGAGTATATGCAGGGAAGGGCCGTGATTATAGCTTCAAGGTATCCCGCTGTTCGTACATGTTGTCCTCGTTTTGTCTCTCTTCTGACAGAAGCGCACCAAACACATGGCCCCATCTCAAGACCACTCTCCATGGCACCCAATGAAGCTCGGTGCCCTCTTCCGCACATTGGCTTCGCACTTCGACTCGTCGTAGAAATCCGTTTCTGCGCGCATCATCGGTCAAGCGCCAACGCCGTAGCGTTCCCATAAACGGTATTGTCCAAACCCCGACTGACCAGCGCAAACTCATGTAGCGCCTCTCGCATCTTCTTCACCGTCCGAGACCTGTCCGTCAGCGTCGCAAATGCATCGCCGCCGGGGGACTCACTTCAAGACAGCCTTCTTGAGCCGCGCCTTCGCCTCGGGCGTAGCCCTCGCATCGGGGAAGCCTTCCTCCGCCAGGACACCCTCCATCCAGCTCATCATCTCCTCGCCCGGTATACGCTGTACGAAGCTGGCCAGCAACTCGGCCAAGTTCGGTATGACGCTGCGCGGACCTTCCGAGCCTGCAGATAAGATGATGGCGCGGAGGAGTTGGGGTCCGTAGTGCTTCAGCAGCGTGTCGGCGATGGGTTCGAGGGGGGACGGGAAGCGCGTCCCGACGAGGAGCGCGACCTGCCATTAGAACAGTTCCGGTCCTTGCGCGACTTGCAAGTGAACATCATGGTCGACTCACAAAGAACTCGCACGTTGTTTTGAGGGAGAAGCGCTCGTGCGTTGCGAGACCCAGCAGTCCGAGAGTCATGAATCCCTCGACCAGCTGCGACGGAAGGCGGAGCAGGACGCCCGGGAATCGAGTCGCCATCTGTTCGTCAGCCATCACCATGATTGCCGGGGGAAGATCAACGTACCGCCGAGCAGAACTTGAACCAACCCTCCACGACATCAGGGTGTTCACCCATTCCTTTCCCGCCGTCCGCGCCCAGCAGGGCCCCGGCGACTTGTACAAGCCTCGCCGCCGAGTCGCCCACCACATTCCACTGCTCGATCTCTGCAGCTGAGGCTTCCGTGGTCTCCTTCTTCGGCTCCTGGCGACGGCTGAGGAAAGTAGCTGCAGGCGCATTGATGCGCAGGACCAGCGTTGAAGCGAGGGACATCCATAATGCGGACGAGGACCGCTCCGCGGCGGTCGTGACGAGTCCGAGCAAGGGGAGAGGCGACAGTGAGATGAGCGTTTCAGACGACAGCGTCGAATGCTTGACCAGCGAAGAAATTGCCTGGACGTGAGCGCCTCGTGCCATCCTCGCCTGACACAGCTTACGTCGGCGACTTCTCCGTCACCGTTCCACACGCCCACGACACCCTTCACGGCCTCCTCGATCTTCGCCCGTAGAGTCAACAACCTAGGGTCCTGCCTCCCCGCCCGAATTGCCTGCTCCTTCTCGTCGGAACTGGGGCCCTCGTCTGACAAATCGAAGATATCGTCATCGGACGGTGACAAGCCTCTGAACGAGGCCGTCAGTGCGTTTATCGTCTGCACAAGGACTGGTTGCGCAGAGGGATCAGACTGGACCGTGACGACCGCCTGGGACAGACGATCGACAATCGGGTTCACGATGCCCTACTCGTCAGTCTGACTGGTCTGGCCAAAGCTGTTGCATGACTTGCCTCGACGGGTCCGATCGCGTCAACAGCTGGGAGAGCCTGGATCACGCTCGTTATAGCCTGGATTACTTTCGTCTGTTCCTCGGCCTGAATCTCAGCATCACCTCTCGACGCGAGATCTCGTGCACTCACCCCCAGATCGCCGATCTTGTCATGCAATTGCGCGAAAGCGCCAATGTGCCCCACCAGCTTAGAACGGCAGATATCGCACAACGCTTTCAGGGCATCCGCCGCTGCTCTCGATATCGTCCTTGTCGATGTCAGAGACGGCACGAGGTATTCCAGGACATAAGGCAGGTGGTCCGGGTGGAACTTGAACCACTCCTCATACGCCTCTGCATGTCAGCTCGAGTGGGCAGTGAGACCCCGCGTGCAAGCTCACGAATGACGCAGACAGCTGTGAGGCGCAATCGCTCCTCCCCTTTACCCTGCTGTGGACGTTGTGCCAGGGCGCCCAGGACGCGCTGGGAGAACAAGACCGGAAGTGAATGCTCTTCGCCGAGCGGCACGCCTTCTGACGAATACCGTATGCAATGCAAAACAGCTTCGAGGTCCTGCCTGTCAGCTGTCTTAGCAAAGAATCGTCACCGAGCCTACCTGCCACTGCGCATCCGGGAGTAGGCTAACAAGGCTATCGATCAAACCCTTGAGCATGTCGTCCCGTAATATGTAGTAGCTGCACGTTAGCCCCGATCGCTCAAGCTCTTCTCGAGTCCGGCTTACGCGCATACGATGACTTCGCCAGCGTCCCTCCGCCATCTGTCATACGCCTCCCTGTCCTCTTTGTCCATACCGCCCAGTCCACCACCGCTCTCACCGGCTCCCGGCCAACGGACCTTGCTCCGCGTCACATTCACCAGCTCCGCAAAGAACCCTTTCGCCACGGCCCATTCTGGCGCGGTGGCATGATCTGACGAAAAGATCGGCGAGTCCATCACCGCCTCCTGCAACAGGGGATACACCGCCAGCGTAAGCTGGAGTCAGCTCCATGACCGCTCAAGGCTTCGTTCGCCACACTGACCTCGGAGACGTTCTCGTCGACACCACCAATACCGTCCCAGCCCGTTATGCGCAAGATCAAGCCCAAGAATGCCTGCACGTCCGGCTCGTGTATCCGCGCCACGATCCACTCCGAGCTGTGTTCCACCAGGGCGCATAGCATCTTGACGAAGCCGATCACCTCATCGGACGGTTCTGCCGTGAGCTACACAGGCCGAAGAGCGGGTGGCAGCTCACCACCTTCCGCGCCGCCAATCAGTCCCTGTCCCGAGGGCGATATCGCCCACGCGATGAGCGGCTCCGTCAAAACCTTGGTGCCCTTTCCGAACTTGAAGATACTCTCGGACAATGCTTCGCTGACGGCCGAGCTCGCTGCCGGGAGGGGCAGGAGGGCATACAGACTTGGTAAGAGGTTGGTGAGCTCGCTGCGGTCAGCGATTCTCGTAAGCCCGTGCAGGGACGCAAGCGATCGGACCGGTCTTTCGGTATCTTTGACTATGACCATGGAGGGAGTAGACATTGCACTCACTCGGCTCCGAGGCCATACCCGATCCACGCCTCGGCACACCGGCAAGCCCCCTCCATTTCCTTGACGGCCTCCTCCCGCCCTCCCGCCGTATGCACATCGTTCAGATCCCGGTGTCCGCCCATACTCCCCTTGATCGTCTCCATGACCTGCGGCAGATCCACCTCCAGGTGGCGTTTCAGCGCGACTCGCTTCTGCTCGCTGATCCCCGCGCGCCCGATCTCCTCCACGACAATCGTGAGCCATTCGAGCGCCCACAGGCGCATTTTCCAGCCCGCGCGGACGGTATCGGATCCATAAGCATTCGTTGGGGTGTTGAATCCCGATCCGGGTAGTGATGGGGGCAAGGAGGCGGCTTGGGCGGCTTGTGAAAGGGTATGCAAGGGCTGAAGGAGCGGGTTGGGGAAGAGGTGGAATGGCAGCCGGAGTAACAGGGACGCGAGCTGAGGTGAGCTGCGTGTCGGAAATCCAGGCAGGCGTTCAAGACTCGGGACTCACGCAGCCGAAGAGCTTGCGCACGACGGGGGAGTTGGCAGGTTGGTATGAGTGCGGGTTGGAGGGCGAGACGGCGTGAGCGAGGTTATCGAGCAGCAGTCGAAGTAACGCCGCATGCAGTTCAGCCGGCAACGAGTCCCTGGCCGTCAGCTACATCCCTCTCCTTTCTTGGCTGATCAGAGACCGGCGCACCAGTCCCGCGAGATCTTGATCTGTGCCGTATGCGCCCCGAAGAACCGCACATTCGGGTCCTGTACGTCAGTCAGCCCGGCCTGCCTACCGGGCACAGAGCTCACCTCATGGCCCGCCAGACCGGCGATTAGGCCCCACGCATCTGTCGTGCCCTGCACGCGCTGCAGCTTATGCTGTAGCTCTTTGGCCAGCCCGGGATTGCCCGATGTGTTGGGGTCGAACAGACGCTGAATCGTCTAGATCGTCAGCGCATTCACCAGGCTGACCTCTCGCAAGCGTAATGAAAGGGCGTGCTGCTTCGGAGCTCACGTGGGCAACTTGCGCCAGGTCGTTTTGCTGCAAGACCGGGAACGACATCGAGCTGGATGCGACGCTCGACTCATCGAGGTCGCCGAGGTCCTGCATGTTGGCTGAGAGATGGACGCTCGAACCGAGAGCACACAGAGTTATATGATCAAAGGCCGGAAACAAGTCGAGTTTTGCCGTCATGTTTCAGCGCGTCTGTCTGGCCGACGTTCCCCGTGGACTGGGCCAAGTTTCTCGAGGTTTCCTGCGAGCATCTCACACAAACTCGCATGGTACCCAGTTCGCAAAGTGGTGCGTGCATAGTGCTACTCGGTGCATGTGACTCCTTGACTACTCATCCGTATCACGCAGACGAGCATCAAGAATGCGGGTATATCGAGACCAGGTATTAAATCCACCATCCATATATGTACTTCTCCTAACCCAACCATTTTATACTTGTCTCCTTTCCGAATTCACCACGACGACAAGTTTCCGACGGCGACAATCCATTCCGAGCGGGCCATAAAGCCAGCTGGCCAAAAAGAGAGGAGCGAAAAAGCGAAAGAGACGAAAATCGAGACAAACGAGGCGAGACTTGAGCGCTGGGGTCCGGGTCGAGCGTTACACGCCATCGGCAGCCGGGATCGGCTCCGCGACGGACTCGGACACACCCGCCTCGATCGAGGCGTCATGCGCGGGCGAAGTTGTCGGCTCGGTCGGGACATCAGGAGCAGCAGTTTCCGTTATAACGTTGGCATCGTGCGAAGCCGTCGGGTTCATCAGATCCGCGAGGCCACCGGCCGTCGATTCCGAGGCGTCCTCTGCCATGGCACCCACGGCGCTGTCATCGTTCGCGATCTGATCGTTGTACAGGTCTTCCGCCGGCTGCGGCTGGGGGTCGGCAGGCACGTCCGCGGCCGGTTCTGAGGCGTCGGCCTGTTCAGCCTGTTCCACCGACGCCGGTGCCGTGCCCTCCTCCGGTGCGGCATCCTCTACGGTCGGCGCAAGCGTCTCGGTCTGCTCGCTGACCTCCTCGGTGGGGACGCCCGACGCATCCGCCGAGATCTCCGCCTCGCCCAGCTTCACAGGAGCCTCCTCGTCCGGTGGCGGCACCGCGAGCTCGCCCTCGGCAGCCTGCGCAAAGTCCCGCACCTTTAGCTCATCCACTGGAAAAGACTGCTGGGGTGCCTCGGCCTCGGTTTCGCGCGTCGCCTCGTCAATCGGGGGCGCGACCGAAACCTCGTCCGTCTCTATCGGCTCGGCCGAGGCAGGGGCGGGTACAGCCGACTCGGTCTGCGTACCCGTAGCCTTGTTGTCGTCCGCCTCTCCACCCATCAAGTCGCCGATCTGGCCCCAGTCCTGCTCGGCGGGCGCAGCGGAGCCATCAGCGACCTGAAAACCCATGTCGAGGTCGCCCAGGCCCTCGAAACCGCCAAACTCCATGTCCATACCGCTTGCGACGGCGTCGGCAGTCTCGCCGCCGGTCACGGCGTCCGACGACGGTTGGGGCGTGGAGAAGTGGTCGAACACCGAGTTGCCGATCTCTGACTTCATCCCAGCCTCACCAAGCTCGGGCTTGGGCGTGCTGGTAAGCAACGGTTGTTCGGTACCGACGATGTCTCCCGGCTGAACATCCTTGATGACGGGCTTGGGCACCTCGACCGCCGGTTCGGGGTATGAGCGTGTCGGGACGTCCTCGCCCCGCGCTCGCGCTGCGGCATCTTCCTCGTAGATCTTCCGCGCCGCCTCGTACTCCTGCTTGTCCTTCTCCGCTTGCTGCAGGAAGGGCTACCGTTAGCTCGAGGTCAAAAAAAAGCAAAACTGAGCTCACCTTCTTCTCCTCGTCCGTCAAACTCCTCCATCGCTCAGCAGCAAGTACACTCTGCTTGGTAGTCTCGCTCTCTTCTCCCCAGACCCGCGCCCTCAGAGCGTCGTCCTCCCGGATACCCTTCAAGAACAGGAAATACGCCGAGAGCGGCTTTTTCGGCGCGTTCGGGTCCTTTAGATTTCCCTTACGCGACTTGCCCTCCTTACGCTGTTGCGCCCGGAAGGCGTTCTCCACTCGGATATCCTCGGGCGTAAGCGTCGCCTGCCACGCAGCGAGGTCCTTCGCATACTGGTCCTTGCTCTCCTGGACTTTTCGCGTGTAATGGGCCTTTTGATCCGGCGTGAGATTCGCGTAAGCGATACCCGCATCCTTGGCGATCTGCGCGACGTTGAGCTTGGAGTGATGGGGCGTCCCGCCCGGCGAGTCGCCAACCGCCGCGGCCGCTTTGGCCTTGTTCAGCTCGTCCGTGAAGAACAGCTGCCACATGCTTTGGGCCTGCCGAGGCGGGTGGAGATGGGACTTTGCGGGAGGTTTGGGTACGGGCTTTTCCTCCGGTTCGACCGAGGCCGCCGCACCCTTCTTTCCCTTCTTGCCCTTCTTGCCCGCCTCGTGCTCGACCTCGTCCTCGGTCCCAGAGTCGACGGGCCGTTTGCCGAGACCCTCGTAGTCGTTCTTCTCCTTCTTAGTGGCGTGGGTAGGTGGCGTGGTGCCGGTGGACTGACCGGCGGTGTGCGGCGTGATAGGTGGATAGTAACCCTGCTGTTGCCACTGTTGCTGCTGCGCCTGCTGCTGTTGTTGCTGCTGCTGCCAGCCGCCGTAGCCGGGTACCATCCCGCCCATGTGCTGCGGGTGCATCGATTGCGAGACGTGGTGCGGGTACCCCTGCCAGTTTTGCTGGGCGGCCGCGCCGGATTGGCCGCTCATGCTGTATCGACCGTTAGTCGAGCTGGTTGGCGTTGGCTGCTGCTGTTGCTGTTGCTGCTGCTGCCATGGCTGAGCACCGTGAGGCGCCGAAGTCGAGCGGTCGTGCGCTCCGTACCCTTGGTGGTACTGTGAGTAGTCGTAACCCTGAGCGGCGGTCTGTGCGGCTCGCCCGTCGGATGGGACGGCCGTCTGAGGCGTGCTGGCCGCGGCCGCAGCAGGCTGCCTGGATGACGGCTGGGCGAACGAGGACTGGTAGTGTGACGACCACTGACCCTGCGGGTTGTGCTGGTTGTGCTGGTCATAGTAGTTGTAGTACCCTCCGCCGTAGGGGTGCGCCGTCTGCGGTTGTGCCGGCGTCTGCTGATGTGATCCGACCTGTGCCGGGGCCGAAGTCGGCTGATATGGCGTTTGCGCAGCGACGTTGGGATCGGGCGTGCCCTGCTGAGCGTAGTACCTCGAGCCGGGCGAGGGATTGGCGCCTGCTACCGGCGCAGAGGCGGGCGGTGAGGCCGCAGGTTTACCGCCGGACACACGGCGGGAGGCATTGGCCGGAGAGTTGGTCGAGTAGCCCTGCATCCTGCCTGTCAGTGTCCCGCCTACAGGAGAGACAGCAGACCCACCCCATGCCCTGCGCGCCATATTGGTAATTCACGTTCTGCATACCCGCGTACCCGCTTTGCTGGTAGTTGGGATAACCGCTGTCGTATACGCCTTGACCGGCGTCTTCTCTCCGATCGCCGCCTACGGCACCCATATCTGGCGCGGCGTACGCTCGAGGGTTGCTCGTGCTCCGTTGTTGAGATCCTCCGTACATGTTGGGGAGGTTGGGCTGTAAGACGAATAGTTGAGCGAGAAACGGGTCGACGCCGTCATGGCCAATGTTACAGGTGTTATGGTGCACATTGTCAAAGGGGCGGTCCACGAGATACAACAGATCGGAGGTATCAGAAGGGGTGACCGGTATGGAAGACATGGTAATGTGGCCAATGAGTGGGATTTGGGTAGCGAAAGAGTGGGAAGTGAGAAGCATGATCAGCCTGGTTCTGACAACCGCGATAAGAGCAGGAAGGCGGATGGAGATGCGATACCGGATTCATCCCCCGATAAAAGGATGCCCGGGTGTACTGGAAGAGCAAGATGTGACCCAATCCACGCGAAGCGATCAATGGATGGATGGTGCACAAGCCCTGGGCTGCGAGGTGTGGGGGTGGTTGTGGGGGTTCATGATGACGGAAGCAGGGAGCGAAACGCGACGTACCGCTGACCAAGAATGAGAACCGTTTCCGCCAGGGTGCGAGGCGGTCGTTGTGTTTTGCATGGACTGCATGGTGAGCTGATAGACGCATGATGACGACGATGATGATGAGAAGCAGCGATTGGAATGATGGCGAGGACGAGACGAAGGCTCGTCAGCGGTGGGCACCAAGGAAGGATCGGTCGCGACCGCCATCACTACGCAGGATGATGGTGATGGTGATGGCGATGGCGATGGCGATGGCGACGGCGATACGATGAGGGCGCTATCCTCCGACACGGACAAAAACACTCACGTCAAGCCAGCAGAACCACGTCGACGACGCTCGTGATCGTTATCGATAACGGCCAAGGAACGAGAGGGCCGGGGGTTGTGAGCGTTACGCGTGGGGGGAAGGCGGGCGGGCGGACGCGATGCAGGGACGAGGGGCCGGGCGAAGAAGCAAAGGTAAGGGGAAGGGGAGGATCCGTGTTCGGCACACAGCGATTGCGCTAGCGGTCTGGGCTGGGGTCGAGCCTAGATGCGAAGGGTAGGGGTCGAAGGAAGACCGGGATGACGATCACCTCGTTGGCCGGAGGTGGCGATGGACGGTGGGCGCGGGCGCGGGGGCGATGGGCGTGGGGTGAGCAGAGGATCGCGAGACACGGTTGATGTACTGGCGGCGTGCTAGGGACTGGAATCGGGCCAGGGTTTCGGGGCGGGTTTGGTTGATGTGCTAATGGGGAGCGAGGCCGAGGGAGAAGCCAAGGGGCGACGATCAAAGCTAAGACTGGGCGTGGTGAGTGGAGATGGGCTACGTATGGTGCTCGTCTTTGCCGGGCTGACGGGCTGACGGCGCAGAGGGTGGGATAAAGGAAAGGCGCAAGGGTGCCTTTGGGCCTTTGGGCGGAGACGAGGGGTCGGGGCGATTCCCTTTGAGACGGTTTCAGCTCCAAATAAACGTTGTCAAGTGATTATACCTGCTGTGGATCCGAGCGGCACAGGCAGCGGCAGCGGCAGCGGCACGGCGGGGAGGGTAATAAAGATGTGTGGTAATGGGCTGCGCTGCGAGCTGGGGGAGGGATGCGTGGTGGTCTTGGTGGGATGGAGATTAGACGATACAAGATTACGCCCTGGGCTGAGGTGCGGAAGGTGCTTTGTGGGAAAATCGGGGGACGGGGGGGGGAACGGCCGACTGGCTCTTTCCTCGCTCGCTCGCATCGCTCGCAGGCTCTGACACTGGCTGGGTAGGCGCCGGCTCGCGTCTGCCCTTGGCTCTGGGCATCGCGTCCTGGGGCTTTCCGCTGCTTTTGCCCTTTGCACCCGGTCGACCTAGCTTCACCCGGGCCGAACGGGCACAGTCTGCCTTTTCGAGCCATCGCTTCGAATGACGCAGTCTGATTGGATACACCAACGCCATCCACGTGCCGAAAGGGGAAATCACCATAAAGGGCCCGGAGGTTGTTACCCCCTTCGGCATCACTCGGGGTCTCGGAAATACGCTGAATGTGGCGCTCACGTGGTCTGGAAGCACCGGCTGGCTCGGTCACCCGGTCGGTCCACACCCAAGAGCGCAATTAGAGCCATTATTGCTCTGAAGTCCCAGGCTCAGCAATCATCACAATGTCTTACTCGGAGTCTGCGCCCTACGACGAGGGACACCTTAAGGTCTCAGAGATCCACTCGCTGCAGTATGTCACCGTCCGCAGATCCCCGAGTTCCCGCTCACGCGCAGCTACATGCAATGCGGTAACCCGCAGGGCAAACCAGGCAAGTACAGCTATCATCCGCCATGTGGCCAGCTCACACGCAGTTGTCTTCCTGTAAGGTCTGGTCATCATTCCTCTCTGACAAGCAGCCACGGTGGACCAGGGGGTAGTGCCGGGCCATCAGATACAGAATACTTCAATCCCTCCGTGTTCCGCATAGTCTTGTTCTCTCAGCGAGGCTGTGGCAAGTCGACGCCGTGGGTTACTACCTCCTCTGAAAGCTCCTCGGTAGATTGATTGCCAGTGCTGGAGACACTCGGGAGAACACTACCTGGGATTCGGGTGCGCCGTCGACGGATTCTGCTCCGGACACCGCTCACATCAGTCGCGGATATCGAGAGACTACGAGAGCACGTTGGCATCGAAAGCTGGAAGGTGTTTGGCGGGTCATGGTGAGTATGATTGGTTTAGTCGTCCGTCGAGCTCAGGTCTAGGGGGTCCACTCTCGCTCTCGCGTATGCGCAGAGCCATCCGGACCGCGTCCAAGCTCTTATCCTTCGCGGTATCTTCCTCTTCCGACGGAAAGAGATCGACTTCTTCTGGCGTACTGGGACTCGATGTGAGCTGTTCTTCATCCTTCGTAGTATCCATGCTGATGTCAAGGGTTCTGGCCGGCTGAGTGGTAGGTGCCCGCCTGTTGCTGTGTCATGGCAGCTCACAGCAGGGAAGAATTCGTCGCGCCTGTGAAGCCCTCGGACCTGGAAGACTTCGACAAGTTCCTCCATGCATATCATGCGCTGCTCACTCACCCGGACGACGCAGTCAGCCTCGACGCCGCCAAGCGATGGAGCAGATGGGAGAGCCAGGTCGCTAGGTTGTTGCCGAATGTGGACGCCATCGCGAAGAGCGATACGGACATTAGATGGGCGCGGACGTTCGCTTTGATGGAGTGCCACTACTCGATGAACCGTGTGAGTGGCCGCTGAGCGCCCGCGCGGTCATTTGGCTTATGTGCAGGGCTTCTTGCGAGATGGACAACTGATCGAAGAGGAAGAGATCGCCAAAATGTACACACAGACGCAGTCCGCTCACCCACCCCCGCAGGATAGCTGACTGTAGTCGCCATATACCTTGCGTGGTCGTGCAAGGCCGATACGACCTTGTCTGCCCCGTTAGTTTTCCATCGTCTGCAGTCGGACCCGGATCTCACTGCCAGTTCCAATCCGCCTTCGATCTTGCCAGAGTGTGGGGAGGAGGACTGAAGCTGCACGTCGTCGATGATGCAGGCCACAGCGCGAAGGAGCCCGGCACCCTCAAGAAGCTGACAGAGGTGGGTCATTGTCATGATGATCACGATGCTGAGACCGCTAGGTCATGGACGAGTTTGGCAAGCAGTGAATGACGGCATCTCTCGGAGAGAGCTATTCATGGTTCGTGCGGCAACACACGGGGGAGCAATGAGATCCTTGGACCCCCCGGCTGATGCTGATGAGGAAGGGAAGGACGAGTTTGTATCAAGGGAAGGGCAGGGTCCGTCCATTCGCCGGCTCGTCCATAGCATATCTGTAGCGAAGCAAGACCAGAAGCATTGGACCGATGCCGCATCCCGCCTGGTCCTCGCATGGCTCACTCATGCTTTCGGGTCAATCTGCATGTGCGTGTTCCGCCGCGGCGAAGGGCGCGTGTAATGAGATCTACCACGAGCTGCTCTGGGTCCTGCCTGTGAGTGCCCTGTGGAGCCGTGGGCAGGGGCGAGCCATGAACGTGACCGTAAGGAAGCACCGACCGTGAACAGGGTTCATTGAAGACATCGTAGAGCTCGACGTTCCAGGGGTAGGAAGATACACGTGAACTCGGGGAAGGGAGGGTCACCGAAGGAGCAGCACTGCCACCCGGTGCAAGGCTGCGAGTGGGAAGTCCCGAGACTTTGGAGATGGAACCGTAACATGAAGGATCTCGTCAAACTTGACCGCTCCCGTGGTTCATCACCTTGCCCTTGGTGCGAGACACACCACTTATGTATGTACACGTCCAAGCGTCCAGCGACAACACGAAAGATTGAACCCGGTGACGCGTCCGCCATCGAGAGAGGGATCGTGCGTCCACGCTGCAGCGGTCCCCGGCGAGCAGCCCCGAGACTTGGAACTGCCAAGCCCAAGATGACATTCTGATCGCTACCGTTCGGTACAGCACCCCCATCCCTCTCAGCCTCAACCTCAAGTACCACGGTGCTCCCCAGCAATCCCTTCGCATCGAGCGCACATATCACCCAGGTCCGCCACTTAGCGTCGAGTGGCGGGGGGTAGATAGCAAGTGGCGACTGTCGCGTGGTCGCCGATCGCCGATTCCAGCAAACCCCTTTCGATCCCACAGATTTCGGCCGGGATATTATGTTTTGAACATGTC
>Ga0308169_10002717_pt1 | contig 17971 bp, 11 predicted proteins | sample PhyBR1_2_FD_202139 | JGI IMG/M metagenome (GOLD analysis project Ga0308169, IMG submission 202139) | Phyllosphere microbial communities from UC Gill Tract Community Farm, Albany, California, United States - DLSLSB.R1 | ecosystem: Host-associated > Plants > Phyllosphere > Unclassified | place... | reverse complement strand
CGGGCTTTTTCGCGGGCGCGATCCTCGCCGGCACGTATATCGGCATCGCGATGATTCTCGCGCTCAGCACCGCGTCGGGGCTCGAGCCCGGCGTGCGGCCGCTGGTGATGGGCGCGACCTTCGGGCTCGGGCTGATCCTGACAGTGTTCGCGGGCGCGGAACTGTTCACCGGCTATGTGATGTATCTCGGCTTCGGTCTCGCGCGGCGGACGATCACGATCGGTGACGCGCTCAAGCTGGCGGTCGTGGTGTGGATCGGCAACCTCATCGGTGGCGTCGTGCTGTCGCTGGTGTTCGCGGCAGGCGGGGGCGGGGCGATCTTCGCCAACGCCGATGCGATGTTCCACGGCTATGTGCTGCACAAGGTGTCGGTCGACGCGACCGCATTGCTGGCCCGCGCGATCCTGTGCAACTGGCTGGTCTGCCTGGCGATCTGGACCGCGGCGCGGATGACGGGCGATGCCGCCAAGTGCATCGCGATGGCCTGGATCCTGCTCGCGTTCGTCGCCGCCGGGTTCGAGCATTCGGTCGCCAACATGACCGCACTCACGCTTGGCCTGCTGGTACCGCATTCGTCGATCGACCTTGCGGGCATGATCCGCAACCTCGCGATCGTGACGGTCGGCAACACGATCGGCGCCCTCGTCTTCGTCGTCGGCGGGTATCTCGCCGCATCGAAGACCGATGGGGTCGTTGCCCCCGCCAAGCGCGGCTGATCTGATCCTCCCCCTGGCGGGGGAGGTGCCTGGTGCTTGCCAGACGGAGGGGAAGGAAAGGGAAATCGCCGCTGGGCATCCTCCCCCTCCGTCACCTTCGGTGCCACCTCCCCCTGGCGGGGGAGGATCTCAGGACTGGATCACATCGCGCCGTCGCGGATCGTTTCCATCGCGACGAAGGTGGAGGTGCTCGCGACGTGCGGCAGGCTTGAGATCCGTTCGCCCAACACCTCGCGGTAGCGACGGATATCGGGCGTACGAACCTTCAGCAGATAGTCGAAGCTGCTGGCGATCATGTGGCACTCCTCGACCTCGCGGATGGCGAGGACAGCGCGGCGAAATGCGTCGAGCGCCGCTTCGCGCGTGTCCGACAGCTTCACCTCGGTGAAGGCGATGTGGTCGAGCCCGAGCTTGACCGGGTCGAGCACCGCGCGGAACCCACGGATGTAGCCCTGGTCGAGCAGGCGTTTGAGCCGGACCTGGCAGGGCGTCTTCGACAATCCGACGCGGCGCGCGAGTTCGGCTACCGACATCCGGCCGTCGTCGCGGAGCAGGTCGATGATGCGCCGATCGAACTGGTCGATCTCACTGCCATGATCTACTTTATCAGACACTTCGCCTCTCCAGACGTCGAAAATTGGTCGATCCGACCTGTTAAACGGTATTGATAAGGCGGATCGCCATTCGCGTCCATGCTACGGTCTGGCCAGGTTCCAGACGAGGCTCGCCGCATGCCGCACACATCTTCGCTTCCGCCGTTGTTCGCCGATTTCGCTCCGCCGATCCGTGAGCAAAGCGACCTGCGTCGCGCGATCACCGCCGCCTATCGTCGCCCCGAAGCCGAATGCCTCGCGCCGTTGCTCGATCAGGCGACGCTGGACGACACGACGGCAGCGGATGCGACGCGCACCGCGACATCGCTGATCACCGCGCTCCGGGCTAAAAAGCGCGGCGGCGGGGTCGAGGGGATCGTTCAGGAATACGCGCTGTCGAGCCAGGAGGGCGTCGCGCTGATGTGCCTGGCCGAGGCGATGCTGCGGATTCCGGATGCGGAGACACGTGATGCGTTGATCCGTGACAAGATCGCGGGCGGCGATTGGACGTCGCATCTGGCCGAGGGGCGATCGCTGTTCGTCAATGCGGCGACCTGGGGATTGGCGCTGACGGGCAAGCTGACCGGGAGCGTCGACGACAAGGGGTTGGGCGCCGCGCTCACCCGGCTGATCGCGCGCGCGGGCGAACCCGTCATCCGCGGCGGCGTGGCGATGGCGATGCGGATGATGGGCGAGCAGTTCGTCGCAGGCCAGACGATCGCCGAGGCGTTGAAGCACGCGCGCGGCCCCGAGGCGGAGGGCTTCCAGTACAGCTACGACATGCTCGGCGAGGCGGCGACGACCGCGGAGGATGCGCGGCGCTATCACGGCGATTACGTCGCGGCGATCCACGCGATCGGCAAGGCATCCGCGGGGCGCGGGATCTATGGCGGGCCGGGGATCTCGATCAAGCTGTCGGCGCTGCATCCGCGTTATGCCCGATCGCAGGCGGACCGCGTGATGGCCGAACTGCTGCCCGACGTGAAGGCGCTCGCGCTGCTGGCGAAGCGCTACGACATCGGTCTCAACATCGATGCGGAGGAGGCGGATCGTCTCGAACTGTCGCTCGACCTGCTGGAAAGTCTTGCGACCGACCCGGATCTGAGCGGCTGGAATGGGCTGGGCTTCGTGGTGCAGGCGTATGGCAAGCGCTGCCCGTTCGTGCTCGACTGGATCGTCGATCTCGCGCGGCGCGCCGATCGGCGGATCATGGTCCGGTTGGTCAAGGGCGCCTATTGGGACGCCGAGATCAAGCGCGCGCAAGTCGACGGGCTTGCCGACTTCCCGGTCTACACGCGGAAGGTGCATACCGACGTCGCGTATATCGCGTGCGCGCGGAAGCTGCTGGCGGCGGGCGATGCGGTGTTCCCGCAGTTCGCGACGCACAATGCGCAGACGCTGGCGACCATCCACGCGATGGCGGGGCCCGACTTCGTAATCGGCGATTACGAGTTCCAGTGCCTCTACGGAATGGGCGAGCCACTGTACGAGGAGGTCGTCGGCGGCAATCGGCTGAACCGGCCGTGCCGGATCTATGCGCCGGTCGGGACGCATGAGACGCTGCTGGCGTATCTGGTCCGGCGACTTCTGGAAAACGGTGCGAATTCGTCGTTCGTCAATCGGATCGCGGACCCGGCGGTGCAGATTGCCGAACTGGTGGCGGACCCGGTCGCGACGGTCCGCTCGATGCCGGTGCCGGGCGAGCCGCATCCGGCGATCGCCTTGCCGCGCGACCTGTACGGGACGCGACGCAATTCCGACGGGCTCGATGCGAGCGACGAGGGTGTGCTGGCGACGCTGAGCGAGACGTTCCGCGGCGCGCTGGCGCCGGTGCAGGCCGGGACCGAGGGCGACGCGCGGCCGGTGTTCAATCCGGCGGACCACCGCGACGTTGTCGGCACGGTTCACGAACTGTCGCCGGATGCTGCGTTGGCAATGGCGCAGACCGCAGCCGAAGCGGCGCCGCGTTGGGCGGCGATGCCGGTCGACGAGCGCGCGGCGTGCCTCGATCGCGCGGCGGATCTGATGCAGGCGCGGATGCCGGTGTTGCTGCCGCTGGTCATGCGCGAGGCGGGCAAATCGCTCGCGAATGCGGTGGCCGAGGTGCGCGAGGCGGTCGACTTCCTGCGCTATTATGCGCAGCAGGCGCGGCTGCTCCCGGCGGGGCAGGTCCCGCTCGGGGTGGTGACGTGCATCAGCCCGTGGAATTTCCCGCTTGCGATCTTCGCCGGGCAGGTCGCCGCCGCGCTCGTCGCGGGCAATGCGGTGTTGGCCAAGCCCGCCGAGGAAACGCCGCTGATCGCCGCGCAGGGTGTTGCGATCCTGCATGAGGCGGGCGTGCCCGAGGACGTGTTGCATCTGGTGGCGGGTGACGGCGCGATCGGTGCGGCGCTGGTCGCGGCGACCGAGACGTCGGGGGTGATGTTCACTGGCTCGACCGAGGTCGCGCGATTGATCCAGGCGGAGCTCGCCAAGCGCGTGTCGCCCGCCGGTGCGCCGATCCCGCTGGTCGCCGAGACGGGCGGGCAGAACGCGATGATCGTCGATTCCTCCGCGCTCGCCGAACAGGTGGTCGCGGACGTGGTCGCCTCGGCGTTCGACAGCGCGGGGCAACGCTGTTCGGCGCTGCGTATCCTGTGCCTGCAGGAGGATGTCGCCGACCGCACGCTGGCGATGCTGAAGGGGGCGCTCGCTGAGTTGCGGATCGGCCGGACCGATACGCTGGCAACCGATATCGGTCCGGTGATCTCGGCCGAGGCGAAGACGACGATCGAGCGGCATATCGAGCGGATGCGGTCGCTTGGTCGGCCGGTCGAGCAGATCGCGCCTGCGGGCGACACGACGCATGGCACGTTCGTATCGCCGACGATCATCGAACTCGACGATCTCGCCGACCTGCAGCGCGAGGTGTTCGGGCCGGTGCTGCACGTCATCCGTTTCCGTCGCGCCGATCTCGGCACGCTGATCGATCGGATCAACGCGACCGGCTACGGCCTGACGTTCGGGCTGCACACGCGGCTCGACGAGACGATCGCGTTCGTCACCGGGCGGGTGCAGGCGGGCAATCTGTATATCAACCGCAACGTGATCGGCGCGGTGGTCGGCGTCCAGCCGTTCGGCGGGCGTGGGCTGTCGGGGACGGGACCGAAGGCGGGCGGGCCGCTGTATCTCGGGCGGCTGGTGACGGGTGTGGATGTCGGGACGCCCGGTTCGGGCGATCCGGTGGCGACCGCGTTCGCGTCCTGGCTCGACGGTCGCGGTGATGCGCGCGCTGCGAAGGCCGTGCGGGACTGCGCGGCCGCGTCGCCGCTGGGCGGTGTCACCGAACTGGCGGGGCCGGTCGGCGAGACCAACGTCTATGCTATTCATCCGCGTGGCACCGTGTTGCTGCTCCCCGAGACGCACGAGGGTCTGGTTGCGCAACTCGCGGCAGGTCTAGCGAGCGGCAACGATCTGGTGGTCGGCGGCGCGGCGGCGTTGACACTGGACCTTCCCAAAGCGGTTGCCGCGCGCGTGCGCTGGGTGGAGGATTGGCACGGTGCCGGTCCGTATGCTGGCGCGTTGGTCGAGGGCGGTGTCGAGCGCGTGCGTGCGCTGAACCAGGCGATCGCCGCGCTGCCGGGCCCGATCGTGCTGACCCAGGCGGGCGCGGCGGGCTACCGGCTCGATTGGTTGGTCGAGGAGGTCTCGACCTCGATCAACACCACCGCGGCGGGCGGCAATGCCAGCCTGATGGCGATGGCCTGAGCGATACCCTAGCCACCTAAACAACGGCTTGTTCCGGCAGGGTTTTCCGTTCACCCTGCCGGCATGAACCGTATCCTGCCCCTGCTCATGCTGCTGACCGCAGCGACCGATCCTGCCGCGCCGCTGCTGTCGCCCGAGCGGATCAAGGCGGATGTCCGGACGCTCAGCGCCGACGACTTTCACGGGCGCGGCCCGACCCAGGCCGGTGAGCCGATCACGCTCGATTTTCTCGCGCGCCGGTTTGCCGATCTGAAGCTGCAACCGCTGGCGGAGGGCGGGTATCGCCAGCGGGTGCCGTTGCTGCGCTGGACGCGCGAGACGGCGGCGTTCACGCTGCATCTCGGCGCGACGTCGGTGCCGCTGACCCCCGGCGTCGAGATCGCGGCGTCGTCGCGGATCGTCGGGACGACGGCGCTAGACCGCGTGCCGATCGTTTTCGTCGGCTACGGCGTGGTCGAGCCGTCGCTTGGTTACGACCCGTATCGCGGCGTCGACGTGCGCGGCAAGATCGTCGTGGCGCTGGCAGGCGATCCCGATGTCGAGGCGGGGCGCGATCTCGGCTTTGGTGGACGCGCGTCGAGCCCGGCGGCGCGGACCAAGCTCGCCGAGGCGCAGAAGCGCGGGGCGGCGGCGTTCCTGACGATCCACGAGACGTTTCCCGCGAGCTATCCCTGGTTGCAGATCGCCAATGGCGACGCGGTGCCGGGCTATGCGCTCGATACCGGCACGATCCCGGCGGCGTTCGGCGTGCGCGGCAATATCCGCAACGACATCGGCATACGCCTGCTGCGACAGGGTGGCCTCGACTACAAGGCCGCCAAGATCGCCGCGCAACGCGCCGATTTCCACGCGGTCGAGCTGACGGGCGCGACGCTCGATGCGCGGGTCGTCACGCGGCTCGATCATGCCGAGAGCCACAACATCGTCGGTATCCTGCCGGGCACCGATCCGGCGGCGGGCAGCATCCTGTATGGCGCGCACTGGGACGCGTATGGCGAGAACGCGTTCGATCCGCCCGCCGACCGGATCCGCAATGGCGCGATCGACAACGGTACGGGCACCGCCACGCTGCTCGAGATCGCGCGCGCGTTCACGCAGGCGCCGCGTCCGCGTCGCACCGTCGTCTTCGCGTTGTGGACGGCGGAGGAGAAGGGGTTGCTCGGCGCGAGTTGGTATGCGGACCATCCGGTGCTGCCGCTCGCGACGACCGCGGCGCAGTTCAACCTCGATCCGCATGTCGTGCTCGGGCGGACGCGGGATCTCGAGTTGATCGGCGTGGGCCGCACGCCGATGGAGGCCGATCTTGCACGGGTCGCGGCCGCCCAAGGCCTGCGGATCGTGCCCGAGGAGAATACCGAGGCGGGCTGGTATTACCGCTCGGATCATTATGCGTTCGCGCAGAAGGGCGTGCCGGGCGTGTATTTTCGTGCGGGCCGGGATCTCGTCGAGGGCGGGGCGGCGGCGGGAGAGGCGAAACGGGCTGCGTTCAATGCACGCTGCTATCACCAGACCTGCGACGAATATGATGCTCGCTGGGACATGACCGGCGCGGCGCAGGAGGGCAGCGTCGCCTATGCGCTGGGCCGCGAAGTGGCCGACGGTGCCGCCTGGCCCGGCTGGAACGCAAGCGAGCCGTTTGCCGCCGAACGCGCCAAGAAGGCTGCGGCACGACGCTAGCCGTAGTCGTCGCTTAGACGCGAAGCGCCGCCATAGTCCGCAACGCATCGCTCGCGACGATGCGGAGCGGGACGCCGTCGCGGCGAAGCTCTTCGGCCTTCAGGAACGCGGCGCTCGAGCGGAGCGCGCGGCCGAACGGCTCGCGGCCGGCGACGACCAGCATCGTCGTCGAGCTCCCGACACCGGTCATTACGCGCGCGCCGAGATCAGCGGCGAGGTGCGCCAACTTGCCGTCGCGCGGCTCCCCGAGGATCGCGATGCGCTCGCCTTTGAGCGGACCTTCGGCAGCGGCGCGCGGGGCGGGGCCGGCGACGTGCGGCGGGGCGAGCCAGTCGGCGAGCGACAGGCCGGTATGCTCGCTCGCCTTGACGATCACCCAGCCGGCCGCGCGTGCGTCGCTGAGCGCGTCGTGATGCTTGTGCTCGATCCCGAGATACCGCGCGAGCAGCCCGAGGCGGTGGCTTTCGAGATCGGGCCAAGCGCGCTTGGCGACACGGACGCTGTCGAGCCAGGTCGTCTCGATCATTGCCCGGTCGTGGACGCGGCAGGCAGCGGCCAGCGCGCCCTTGTCGAAATAGGAGTGCGCGACGGTGGTGCGGCCCGACAGGTGGCCGTGGACGATCGCGTGGACGTCGGCGAAGGTCGGCTGGCCAACGACATGATGCTCGGCGATCCCGTGGATGCGCGTGTTGAAGACGTTGAACTCGTCACGCGGATCGAGCAGCGTTTCGTATTCGAAGATCTCGCGGCCGTCCTTGAAACCGACGATCCCGACCTGACAGATGCTGCTGACCCGCGAGCAGGCGGTCTCGACGTCGATCACGACGAAATCGGGGGCGTTGTCCTGCGGTTCGCGGTCGCTCATCATGCCGTCCCTGACGGGCTATCCAAGGCAAGTAAAGCGATGCGGGTCCGCCGCCTCACCGGAGCTGGCTGTCCTTGCTGCCGCGGCGATTGAATAGCGCCGAGGCGGGGCGGTCGCGACCGCTTTGGCAGGCGACACACGTCCTGACGCCGGGGATCGCGAGCCGACGTCCTTCGGGGATATCGTCGCCGCATTGCGCACAATAGGGCTCGCTGTCGCCGGTCGGCATCCGCGCGCGTGCTGCCAGTACCGCGTCCATGACGGTATCGTCGATCTGGTCCTGTACTGCACCGTCGCGTGTCCAACCGCCTGCCATTGCCTACATTCCTTGCATCAAGCCTCTCTCGAATATGGGCAATCCTGCTGTCGTTTCCAGTCTGGCCGTTTCCACCCTGGGCGTCGCCGGTCGAGGGGCCACGAAATGCTTTGCGGGCTTGCCGGATGACCTGTGCGGGGCCATCCTCCGCATCGCAATTCCGAAAGGTTGATGATGAACCGCTACGCCAAGGTCCTGTTGTGTGCCGCCCCCGTCCTGATCGCAGCGGGGGTGCCGGCGGTCGCCAGTGCACAGCGCGCTCCGGCGCCGATCGCCGCTGCGGTCGCCGCGACGACGCGGACGCCGGCCAATGTCGCGCGCGACCGGTATCGCCATCCGGCGGAGACGCTCGCGTTCTTCGGGGTGAAGCCGACCGATACGGTGGTCGAGATCTGGCCGTCGGGCGGCTGGTATACCGAGATCCTCGCGCCGCTGACCGCGCGCGGTGGTGCCTATTACGCGGCGGGACCGTGGGAGAAGGGCCTCAACGGCGTGCGCGCGATGCAGGCCAAGAATGCCGCGACCTATGGCAAGGTGCGGCTGGCCGCGTTCCCCGCCGAAGCCGGCCAGCCGAGCGTCCCCGATGGCAGCGCCGATGTCGTGCTGACGTTCCGCAACGTCCATAACTGGCGCTTTGGCGGCGCCGACCGCGCACGCGCGATGTTCGCGGCGATGTTCAAGATGTTGAAGCCCGGCGGTACGCTAGGCGTCGTCGAGCACCGTCTGCCCGAGGCGCGCGATGTCGCCGCCGAGGAGAAGAGCGGCTATATGAAGACGAGTTCGGTGATCGGCTTTGCCACCGCGGCCGGGTTCAAGCTCGCAGGCAAGTCCGAGGTCAACGCCAATAAGAAGGACAGCGCGGACTGGCCGGGCGGCGTTTGGACGTTGCCGCCGAGCTATGCGCTGAAGGACGTCGATCGCGCCAAATATGCGGCGATCGGCGAAAGCGACCGGATGACGCTCAAGTTCGTCAAGCCGCGGTAAGGCCCGTGAACGGCGGTCGACGGGCCGCCTGTTCCCCGGTGACGATCGCATCATCGCGGCTGGAAGGATTCGCCAGTGTCGATCACGATATCGATCACGATGCTGCCAGCCGCACGTCGTGGAATTACGGCGTTGGCGCAGGCCGATAAAGTGTCGGGAAATGGAACGGCAAGCCCGACGAACAATACCAAAATGAATTTTTGAATGTTGACATAGGTGAAGGGCTAGGGGACGATCGGTAATACCAAAAGATGATCTCTCAAGATCGCAGGATAGGATCACCGAAGGGACGATTTTGAATTTTTCGAATTTCGAGGCTTCGGTACAGGGTGGCGTGACGGCGGACGAACGCGCGGTGCGTCTCGGGCCAAGCCTTTCCGGCACCAATCTCGAACGCGCGGGCGATTACAACCAGCGGGTCGTGCTGCAGGTGATCCGGCGCCATCCGGACATCACGCGCAGCGAAATCGCGGCGATGACCAACCTGACGTCGCCGACCATCGCGAACATCACCGGACGGTTGTTCGATGCCGACCTGATCGTCGATGCCGGCCGCCGCACCGGTGCGCGCGGCCAACCCGCGGTGAGGCTGCGGATCAACCCGGACGGCGCGTTCGCGATCGGGCTCAACATCGACCGCGATCACGTGACGCTGGTGTCGCTCGACCTGGCGGGCACCGTCCGGTCGCGGTTCACGCAGCAAATGTCGTTCGCAATGCCCGGAGACGTCGTCGAGGTCGTGCGCGCGGGCATCGTCGAGATCCAGCAGAGCGGCGTGATCCGGATCGATCGCGTGCTCGGCGTCGGCGTGGCATTGCCCGACGATCTGGGCCGGGTCGTCCTGCCGCACCGGCCCGAGGGCTATGAGCAATGGGGCAATGTCGACCTCCAAGCGCTATTGGCGGACGTCGTGCCGTGGTCGATCCATATCGACAACGACGCCGCCGCCGCTGCGATCGGCGAGGCGCAGTTCGGTAGTGGGCTCGATCATGCGAGCTTCTTCTACATCCTGGTCAGCGCGGGGCTTGGCGGCGGGATCGTGATCGACGGCACTTATTATCGCGGCGCCAATGCCCGCAGCGGCGAGATCGGGTTCCTGCCGCTGAACGGCGATCCGACGCGCGTGCTGCAGGACGTCGTTTCGCTATCGGCGCTGGCCGAGCGGTTCGAAAAGGCCGGCGTCGTGATCGACGGCATCGATCCGACCGTGTCGTTTCCCGAGCGCTTCGCGCCGCACCTCGTCGCCTGGCTCGATGACGCATCGACCGCGCTCGTCCCGGCACTCACCGCGATCAATTGCCTGGTGAATCCTGCGGCGATCCTGATCGGGGGACGGTTGCCCGATACGATCCTCGACCGGTTGGCGAGTGAGACGTTGCGCAAGCTTACGGCCGCCGCACCGAACATTCCCGCATCCGCGCCGATCCGTCGCGCCACGCTGTCACGCGATGCCCCCGCCGTCGGCGCCGCGATCCTGCCCTTTCTCGACCGGATGCTGCCCTCCGACGCGATCCTGATCAAGTCGTGACCGCGACCTGATCAGGGCGTCTGGCGCAGGTTGCAGATTGGACCGCGAAGGTCGCTCCGGGCCATCGGACCAGCCTGGTCGAACGCTAGATAGCCCCGGGTGCTGGGCGAATAGGCAGGCCAATGCGGCAGTCCGGCGCCGTTGGGAGTGCCGGTCTTCACGAAGTTCGCCCAATAGGCCTGCAGCGGCGGCTCGCCCGGCTTGGCGACATTGAACACATAGCCGAGCTCGCTCGCATGGCTGACGGTTCCACCGGGCGGGGCATAGTCGAACTGATAGTGCCAGACCGGCACGCCGACGCGCGTGAGAGCCTTTGCGAGCGCGACGGTGGGGCAGCGGAAGGTGAGATCGTTGGCGAGCTGGATCGTGACGTCGCCGAGCCGTGGATCTGCGACCGGCGTGCCGCCCGGCTGGAGCCCGTAGAGCTCTGCCGCCCGAGCGCCATATGATCCGAATTCGCGGCGAACGGTCGCGGCGGCGGCGGGCAGGCCGCCATGCAGCGTCAGTTCGCGCGCGTTGATGCCGGCGATCAGCGGTGCTCGCGAGACCTGGCCGGTGGCGAGCAAATGCGCGGGCGTATCCGTCAGGACGCGGCCGTCGATTATCGCCTGCAACCAGATGAAGCTGTCGTCGTCGAGGTCGGGCACATCGACCGCGTCCTGTGCGGTGAGGATCGCCGCAACGGGCAGTGCACGGAGCTGGGCGGCGGTGGCCGTTGCGGGAAGCCCGGCGGTCGTGGCGATCAGCGCGCCGACCCGCTCGTTCTGTGCTAGGCTCCGGGGCGCGACACCGAAACCGGCGGTCCCGCTTTCCTGGATCGCCTGCGCGAACAGGGTGCGCGAGGCGGGGGCGAGGCGGTGCAGTGCGACGTCCTGCGCGCCTGCGGACTCGCCGGCGATGGTGACGCGGCGCGGGTCGCCGCCGAACCGCGCGATGTTACGCTGGACCCAGCCGAGCGCGGCCTGCTGGTCCATCAGCGCGTAATTGCCCGAATGGCCGCCTTGCTCGCGGCTCAGCGACGAGTGCGACAGGAAGCCGAGCGCGCCGAGCCGGTACTGGACGCTGACCAGCACGATACCGGCATCGGTGATCTTCGACTCCACGGTGCCGCCGCCAGCACCGGCCCGGTTGGCACCGCCGTGGATCCAGACCATGACGGGCAGGGGCTTGGCGCCGGTGCCGACGCCAACAAGCTTGGGCGTGCGGACGTCGAGGAACAGGCAGTCTTCGGCGCTTGTCTGCGCCGCGGTTCGGTTCCAGTCGCCATAGACGAGTTGCGCACACGCGGCATGTTCGGCGACCGCATCGACGGGCTTGGTCCAGGGCGCGGGGCGCTCGGGCGCGCGCCACCGCAAGGGACCGATCGGCGGCTTGGCAAAGCGGATACCGCGGAATACGGCACCACCGCCTTGGAGAGCCGCACCGCGGACCGGGCCGTCGTCGGTACGGACTACCGGGCCGGGGGCGGCAGCGGCCAACGCGAGCGCGAGGATCACCGGGCGATCGCCTTTGGCGCGGGCTTGGCGAGTGCAGTACGGATCGCGGCCTCGGCGACCGGGCCCATCACCGCATAGCCATCCTTGTTCGGGTGGACGCCGTCATAGGTCAGGGTCGCGCGCAACGCCTTGCCGTCGTGGAGCGCGGTCCAGTAATCGGCATAGGTCGAATTGGTCTGCGCGGCATAGGTCTTGAGCCATGCGTTCATCGCCGCGATCTTGCCCGCGGTTTCGAGACCCGGACGCCACGGAAAGTTCGCGGCGGGCGGGATCGAGGCGAGGATCACGCGGATACCGTGCGCGCGTGCAAGTTCGGCCATCGTCATGATGTTGGCCTTCGACTGATCGGGCGTCATCGGCCCGGTGTTGCCGGCGATGTCGTTGGTGCCCGCCATGATCTGTACCACCGCGGGCTTCAGGTCGATCACGTCCTGGCGGAATCGCAGCACCATTTGCGGCGTGGTCTGACCACCGATGCCGCGACCGAAGCGGTTATTAGCCGCGAAGAACGCCGGGACCATGTCGAACCACCCCTGCGTGATCGAGTCGCCGATGAAGACCACGCGGGGCTGCGCGCCCTTGGCCGGAACCGCCGCGTTGGCTTGCTGATAGCGGCCGAGCCAGGCCCAGTCGGTGTGCAGGCGCTCTTCGGCTTCACGCGCTGCCTTAGCCTTGGCGTCTTCGGTCTGCGCGAAGACCGGCGTTGCGACTGCCATCAGCGAGAGCGCGAGGATGAGGGATTTCATTGGTCGGTCTCCAGGATCACCGCGACGTTACCCGACGCGGTGGATAAACGGGTAAGGCGATCGGCTTTCATCGTACCGCAACGCGCGAGGCCGCGACATTCCAGCCGCGCAGCGTGACGCTGACCGACGATGCCTTCGCGGTCGGATAGCGGATCTCGACGGTGCGCGTTTCGCCGGGAAGCAGCGAGACGTAATTGTCGCTGAAATACGCCGGCAGGACCTGCGAGCCGTCGGCGTTCATGACCGTCAGCTTGGTTTCGATCGCGGGCGTTGGGCTGGCGTTGGTCAGCGTCACGGTCGCGACCGTCTCCGCGCCGTCGATCCGCGTCGTCGCGGTGCTGCCGAGCGTCACCGCGGCCAGCGTGTTAAGCGCCTGGAACGCGGCATCGTCCTTCGCCTGCCAGTAGAAGTTGGTCGACAGCCGCTTGCCCGCAGCGTCGGTCGCTTCGAGACGGACCAGCGCGACGCCCTGTTGCAGCAGCGGCGCGAGATCGAGCGTGAACGCGTCGGTGGTCGCCTCGCGCGGCGCGGCGATCGTCACGGTGCGATCGGCGAGCGTCCGGTTGTCGAGGCTGACGACCTTGGCGGTGACCTTGACGCCGCGCAGATCCGCGAGCCGGTTGTTGACCAGCACCACCTTCCAGTCGGGCAGGTTCATCTGGACATGGACCGGCTCCGACGCCGCCTTGACGCCGTAGAACGAAGCCTGCGTGTCATAGTCCGACGAGAAGATCTGCCACGCCGAGGACGGCCAGGCGGGTTGCGTCATCCACAGCATCCGGCCGCTATGCTCGGTCCACAACCGCGCGTTCATCCCCTCGAAGATCGCGCGGTACGATTCATACTGCATCATCTGCGCCTTGCGTTCGAAATCGGCGAGGCTGGTGCCGGCACCGAAGCGCGTGGCGAGCACGTCCATGTACGTCTTGACCGCGCCGTTCCCGGTCTGGTGCCAGTCATGATAGGCCCAGCTGTCGCTGATCGGCCACTGGTCGGCCGCGGGGATCGCGCGCTGCCACGCCTCCAGCGTCGGCAGCGACGGCGTCCCGCTCTCGACCGAGAAGCCCTTGGCGTGTTCGGTGAAATACTCGACTGGCGGGCGCCAGTTATACGGACCGGAGTTCTGGAGGTTCACGCGGTTGGACGAGCCCATATAAAGCCGCGTGCCATCCTCCTTGTCGATCAGAGTCTCCAGCGCCTCGTTGAGGATCGGCTGCGGCACGCCCTCGTTGCGGCCGAACCAGGCAACGATCGACGGGTGGTTGCGATAGCGCTTCACGACATCGGTCGCGTTGGTCATGAACAACGCCGGATCCTGCGCCTCGAGATTGTAATCCTGCGTCGATTCCCAGAAATCGTTGAGGATCATCAGGCCGTATTCGTCGGCCAGGTCGTAGAAAGTGTCCTCGGTATTCTGGCCGACCCAGTTGCGGATGATGTTGAGATGCGCGTCCTTGTGGAGGCGGAAGAACGGCTCCAGGCGGGTCCGATCGACGCGCTTCATGAAGTCGTCCATGCCGATATTGCCGCCGCGCGCGGCGATCTTCACGCCGTTGACGCGGATGACGAGATAGGGGGACAGCCCGCCCTGGCCCTTGATCGGCGTCACCGCGGGGGATTTTTCCGCGCCGGGGACGAGGCTCGCGGCCCAGCCGTTCGACACCTTGCGGATGCCGGTATGCGTGCCGTCGACGATCCGCTCGCCACGCTGGCGCGCCTTGGACAGGTCGATGCCGACGCGGTCGAGATCGCCGTCCTGGTCCATCAGCGAGATGTCGTAGGTGACCTGGCGGATGCCGAAGCGGACGTGCCTGGTGTCGCTGGTCGCGCCATCGACGGCCGCGGTCAGCGTGAGGTCGTGCAGCGCCGGGTCGCCGTAGCCGTTGGGCCACCAGAGCTTGGGATTGCGCACCGTCAGTTGCGGGAAGTCGGCGGGCTTCATGACGACGGTCGTCGTCTGGCCGGGCGCGAGCGTCACCGGTTTCTCGACCGAGACGCCGTCGAACGCCGCGCGGACGATCGCGGTGACCGCGCGGTCGGACGGGTTCGCGACGGGCACGCCGATCTCGATGTCCGCGACGCTGTTGTCTGCCTTGGGCAAGGTCGTGGCGACCTGCGCATCGCCGAGCGTCGCCGCGCCGCTCATGGTCAGCGTCACACCGCGCCACATGCCGGTGTTGCGGTCGCGGATGCTCGGGATCCAGTCCCAGCCTTCGGTCGCGACGAAGGTCGGGCCGTCGAGCATCATCATCCCGCCATTCTCACCGACGCCCGCGGTCATCGATTCCTCGTGCGCGATGCCCGGATGCGGGGGCGGCGAGACCTTCACCGCGATCGCGTTGCGACCGGGCAGCAGCTTGCCGGTGACGTCGAACCGCCCGCGGACGAACGCGCCCTTCATCGTGCCGATCGGCGCACCGTTCAGCCAGATCTCCGCGCTGTAGTTGACGCCGTCGAAGGTCAGTACCTGACGCTTGCCCACGGTCTCGGTCGGCGCGTCGAACTCGGTACGGTACCAGTAATCCTGCCGCGCGAGGCGTTCGGGGATCGTCATGTTGTTGAGGCCGTAGGCGGGGTCGGCATAGACGCCGCGGTCGACCAACGTCGTCAGCACCGTGCCCGGCACCGTCGCGACATACCAGCGCGACGCATCGAACCCGGCGCGGCTGAGCGTCGTGCCCGGCGCGGTCACCTTGGGCGCCTCGGCCAATTTCCAGCCGGCGACGGTCCACTCGCCGGGACGGACCGCGACGATTGCCGGGCCGGTCGGCAGGGGCTTGGCGACCGGCGCGGGGAAGGGGGCCTTCGAGACGGGGCGCGTCCACGCATCCTGCTGGACGGTCTGACCGAGCGACTGCCGGACCTGCACCGGCCAATCCGGACTACCGTTCTGATAGAGCGTCAGCGCTGGGTCGGGCGTCGTGCTCGCCTGCGTCCGGACCGCCGCGGCATCGAGCGCACCGGCCTGCAGCGCGAAGCCTGCGACGCGGCCTGCGAAGACCGGACCGGCTCCGCGCGGCGCGATCGTCACGACCGGGGCAACCGGCGCGACCGTCATGCGACGCTGCGCCACCTGTCGCCCGTCGACGAACAGCCGCGCCTGCGTGCCGTCGAAGGTCGCGGCGACGTGATGCCATGCGCCAGCCGTGATGCGCGAGGTGGCGGTCAGCATGCCGGCTTCGGTGACGAGGCTGGGGCGACCCTGATCGAGCGCGAGATAGCGGCGCGGGCCGGTCGCGGCGTCGCCAAATCCGGCAACCAGCGCGCTACCGTTCGGGATCGCTTTCGGCTCGATCCAGCTCGACATCGTCCAGCTTTGCGCGTCGATTGCTGCGGCGCGCTCACCGCCGATCGCGGTCCTGACGCTATCGCCGCCAGCAGGTGCGACGACGTTGAAGGGGCCATAGGTCTGCGCCGTCGCCGCCGTGGCGCCGCACAAGGCCAGCATTGAAATCGTGCTTGCGAACAGACGGTTGCGCATTCTCACCCTCCCGGAAAGCGGGATCTTGGTCGCCCCGCCGAACTGCGCCGCATCAAGCACAGGCTCGGTAAAAAGCCAAATTGAATTGCAGATTGTCGGACGGCGGCATCATGTCGTGGGCCTGACAGCAAATTCATTTGCACCGGGCGGCCGTTAGGCGCTTGCGACGCGGCGATACAACAGGCGTCAGGAGCAGGCATGTTCGAACAACGGGTCGCGATCGTCACGGGCGGGGAATCGGGGATCGGCGCCGCCTGCGCCAAGGCGCTGGGCGATGCCGGCGCGCGCGTGGTCATCACCTATTTCAAGGATGTCGCGGCGGCGAACGCGGTCTGCGCGTCGATTGGAGGAGACGACCGCGCGATCGCCGTCCAGACCAATGTCGGCGACGAGGCGGCGGTCGAACAGCTCTTCGCCACCGCTGAAAAAGCGTTCGGTACGGTCGACCTCCTCGTCAATTCGGCCGGGCTAAACATGACCGGGGTGAACCTCGTCGATATGGAACTGGCGCAGTTCGACCGCGTGATCCGTTCGGATCTGTATGGGCCATTCCTGACGTGCCGGCGGATGGTGCGCGCGCTGGAGGCGAAGTCGGCGAAGGGGCGGATCGTCAACATCTCCTCGATCCACGAGCGCGCGCCGCGTCCCGGCGGGGTCGATTACGATTCGGCCAAGGGCGGCCTGTCGCAGCTGACCGCGACGCTCGCGCTCGAGCTGGCGCCGAAGGGGATCGCGGTCAACGGCGTCGCGCCGGGGATGATCCTGACGCCGATGAACCAGTCCGCGCTCGATCACCCGGAGGAACTCGCGGCGAAGGAAGCGGCGATCCCGTGGAAACGCGCCGGACGGCCCGACGAGGTTGCCGCGCTGGTCGTGTTCCTGCTGTCGCCGGCGGCGGACTATATCACCGGTACGACGGTGACGATCGACGGCGCACTGTCGCTGACCGTCGCGCAGGGAGCGTGATCCGATGCTGACGTACGTCGTCGAACAGCTCGACACCGTGACGATCTCGGCGGCGTCGCCGATCGACGGGATGGACCTGATGAGTCCGTTCGTCTGGAGGGAAGGCGAGCTGTACCGCGTGATGATCCGCGGCGTACCGCATCCGCTCGGGGCGCATGATCCGACCGGGATCATCGCCGGTGGCGCGAGCAGGGACGGGCTGCATTTCCAGATGGATGCCGGGCTGGCGATCGTGCCGGGACCGGGACCGGCCGATCTCGGCGGGTGCGAGGATCCGACCGTGCTGGTCACCGACCGCGAATATCTGGTCTATTATACCGGCGTCGATGCGGCGCGGGCGCAGGGCTCGATGATCCTCGCGGCGGGACGTGAGCTCACCGCGCTGGCGAAGGAGGATCTGGTGCTCAGGGCGCCACCGGGGGAGGGCAATATCAAGGAGGCGACGCTGGCGCAGACCGCGGCGGGCGACTGGCGGCTGTTCTATGAATATGCCGCGAATGAGGCATCGCGGATCGGCATGGCGAGCGCGCCGACTGCCAAGGGGCCGTGGACCGTGCTGCCCGATCCGTTCGGAATCCGCGAGGACAGCTGGGACAATTGGCATCTGTCGACCGGGCCGATCATCCAGGTCGGCGACCGCGACCCGGTGATGTTCTACAATGGCGCAACGCATGATGCGCGCTGGCGGATCGGCTGGATCAGCTTCGACCGGGACTTCACGCGCGTGACCGGGCGGGGGATCGAGCCGATGCTGGTGCCGCCGCCTGCGCTCAGCCGCGAGGCGACCGATATCGCGTTTGCAGCCTCGACGGTGATCGAGGGTGACCGGATCGCGCTGTATTTCTCGCTCGAGGAC
>Ga0308169_10002714_pt1 | contig 17985 bp, 19 predicted proteins | sample PhyBR1_2_FD_202139 | JGI IMG/M metagenome (GOLD analysis project Ga0308169, IMG submission 202139) | Phyllosphere microbial communities from UC Gill Tract Community Farm, Albany, California, United States - DLSLSB.R1 | ecosystem: Host-associated > Plants > Phyllosphere > Unclassified | place... | reverse complement strand
GACCAGGGAGGTGAAATACAGAAGCAGAAGCAGCGGAACGCTGGCGAACACGTCTGTGAAGATTCTGCACGCGACCCGGAGCGGGGCGCGGCGTGACAATAAGCCAAAGGCGAGTAAGGAGCCGAAGAGCATGGAAAGGGCCATGCCGACTGCTGCTGCCTGAAGGTTGTTCAGCAGGCCTTGTCCGAGAAGGACCCACAGCCCTGGTTGGGTGAAGGGTTTCCACGCCGCTTGGCTGAATTCGCCGTGCACCTCCAGCGTTTTGTATGCCTCATACAGTCCGACGGCGATCACGGCGATGCTGAGGACTTCAAATAACCTGTGGCGTTGCCGGGCCTTCGGCCCGGGTGCGTCAAAGAGTTGTTTTGTGCTCATCGGCTGAAGGCCGCCTTTCGGTCAAGAATGCCCACGAGTCGGCCGACGATGAGGCCGATCAGCAGGTAGCTGATGGCGGCTCCGCTGAAGATCAGGAAGGGCTGGGCCTGGTCAACGGCTGCTTTGTTGGTGGTAAATGTGAGGTCCGCGACGCCCACGAGTGCGGCGACTGAGGTGTTTTTGATCATGGTGATCAGGACGTTGCCCAGCGGTTGGATGACGGTCCCGAAAGCTTGGGGCAGGATGATGTGCTGCATTGCCGGCCGTGGACCGAATCCGAGGGCTCGCAGGGCTTCGAGTTCGCCGGTGGATACCGTGTTGAGTCCTGACCGGAGAGTTTCACTGACGAAGGGTGCGGTGTAGATGACCAGGACGATGGCGGCCGACGCGAACAGCGGGTACTGGATGCCCAGAAGGGGCAGGCCGAAGACGAACAGGACCATCTGGACCGGCAACGGAATGTTCCGGAAGACCGTCACATAGGCAGTTGCTGCGGCGTTGAGGGTGCGGATCGGACTGACCCGCATGGCCGTCAGGACTGTTCCCAGGAGCAGGGCTCCTGCCCAGCCCAGGACGGTGAGCTCAAGGGTGATCAGGACTCCACTGCTGAAGTCTGCGATGTAACCGGAGAAGAACGACATGTCAGGCCTCAGAGGGTGATGTGGGGCGGGGTGACATCAGAAGGCTTGACGGCGCCGATGGTGTTGTCGTAAGCCTTCTTCCACTCACCGTTGTCTTCTATCTTCTTAAGGAAGCTGTCGAGGTAGTCGTGCCAGGCCGTGTCGTCCTTGGCGGATCCAATCGCGTATTCCTCGCTTGCCATGTAGTCACCGACGAGTTTGAAGTCGCCCTTGTTCTGGTCCATCAGGCCCAGGAGGAGTGATTCGTTGGTGACGACGGCGTCAACACGCTTTTGCTTCAGGGCCTGGGCGCATTCGCTGTAGGTGCCGAACAGGGTGAGTTTGGCCTGAGGTGCCAGGGTGGGCAGAAGCTGCGCGGCGCGGGCGCCAGTGGTGGTGCAGACCGGTTTTCCGTTGAGGTCGTCCTTATTGGCAATGGACGAGTCATCGTTGCGGACCATTGTGGAGACACCGCTTTCGAGGTACGGGCCTTCGAAGGCTACGGCCTTTTTCCGTTCATCGGTGACAGCGTAGGAGGCAAGGATTGCGTCGACCTTGCCCTGCTGAAGGAACGCTTCGCGGTTCGCGGTGACGGCCTCGACGTATTCGACGTTGTCTTCGCTGCCGGTGAGGTCCTTGGCCAGGAGCTTGGCCAGTTCGATGTCGAGGCCTTCCATGTTCCCCGTCACCGGGTTCTTGACGCCGAACATGGGCTGGTCGAATTTCACGCCAATGGTGATTTTCCCGCGCTGTTGGATTTTGGCCATGGTGGTGCCGGCGGGAAAACTCTCGACCGGGCTGCTGGCGGTGGGAGTTGTTGCACTTCCGCAGCCTGTGGTGCTCAGGGCGAGGGTGGCTGCGATGGCGAGGGGGGCGATGATCTGGAGCTTTTTCATGATTGTCCTTTTGGTTTGGGCGCGGGCGTCTATGCCGTCGCTTGTTAGTGGGTGGGTTAGTGAACCGAGGAGAGGAAACTGCGCGCGCGTTCGCTGCTTGGTGCGGAGAAGAATGTTTCCGGGTCAGCTGACTCGATGATTGCCCCGTCGGCCATGAAGATGATCCGGTCCGCGCAGGACTTGGCGAAGGACATTTCGTGGGTGACGACGACCATGGTGGTGCCGCGTTCGGCCAGTTGACGCATGGTGGTCAGCACGTCCTGGGTGGATTCGGGGTCCAGGGCCGACGTTGGTTCGTCAAACAGGATCACCTTTGGGTCCATGGCCAGTGCCCTGGCGATGGCGGCGCGCTGTGACTGGCCGCCGGAGAGCTGGGCCGGGTAGGAGCTGGCCTTGGAGCCGATGCCCACCATGTCCAGCAGTTCGTGTGCCCGGCGTTCGGCGTCGGCCTTGTTTTGGCCGAGGATTTTTCTTGGTGCGAGCGTGACGTTGTCCAGGATGGTGCGGTTGGCGAACAGGTTGAATGACTGGAAGACCATTCCGACCTCGGTGCGGAACTTGAACAGTTCCTTGCCTTCGGCCGGCTGGGGTGCTCCGTCGACGAGGATCTCTCCGCTGTCGATGGTTTCAAGGCGGTTGATGGTGCGGCACATGGTCGATTTACCGGAGCCCGAGGGGCCGAGGACGACGACGACCTCTCCCCGTTTGACTTGCAGGTTGATGTTCCGCAGGGCGTGAAGAGGGCCGAAGTGCTTGTCCACGGCGCGGAGTTCAACAACGATGTCGCTGTCCGCGTGCTGGGTTGAGATGTTTTCGGGCATGGGGTATTTCCTGTCGTGGTTGTGGTGCGTGTCCTGAGCGGTGAACCGCTCGATGAAGGGGCCCGTGCTTCAGTGGTTAGTGAAGATTGAGCTCGGTGAGGGTGCTGGCGACCGTGCTTTCCTGTTGTTTGAGGAAAGCCTCGAAGTCGGTCCCTGTGGTGAAGGAATCTTCCCAGCCGTTGTCCGCGAGGGCTTGCTTCCAGGCGGGTGATTCGTGCAGTCGGGTGAGCGCTTCGGTGAGCCTTGTCCGGTCCGAATCGGACAGTCCTGGCGGGGCCATGAGTCCACGCCAGTTCGTGAATGCCAGGTCGATTCCGGATTCGCGCAGAGTTGGTGCGCTGATGCCGGGCTGCCGGTCCTGGCTTGATACGGCAAGGACCCGCAGCTGGCCGGAGGCAATTTGTTCCTCGTACTCGGCGATGCCGGACGTTCCAAAGGCGATCTTGCTGCCCAGCAGGGCCGGCAGCAGCTCGCCCCCTCCGGAATAGGGCTGATAGGTCACGTCGGTGATCCTGATGCCTGCCGCACGGGCGAGTTCCATCGGAAACAGGTGGTCGGGACCACCGATGGCAGACCCTCCCCCCACCGTGACGGATTGTGGGGAGGCCTTCCATGCAGCCACGAGGTCCCCCACTGTCTGGTAAGGAGAGTCTCCCCGGACGAGGATCCCTTCAGGTTCCTCAAGGAGTTTGGCCACGGGGGTCGCATCGGAGACTTTGATCCTGGAACCGTTGGCGTAGCTTGACCCGACCACCCCCAGGCCCATCATCATTACAAGGCCGCGGTTTCCGGTTTCATTCATCAGCCGGGCCAGAGCAACACTGCCGCCTTCACCCGGGACGTTGAAGATTTCCATGTGCCCGGAAATCCCTGCATCCTCCATGACGTGTGCGGCGACCCGGGCGGTGATGTCATAACCGCCGCCGGGGCTGTTGGGGACCATCATCCGCGTGGGGTTCACCAGTGTCGCTGCCGGAGCTGAGGTTCCACACGCACCAAGCGTCAGGAGCACGGTGAGGGCAATGACGCGGACAGCTTTGTGCAGTGTCATCATGGTCCTCACCTCCTTGTGGTGTGTGCGCTGTTCCTGTGTGACGTGGCTACTATCAAAGCGTGACTCATGCCACCTGGGGCTGTCACTGTTAGCGAATCAATGAAGGTTGTGGTCTTTGTGGTCACGTTCACGCCGGGACGCCGCCTAAGCCTGTCCCGGCAGTTCATGCTGCTGCAGCTTGGGGTGATCACCATCGTCCTGCTGGCCGTCACGATGGTTTCGGTGGCCCAATCGCGGGCGGACTTCGTCGACGTCCACGGCCAAAGGATGCTTGCCATCGCCGAAAACCTGGCCTCCACTCCGGTGGTCCGCGATGACATCTCGGCAGCGCAGGCATCGGTCATCCTCGCCCCTGACGTGGACAAGGCCCGTGCCCTTTCCGGCGCCTCGATCGTCGCAGTCACAGATCCAAAGGGCGTTGTCCTTGCCTCCTCCGAGCCGGAAACTGTCGGGGATGCGGTGGATGTAGCGGCATCACAGGCCGCGCTGGGGCGCTCATGGACCGGTGACCTCACTTTCGGCGGCCGGCAGACCATCGCGGCACGTGTCCCCGTATTGAAAGCTGACGGTACGGTCACCGGGCTGGCCTTGGTAGCGGAAGACTACCCCGCCTTCGGAAGCGCGCTGGCAGCTGCGGTGCCGGACCTGATGTTCTTCCTTGGCATGGGTGCCGCGCTTGGCGTTGCCGGCTCGTGGCTGCTGTCCCGCCTTATCCGGCGGCGCACGAGGGGCTTGGAACCGGAGGAGATTGCCGAACTCGCCGACAACCGTGAGGCGTTGCTCTACAGCATTCGCGAAGGGGTCATTGGCGTCGGGCCTGATGGAAGGATCACCCTTTTGAACCAGCCAGCCACCGAGTTGCTGGGCTTGCAGGGCGATTCGGTTGGCAAACGCGCCCAAGAGCTGCCACTTGAGGACAACATCCGGGAATTGCTGCTTGGAACGACTGACGCAGAGGAAACAATGGCCGTGAGCGGGTCGAGGCTGCTGGTACTGAACCGCAGGACTGTCGGCAGCCGGGGCAGGCCAATCGGAACGGTCACCACCCTGCGTGACCGAACAGAGTTGGCCGAACTGCAAAGCCAACTGGCGGCCAACCAGAGCATCACCGAAACCCTCCGGGCCCAAACGCACGAGTTCTACAACCAACTGCACACCGTTTCAGGCATGCTGCAGCTGGGTGACTTCACAGAAGTGAAAACGTTCATTCGGGCACTGACCAGGCGCCGCGCCGAAATTAACGGTCAGATAGCCCGCCATGTCAGGGACTCCTCTGTTGCCGCGCTGCTCGTGGCAAAGATAAGCCTCGCCGAAGAATCCGGCATCGAACTCCGGCTCGACAACGAATCGCACCTCGAGCCTCTGGAACCATCACTGGCCGCCGACGCCATCACCGTACTGGGGAACTTCATCGACAACGCAGTCGACGCTATCGCGGGCCTGGAGGACGCCACCGTGTTTGTACACATCAGCGACAGGGATTCCATGATCACCATTAGAGTCAGCGACCCTGGGCCTGGAGTCCCGGAAGACCTCGAACAACGGATTTTCACCCGCGGCTTCAGCACCAAACCCGCACCCGCTGCCGGGCGTGGAGTCGGGCTCGCCCTGGTCCGTCTCGTCTGCGCCAAACGAAAAGGAGCAGTGACGGTCCGCAACGAGGCCGGAGCAGTCTTTGAAGCAACCCTCCCCTATTCGGCGGTCCTCCCATGATCAATGTCCTCGTCGTCGAAGACGATTTCAGAGTTGCCGGTATCCACTCCCGGTTTGTCAATCAGACTCCCGGTTTTCAGGTAGTGGGAACGGCGCATAATGGTAAATCCGCAAGAGAAGCAGTGCAAGAACTCAACCCTGACCTGATTCTCCTGGACGTCCACTTGCCAGATGCCAACGGTCTGGACCTCCTCCGGGAATGGCGTGCCTCGCGCATCCCTGTCGGCGTAATCGTCATCACCGCAGCGACAGAAGCGAACAGCGTCCGAGATGCACTGGAAGGAGGAGCCGTCCACTACATCATCAAGCCCTTCGAATACGAAGATCTGACCGCACAGCTCCAACGCTTCAGAAACCAGGCAGAAACACTTAACCAAGCCGCCGCTGCCGGGCAAGAGGACATCAACAAAATCTTTGGGTACTCCGCAGCGCCACTCTCAGACGCTGTCCATAGACTGCCCAAGGGGCTCAGTGCTGAGACTGCAGCACTCGTCGCCGAACTACTCGGGTCCGGCAGCGAGATGTCCGCTTCAGACTGCGCAGACACTCTCGGGATATCCAGAGTCAGCGTCAGGCGCTACCTTGAATACTTCGTCGAGAACGGGCGCGCGAACGTGCGACTGGAGTACGGTAGGGCCGGAAGGCCAGAACGCAAATACCGCCGCCGATGAAGTCCACCCACATAAGGACCAGATCGGCCTCCTTGGCTCCTTGAAGTACACCCCAACCTAACGTCAGTCTGGCGGTCCGAGAGCGTCAGGTTGGAGTCCGATTCCGGCTTCTTGGGCAGCCACTCTTAGAAGCTTAAGATCTCAAGCTGACACTCCGACGCGATCCGGTGCAGGCATGATGCTGACGTCAACACCGTCGTGGCCGCATCGCCAAAGAGGCCCACATCTCAATGTTCCGAATCAGCGACTAACGCGTCCAGCCTCTCGACGGTGTCCTAGTGTGCGTCAACCACAGCCGCCGTTACGGCTGTTGCTGCCTCGGAAAGAGCGGCACACCCCCGAGGCCAACCTCTTTCATCAAGACGGCCCTGCGCTAAGTCGCCGCAAGCAGCCATGCGAGTACCCGACTCTCGGCTGGGCCGGGCACAGAATTGAATCACACGTAAGTGTGGACAGTGTCCACACGCTCTTTGGCCGGACAAAAGCAGGAATGCACGGTCCTTTACGTCACTGAAACCTCGCACTGAAGGTGCCGCATATCAAACGCCCAGCGGTCATGTAGTCCACCGCTCCCCCGGCACATGAATAGGTGCAGGCCACCCGGGCCTACCCGACAAAACCGGAAGCGAGGAACCGCATAATCCCACCACAGCAGGCGGAAGGCCCACCTGCCAGGGACTTGGACCCGCCACCACCCACACACCTGAATAGGCTCCGCGGCAGCCAGGCCACAGCCGGCGACCGAACCCGTCAGACGACGCGACCGCAAGCTTTGTCAACACATCAAAGCAAAATCGCCTCTGACGAGGCGATCTGTTGTGCCCGAGGTGGGACTCGAACTACATTCCCGCCCTTGAAAAGGCTGGGAACTTGCGAAAACATGCGGAATCCGGGGCAGTCCGAAGGCAGTTCGACCCAATCCGACACCAAAAGGTGTGTACAAAGTACACACCCACCCAACACGATCTTTCCGGACATGGAAGGCGCAGAAGCCCGCCGGCTTCGATACTTCCCAGTGGGTGGCAGTCCAGCGCAAGAAGAGTACAAAATTGCGGAGGACGATTGAAGGAGATCGGATGGGTTACACCCACTACTATGGCGGCCTGACCGCTACGCCGGTAGTCGTCGCAGACGCCAGAAGGATCATCGCCGCATCCGGCGTGACAATCTGCGGACCCCGCGGGGAAGGCCTGCCCGTCATCAGCGAAACCAACGGCATCAGGCTGAACGGCCTCGCCGCAGCCGGCGAAGCCTACGCGACCTTCTCCCTTTCGAGCACGACTGGTCCCGACCGTCCATACCGTCCCTGGTTCTGCACAATCGACCGGAAGCCATATGACGTCGTCGTCACAGCGATTCTCACCGCCGCAGCAATACACAACCCCGGGACACTGCGCAGCGATGGCCACTGGAGCAACTGGACAACCGGCGTCGCCCTCTACGAGACCGCCGTATGACACCTGACCTCGGACCAGAAGATCGCCCTCGAACTCGACATCGAGGCCATGCGCCCAGAAAGCTGACAACAGGTCACAGTTAGGCTCGAGCCGCTCGTGATCGACTCCCTCAGTCCCCTCATGATCCTCCCGGGCACGCACAGCAACCTGAACATCCACCGCGTGTCATGCCGCCAGTCGAAAAGTCATGCCGCCCGGCCGCCGGGCTCCGATGAACAGATGGAAGCTGTATCGCTGCTTGTCATTCTGGAATGTCCCATGATCGCCGGGCGGGTCCTCCGCGCAACCAGGGCGCTACCGCGCCGCCCCCGAAACCGAAAACTTCACCAAGCCCACAGTTGATGCGTTGGTTTGGGATGAAGTTTTCGGCCCCGACGCCGGTCCCCCAAGTTGCACTCCGACCCCTCGGCCCAGCGGATGGTCCCCTACCAGAACGACGCCCACCACCAATAACCGCAGAAAACAACAGGAAAAATCAGGGTGAAGGAAACGGGATCATGGAAAAGCTCACCATCAAAACACCACCGGATGTCCTCAGCTTCATCGGGCACACCCTCGGGTTCTGGCCCAAGGAAAGCCTGGTCTGCATCACCCTGAACGACAACAGCGTCGGCGCGACCCTGCGCATCGACCTCCCCCGCCAGCCCGGCCAAGAGCTTCCCTACGCCCGCACCGTCGCCCATTACCTCGCGTCCGACACGACGGCGACGTCACTTCTTTTCGCCGTTTACACCAGCGAACCCGCCCAGCCCGGTCAGCCCAAACCGTAAGCTGCTACCGTCGCCGCGCTCACCGGTGTCCTCGCCGAACAAGGCATCACCATCCGCGACGGCCTCTTCGTCGGAGACGAAACCTTCTCCCCCTACGACGGCAAACCTGGCACCAGCCTCGCTCTGCCCGTCAGCGACACCCAGACCAGCGCCATCAACGCCGAATTCATCTACCGCGGCAGCGCTGTCCAACCCACCAACCGCATTACGCTCCCCACCACGGTCCATGACATGACCAAAGCAGCGGCCGTCGAAAACCACATGAACGCGATCCGAAACAAAGCGGACGGCGAAGCAGTCCGGCACGGCCGGAAGCTGTGGGCAGACATGCTCGACTCCAAGTCATTTCCGAGTGACAAGGAGTGTCATGCCCTCGTCGCAAACCTACAATTTCCAGGCATCCGCGACCGGCTCATCGCAGACATCCCCGGACTGGACGAACCCATGCAACACATCCTGTTCGCCGAGACCGACGGCGCCCCTAAATGGTCACGCGTCGAATGGGCGCAACAGTTGCTCCTCCACGCCTACACCCGCACCAGCCCGGAGCACGCAGCCCCGGTCCTCACCACCATCGGCTACATCAATTGGTGGGAAGGACGAGGAACTAAAGCGCACCAATTCCTCCAACTCGCCCTCGACACCGACCCCGCCTACCGCCTCGCACGCCTCAGTGACCAAATGATCGGCTCAGGCCTCGTCGCCGGCTGGAACATGAACAAGGACACTGCTTACAAGGCCCTGCCGTTCGAGTAGCCGTCTCGGATGCGTAAATCTGAAACACCCCTGTCGTCCAACAGGCCACGCTGCTTCCGACCTCCAGGTGCGGCCGGCAACTCCAGGGGCTGATCACAGCTTTACGGAACATCGGTTATCGGCGTAGGGAAATGGCCGGGGGAGAGGCTGCAGAAGGGGCCGTTTCCCTTGAGATCAATTCGCGGCTTCGCCCGCAGGTACGGGAAGTCAGAATTGCCCGGCCAGGGCCGATTGATGGTAGCTTGACCGCCCTCTGGTCGGAGTTCCGCTACTCGGACTATGAGGCAACCATAGGCGTGTTTGGCGGCCCCATCCGGACGAATCGCCGGCAAGAACATGCGACTAACGGAAGGTCGCTAGCCGGCGGATCGTTGCGATATATCGCCCTCGCGCACCCGCCTCGTTGGCCGGCGCGCTTGGGTGGCCGACACTCCAACCTTGACAGGAGTGGCGCATCTCACGCATCATTTTTATCGATACAAAAAACCAGCTACTGCGTCAGCGCGGACGGAGGTCAAGGATGGAACAGCTTGCAGGCACGTGCGGGAGGCTAGTACCTGATGTCACCTCATCGGTCGGCGGCGGTCGATTCGCGGGCTATGACACGGACGGGACTCATGAATTCGGTTGGCCCGTGGTTTGTCGAGTGGCTGGAAATCCGCTGCACGAGCAGTTTGACTGCTGTGCGGGCCATCTCGGTGGCGTCAGGGTCGATAGTGGAGAGCGACGGGCTGCTGTATTCGCCCTCGACCAGGTTGTCGAAGCCAATTACCTTTACATCCTCGGGCACGCGGAGTTTAGCCTCACGGAGGGCGCGGAGCGCACCCAGCGCCACGGTGTCAGTGGCGCAGAACAGCCCGTCGAAAGGGATCCCGGCCTCGATGAGGCGGTCAACGGCTTCATGTCCGCCCTTAAGGGTGAACTCGTTAATCGTGATGAGCAGCGAGGGATCGCTCTCGATGCCTGCGGTCGACAGCGCTTGCTGGTAGCCTCCGTAGCGGAGCGAGGATGCGTCGGGGTCGGTTCCCATGGGACCCATGACGGCTGCAACGCGGCGGCAGCCCCTCTCGATCAGGTGTGCGGTGGCGGCCCTCGCTCCTTCAACGTTGTCCATGGCGACGTGGTCGACGGGTCCGGAGAAGATGCGTTCCCCGAGGATTACGACCGGGTAGTCGACGCGCAGCATGTTGGCGTCCCCGGCACTCAGGCCGACGGTGCTCAGGATCAGTCCGTCGTACATTCGGTTGCGGGACAGCGCCAAGGCATTGATTTCATTTTCCTTGCTTCGACCAGTCTGCTCAACAAGGACGCGAAGGTTATGCGTAGCAGCTTCCTCGATCACCCGGGTTGCGAAGTGCCCCCAGAAGGGACGGTCGAATTCGGGGACCGCGAGCCCGATGGTGAAGGTCCGGCCGGCACGCAGGTTCCGCGCGGCGTGGTTGACCCGGTAGTCCAGCTCTTCCATTGCTCTGACCACTTTGGCGCGGGTGCTGCTTTTGACGTGGGGGTGGTCGTTGATGACGTTGGACACCGTCATAGGCGAAACCCCCGCCGCCCTGGCCACGTCCTGGATGGTTGCCATCCTCTTACCTCTTCCCTCAAGACACGGCACTGACTTACCAGTAGCACAAGTTGTATCGATCCATAAACATTGTATCGATCCATTCACCAAGGAGAACCTTTTGAGCCCAACCAATAGTGGACAGCAGGCAGTTACTGCCCTCATTGACGGCTATTACGCCGACCCGCACCTGTGCGTTTTTGACGGCAGGTTCTACCTGTACCCGACGACCGACGGCAGCGACTCCTGGGGCGCGACGTCCTTCAAGGCGTTCTCCTCACGGGATCTTCTCGAGTGGACCGATCACGGAGTCGTCTTCTCACTTCCTGACCAAACGCACTGGGCGAGAAAGCATGCGTGGGCGCCCGCTGTTGCTGAACGGAACGGCAGCTACTTCCTGTACTACACCGCCGAACAGGAGAACATTGGGGTCGCCGTTGCCTCCTCCCCCACGGGTCCGTTTACGGACCTGGGGCGGCCCCTCATCGCAGAGGGCGACTTCCACGGCCGGGCCATCGATCCAAATATCTTTGTCGATGACGACGGCGCTGCGTACCTGTGCTGGGGAAACGGCATCGCCCACACGGTGCCCCTGAATGAGGACATGGTCTCATTCAACTCATCCCAGGTGATCTCGTGGATTCCGACAGGGTTCCGTGAAGCGGTCAATCTGCACCGGCGCGGGGATACCTACTACCTTTCCTGGTCCGAGAACGACACGCGCGACGAAAATTACCGGGTCCGCTATGCGACTTCCACCAGCCCTTTCGGGCCCTGGACAGAACAAGGTGTCCTCCTGGAAAAAGCCCCCGAATGGGGCATTCGCGCCACCGGGCACCACTCGATCGTCAGGATCCCCAACACAGATGAATGGCTGATCGCCTATCACCGCTTTGCCATCCCCGATGGGACCGGATACAGGCGGGAATTGGCCATCGATCCATTGGTCCACACCGACGACGGCCTGCTCCAAAAAGTCATCCCCACCCGCGGACCCATCGTGAGGGATTTGGCGACCTATCGCCCCGACCCTGAAAAAGCATCAAACTAACACTGGAAAGGCACCTGCAATGCTCGATCACACGAACGCCCCCCGACTCCGCCGCAAGACTTTCCTGCGCCTGACAGTTCTCGGCACAGTCCTCGCAGCCGCGACCGCCCTGACGGGATGCTCCGGATCCTCCGGAAGCTCCGGAGCTGACGACACGGTCAGCTTCTACTCGTGGGACAACGAGGCCAGCATGAAGCCGGTCCTGGACGAGTTCAAGAAGGAAAACCCCTCGATTGACCTTAAGGTCTCCTACGGCACCCCGGTCCAGGGGTACATCTCCACCCTCCAGACCCGCATCAACAGCGGTACCGCGGCCGACGTTTTCATCATCACGGCCGAAAACAAAACCGAAATTATGAACGGCGGATTCGCCAAGGATCTCAGCGGTGAGCCCTGGATCGGCAACATCGCTGACGCCGCGAAAGCCACCTACACCAAAGACGGAAAGGTCTACGGCGCAGCAACCGCCTCCTGGGGCGGCGGCATCCTGTACAACAAGGACCTTCTGGCCAAGGTCGGCTTCACCAACCCGCCGCAGACCTGGGATGACTTCCTGACCCTCTGCAAAAAACTCAAGGACGCCGGCATCACCCCGTTCTACGAGCCTGCCGACACCATCCCGGTGAGCCTGGCCGCTCTCGTCGGCCTGCAGAACCAGGCCAGCGGCGGCAAAATGGACGCTGACATCTGGGCCGGGAAGACGTCCTTCGCCAAGACATGGACCGGTCCCTTGGAAGATTGGGCAAAACTGTTCAGCCAAGGACTGGTCTCATCCTCGGTAGCTGGCCTGACGGGTGACCAGATCACCTCCGAATTCGAGAGCGGCTCAGTCGCGATGATCAGCACCGGCTCGTGGGCACTGGGAAGCATCCAGAAGGCCGCACCCAACATGAACCTGGCATTCATGCCGGTACCCGGTGACTCCGGAACCTATTGGGCAGGAGCCGTCGCCCCGGGATACGCGATCAATGCCAAGACCGAACACCCCAAGGCAGCCGAAAAACTTGTGGAGTTCCTCCAGAGCAAGACCGGCGTCGAGCTCTACCAGAAGCAGAACGCCGCGATCACAACGACCAAGGACTTCACTCCCCAACTCGACCCTGCCCTGTCCCCGATGATCCCGGCAGTGCGTGACGGGAAGTTCTACCTCCCCCAGGTCACGTGGCCTACGAACTCAGCAGCACTGAACAGCGAGACAGTATCCCTCCTCCAGCAGCTCATCCAGGGCCAAAGCACACCCGAAAAGGTCGCATCCGGCCTCGACGCGAAGCTGGCCTCGCTTCAAGGCAAGTAGTACCCCCGAGTGGCCGGCGGACAAGGACAGCCGCCGGCCCTCACCCCCAGAAAGGCATCCCTACCTTGGCACTCTCAACAACACCCGACGTGCGGCCGCTGCCGTCCGGTAACGGAGCAGGCAAGACACTCCCCCGGCGACGGCTCCACCGGCTCTCGCTCACCTCATGGGTCTTCATGGCCCCCATAGCCGTGGTCTTTGTCGTGCTCTACGTGATCCCCATGAGCCAGTCGCTCTACTACAGCTTCACCGACTTCAACGGATACGTCAGCAACCCCAAATTCGTTGGTTTCGACAACTACACAGAGCTCTTCAAGGACCCCTCCATGCTCTCAGCGCTCGGCTACACCATCTTCTACGCCGTCGCCACAACCATTCTGGTCACCGTGGCTGCCATCCCCCTGGCACTGACCTTGAACAGGAAATTCTTCGGCCGCAACCTCGTCCGGTCAGCCTTCTTTTTTCCCGCTGTTCCCAGCGTTGCCATCCTGGGACTGGTGTGGGGCTTCATCCTCAACCCGCTCGGCTCCGGTGTGCTGAACAGCATCATCCACTCCCTCACCGGGCTCGGTCCCATCCCGTGGCTTTCCAACAGCACACTGGCCCAACTCTCAACAGTGGCTGTCACGATCTGGGCCCAGACCGGATGGCATGCGGTCCTGTACCTGGCTTATCTGCAAGCCATCCCTGCCGACTACTACGAAGTCTCCAAAATCGACGGGGCGGGTAGCTGGCAGAGCTTCCGCTACATCACCCTCCCCCTGCTCGTGCCGGCCATGGCCGTCAGCCAGCTGCTGTTGATGACAAACGGACTTAAGGTCTACGACCTGCCCTTTACCCTGACCCGGGGCGGCCCCGGGTTCTCCACCAGAACCCTCACCCAGTCTCTGATCGAGGACGGCATCGCTCAATCGCGTGTGGGGGCCGCGTCAGCTCTCGCAGTCCTCTTCCTTCTCGTCGTCGGCCTCGTCGTGCTGGGCCAGATGGCCATCACGAACGCGCTTCAAAGGAAATACTCATGACCAAGTACCGCAACCTCCTGACGTCCGTCCTGATGATCATGCTCGCCGGCCTCATGAGCGTCCCGTTTTATTACATCGTCGTCAACACCTTCAAAACCCAGGAGGAGACTACAAAAAATCCTCTCGCCCTCCCGACGCATTGGGTATTCGACAACTACATCAAGGTCTTCGAAGGCACCCCGGTCGTTCAAAGCCTGATGAACACCGTCTATGTCACGGCCGTCTCGATCTTTCTCATGCTGGCCATCGGATCACTCGCGGCATTCGGCCAAATCACGGGCCGCAGCCGAATTTCCCAGATCATCGGGGCCGTGCTCGTCGCCGCGTTCATCATCCCGGGCCAGGCCACCCTCGTCCCCCTCTACCGGATGCTCGTTGGGGTTCATTTGGTGGACTCACTCAACGGGCTCATCGTGATCTACGCCTGCGGTTCGATCTTCTGCTACTACCTGATCCTCGGCTACATGCGGACGATTCCGGCAGAGGTCCTCGAGGCCGCCCGGATCGACGGCGCCGGGCCCTTCCGCATCTACTGGATGATCGTCCTACCTCTTATCCGGCCCATCCTGGTCACCGTTGGCGTATTCCAGACAATGTGGGTCTGGAATGACTTCATCACCCCGAACGTGTTCATCAGCTCCGAAGACAAACAAACCCTGGTCCTGCAGGTCTACGCCGCGGTCGGACAATTCACCACCGACTGGCCGTCCTTCATGACCCTGACCGTCATCGTCCTCACCCCAATGGTCCTCTTCTTCGTCTTCATGCAGCGGCACATCGTCAGCGGACTCATCAGCGGAAGCGTCAAAGGATGACCGGGGAACCCGCGGGCTACCTCTTCGCCTACTTCACCTCCGCGGCCGAAGAAGACGGAGAACAGATTCATTTCGCCCTCAGCACTGGCCCCAGCCCACTCGACTGGACGATCCTCAATGGCGGCAACCCGTTTCTCTACTCCACCGTTGGCGAGCAGGGCGTCAGGGACCCCTTTGTGCTCCGTGCCGCCGGCTTGCCGGGCGAGAATGCCCGCTATTACCTCCTGGCCACCGACCTCTGTATCGCCCGGAGGGACCACACAACGGCCTGGGAGGGAGCCGTCAGAGCGGGAAGCCGCTCCATCGTGGTCTGGGAAAGCAACGACCTTGTGTCATGGACGGACCCGCGCCTGGTTGAAATCGCCCCGCCCAATGCCGGCAACGCCTGGGCGCCCGAAGCAATCTTCGACAAAGCAAGCGGTACCTATCTGGTCTACTGGGCCTCCACCCTCCACTCCCCCTCACAGGATCCAACCCAGCGCTCCTATCACCGGATGCTCTGCGCCAACACCACCGACTTCAAAACCTTCACACCGGCACGAGTCTGGATCGACCGAGGACGGTCAGTCATCGACTCCACCGTCATCGAAACCGACGGACACTTCTACCGCTTCAGCAAAGACGAACTCTCCGCCGACTCATCATCACCCGACGCCAAATTCGTCACGGCGGAACGCTCCGACACCCTGGACACCGAGCACTACTCCGTCATCACCACCGGCATCGGCAAAAACGAACTCGTCCACGGCGAGGGCCCCATCATCGTCCGCGGACCAGGACCCGACTCATGGTTCCTCTTCATCGACGAATTCGGACACCGCCGCTACACCGCATTCACCGGCCACTCCCTCGCCTCGGACACCTGGACGCCAGTAAAAGCAACAATGCCCCCAGGAGCCAGCCACGGCTCCATCCTCCCCGTCACCGCCGAGGAATACACACAACTCGAACGCCTCGCCGCATGGCCTGAATCCGGAAAGACGGCGCCCAACAGGGCCCAATCGAGGCCCATTCAAACCTGACAGTCGGGAGTGATTATGCGCGCTACCGTGAAGTGAAGCAGCAAACTGCCGCTCGCAGCCACAGACAATTCCATCAGGTCTATCGACCGCTACTGCTGCCGAGAAGCTACCTCAAGCATCCGATCGAACCCGCGAATAACTCAACTGACCCCAGCCAGTGACGGATCAGAATCACCAGCAGTTTTGGCCTGTGATCGCAAAGCAGGTTTTTGGCCCGCCGAGACAGGTTGACGGGACGTCCATTATCGGCTCGTGGAATCGGGTGGGGAGTGGCCCGGGAAGGGGCTGTGCGTGGCCTGGGCGTCCGCGTCGTTCTCTCTGAAATTCCGGGTCTAAAACAGGTCCGACAACGCTCCGTTTACGCCCGGGACGTCCAGGAAGGCAGGATCAAACGGCTCATCCGATCCGATAACCTCTATCACCCATTCTGAGTGTTCCGCGTGATCCGGATGCGACGGGTCGGCCAGGGCCTCCATGATCTCTTCGTATCTTGGAAAGCCTCCGGAGTCTTCCAGCAGGCCGCGGCGGGCGCCGTCGACCAGCCGGGCCGGCACCATACCTCCGGTCGCGGGGTGCGGCGAAATGAGTTCAAGCCTATGCAGCCAGCTGTCGCCGAAATCTTATTCATAGAAGACTGCGCCGCCGCCAAGTGCAAGCAGTTGGCCGAGGGATAGATCATCCTCTGGCCTGTCGTCCGGTTCGTCGCATTCCTGCCTGGCAAGCCATTGCAGGGTCTCTGGTATTTCACCATTCACCGGCCGCAGCGGCGCGAACGGATCATTCCCAGTGAACCTATGTAGGTGCATATCCTTCCAGTCAAAGGCAGTTTGCAGAACCTTGTGGACCTGATCCAGAGTCGGTGAGCCGCGGGCCTCCAGTTGGCGCCAGATTTTTGGCTCGCTGTCGACCAGCTCAACGCGAATCTCCAGCATCGATTCCCGATTCCCGCCCACCGGGGCTCGTAGTGCCTGGCGCGCAGTGACGACGTGTCCTGGAGCATCCGCAGATAGCTAGAATGCATCCGCTGGTATAACGCCGGGTTGCGTTCAGCCGCTCGGCTGCGCCCTCCTCAGTGGCGGCTCACGCGGGGCAGCAACGCGAACGCGCTCTCGGCAATCCGGGTCAAGCGGGTAGCACTGTGGCCGTATGCACCGACGACGTCGGTCCCGCGGATAACGGTCAGCAAGAGGTATGCAAGATCTTCAGCATCCGCGTCCGGGTCGATGTCTCCGTTGCGCTGCGCCGCGCGCACACACTCGGCCACCGCCATCACGAGCATAGAGAAACATTCGGCAGCAATGCGCTGCACCTCGGCGTCGGAGGCGCCGATCTCCAGAGCCATCTTGCCCGCGAAGCACGCAGCCGCCGCCCGGTCGGAGGCTGGGGGCACATCCTCGGCAAGAGGCACGCCGTGGACGGCGCGGAGCAGATAGCCGTGGAGGCGTTCGAGTGCCCCCTCGTCCGGGCCGGCGAGCACCTTCGCCGGAACGTTTCCCAGCCGGTCGAAGTATCCGGCCATCGCTTGCACCAGCACACCGTGTTTGCCGTCGAAAGCGGCATAGAGACTGCCGCGGCCTAGCCCGGTGGCTGCGCTGATGTCGTCGACGCTCGTGCCGTTGTAGCCCGACTCGCGAAATTGCCGCTCGGCGGCATGGAGAACGTGGTCGCGGTCGAAGGTTCGTGGTCTCGCCATACATACAAGGTAGAGCCGAAGGGTCATAGTTGACAAATCAGTACAGAACCGCCTACGTTGTTGACTGTTCAGTACACAAACGTCTGACGCCCCACATCTGGCGCGGCGAAGTCACGCCTATAGCCGAAGGAACCAACATGCAGACAGCTCTCCCAGTGGCCCTCGTGACGGGCGCTTCCTCAGGAATCGGGCGGGCGGCAGCGCGCGCCCTCGTGGACGCCGGCTTCGCGGTGGTCGGTACGAGCCGCAACGCCGCGAACGCCCGCCCGCTTGCCGGGGTGTCGTTCCTCGATCTCGATGTAGCCAGCGACGAATCGGTCCATTCCCTGGTCGAGAAGGTGATCGAACGGTTTGGTCGAATCGACGTCCTGGTCAACAACGCAGGCGTGGGCGC
>Ga0308169_10002709_pt1 | contig 18007 bp, 8 predicted proteins | sample PhyBR1_2_FD_202139 | JGI IMG/M metagenome (GOLD analysis project Ga0308169, IMG submission 202139) | Phyllosphere microbial communities from UC Gill Tract Community Farm, Albany, California, United States - DLSLSB.R1 | ecosystem: Host-associated > Plants > Phyllosphere > Unclassified | place... | reverse complement strand
GTTCGCGTGAAAAGACTTTGCCGGGCTCCAGCGACAGCGTTTTCAGCAGGCGGAACTCCGCCGGGGTCAGGTCCAGCGGCTTTTCGCGCCAGCTGGCGAAGAAGCGGCTCTCATCGACCCGGAGTAACGACGCGCTCTGCGGCTCTTCTGATGATCGTTTTACCCGGCGCAGAATCGTTTTGACCCGTGCGACCACTTCACGTGGGCTGAAGGGTTTACAGATGTAGTCATCTGCGCCCAGCTCCAGCCCCAGCAGCCGATCGATCTCCTCGGTGCGGGCGGTGACCATAATAATCGGCAGCTCGGAATGACGGCGGATTTCGCGGCACAGTGTTAAGCCATCGGTACCCGGCAGCATCAAATCCAGCAGCATCAGGTCGGGCGGCGTCTGGCGCACATACTCCAGCACCGCATTGCCGTCGGCGATGTGATGGGTCTGGTAATTCGAGGCGTGCAGATAATCGATCATCAGCTGCGCCAGTTTCGGCTCATCTTCGACTACCAGAATCAGCGGATCGTGGTTTTCCTGGCTCATAAGCGTCTATACAAGGGGAACATAGCGCAAGTGTAGCGCGATTTTCAGTCCACCTAAATCAGAGTGCGTCGCATGAATATCGCCGCCGTGAGCGTCTGCAATATTTTTACAGATAGCCAGGCCCAGGCCGGAGCCGCCGCTGGCGCGATTGCGTGAGCCTTCGGTGCGGAAGAATCGCTCAAAAATCTGCGCCTGATGTTCCCTGTCGACGCCGGGTGCGCTGTCATCAAAATCGATGCGCCAGTGGGGGGGTTCATACTTCAGTGTGACTTCAACCCGCCCGCCGCTGTCCGTGTAGCGCAGGCTGTTCTCCAGCAGATTGGTGAATAACTGCATCAGGCGGTCGGGATCGCCAAAGAAGGGAGCGCTATCGGGCAAATTTAGTTTCAGCGTCAGACCATGCGCGCGATAGCGTTCGGCAAAGCTGCCGGCCGTCACTTCCAGCAGCTGCACCAGATCGGTGGCCTGTTTGCGGTAGGCGAGGGCACCCTCATCCGACAGCGACAGCTGATGCAGATCGTCGACCAGCTTGGTCAGCACCACCACTTCGCTCTGCAGCGATGCGATCGCTTCTGGCGTCAGTTTGCGTACCCCATCCTGCATCGCTTCCAGTTCACCGCGCAGGATAGCCAGCGGCGTGCGCAGTTCATGGGAGATGTCGGCCATAAAGGCACGCCGCATGCTTTCGTTTTTCTCCAGCGAGCTGGCAAGAAGGTTAAAATCACCGGCCAGCTGGCCCAGCTCATCGCGGCTGCTGACCTCCACGCGGGTAGCAAAATTACCGGCCGCCAGATGATGGGTGCCATCCACCAGCCGTTTGACCGGGGCAAGCAGGCCGCGCGCCATCAGCCAGGTCGCCAGCGCCGCCAGAAGTGTCGACAGACCGACGATAATCCAGCTGGTGCGTCGCTGCTGTTGATCGAAGTTAATGTCGGTGCTGCGCGTCAGCCGCTCCGGCGGCGAGCCGATCACCCAGCCAACGACTTTATTATTGCTGGTGGTGATATTGCGTCGGGTGCCTTCGGGCGGCACCGGTGATTTTGGTCCGGCCAGTACTTTATATTGCTGGTCGAGGATCCAGAACTGGGTGCGCCAGCCGTGTGGTGGCAGCTGACTGTTGCTGTCCGGATTCTGCTCCAGCGAGCGCAGCATGGTGAAGACCAGCCGATCGTTGTGGCGCAAAAAATCCCAGTTGCCGTGCTGTTCATACTGATCGGCCAGCGCATCGCTGAGCAGATTTAACCGCTGCTCGTTGCCGCGCTTGATGTAGTCGACAAAGCCATGCTCGAAACTGAGGCGAACGCCCCAATGCATGGTGATCAGCACCAGCATGCAGGTGGCGAAAATCGCCATAAACAGTTTGGCCCCGATACCCAGGCGCAGGTTGAGTTTCATTTTTTTCTCCGGCGTCGCAGATCGACATGGGTATTCACCTGTGGCGGGACGCGCCAGAACACCAGCGCGGGCAGGATGATAATCAGCGACATGCAAAGGTAGGTATAAATAAACATCTGATGTTCCGCCGTGCTGCTCGCAACGCTCTCCTGGGCAAACGCCCCCAGCAACAATCCGGCCACGGTGACACCAATACTCATCGACAGTTGCATAATCATCGACAGCAGGCTGTTACCGCTGGACGCCAGCTCATCAGGCAGGTCCTTCAGCGTCAGGGTATTCATCGAAGAGAAGCGAATGGCATTGACCATCCCCTGCAGAAACAGCACCAGCGGCAGCAGCCAGACCCAGCCCAGCAGCGCCACCAGCGGAAATAGCAGCACCACCAGCGCCAGCGCTACGGTCGACATCACCAGCACGTTACGGTAGCCATAGAGATTGACGATGCGCACCACAATGCGCTTCATCCCCATATTCCCCAGCACCATCGGAATCATCATCAGACCGGCGTGAAACGGGCTGTAGCCCATGCCGAGCTGGAGAAAGATAGGCGTCATAAAGGGCAGCATGCCGCTGCCGATGCGGCCGGTAAAACTGCCGAGCAGGCCAATGGCGTAAACGCGATTATCAAACAGCTTCAGGCTGAACAGTGCAGTGTCATTGCCGCGTGCATGCATCAGGTAGAAGAGCAGAGAGAACATACCGATGAGGATCATGGCACCCAGCAGCAGCGGAGAGCCGCCACTACTGCGCTGACCATCCAGCGCCAGTGTCAGGGTTGCCATCCCGGCGGCCAGCAGGATAAAGCCACCAAAATCAAAGCGACGCGTCTGCATGCGGTAATTGGGCATCAGGATCAGAGTGGCGATAGCGCCTGCGATGCCAACCGGAATATTGATCAGAAAGATCCAGTGCCAGCTGGCGTACTCCACCAGTACACCGCCCAGCGCCGGACCCAGCAGCGGGCCGATCTGGCCGGGCAGCGTCACAAAGGTCATGGCGGACATATACTGCTCGCGCGGCACGATTTTCATCACCGTCAGGCGACCTACCGGCACCATCATGGCCCCGCCAATCCCCTGAACCACCCGTGACAGTACCAGTTGATCCAGCGTGCCGGAAACGGCGCACAGCAGCGATCCCAGGCTGAATAGCACAATTGCGGAGAAGAAGATATTGCGCACGCCAAAGCGATCCGCCAGCCAGCCGCTGACTGGCAGCATTACCGCCACGGTCAGCACGTAATAGACGATCACCGAATGCATGTGCAACGGACTGACACCCAGGTCATGCGCCATCGATGGGATCGCGGTATTCACGATGGTGGTATCCAGCGTCTGCATAAAGAAGCCGATAGCAACGATCCACAGTTGCCAGCGGACGTTAGTGCTCTGCGTAGTCATCGATCCTCCCGATAAAAGCGTCACGTCCCATGCCGGCCGACTTCGCACCCATTACGGCTGCTGCGCGGCGGTCAGCGGGCGTTTTTTGCGCCGCAGTTTATCCATCATTAAATAGACCACCGGTGTGGTGTAGAGCGTCAGCAGCTGGCTCATCACCAGGCCGCCCGCGATGGTAATCCCCAGTGGCTGACGCAGTTCGGCACCGTCGCCGCTGCTCAGCACCAGCGGCAGCGCGCCAAACAGTGCCGCCAGCGTGGTCATCATAATCGGCCGGAAGCGCAGCAGGCACGCCTGGAAAATCGCATCCCGCGGGCTGAGCTGGCCGTTACGCTCAGCCTCCAGTGCAAAATCGACCATCATGATGGCGTTCTTTTTCACAATACCAATCAGCAGCAGAATACCGATGAGCGCAATCAGACTGAAGGGCGTATCAAACAGTTCCAGCGCCAGCAACGCCCCGACACCCGCCGAGGGCAGGGTAGAGAGAATGGTCAGCGGATGCACATAGCTCTCGTAAAGGATGCCCAGCACGATATAGACCGCCGCAATCGCCGCCAGCATCAGCCAGAGCTGGCTGCTTTGTGACTGCTGAAAGACCTGCGCCGTACCGGCAAAGCTGCCGCGCACGCTGGATGGCACACCAATAGCGGTCATCGTGCGCGCAATCGCTTCGGATGCCTGTGACAGTGACACTCCCTCTGGCAGGTTAAACGAGATAGTCGAGGCGGCCGACAGCCCTTCGTGGTTCACCGACAGCGGGGCATTCGTGGGTTGCCAGTGGGCGAACCACGACAACGGAATCGCTTTACCGTTGCTGTTTATCACAAACATCTGTGACAGCGCGCTGATATCCTGGGTGTAACGCGGATCGACCTCCATCACCACTTTGTACTGGTTGAGGGGCTGATAGATGGTAGAGATCTGACGCTGACCAAAGGCGTTATTCAGCAGGGCATTGGCCTGCGAGACATCAATGCCAAGCCGCGCCATGCTTTCCCGATCGTAGGTCAGCGCCATCTCGCTGCCTTTATCCTGCTGATCGGAGTTCACATCGGCCAGCTGCGGCAGGGCAGAGAATGCCTCGCGGATTTTCGGCTCCCACGTCCGTAGCGCACCGAGATCGTCCGACAGCAGGGAATATTGATAAGCGGCGTTCGATTCCCGACCGCCCGCGCGCAGATCCTGCACCGCATTCAGATAAAGACTGGCACCCGGCTCTTTTGCCAGTTTAGTGCGCAGCCGGGCGATAATTTCGATAGCGCTCTCTTTACGTTCCGAGAGCGGTTTCAGCGAGATAAACATGGAGCCGCTGTTCGTCCGCATCCCGCCGGTAAAGCCCACTACGCTTTCTACTGCCGGATCGGCGCCGACAATCTCCATGAAATCCTGCAGCTTGCTGCGCATCGCCTGAAACGAAATGCTCTGGTCGGCAGAGATAAAGCCAGAGAGTCGCCCGGTATCCTGCTCCGGCATAAAGGTTTTCGGGATATGAACAAACAGCCAGCCGGTCAGGGCGATGGTAGCGAAAAACAGCAGTAGCACCCAGCGTGCATGGTTCAGCACCACGCTCAGTGACCGGCCATAGCCCTGCTGGATCGCCATCAGCAGCCGACCCACGCCGCGCTGACGCGGCTGGCTGCGTGGCGCGTGCGGCTTCAGCAGATACGCACACATCACCGGCGTCAGGGTGACAGAAATAAACAGCGAGATAAGAATCGACACCGACAGGGTAATGGAAAACTCAGAGAAGAAGCGGCCAATCAGCCCGCCAATCATCAGCAGCGGCAGGAATACCGCAATCAGCGACAGACTCATCGACAGCACAGTAAAGCCGACTTCACGCACCCCTTTCAGTGCGGCAGCCAGTGGTTTCATGCCCGCTTCTACGTGGCGGGCAATGTTCTCCAGCACCACTATCGCATCATCCACCACAAAGCCGGTGGCAATGGTCAGCGCCATCAGCGACAGATTATTCAGGCTGAAGCCGCACAGGTACATTGCGGCGAAGGTGCCGATCAGCGAAACCGGCACGGCGACGGCGGGGATCAGCGTGGCACGGCCCGAGCGCAGGAAAACAAACACCACCAGAATCACCAGTACCACGGCGATGATCAGCGACTGCTCCACTTCATGCAGCGAGGCGCGAATGGTAGGCGAGCGATCCTGAGCAATCTGCAGATCGATGGCGGCGGGGATCACCTCATGCAGCAGCGGCATTTCGGCGCGGATCCGGTCTACAGTGTCGATGACATTCGCTTCAGGGGTTTTGCGGATCAGCAGCAACACCGCAGGTTTACCGCGCGACATCCCGGCATTGCGCACGTCCTGAACCGAGTCCTCAACGGTTGCTACGTCCGACAGCCTGACCGCTGCGCCATTGTTGTAGTGCACCACCAGCGGCTGATATTCACTGGCGGTCTGCAGCGCGTCGTTGGTTCGCAGCTGCCAGCGCTGTTGTGAATCATCCAGTGCACCCTGTGGCCGCCGCTGATTGGCGTCAGAGATGGCGGTGCGCACCGCATCCAGCGACACGCCCTGATTAAACAGCGCCTGGGGATTCAGCGCCACGCGCACCGCAGGCAGCGAACTGCCGCCTACGGTGACGTCGCCTACGCCCTCAATCTGTGACAGCTTCTGCGCCAGCTGGGTCGAGGCGTAGTCATAGAGCTGTCCCGGATTGTAGGTATCTGAGGTCAGCGTCATGATCATAATCGGCGCATCAGAAGGGTTAACTTTGCGATAGGTCGGACGCGACGGCATCCCGGTCGGCAGCAGGCTTTGCGCCGCATTAATCGCGGCCTGCACATCGCGCGCCGCGCCGTTGATGTCGCGGTCAAAATCAAACACCAGAATGATGCGGGTGCTGCCCAGCGAACTGGTGGAGGTCATTTCACTGACCCCTGCGATGCGTCCCAGCGAGCGTTCCAGTGGCGTGGCTACCGACGACGCCATGATCTCCGGTGAGGCACCCGGCAGGGACGCCGAGATAACGATCACCGGGAAATCCACCTGCGGCAGCGGCGCCACCGGCAGCAGGCGAAAACCCAGTATCCCGGCCAGCGCGATGGCCAGCGTCAGCAGGGTGGTGGCGACGGGCCGATGGATGAACAGGGCAAAGAACTTCACTCTGCGGCCTCCGTGCGGCCAAAACGACGACGCGTAGCGTGCGCCAGGCGATCAAACAGGAGGTAGATCACCGGCGTGGTAAAGAGCGTCAGCACCTGACTCAGAATCAGGCCGCCGACCATCGCAATCCCCAGCGGATGACGTAGCTCGGCACCGACGCCGGAACTGAGCATCAGCGGCAGCGCGCCGAGCAGGGCGGCCAGTGTGGTCATCAGAATCGGCCGGAAGCGCAGCAGGCAGGCCTGATAGATAGCATCAACAGGCTTCATGCCCTGTTCGCGCTCAGCCGCCAGCGCAAAGTCGATCATCATAATGGCGTTCTTTTTCACGATGCCGATGAGCAGGATGATGCCGATGATCGCCACGATATCCAGCTCATTGCCGCTGAGCATCAGCGCCAGCAGTGCGCCGACACCCGCCGTGGGTAGCGTTGAGAGAATGGTGATTGGGTGAATAAAGCTCTCATAGAGCACACCCAGCACGATGTACATCGCGACAATGGCCGCCACAATCAGCCAGACGGTGCTGCTCAGTGCCGCCTCAAACGCCAGCGTGCTGCCCTGGAACTGTGTCATCAGCTCGGCAGGCATGCCAAGCTGTGCTTCCGCCTGCGACACCGCTTTCACCGCATCTTCCAGCGAATAGCCGTCAGCCACGTTAAAGGAGAAGGTCGCTGAGGGGAACTGGTCGAGATGATTAATGGCGAGCGGTGTGTGACGCTGTTCAATGCGGGCGATGGCGCTCAGCGGTACACTGCCGCCCTCGCTGCTGTTAAGGCGAATGCCCTCCAGGCTCGCCAGCCCCGGTGTGGCGCTATTGTCCTGCTCCAGCACCACACGATACTGATTCGCCTGGGTGTAGATGGTGGAGATGAGCCGCTGACCAAACGCGTTGTAAAGCGCGTTATCGACGTCAGCCATGCTGATGCCGAGGCGGCTGGCGCTGTCGCGGTCAACGTTAACATAGGCTTCCAGTCCCTGATCCTGCCAGTCACTGCTGACATCGCGCAGCTGTGGCAGGGTGCTGAGTCGGGTCAGCAACGCCGGAACCCAGGTGCTGAGCGAAGACAGTGAACCCGACTGGAGCGTGAACTGGTAGGGCGTACGGCTCGCCTGGGTATCAATGGTGAGATCCTGCACCGCCTGCAGCCACAGTTGCACGCCCGGTAACTGGCTGACCTGCTGCTGAAGGCGCTGCTGAATGGCCGGAATGCGGTCTTCGCGTTGATCCAGCGGCTTGAGGTTGATCTGCAGCCGCGCACTGTTCAGTGAGGCATTGGTGCCATCCACGCCGACAAACGAGGTCATGCTCTCCACCGCCGGATCTTTCATGATGATGGAGGCAACGTCGCGGGTGCGCTGCGCCATGCTGGCGTAGGAGACCGACTGCGGTGCCTGCAGCGTACCCTGAATAATGCTGTTGTCCTGCTGCGGGAAAAAGCCTTTGGGGATCACCATCCACAGCAGCAGCGTCAGCACCAGGGTGCCAAGTGCGACCGACAGCATCAGCCAGGGATGATTCAGCACCCGTTTCAGACCCCGGCCATAGGCGGCAACGATACGATCAAACATCGCTTCGCTGGCACGCGAAAAACGGTTCTGTTTGCGCAGCGACTCCGCACTGAGCATCCGGGCACACATCATCGGCGTCAGAGTCAGTGAGACCACCGCGGAAATCAGAATCGCCACTGCCAGCGTGACCGCAAATTCCCGGAACAGGCGGCCAATCACGTCGCCCATAAACAGCAGCGGGATCAGCACGGCAATCAGCGAGAAGGTGAGGGAGATAATGGTAAAGCCGATCTCGCCGGCACCTTTCAGCGCGGCGGTCAGCGGCTTTTCCCCTTTTTCGATGTAGCGCGAGATGTTCTCAATCACCACGATGGCATCATCGACCACAAAGCCGGTGGCAATGGTCAGCGCCATCAGCGTCAGGTTATTAATTGAAAAGCCGAGGAAGTACATTGCCGCAAAGGTGCCAATCAGCGACAGCGGCACTGCCACGGCCGGTATCAGCGTGGCGGGCACGTTGCGCAGGAACAGATAGATAATCATCACCACCAGCGCCATTGCCAGTATCAGCTCAAACTGCGTGTCGTTGACTGAGGCGCGAATATTGGTGGTACGATCGGTAAGCAGTTTAACGTCTACCGACTTCGGAAGAGCAGCGGTCAGTGCGGGCAACATGGCGCGGATGTTATCTGCCGTGGCGATAATATTGGCGCCAGGCTGACGCTGAACGTTGAGCACAATCGCTGCATCGCGGTTAGCCCAGGCACCGAGCCAGCTGTTTTCGGCACCCTGTTCGATGGTCGCCACATCACCCAGACGCACCGGCGCACCATTTTTGTAGCTGATAATCAGCTGGCGATAATCTTCCGCAGACTTCATCTGGTCATTGGCTGACAGGGTGATAGAGCGGGTCGGGCCATCCAGGCTGCCTTTAGCCGAATTGACGTTGGCATTGCTGATCGCGGTTCGCACCGTTTCGCTGGTCAGACCTAATGCCGCCAGCGCCTGTGCATTCATTTTTACCCGCACCGCCGGACGCTGACCGCCTGAAAGAGTAACCAGCCCGACACCACTGACCTGCGAAATTTTCTGGGCGACACGCGTTTCTACCATGTCCTGAACCTGCGTCAGCGGCATGCTGCGCGTAGTCACAGCCAGCGTCATGATCGGCGGGTCGGCAGGGTTGACTTTGCTGTAGACCGGCGGATTGGGCAGGTCGTCTGGCAGCAGGTTAGTGGCAGAGTTAATGGCTGCCTGCACCTCCTGCTCGGCCACATCCAGCGGCAGCGTCAGCTGAAACTGCAGCGTCACCACCGAGGCCCCGCCGGCGCTTTGCGACGCCATCTGTTTCAGACCCGACATCTGACCAAACTGACGCTCAAGCGGGGCGGTAATGGAAGAGGTGACCACATCCGGGCTGGCACCCGGATAGAGCGTGACCACCTGGATGGTCGGATAGTCGACTTCCGGCAGCGCCGAGACCGGCAGAAAGCGGTAGCCCAGCACACCGGCCAGCAAAATCGCAATCATCAACAGCGTCGTGGCGACCGGACGCAGAATAAACTGGCGTGACGGCCCGCCACTGTGATCGGGAGGCATGACCTGCATTACTCACGCTCTCCTTTTGACGGCAGAGTGGCGCGGGTGGCGCGCAGTGCGTTGCTCTGCGGCGCGACTATCTCTACTTTCGCGCCTTCGGTCAGGCGATCCAGACCATCGGTCACCACGCGTTCGCCTGCCTCCAGACCGGCGCTGACCACCACTTTCTCACTATCCTGCAGTCCAGCCACCACACTTTTCTTGCTGACCTTGTTGTCACTGTTCACCACCCAGACAAAGTGGCCCTCGTTGCCCATCTGCAACGCAGCAGGCGGGATCACAACCGCATCCTGCAGGGTGTTGACCTTGAGTCGCACATTCACGAACTGATTGGGAAACAGCGTGTCGTCCTGATTATCAAACCGCGCTTTAATTTTGATGGTGCCGGTGGTGACATCAATCTGGTTATCGAGGCTCAGCAGTTTGCCGCTGGCGATCAGGTTCTGATTACTGCGATCCCAGGCCTCCACCAGCAGTGACTGGCCGCTTTTCTGCGCCGAGAGAATGGCGCTGATGCTGTTCTCCGCCAGGGTAAAGACCACATCAATCGGATGCGTCTGGGTGATCACTACGATGCCGGTGGTGTCGCCGCTGGTGACGTAGTTACCGACATCCACCTGTTTCAGCCCGACACGACCCGCAATCGGCGCGGTGATGCGGCTGTAAGTCAGATTGAGCTGCGCACTGGCGACTCCACCTTCATCGGCTTTCAGGGTGCCGAGCGTTTCGCTGACCAGTGAGCGCTGGGTATCCAGCTCCTGTTGCGACACCAGAGAGGTTTTTGCCAGCTTCTCGAAGCGCGCCAGGTCGCGACGGGCGTTGGCCAGCGTCGCCTGATCTTTCGCCAGCTGGCCCTGAGCCTGGGTTAACGCCACCTGATAAGGCCGTGGGTCGACTTCTGCCAGCAGATCGCCCGCGTTGACCTGCTGGCCTTCAGTGAAGTGGATCGCCAGTAAATCGCCATTGACCCGGCTGCGCACCGTGGCCGTGTTCGCGGCCGTCACCGTACCCAGCCCGCTGAGGTATTGCGGCACGCTCTGACGGGTGGCGGTCGCAGCCTGCACCGGCGCGAGTGGCCGACGAGCACCGTCTCCGCCTTTGCCGCCATGTGGCGCGGGCGAATCTGTCTGGCTACTGCTCTGCGGCTGGGCGTGGCGCTGCCAGGCATAGTAGCCGCCCGTGGCCACAGCGATCAGGGCCAGCACGATCAGGGTTTTTTTCATAACAGGATGTCGGGTGCTCATGATTGTTGATGCTCTCCAGCAGTGACGTAGTCCCAGGCGCAGGCATCAAATGGGGAGCCTGCAAACGACAGAGTGTAGTCGCCTCTGACAGGCAGAAATTGAAGGAAATAAGGAATATCTGTCAGGGTCGGGTAATTATGCCTGTTCTTACATTAATCGCAGCACAATCGTCATAAAGCCGTGAAATCACTTTGCTATGCTGAGAGACAGGCAGTTTTTGAGGCAAATAAGGAGCAGATAATGAGTCAGAATCAAACCCGGCAGTTGGGTGACAGTGGTATTACGGTGCCGTTACTGACGTTTGGCGGCAATGTGTTTGGCTGGACAGTGGATCAATCCACCTCGTTCTCTCTGCTGGATGCGCTGGTGGAGCGAGGGCTGTGGTTTATCGATACCGCCGACGTCTATTCCCGCTGGGCACCGGGTAATAAAGGTGGGGAGTCAGAAACAATTATGGGTGAGTGGCTGAAGAAAAGCGGCAAACGCGACCAGATTGTGCTGGCAACCAAAGTTGGTATGGAGCTGTCTCCGGAGAAGACCGGGCTGAAACCGCAATATATCCGTCAGGCGGTCGAAGATTCACTGCGCCGGTTACAGACCGACTATATCGACCTCTATCAGGCGCACCGTGACGATCAGGATACGCCACTGGCGGAAACGCTGAGCGCTTTTGACAGCCTTATCCGCGAGGGAAAAGTGCGGGCCATTGGCGCATCGAATTACAGCGCGGCGCGGCTGCAGGAGGCGCTGAAGGTCAGTGAGTCGCAGGGGCTGGCGCGGTACGAAACCCTGCAGCCGGAATATAATCTGTATGACCGCCAGCCTTATGAGGCTGAGCTGGAGCCGGTGGTCAGAGCGCACGGCTTAGGCGTTATCAACTACTATTCTCTTGCCAGCGGTTTTCTCAGTGGCAAATACCGCGATGCAGCAGATGCCGGTAAAAGCGCACGGGGCCAGGGCGTGGTTGAGAAGTACCTTAACCCACGCGGTTTGCGGATTCTGGATGCGCTGGACGTGATCAGTGAAGCGCATCAGGTGACGCCGACTCAGGTGGCTCTGGCATGGCTGATTGCCCGTCCCGGTATCACCGCCCCGATTGTCAGTGCGACTTCGCTTGAACAGCTCGACGATCTGACGGGTGCAATGCATCTGACGCTCACCCCGGCGCAGATTGATCAGCTGAATCAGGCAAGCCGTTAATTAAAGGGGGCGCTGGCGCCCCCTTTAACGTTGTGCCTGTTAAAAGAACACATCTCTGCTCAGAGAATAACCATTCAGAGATCCCGATCACACTTGCTTTAATAAACGGATGTTACGGGTAATGGTGCGCACATTTTTATAAAAAACAGAGGCTATCCAGCACTATCCTCTGCGCGTCACTTTCCTTAACACATAAGAATAAGCAAGATGAAAAACAGAAAAGCCCCTGTCTTTTCCGCTGCCCGTGTGGCATCCGGTTCCCTGATTCTGGCCATGTTTTCCTCACAGGCGCTCGCCGCTGACGCCCTGAGTCCGGACTCCGAATGGATGTTTGGTGACTGGGGCGGCTACCGAACGCAATTGCAGGATGACGGCATTAAGTTTGACGTTAACTACACCCTGGAGAGCGCCGCTAACTTAGGCGGCGGTGCAAATACCAACACCACCATGCGCTACAGCGATCAGTGGACGTTTGGGACCAATTTTGATTTGCAGAAGCTGCTGGACTGGCAGGATGCCGAGTTCCAGATGACCGTGACCAGTCGAAACGGACAGAATCTGTCTGATCAGGTCGCCGATCAACGCACCGGGATGCTCTCCTCGGTGCAGGAGGTTTATGGTCGCGGCCAGACCTGGCGTCTGACGCAGTTCTGGTTGCGCAAAGGGCTGTTTAACGATGTGGTCGATCTGAAAGCCGGACGCGTGACGGTGGGAGAAGACTTCGATAACTTCGACGGCAATCTGTTCCAGAACCTGGCGCTGGGCAGCGGGCAGGCGGGGAACTGGCGCGGAGACCGCTGGTTCAACTGGCCGGTATCGCAGTGGGGCGGTCGGGTTAAGTTCAATATCAGCCCGGACGTCTTCTTCCAGGTCGGTTTCTATAATCAGAACCGCGCTAACTACGATCGCGGTGATGGCTTCCGTCTGGATACCAGCAATTCCGAGGGCAATCTGGTGCCGGTCGAACTGGGCTGGAAACCAACCTTCGGGCCGGAGAAATTACCGGGTAATTACCGCATCGGTTATTACTATTCGTCGGTGGATGGCGATGTCTACGGCAGCTGGCGTAACGGCGGCTATCAGGATCAGGCGCATTCCTATGGTGGCTATCTGCTGTTACAGCAACAGCTCACCGCGCAGGATGGCGATGTGAATCGCGGTCTGGGCGTGCGTGTTCAGGCAGTGATGAACGATCACAAGACCTCGAAGACCGACAACTACCAGTCTATCGCCTTTACCTGGACAGGACCGTTTGATGCCCGCCCTCAGGATGAGATCGGCGTGGGCGCGTCGCGAATTCATGTGAACAGCGACTATACCCGCTCACTGCGTCAGCAGAATCAGGCTAATGGTGAGAGCCGCTTTGACAGCCCGACCTATCTGCCAATTCAGGAAGGTTCAGAGTACAACTATGAGGTTTACTACAACGCTAAAGTAACTAACTGGATGTCACTGCGACCTAACCTGCAGTATGTGGTTGCGCCAGGCGCGGTGAGCGAAGTGAAGGATGCATTTATCGGTGGTATCAGCGCCAATATCGCCTTCTGATTCTCAATAAAAACAGCACCTGAACAGACGACTCTCAGACGTAAAGCGATGGGAGCATACGCCAGTAGCAAAGCATAGCGGGCCAGGGATGGCCCGCGCTGAGCCCGCCATGGATGGCGGGTTTTGCGTCTTTGCGAAAGGCGTATGCTCCCTGAGCCTGCCCCCTGTTATCCGCAAACAAAAACGACACCCTCAGGTGCCGTTTTGGGTATTACAGTGCCAGCCTAGCGGAACATCACTTCCGCCCAGCGGGCCAGTCCTGCGGTGACGGAGGCGAAATCATCGCCGCCTGCAATCGGCGTGTCCGGCAGCGTCTGCTGCAGTGCCGCGCGCAGCAACGGTGAACGCGCACTGCCGCCGGTCAGGTAGATAACATCCGGTTTAATCTGGCTGGTGGCCAAAGCCAGCTGCACCTGCTCCAGAATTTTCTCCAGCGGCTGACTGATGGCATCCTGCAGCTGCTCCACACCAATTTCTGTCTCTAAAGCAGCGGCAATAAAGTCGAGAGAGGCGGTATGCGCCGGGCTGGCTGACAGCGCAATCTTGCTCTCTTCCGCTGCCCGCACCAGGCGATAACTGAGCTTCTGCTGCCACACTTTCAGCAGGCGAGCGACCACATCACCCTGTTCCGCATCCCGCACTAAATCCCGCAGCCACTTTCCGCAGGCCGGACTGTAAAAATCGCTCTGCGCCGGAACATCGTTAATGGCAATGGCGTTCCACCACGGCAGGGCAGGCAGGGCGGTGCCTTTCTGGGTATTACCACCCAGACCGAGTAACGGCATCAGGGTCTTAAACGTCAGCATAATATCCAGGTCGTTTCCGCCGACGCGGCAACCGCTGTGGCCCAACAGGCTTTCGCGACGGTCCGCCTTATCACGCCACTTTGGTCCCATCAGCAACATCGAGCAGTCGGTGGTACCGCCGCCGATATCCACCACCAGAACCCGTGTCTCCTGCTTCAGCGTCGCTTCAAAATCGAGTCCCGCAGCCACCGGCTCAAACTGAAACTCCACGTCGCGGAATCCGGCACGATGCGCGGCCCGCAGCAGGATGCCTTCAGCCTGCTGGTTAGACTCTTCGCTGCCTAAGCCCTGGAAGTTTACCGGTCGTCCGATCACTGCCTGATCGATAGTGTGATCAAGCTGGCTTTCGCCCTGCTGGCGGATGTGCAGCATCATGGCGCAGACCAGATCTTCAAACAGAGCGATCTGTTGGGGCTTAAGACCAGTGGCACCGAGGAAGGATTTGGGGGATTTAACGAACCAGACATCTTCAGGATCGACCATATAGTGCTGCAGCGCGGTAAGGCCAAACTGCACACTATTGGGCTGGACGTCGATATCTTCTTCGCGGTTGTAACGTAACGCACGCTGCAGCAGCGCCGTGGTTTCGCTGTCCGGTGTCGCCACCTGATGATGACGATAGAGCCATTCGCTGATCGACTCGCGGGTCGGCGCACAGATCATCGACGGCAACAGGCGCTGATCATTTTCCAGCGTTAACAGACGTGGCGTGCCATTTTCGCTGACTGCAATAGAACAGTTAGCCGTGCCGTAATCGAATCCTATGAACATTTTCGCCCCCATGCCGGAAAAAAGGGGGCGACTTTAGCGCAGCTTCAGCAGGGTAGCAAGCGGGCAACGAGGGAATTAACGTATGGCGAAGATGCGATCTTCAGCCAGTGAGCGCAACGGCTGACGTTCAGCCACGGCACTGCCCCAGACACCATCGACATTCAGGTTTGCCAGCGTACTCAACAAAGCAGGCACCGTAACCGGACCGGCAAGCACCGAAATATTGCGCTGCGTTGCCTGGCCCTGAATGATGGTCAGCAGCATCTCATCCATCAGATTATTGTGAACGTTGGTGACCAGCTCCGGTGCCAGCAACAGATAATCGACCACCTCGTCACTCAACAGATTAAAGGCATCCAGGTTACGGCCAAAATTATGCAATACGATGCGGCAGCCACACTGACGCAGTTGCAGCAGCGCGGCATAGCACTGGTCACCCTTGCTCAACACACTGGCGGCAGGGAAAGCGAAACCACAGTGGCTTTCGGAAAGACCGGCGGCGACAAAGCGCTGACAGAGCTGCTGCACAAAGGCGGCATCATTCAGTAGCTCAGCATTGAGCGGCAGAATCACCGGAATGCCTTTTTGATTTAGCTTTTCCACATCGTGGCGGAAAAAAGCCTCAAGAATATTGTTATCGAGACGGCGTCTCAGTAGCGTCTCATCGGGCAGGTTATTGCGCAGCAGCGTCTCATCTAACAGCAACCCGTCTGCGGTTAACAGCTGCACATCAAGCAGCCAGATAAAAGCCGACTGCGGCGTGTTTGGCGGCGCAACGGCCCAGGCGGGCAGTTCGATCTGCAGCGCATCAATCATTGCAGCATCCATATTCTGATGCGTGCCCGGCAGCGGTAAGCGATGCTGTTCGTAAATCATCAGTCGCCCGCGTCCGCTACGTTTGGCGTTGTAACAGGCGATATCCGCCTGCGAAAGCACGTCGCTGCTTTGACAGTTTTCTGGCGAAATCTGTGTCACACCGGCGCTGGCGCCCACATGATAGAGGCGACCCAGCCACTGAAAACGGTAATCGTTTACTGCGGCGACAATGCGTTGCACCACGTCATGTGCCTGATCGACATCGCAATCGGGCATCAGCAGCGCAAACTCATCGCCACCCAGTCGGGCCAGGAAATCGCTGCTGCGCAGATGATGCTGCATCAGATCGGAGAGTTCGCGCAGGAGCGCATCGCCAGCGGCATGACCTGCGCTGTCGTTAACGGCTTTAAACTTGTCGAGGTCGATAAACACCAGCACATGCTGATGCTGATGTTCAGCGGCATCAAACAGCAGACGCTTAAGCTGAAGCTCAAAGCTGGCCCGGTTAGGCAGGCGCGTCAGGGTGTCATGCAGCGCGCTGTAGCTCAGGCGCTTCATCAGCTTGCGTGACTCACTCACATCCTGAATGACCATGACGGCACCCTGTTCCAGACCGGCTTCCGAACGCAGTGGCGTGATGCTGTAGTGAATGTCGATGTGACCGCCATCCGGGGTATGCAGCACCAGATCATCCGCCAGGCTGGGGGTAATTTTTTCCGGCGGCAGCTGGCATAACAGCAGATTCTCTACCTCGGGGCCGTTACGCCCCTGAGTAATGTGCAGCAGCTCACTCAGCGACTGGCCAGCGGCCTGCTCCTGTGACAAGCCACTCATCTTCTCCGCTACCGGGTTCATAAAGGCTACGCGCATCTCTTTGTCGGTGCTGATCACCGCTTCGCCGATCGAATCCAGGGTGATGGCCATGCGCTCCTTCTCCTGAAACAGCGCTTCATTCAGCTTGCGGAGCGGCGTGATGTCCTGGCAGATGCCCAGCATGCGCTCAATCCGACCTTCTTTACTCAGTAGCCGGTTAGCCTGGGTACGAACCCAGCGCTGCCCCTCGGCATTGACCACGCGATACTCCATATGAAAAGCGCTGCGCAGCTCAATCGCCTGCTGCACTGTCAGCGCGACGTGTTCGCGATCGGCGGGATGCAGCAAGTGGATCCAAAGGTCATAGCTGGGCGACTCATGAGGAGCAAGGCTAAACAGGGCGTACATGCGCTTGTCCCATAACATCTCACCGGTCAGCAGGTTCCATTCCCAGACACCGATGCCCCCCGCTTCGTTGGCCAGCGTAATGCGCTCCATCAGCCGGCGATTCACCTGCTCGCTCTGCTTCAGCTCAGAGATATCGATAATCTGCGCAATAAAGTACAGCGGCGCCTGGCTGCCATCGCGGACCAGCGACACCGTCAGTCGTGCCCAGACAATCTCACCATCTTTACGGAAATAACGCTTCTCTAAGGTAAAGGTATCGATCTCCCCCTCCAGCAACCGATTCGCATGTTGCAGGTCAAGGCTGAGATCGTCGGGATGGGTAATCTGTTGAAAATTCATTCGCTTGAGCTCCTCGTCGGGGTAGCCCAGAATCTGGCACAGCGAACGGTTGACCTGCAGCCATTTGCCCTGCGGTGCGACCAGCGCCATGCCGATCGCAGAGTACTCCATAGCGTGACGGAAGCGGGTTTCGCTGTCGGTAATGTGGAGCTTTTCACGCCGGAACGCATCCATCACCAGCGACATAATGTGGCTGGGGATCAATACCAGCAGAAACGGCAACCAGCTGGAGACCGGTCCCAGCGCGGTGTTGTTGTTAACCACACTGACCAGGTCAACGGCGAGCAGAACCGAGATAAAACTGGCGTTAATAAAGAACAGTACAAATGCCTGCAGTTTGGGCAGGCGGACCGCGCACCAGAAAAGGATCACCACAATAAAGGTAAAAGGCCACGGCAAAAAGCGCAGCGCCAGATAACTGGCCCCGAGGGTGAGCAGCAGTGTCAGCAGGGATTCGGCCAGGTGCAGATTGCTGAAATGCGAGCGACGAAGC
>Ga0308169_10002706_pt1 | contig 18013 bp, 13 predicted proteins | sample PhyBR1_2_FD_202139 | JGI IMG/M metagenome (GOLD analysis project Ga0308169, IMG submission 202139) | Phyllosphere microbial communities from UC Gill Tract Community Farm, Albany, California, United States - DLSLSB.R1 | ecosystem: Host-associated > Plants > Phyllosphere > Unclassified | place... | reverse complement strand
CTTCGATGTAGGTGCGGTTGAAGTTCAGGCGCTCAAAGATGGGGGCGTCGCTGAACCGGAACAGGTCAAACTCCGTTTGTGAGCCGGCTTCGGCCTGCAGGTCCGCCTGAAGGGAAAATGATGCCCATGACGGGACCACGAACAGGTCGCCCTTGGCCAGGACCCTGGTTTCGCCGTTGAGGGTCACGGTGCCGGTGCCTTCGAAGACCTGCCAGACGCTGGAGCCCACCTCGCGGACGGTCTCGGTCCAGGCGCCGGCCCGGAGGCGGTGGAACTCGGCGCGGATGGTGGGCATGACGTCCCCGCCGGTGGTGGGGTTGGTGTACCGGATCGCGGCATGGCCCTGGGACACGGTGGCCGGGTGGCCCTCGTCCTCGAGGAGCAGCTGCTCTCGCAGCGCGGCGTCGGTGTACTTCCACCGGTAGGCGGCGATGGGGGAGTTGGTGGTGTCCTCCAGGCCGGAGAGCGGGCGCAGGCCGGGGTGGGCCCAAAGCCGCTCGGAACGGGAGATGTCCGGGGTGGCCTCGTCGGTGACGCGCTCGGTGCCAAACTCGAAGAACCCGGCGTCGGCGTAGTGCACGAACGGGATGTCCAGGCCATCGATCCAGGCCATCGGCTCGTCAGTGTCGTTGTGGTGGCCGTGGAAGTTCCAGCCCGGGGTGAGCAGGAAGTCGCCGCGGGACATGCGGACGGGATCGCCGTTCACTACCGTCCACACGCCCTCGCCTTCGACGACGAAGCGGAAAGCGTTCTGGGAGTGCCGGTGTTCCGGTGCGGTTTCGCGGCCGCCCAGGTACTGGATGGCGGCCCAGAGCGTGGGGGTGGCATAGGGGGTGCCGGCCAGGCCCGGGTTCGCCAGCGCGATCGCACGGCGTTCCCCGCCACGGCCCACAGGCACCAGGTCCCCGGCGCGGGCAGCCAGCGGGTACAGGTCATCCCACCGCCACACATGGGGCACTGCCTTGGGCGACGGGACCATGGGCATCAGGTCCGCGATCTCCGTCCACAGCGGAATCAGGTTTTCCTTATTGAAATCCTTGTACAGCTGCTCGAGCTGGGCGGCTTCCTCGGGGGTGGGCTCCGGAACATGGTGTTCCTGTGCCACGGATTCGTGGGTTTGGTTTTCAGCGCTGATCGACACTGGCCTTCTCCTTGCGTGCGGACTGACTGCGGCGTGGATTCGACCTTAGGGAAGGATGCGCTGTGACCTCCAGCATATTCTGGCAGCCAGAATTCATGTGGCGCCGCGGGGTCAGCTGCCTGCTGCTCCGTCCGCCGGGTGGGCCGCGATGTCCATTTCCAGCTGGCGCTTGGTTTCCATCATGACGCCCACCAGTCCGGCATCGAACAAGGGCCGGAACCGGGCCACCGGAGTAGCCACGCTCAAGGCTCCTACCACCATGCCCCGGCCGTTGTGCAGTGCCATGCCGAAAGCGCTGATGCCCTCTTCGGTGCCCTCGAAATTTGCGGCGAAACCGTTGGCGCGCACGGACTCAAGCTCGCGCAGGAAGGCCGGGTACTCGGCGTCGGGAATGTAGTCGCCCGCCAGTTCCGCGTTCGGGCTGCGGAACAACTGCTCCAGCACACCCTGGTCCAGTTCCGCGAGGATCGCCTTTCCGCCCGACGCTTTGTGCGCCGGCAGCAGGGTGCCTTGCCGGTCCCCAACGCGCAGGATGTTGGTGCTCTCCACGGTATCCAGGAAACGGACTTTGGTACCCACCCGGATCATCAGGTTCACGGTTTCGTTGGTGCGCGCGCAGAGCAGTTCCATGTGCGGGCGGGAGATGTCCCGCAACTGCCGCGTCCAGCTGAATCCGGCTGGACCTGCGCCCATGGCAGGGCCCGGAACGTACCGGCGGGTTTCGTCCTGGACCGCGAAACCCCGATAGACCAGCATGGCCAGGAGGCGGTGCGCGGTAGATGGGGCCACCCCCAGCTCGGCCGCGGCGTCCTTGAGGCGCAGGCTGCCCACGTCCCGCAGGAGTTGGAGGAGCTGCAGGGCGTTGTCCACCGCTTCAATGGAATAAGTGGGCTTACGCCGGGCAGGAAGATTCTGCATGACAGAATGTTATGTTCCTACCGGCTTGCCTGCCAGCACAGTGGTGGGATGAATCACACAACTTCCGCTGCAGCGCCGCAGCACACGGCCGCCCCCGCCACGGGTGGAGGCTTTTCCGGGTTTCCCCGGCGTTCCATGCTCGCCGTCCTGGTGTGCTGGCTGCTGGTCGTTTTCGACGGCTATGACCTGATCGTCTACGGCACGGTCCAGGGCTCCCTCATCAACGACACCGGTTGGGGCCTGACGAAGGCCACCGCCGGCACCATCGGGTCGATGGCCTTCGTCGGCATGATGATCGGGGCGGTCTTCGCCGGCCGCATGTCCGATACCTGGGGCCGCCGGCGCACCATCATCGGCTGTGCCATCGTGTTCTCCGTCTTCACCATCTTCTGCGCTTTTGCCCCCAACGCGCCGGTCTTCGGCGGCCTGCGGCTCCTGGCAGGCATTGGCCTGGGCGGCCTGGTGCCTTCCGCCAACGCCCTGGTGGCCGAGCTCGTTCCGGAAAAATGGCGCTCGACCATTGCCACGCTCATGATGTCCGGTGTTCCCATCGGCGGCTCCATCGCAGCGTTGGTGGGCATCCCGCTCATCCCTGCCTTCGGCTGGCCAGTTATGTTCCTGGTGGCCGTCGTTGCCCTGCTGGTGGTGATCCCGCTGGGCATCCGCTACCTGCCGGAAACACTGGCGCCCACGGCCGGCGGCACGACCGGCGGCGCCAAGGACGCCGTCGGGTTCGGGTCCCTGCTTCGGGCGCCTTACCTCGGCACCAGCCTGCTGTTCGCCATCGGCACCCTGGTGACCCTCTTCGCCTGGTACGGCCTGGGCACCTGGCTGCCCAACCTCATGCAGCTGGCCGGGTACAACCTCGGTTCCGCCCTGACCTTCGCGCTGGCGCTCAACCTCGGCGCAGTGGCGGGCTCCGTGCTGACCGCCTGGGCAGGCACCAGGTTCGGGCCCGTCCCCACGGCAATTGCGGCCGCCGCTGTCGCCGCCGCCGCCCTGGTGGTCCTGGTGACCGGGCCGCCGGTCGCCGTCGTCTACCTCATGCTGGTCCTCGCCGGCGTGGGAACACACGGCACGCAGTGCCTGATCATTGCCGCCGTGGCCAGCCACTACCCGGCGCACCTCCGCGGCACAGCCCTCGGCTGGGCGCTGGGCGTGGGGCGGATCGGAGCAGTTGCAGCTCCCCAGGCCGGCGGGCTCCTGCTCGCAGCGGGTCTGGGCGTCAACTCGAACTTCCTGGCATTTGCCGGAGCAGCCGCAGCAGCAGCAGTCCTGCTCGCAGCCGTCGGTACCAAAATCAAGAAATCAACAGCAGTAGGAGTTTCCAATGTCTAACGTCAAAGCGTCCACCGACGTCCTGGTAGTGGGCGGCGGCATGGCCGGGCTTGCCGGAGCGCTGGCGCTGCGCGAAAACGGCGCCGACGTCACCCTCGTAGAAGTGGCACCTGCCTTCGGCGAAGTCGGGGCCGGCCTCCAGATGGCCCCCAACGCCTCCCGCGTCCTCAAGCGCTGGGGCCTGCTGGAAAAGGCGCTGGAAATCGGCGTCCAGCCCAAGCACCTGGTGTTCCGCGATGCCATCACCGGCGAGGAACTCACCCGACAGACCCTGGGCGGCGAGTTCGAGGAACGCTACGGCGCCCCCTACGTCGTCATCCACCGCAGCGACCTTCACCGGATCCTGCTCGAGGCATGCCAGGCCGCCGGCGTCACCCTGGTGAACGACGTCCTGGTGCAGAAGGTGGAGACCGACGGCGACCGCGCCCGCGCCTACACCGCCAAGGGTGGGGTGTTCGAAGCCGACGCCATCCTGGCAGCGGACGGGCTCAAGTCCACCCTCCGCGCCACCGTTGCCAACGACGGCCCCGTCAACTCCGCCTACGTGGCGTACCGCGGCACCGTGCCCATCACCGAGGAAACCCCCGCCGCGGACCTGGAGGACGTCATCGTCTACCTCGGCCCGAACTGCCACCTGGTCCAGTACCCGCTCCGCAAGGGCCAGCTGCTCAACACCGTGGCAGTGTTCAAGTCCCCGTCGTTCGAACGCGGCGAAGAGCAGTACGGCGGCGTGGACGAACTCCAGGCGGCCTACAAGGACTGCGTCCCCGCCGTGCAGGAAGCCCTGAAGAACCTGGCCACCGGTATCCGCTGGCCCATGTATGACCGCAACCCGATCGAGAACTGGGTCTCCGGCCGCATGGCGCTGATCGGCGACGCCGCCCACCCGATGCTGCAGTACCTGGCCCAGGGCGCCTGCCAAGCACTCGAGGATGCGGCAGTGCTGCAGGACGTGTCCCGCGACAAGGTCTTCACCGCCAAGGGCATCGACGCCGGTGCCTGGGAAGCTGCGTTCCGCGAATTCAATGAGGCCCGCGCCGGCCGGACAGCCCGCGTGCAGCGGACCGCGCGGATTTGGGGCGAGTCCTGGCACGTGGGCGGTGTGGCCAGGGTCCTGCGGAACATGCTGTTCAAGAGCCGGGGCGACAACAACTTCCAGTACAACGACTGGCTGTACGGCCGCGGCGAGCCCGGCGTTCCGGCAGAGGTTCCCACCGGGGCCGTGCTGGCGGAAGCCTAAGCACCGCGTTCCAAAGGCGGGCGTACGACGGCGGGAGGTTCCCGCCGTCGCACGCCCGCCTCGTGCGTGGGCTGGGTCTGGGCGTCCACCACCATCGACTGCTCCCCACCGGCACCCTAACCTCGCAAGCTCGGCCAGGGAACCCTGCGGTGTGGGCCCACATAACTGTCCTTTTGAGCGCTGAAAACGGCAATTACGGAGCAATCGATGCGTTCAGGCCGGTGCCGGCCCGGTTGACTCCCGGATGGTCAGGTGCGTTGGCATGACGGCAAGCTGGCGGCTGGCGTTGCCCGCAAGTGGGTTGAGCTGGGCCAGCAGCATTGACACCGCCACCCGTCCGGCCTGCTCAATGGGACTTGAGATGGTGGTCAGCGGGGGATTGCAGAAGTCCGCGCCGAAAATGTCGTCGGAGCCAACGATGCTCATGTCGGCCGGCACCCTGATGCCCCGGGCCTGCAGCCGCTGGAGCATGCCGATGGCCAGCAGGTCGTTGAACACAATGCATGCCGTTGCCCCCGTCCTGACCGCGGCATCCGCCGCCGCCGCCCCCGACGTGGTCTTGGGGGTGTAAGGGCCGATCCGGTGCACCTCCATCCCGCGCTTCGTCGCGTCCTCTTCGAAGACCTTCCACCGCATTTGGTTGGACCATGAGGTGGGCGGCCCCGCCACGTAGCAGACCTTGTGGTGGCCCAGCGAGGAAAGGTGTTCCAAGGCCTGGATGATGGCGGACGGCGTATCGATCATCACCGTGGGTGCGCTGGTGGATGCGCGGTTGAAGGTCACCAGGGGCTGTGACTGCGAAACCTCGGCCAGCTGGGCGTCGGTAAGGCGTGAGGCCGCCAGGATGAATCCGTCCGCAGACTTGCGCATCTTGTGCAGCGCATCGAGCTCCATTTCGCTGGATTCCTCGGTGTCCACCAGGAGCTGGGTTACGCCCGCGGCCTTGAGCTGGTGCTGGGTGCCGCGGATGATGTCGAAATAGAACGGGTTGGTGATATCCGGTACCAGCACTGCCACCGCGTTGGTCCGTCCCGAGCTGAGCCCCCGGGCCTGCGAGCTCGGCACGTAATGAAGTTCAGCCGCTGCCTCTTCGATCCGCAGCCGCGTCCTGGGGTTCACCCTGTCAGGCCGGGCGAGGGCCCGGGACACGGTAGAAGTGGCAACGCCGGCCAGCTCCGCAACGTCGCGGATGGTGGGAGGACGGTCCTGCCGGATTGCCGCGTTCGAGGTTCTCCCGGTGGTGTCTTCAGCCCCTGAATCAGCCATGACGGTGGACCTTTCCTTGCTGGCTGGACCAACCGCCACGGCAATTTTCCGCCGGCGTGCCCTAACTTGCGATGCATCTATCTGAGCACTTATGGCAATTTTTGGCAACCGCTTGCCACTGACTTGCCACCTTCCTAGACTTGCACTCGAGTCGCCTGCAGTGATTTCCGCCACAGGACGGATGTGGCCATGTGGGTGTCCTAGAGGAGAAAAACAATGAGGTTTAAATCGACTACTGGGCTCGCGGCAATTGTCACGGCTGCAGCACTCGCCCTGACCGGTTGTGGATCCGGAGGCTCCGGCAACAGTGGAGGCTCAACCAACGCGAATGGGAAAGTGGACGGCACAGGCAAAACCCTCAACGTCCTGGTCGGCGTTCTGAGCCAGTACCCCGAACAGCAGAAACAGTGGCAGAGCGATATCGCCGCCAAGTTCAAGGCTGAGACCGGCGCCGACGTGAAATTCGAAACCTTCGCCTCCGCCAATGACGAGCTCACCCGTATCCAGACCTCAGTGGTCTCGGGCCAGGGACCTGACATCTATGGACTGGGCACCACTTTCACGCCTACTGCCTACGCCACCAAGGCCTTTGTCACCCTCTCGGACGACGACTGGAAGGCTGTTGGCGGCAAGGACCGCTTCAACCAGGCCGCCCTGGGCATTTCCGGACCGGACAAGGACCACCAGGCGGGCATCCCCTTCGTCAGCCGCCCCTTCGTCATGGCCTACAACAAGGACCTGCTGGCCGCGGCTGGCATCGACAAGCCCGCAACAAGCTGGGACGAGCTGGCAGCCCAGGCCAAGAAGATGACCAAGGGCGACACCTACGGCATTGCCACCGGCTACAAGGACAACTTCGACCCGTGGAAGTTCATCTGGGCCATGTCCGTCCAGGCCGGCAACCCGCTGGTGGACGGCAACAAGCTGAAGATGGACGACCCCACCGTCAAGAAGGCCTACGAAACCTACTTCGGCTGGCTGACCAACGACAAAGTGGTTGACCCCGCCTCTGTGGGTTGGAGCAACAGCAACGCCGTGGCAGCGTTCGCCAGCGGCAAGGCGGGCTACCTGATGATGACAACCTCCAGCTCCATCCCCACCCTGGACAAGTCGGCAATCGCGGGCAAATACGAATACACGCTGATGCCCACCATCGCTCCGGGTGAAACGCAGTCCAAGTCCGACGGCGACGCCGCCAGCATCCTCTCAGGCGACAACCTGGTGGTGGCTGACTACTCAAAGCAGAAGGACCTTGCCTTCGCCTACATCAAGCTCATCACCTCCAAGGACGAGCAGCTGAACTACCAGAAGACCTTCGGTGACCTCCCGGCCAACGCCGAAGCCCTCGCCAGCCTGACGGACCCCAAGCTCAAGCCGCTGGCTGACGCCGCCGCCAAGTCCAAGGCGACGCCGTTCACCGGTGCCTGGGGCGATATCCAGCTGGGACTCCTTAACGTCACGGTCCAGTCCGTCCCCGACCTGGCCGCCGGCAAGGTGGACGAGTCCGCCCTCGAGCAAAGGATCAAGGACGCCCAGAACAAGGGCCAGGCTTCCCTGGACCGGGCCTCCAAAGGATAGGTTCTGATGTCAACCGACGCCTCCCACGAAGTCCGGCCTGCGGATACCGCCGCAGGCCGGGCGCCCCGCCCCGCCGACGACACCGGGCGCCAGCCCGGCCACAAGGGCGGACTGCGCCGCAAGGGCCTGAGTGAACGGAACCGCCCGCTCTGGATGCTGATCCCGGGCGGAGCCCTGATGATTATCATCATCGTGGTCCCGCTGCTGCTGGGCATCTACATGTCCGTCCTCAACCTGGACCAGTACACCCTGCGGAAATGGATCAGCGCACCGCTCATCGGAGCCGAAAACTTTGTTGAAGCAGTCACCAATTCGCCCCTGCTCCACGCCGTATGGCTCAGCGTCAGCTACTCGCTGCTGGCCATGGTGGTCACGCTGCCCCTGGGTATCGCCGCCGCGGTGGCAACACAGAACGCCTTCAAGGGCCGGGCGGTAATCCGTTCCATCTTCCTGATCCCGTACGTCCTTCCGTCCTTCGTGGTCGCAACCGTGTGGCGGACCATGCTCCAGCCCGGCGGAATTGTCGATGAAGCCCTTGCCACCGTGGGGATCCACGTGGGGCTGTGGCTCAACGGACCGCAGACCTTCTGGACGCTGGTCCTGGTCCAGATCTGGGCGTCCTGGCCGTTCATCTACCTGCTGGCGCTGTCCGGTCTGCAGTCCGTGGACCACGAGGTGCATGAGGCGTCAGCCCTGGACGGGGCACTGTGGTGGAACAAGCTGAGGTACGTGGTCTTCCCCTACCTGAAGGGCCCGCTGTCGCTGGCCTTCCTGATCGGGATGCTGCACCACATCAACAACTTCACCCTCCCGTTCGTGCTCTTCGGCGTCCCGGCCCCCGCCGACGTCGAAGTCCTCCCCATCCTGACGTATGTCACGAGCTTCCAGAGCTTCCGGTTCGGCCTGAGCGCCGCGATGGCCTTCATCTCCCTGGTGCTCATCGCCATCCCGCTGTTCGTCTACCTGCGTGCCGTCAAGCTTGACGACGCCGACACCCCAGGAGCGAAGAAATGAGCGCCACCACAGCCACGCGTCACAGTCCGGGCACCGTCGCCGTCGAACGTCCAGGTTCGCACCGCCAGCACGAGGTCCTGAGGCTTCTGCCCACGCCTTTGCTGATCTTCGTCCTGGTCTTCCTGGGCGCCCTGGTCCTGATTCCGGTGCTGTACATCTTCCTGGCCTCGGTGAACTCGGACATCGGCGTGGCCAACGGCGAGTTCTGGCCGTCCTCGGTCACGTTCGAGAACTACTCGAAGATCTGGACCAGTGTGGGCCTGGCCACCGGCCTTACCAACAGCGTCCTGGTGGCCGGCGCCACCGCAGTGGTCTCCGCCGCAATGTCCGTTTCCACGGCGTTCGTCCTGGTCCGTTACACCTTCCGGGGCAGGCTGACCATCCTCCGCGGCCTGCTGGCACTGCAGTCCGTTCCCGGAACGCTGATGGTGCTGCCGGTGTTCGTGCTCTTTTCCTCGGCCGCCACCTACCTCGGCATCCAGGTCATCGGCACCCAGTGGGGGCTGTTCGTCACCTACCTGACGTTCGCCATGCCGTTCTCCACCTGGGTGATGGTCACCTACCTGCGCGGGCTTCCCAAGGAACTCGAAGAAGCAGCAAGGATCGACGGCGCGTCCAACCTCGGCGTGCTGTTCCGGATCATCCTGCCGCTGAGCTGGCCCGGCATCGTTGTCTCGGGCATCTTCGCCTTCCTGCTCGGCTGGAACGATGTCCTCTTCGCATCGGTGATGACCCGGCCCGAAAGCCAGACCGCCGCCGTCGCGCTCCAAATTTTCGGTGCCTCGCAGGAAGGCGGCGCCATCCCGTACTACGGCCAGATGATGGCGGCGGCCCTGGTGTGCGCCGCACCGGTGGTCATTCTCTACCTGATTTTCCAGCGTTACCTAGTAGGCGGGCTGACCGCCGGAGGAGTTAAATAACCATGGTTTCGACCACGCAGACCACGTGGCAGCTGTCAGGCTTCGGCGATGAGATCGACGACGACCCCGCAATCCAGATCGCAGTGCTGCAGGCCCTCGGCGCGAACCACATCGAAGTCCGCAGCGCCTGGGGGACCAACATCGTGGACCTCAGCAATGAACAGCTCCAGGCCCTTGCCACCCTGCTGAACGAAAAGGGCATGAAGGTCTCAGCCATCGCTTCCCCGATTGGCAAGGTGGACGTCAGCCTTCCCGTCGAGCACGAGGTTGAACGGCTGCGCCGGGCAGTGAACGCCGCCAAAGTCCTGGATGCACGGTACATCCGCATCTTCTCCTTCTACTACGGGGACTCCGTGCAGGTGGAGAGCATCCGCGACGACGTCATGGAACGGATGCGGGCGTTGGCGGACGTCGCCGGGGAAGCAGGCATCATCCTCCTTCACGAGAACGAAAAGGACATTTTCGGGGACGTCCCCGACCGCGTGCTGGACATCATCGAGACCGTCAATTCGCCGGCCCTGAAGGTCGCCTGGGACGCCGCGAACTTCGTCCAGGTGGGGGTCAAACCCTTCGACGAGGGGTACGCCAAGCTCCGCCCCCATCTCGAATACATGCAGGTCAAGGACGCATTGTTTGAAAACGGCCACGTCGTCCCGGCTGGGGAGGGAGACGGGGACGTGCTCCGGACCGTCGAAGCGCTGAAGGCTGACGGGTACCAGGGCTTCGCGTCCCTGGAGCCGCACCTCGCCGGCGCCCACGGGCTGGGCGGCTTCTCCGGCCCCACAGCCTTCGGCATCGCAGCCCGGGCCTTCGCAAAAGTCACCGCAGAAGCAGGAGTCCAGACCGCATGAGCACCTTGAACGTAGCCATCACCGGGTGCGGCGTCATCGGGCGCACCCACGCCGTAGCCCTCCAGTCCTTCCCGGATGCCCGGATTGTGGCGCTGGTGGATGCCATTCCGGCCGCTTCCGAAGCGCTCGCCGACTTCATCGAGCAGCAGGGCGGGCAGCGGCCGCCCCAGTTCAGCACGCTTGCGGAAGCCTTTGCGGCGGTGGACATTGACCTCGTGGCGCTGGCAACGCCCAGCGGCCTCCACATCCAGCAGGGACTTGAAGTGCTGGCCGCCGGCAAGCACGTGGTGATTGAAAAGCCCCTGGACGTGGACCTCACGCGGGCCCAGGAGATCGAAGCCGCGGCAAAGGAAGCTGCCGGCAAGGGGATCGTAGCCTCGGTCATCAGCCAGCACCGGTTTGACCAGTCCAGCGTGGCTGTTGCCGATGCCATTGCCAAGGGCCGCTTCGGCCGGCTGACCTCCGCCATCGCTTCCGTGGCCTGGTGGCGCAGCCAGGGCTATTACGACTCCGGCGACTGGCGCGGCACGTGGGCCATGGACGGCGGCGGCGCCCTCATGAACCAGGGCGTCCACACAGTGGACCTGCTGCTGTGGTTCATGGGACGTCCGGTGGAGATCCACGCGCACACTGCGCGGCTGGCCCACGAACGGATCGAGGTGGAGGACACCGCCGTTGCCACGGTCACTTTCGAAAACGGGGGACTGGCAGTGCTGCACGCCACCACAGCCGCCTACCCCGGGCTGACCGTCCGCGTCCAGCTCATGGGGTCTGAAGGGTCAGCCGTGGTGGACAACGACCGGCTGCAGTACTTCCACAGCAGGGACGCCGGCGGCGAGTCCGCGGATATGGGCCTTCAGGGCGGGGGCAACCAGGCCGAGGAGGAACTGGCCAAGTACCCGGAGGAGGACTACAAAGCCGCGGACCCCACCACGTACCCAGCGGGGCACGTTCGGCAATACCGGGACATCCTGGCCGCGATCGCCGCCGGGCGGCAGCCAGGCGTCACTGTCAGCGACGCCGTCAACGCGCTCGCAGCGGTGCGGGCCGTGTACGTATCGGCCACCTTGGGCCAGCCCGTCCTCTTCGATGACGTTCTGGCGGGCAAGTACAACGATCTCGAAGTCCGCACGGGCAACAATGCGGCAGAAAGCGCTTGAGGCTATGAAGTTTTCAGTATTTACGGCATCAACCCCGGAATGGACGCCGGAAGAGGCCGTCCAGCACCTCGCGGACCAGGGCTGGGACGGCGTCGAATGGCGTATCACGGACCAGGCGGATGCGGCGGAACCCGGTTTCTGGGCCGGCAACAGGGCCACGGTCCCGCTCACTGGAATGGAGGAGCATCTGGACCGGATCGCGGCCATCACCAGCACCGCGGGCCTGGAGTTCTCCGGCGTCGGCGGATACGCAAGATGCGACAACCACGCCGACGTCGACCGGATGCTTGCCTCCACCGCCCGCCTGGGCGCGGAAAAAGTCAGGGTGACCACGCTCCCGCTGGGCACCGCGGCATGGGGAAACGAACCGGCCAGCGGTACCCCCTACCCGGAGCTTTTCGAGGGGGCCCGCCGGGACTTCGAATGGATCGCCGAACGGGCTGCCCACCATGGAGTGAAGGCGCTCGTGGAACTGCACCACCGGACCATCACCGCCTCCGCCTCCTCCGCGCTCCGGCTGCTGGACGGACTGGATCCCCAGCACGTGGGCGTCATTCATGACCTGGGCAACCTGCTCATCGAAGGCCAGGAAGACTATCTGCCGGCGTTCGATCTCCTGGGCGACTACCTGGCCCACGTCCACGTCAAGAACGCGGTCTGGGTCAACAGCGGCGAAACCGACGAGTCCGGGGCCGCCATCTACCGGAACGAGTGGGCTCCGCTGCGTTCGGGCCAGGGCAGTGTCCTCCAGTACTTCAAGGCACTCGCGGCATTTGGCTATGACGGCTGGGTGACAGTGGAGGACTTCTCCACCGAGCTTCCCCTGGCCGAACGCACAGCGGACAACCTGGAATACCTCCGCTCCACGGCCGCTCTGGCAGGGCTTTCCGTCCCGGCAGGGAGGCGTTGAACCATGGGCCAGCCGATAGCGGACCACCCGGACCGACTGCTGCCCGCCGACCCCGGCGTCCGGGAGATTGCCCGTTCGCTCTTCTCCCGGGTGGAAGGGCTGCCGATCATTTCCCCGCACGGGCACGTGGACGCGGCGGTGATCGAACAGAACACGCCCTTTCCCGACCCGGCAGCGTTGCTGGTTACGCCGGACCACTACGTCACCCGGTTGATCCACGCGGGTGGGGTGCCTATGGGCCAGCTGGGCCTGGGCGGCCAGCCTGCTGATTCACGGCAGGTGTGGCGCCGTTTCTGCGAGGCGTGGCCGAACTTTGAGGGAACGGCGTCCGGGTATTGGATCCGGCAGGAGTTCGCGCACGTGTTCGGCGTGCCTGAGGAGCCATCCGCGGAGAACGCTGACCGGCTCTACGATGCCCTGCAGGCCAAACTGTCGGAGCCGGGTTTCCGGCCGCGCGAGTTGTTCAAGGAATTCAACATCGAGGTGTTGGCCACTACTGATGACCCGCTGGATTCCCTGGACAGCCACGCAGCCCTGCAGGCGGATCCTGCCTTTTCGGGTCGGGTGCTGCCTACGTTCCGGCCGGACCAATACCTGAACATGGCGCATCCGGCCTGGCGGGACAACGTGGAGCGCCTCATCAGTTCGGCCGGGGACGGTGCCACCGGCTACGCCGGGTACATCAAGGCCCTCGAGTCACGCCGGCGCCACTTCGTGGAACGCGGTGCCGTGTCCGCGGATCACGGCGTGTTCACGCCCGCCACCGTGAAGCTGGACGACGGCGAGGCGGAGCGGCTTTTCGAGCGCGGCAGGTCCGGCCAGGCGGGGCCGGGGGAACGGGGTGCCTTCGAGGCCCACATGCTTTACCAGATGGCCCGGATGTCCGTGGAGGACGGCCTGGTCATGACCATCCACCCGGGCTCGTTCCGCAACCACCACGCCCCGACGTTCGAGGCTTTCGGCGCGGACACTGGCCATGACATTCCGGTAGCGGTCAACTACACCGAGGCCGTCCGGCCGCTGCTGCAGGATTTCGGCACGGCCAAGGATTTTCACCTGGTGCTGTTCACGCTTGACGAGACGGTGTTCTCCCGGGAACTGGCGCCGCTGGCCGGGTTCTACCCGTCGGTGTACCTGGGGGCGCCGTGGTGGTTCCTGGACGCGCCGGACGCGATGCTGCGGTTCCGGTCGGCGGTCACGGAGACGGCAGGCTTCTCGCGGTCCTCGGGCTTCATCGATGACACCCGGGCCTTCTGCTCCATCCCGGCCCGCCACGACACGGCCCGCCGGATCGAGGCATCGTTCCTGGCACGGCTCGTGGCCGAACACCGGATCACCGAGGAACGGGCCCAGGAACTGATCGTCGACATCATCGACGCGGCGCCGCGGCGGGTGTTCAAACTGTGAACGCCGTCCCGCCTGCACCGGGCTCACTTCCTGTCCTGGACCGCAACCTGAAGGCACTGCCCAAGGCACCGGTGCGGATCGTGCACCTGGGGCTGGGCGCGTTCCACCGCTCGCACCAGGCCTGGTACACGCAGCACGCACCGGACGCGGCGGAGTGGGGGATCGCGGCGTTCACCGGGCGCCGTCCCGATGCCGCGGCGGCGCTGTCCGCCCAGGACTGCCTCTACACGCTGGTGGAGCGGTCGGCAGGCGGGGACAGCTTCGAGGTCATCGGCAGCATCGTCGAGGGGGTGGACGGCGCCGACGTTGGCCGGCTGTGCGGGCTTGTTGCGGCCAGGGAAACGGCCGTGGTCACCCTGACAATCACGGAGGCAGCCTACGGGCTGGCCGCGGATGGAACGTTCGACGCCGACGCGACAGGCGTTGCGGGTGACCTCCGCGCGTTGTCCGCAGCGGCGTCCGGCGCACCCAGTGCGGATGGTGACGCCGTACCGCAGACGCCGTTGGGACGCCTGGTCCTGGCCCTCGCGGCGCGCATGGACAGCGGCGCTGGACCCATCGCCGTCGTCAGCTGTGACAACCTGTCGGCCAATGGCGAGGTGGCCCGGCGTGCCGTCCTGGGCCTGGCATCCGGTTGGGGTTCCGGGCTGGCCGGGTGGATCGACGCGAACGTCAGCTTCGTCAGCACGTCCGTGGACAGGATCACCCCCCGCACCACGGAGGCGGATATCGCGGAAGTCGCCGAACAATGCGGCTACCGCGACAGGTCGCCGGTGGTGGCTGAACCGTTCCGGAACTGGGTGCTCAGCGGTGATTTCCCGGCCGGGCGTCCGCGCTGGGAGGACGCGGGCGCGGTGATGGTCGATGACATCGAGCCGTATGAGAACCGGAAGCTGTGGCTGCTTAACGGTTCGCATTCCATCCTGGCCTACGCCGGGCAGCTCCGCGGCCACGCCACGGTGGCCGGGGCCTTGGCCGATCCGGTGTGCCGCAAGGCCGTGGAGGATTTCTGGAACGAAGCGGCAAACCACCTGACCGCAGCAGGCCTGGACATCCCGCAGTACCGGCGGGCCCTGCTGGACCGGTTCGGCAATGCCCGCATCGCCCACCGGCTGGCGCAAATCGCGGCCGACGGGACCACCAAGCTGCGCATGCGCGCCGTCCCGGTCCTGCTGGCCGAACGCGCCGCCGGCCGCAGCGGCTCCGGCAGCGCGCGGATGCTTGCGTCGTGGGTCGACTATGCCGGCTCCGGCGCCGAATTCCAGGACCCGCTGGCCGAAGACATCAAGGCCGCCAACGGGTTGTCCGGCACACGCAGGGTCCAGGCCCTGCTCCGCCTGGTCAGCGAAGACATCGCCGACGACGACGGGATCGTTTCCCTGGTCTCCGGGCTGTGCGGCACCTTCCATGCCGACCCCGCCAAAACCGCCTCTCCCACTCCTCTTTAGACCCTGCTTTTTATTTCCGGAAGGAACAGTTAGTCCCATGAAAATCATTGCCGCCGACGTCTTCGTGACCAGCCCGTCGCGCAACTTTGTGACCCTGCGGATCACGACGGAGGACGGGGTGACCGGTATTGGTGATGCCACGTTGAACGGGCGGGAGTTGGCTGTTGCGGCGTATTTGAAGGAGCATGTGGCGCAGCTGCTGATCGGCAAGGATGCGCACCGGATCGAGGATACGTGGCAGTTCCTGTACCGGAGTGCGTATTGGCGGCGGGGGCCGGTGACGATGGCGGCGATCGCTGCGGTGGATATGGCGTTGTGGGATATCAAGGGCAAGGTCGCGGGGTTGCCGGTGTACCAGCTGCTCGGTGGTGCGTCCCGGAATGGTTTGCGGGCGTACGGGCACGCCTCGGGGTCCGATATTGAGTCGTTGTTCGATTCCGTGCGGGAGCACCTGGAGCTGGGGTACAAGTCGATCCGCATCCAGACCGCGGTGCCGGGCATCAAGGCCGTGTATGGTGTGGCGGCGCAGGCCCAGGCGTCGGGGGAGCGGTACGACTACGAGCCGGCCGGGCGGGGTGCGTTCCCGGTGGAGGAGGATTGGGACACCAGGGCGTACCTGCGGCACCTGCCCACCGTGTTCGAAGCGGTCCGGAACGAGTTCGGCCCGGAAATCCCGTTGCTGCACGACGGGCACCACCGGATGACGCCGATCCAGGCCGCGAAGCTGGGCAAGGCACTGGAACCCTATGACCTGTTCTGGCTCGAAGACTGCACCCCTGCGGAGAACCAGGAGGGCCTGCGCCTGGTCCGCCAGCACACCACCACGCCGCTGGCCATCGGTGAAATCTTCAACACCGTGTACGACTACCAGACCCTGATCAAGGAACAGCTCATTGACTATGTCCGGGCCGCGTCCACCCACTTCGGGGGGATTTCGCCGTTGAAGAAGGTCATGGATTTCGCCGCGCAGTACCAGATCAAGTCCGGCTTCCACGGGCCGACGGACATCTCGCCGATCGGGTTCGCGGCGCAGCTGCACGTGGGGTTGGCGATCCATAACTACGGGATCCAGGAATACATGCAGCACTCGGACAAGACCAACGAGGTCTTCGAGCAGTCCATGACCTTTGTGGACGGCTACCTGCACCCCGGCGACAAGCCCGGCATCGGCGTCGAATTCAACGAACAAGCCGCCGCCGCCTACCCCTACCAGCAGGCCTACCTGCCCTACAACCGCCTGGTCGACGGCACGGTGCATGACTGGTGAGCGTGGCCACGACTGGTGAGGAAAAATCAATGAACAAGATCCGCATCGTCGTCATGGGCGTCTCCGGCTGCGGCAAGACCACCATCGGCGGGCTCGTGGCCCGCGAACTGGGGGTTCCGTTCCTTGACGGCGATTCCCTGCACCCGGTGGAGAACGTGGCCAAGATGGCAGCCGGCACCCCGCTGACCGACGAGGACCGCTGGCCCTGGCTCGCCACCGTCGGTGCCGAGCTGGCCAAAGCCCGCGACGGCGGCCTGGTCCTTGCCTGCTCTGCCCTCAAGCGCAGCTACCGCAATGCAATCCGCGCCCAGGCACCGGACACCATCTTCCTGCACCTGAACGGGAGCAAGGAAGTTCTCGCGCAGCGAGTGGCAGGCAGGTCCGGGCACTTCATGCCACCTGCGCTCCTCGACTCCCAACTCGCCACCCTCGAACCGCTGCAGGAGGACGAAGCCGGCTTCGTGGTGGACATCGCCGCGCCCGTCCCGGAGGTGGTGGCCCAGGCACTCAAGGGGATTGCCGCCGTCGTACCTCCACCCAAGGGTGCACACGGCACGCGGCCGCGGCAGTTCGACGTCGACCTTGCGGCAGCGCCGTTCAATCTCGACGCCGACGCAATCGCCTGGGTGGAAGGCACCCTGGGTGCCATGACGCTTGAGGAAAAGATCGGGCAGCTCTTCATCAACCACAACAACGACTATTCGCCCGAATACCTTGACGGCGTGCTGGAGAATTACCACGTCGGCGGCATGCGCTACCGGCCGGGCCCGTCCGCCGCCGTCCAGGAACACATCCGGTATGCACAGTCCAGGACCCGGATTCCCCTGCTGGTCGCGTCCAATCCCGAGATGGGCGGGGCCGGCAGCTGCGACGACGGCACGTTCGTCTGCACGCACCTCCAGGCCGGATCGCACCCCGATAAGTCCATTGCCCGGCAGATGGGGCAGGTGGCCGGGGTGGAAACCGCGGCGCTGGGATGCAACTGGGCATTCGCACCGATCGTGGACATCCATTACAACTGGCGGAACACCGTCATCTCCACGCGTTCCTTTGGCAACACGCCCCAGATCGTGGTGGAGCGCGCCAAAGAGTACTTTGATGGCATCAGTGAATCTCCCACGGCCTGCGCCATGAAGCACTTCCCCGGCGACGGCGTCGACGAACGCGACCAGCACGTGGTCACGTCCTACAACACCCTCGGCTACGGGGAGTGGAACCGCACGTACGGGCACGTGTACCGGGAGATGATCGCGCACGGCGTGCAGTCCATCATGGTGGGCCACATCGGGGCGCCCGAGGTCTCCCGGCACTTCCGGCCCGGGATGGCGGACGCGGAGATCCTGCCCGCCACGTTGTCTCCGGAGCTGCTGCAGGACCTGCTCCGCGGGGAGCTCGGCTTCAACGGCCTGGTGCTGACGGATGCCTCCGAGATGGTGGGCCTGACCGCGGCGAGGAAGCGCAAGGACCTGGTGCCGGCCACTATCGCTGCCGGCTGCGACATGTTCCTGTTCTTCCGCAACCCCGCTGAGGACTTCCAGTACATGCTGGACGGATA
>Ga0308169_10002705_pt1 | contig 18020 bp, 16 predicted proteins | sample PhyBR1_2_FD_202139 | JGI IMG/M metagenome (GOLD analysis project Ga0308169, IMG submission 202139) | Phyllosphere microbial communities from UC Gill Tract Community Farm, Albany, California, United States - DLSLSB.R1 | ecosystem: Host-associated > Plants > Phyllosphere > Unclassified | place... | reverse complement strand
GTCAGGCTCAGCACCCGGCGCAGCACCGGGCTTTCGGGGTCGAAACCGCCTTCGCGCAAACGCTCCAGCGGCGGCGCTTCATCGCTCCAGCGCCCACAGCAATCGGCCAGTGCATTGACCTGGTCCGGCGGCAGGCCCAAGGCCTTGGCCACGTCGCGCACCGCCCCGGCGCCGTGGTAGCTGCTGACCACCGCCGTCAATGCCGCGCGATGCCGACCGTAGCGCTGGAAGACGTACTGCAGGACTTCTTCGCGACGCTCGTGTTCGAAATCGACGTCGATGTCCGGCGGCTCATTGCGCTCGCGGGACAGGAAGCGTTCGAACAGCATGTCCGTCCGGGCCGGGTCGATTTCGGTGATGCCCAAGGCGTAGCACACCGCCGAATTGGCAGCCGAACCCCGGCCCTGGCAGAGAATATGGCGGCCGCGGGCGAAGCTGACGATGTCCTGCACGGTGAGGAAATAGCTGTCGTAGCCCAGCTCGGCAATCAGCGCCAACTCGCTTTCGATCTGCGCCCGCACCTTCTCCTTCACACCGCCCTTCCACCGCTCGCGCATGCCGCGCTCGGTCAGTTCCCGTAGCCAGGACGTCGGATCATGGCCCTCAGGCACCAGCTCGTGCGGGTATTCATAGCGCAGCTGGCCGAGGTCGAACGTGCAGCGTCGGGCGATTTCCAGGGTTTCATCGAGCAAGGCGCGAGGATAGAGATCAGCCAGGGCCTCAAGGCTGCGCAAATGGCGTTCGCCGTTGGGGTGCAGGCGCAGGCCGGCCTCGGCGACGGTGACGTGGTGGCGAATGGCGGTCATGGTGTCTTGCAAGGCACGACGCCCCCGCACATGCATGTGCACATCCCCCGTAGCGACGGTCGGGAGGCCCAGGCGTTCGGCCAATGCGAGCAAGTCCGCCAGGCGCCGCCGATCGTCCTGCCCGCAATGCAACTGCACGGCCAGCCACAGGCGTGCGCTGAACACCTGTTGGAGCCAGCGCCCTTGCGCCTCCGGCGCCTTGCCATCGGGCACCCACAGCGCGAGCAGCCCCGGCAGCGGCTCGTCGAAGTCTTCCCGGACGATGCGATATCGGCCCTTCTCACTACGGCGCCGGGCGCGGGTAATCAGTCGGCACAAGGCCTGGTAGCCCTCGAGGTTTTCCACCAGCAGTACCAGCTTCGGTCCGTCCTCGACCTGGATTTCGCTGCCGACGATCAGTTGCAGCTCCAGCTCCTTGGCCGCCTGCCAGGCCCGGACGATGCCGGCCAGGGTGCATTCATCGGTGATCGCCAGGGCCCGATAGCCCTGCTGCTTGGCACGACGACAGAGTTCCAGGGCGCTGGAGGCACCGCGCTGGAAACTGAAGTTCGACAGGCAATGCAGCTCGGCGTATTCGATGGTCATGCGAACCAGCCTTGCAGCCACAACGACCCGCCCTCACCCACCGGTCGATAGGCCCAGCCGCGTTGGCCGGTGCGGGTTTCGATCAGGTAGTAGTCGCGGCGCACGTCGGCCCCGTCCCACCAGCCGGACTCGATGCGCTCCGGGCCCATGAGGATTCGCGCCTGGCCTTCGGGCAAAACCTGGGGTTCGCCGAGCAGCCAGCCGGGACGCTGGATGTCATCGCGCAGTGGACAGGCCGGTTGTTGCGGCTGGGGTTTCATCTGCCAAGCGCATTCGGGTCGATGATCGTCGCCAAACCCCAGCCCTTGCACGGCTTCGTCACCGAGGCGCGCCCGCAACCGTTCGCGTAGCTGTTCCCAGGGCAAGGACTGCTGCGGACGTTCATCGAACAATTCCAGGCGCTGGGGCACGAAGCTCGGCAGGTCTTCGGCACACAAGCGAAAACCGCGCACGGGCGCCTCGACCTGCACCTGCTCGAGACGGCCACGGGCCAGTTCGAACAGCATCGAAGCATCCCGCTCGGCGCTGAGCAGGCCGACCTTGATGACCGTGTCTGGCAAGCCGGCGTGCTCCAGGTGCAAATCAAAACGCTGCACGCCGCTGTCACGGCCACACAAGTAAGCCGACAGATCACCGGTCAATCGGCGCAACGGAAACAGCAATGCCTGGTGGGACTGCACGTCGTAATTGAGTTCGATGCGCACATCGAAACGATCCGGCGGCAGGTAGAACGACAGCGCCAGGGTACGGCTGCCCACCAGCGCGTCGAGGTGCTTGAGCATGTCGGCTTCGAAACGCCGCGCCAGGGTGTGCCGGGGCAAGGCCTGGACTTGGCTGAGCTGGCGCAGTCCCATGCGCGACAAGGCCGTGGCAACCTCGGGCGCCAGGCCGACCCGGTCCACTGGCATGTGCCCCAGGTACGCTTGCAAGGTTTCGTTATCGGGTACCACCAGGGCGTCGTAGGCATTGGCCAGTGTCCGCGCCGCCACGGGATTGGGCGCGGCGACGATGCGATGGCGAAAGCCCAGTTCAGTCAGTTCGGCCCGCAACCGTGCCTCGAACACTGGCCACGGCCCGAACAGTCCCAGGCTCGATTCGATCTCGAATACCACCGTGCGCGGGTAATGCACGCTGACCTGGGAACTGAAGCGGTAGGCCCAGGCTGCGAGGAATTGTTGCCAATAGTCGATCTGCGTCGCGTCGTACTCGGTCGTGGCGAACCCTTTGCTCAAGGCCTGGGCGGCGGTCATGGTCTGGCCGGGGCGCAGGCCCAGGGCGCGGGCCGGTTCGTTGACCGCTTGCAGCACCCGCCGCTGGGCCGGGCCGGTCAGCAGGGCCAGGGGCTCGTCGGGATCGGGGCGCTGGCGCAGCGCGGCGTCCAGCGCCAATTGCGGGAAGAGAATACAGACCCAGCGCATCGCAACCTCAATGCCCTGTGAGCGTGGGAAAAGCGATCGGCGCCGAACGGGCCAGCCCGCCGCGGGACTTGAGCACCCGCAATTGCGCAGGCCGGGCATCGATGGCGATGCGCAAGGCCGCCGGGGACGGGTTGATGGCTTCCTGGATCGAGCGCCAGGCGAACGCCAGGGTCTGGCCGGTCTCCGCGGCGACCTGCAAACGGCGCAAGGCCCGGTCATCCGCCTGGCGCGGCCAGCACAACACCGCGCCGCAACTGCCCGAACGCAGGCATTGCTCGGTGGCCCACAAGGCCTCCCGTGGATCGGCCTGGATGATCGACAACTGGCGCAGGTCCACCCCGGCATTTCGCCAGGCCTGGGGATAGGGCACGAACGGCGGCGCCACCAACACGATCCGCTCCCCCGCCGCGGATAACCGCGCCAGGGTCGGCCACACCAGTTGCAACTCACCCACCCCCGGCGCGCCGATAAGGATTTCCGTCAACGCCGCTTCCGGCCAGCCGCCACTGGGCAATGCCGCGTCCAGCGCCGCATGGCCGGTGGGCTGCGGGCTGGCGGCCGGTGGCGCAGGCCGGCCCTTCCAGACCTGGCCGCCATTGAACAGCGTGTCCAACGCAACGACGGCGCCCATCAGCCTTGCCTCACCAGGCCACAGAACACGCCTTCTATCGCCAGGTCCTGGTCGGCTTCGACGATGATCGGCTGATAAGCCGGGTTGCGGGGCAACAGGCGTACGCGCTCGCCGACTCGCTCGAAGCGCTTGATGGTCACTTCACCGTCCAGGCGCGCCACGACGATTTGCCCGTTGGAGGCCTGGGGCGTGCGTTGTACGCCCACCAGATCGCCGTCGAGGATGCCGTCCTCGATCATCGAATCGCCTTGGACGCGCAACAGGTAATCCGGCGCCTTGGTGAAAATCGCCGGGTCCAGCAACAGACGGCTGTGGACTTCGGCATCGGCCCCGATCGGCAACCCGGCGGCCACCCGTCCCAGCACCGGCACGTCCAGCAACTCGGGACGCGGCGGCTGGTTCAACAGCCTAATGCCCCGGGCCTGGTGCGGATTGACCTCGATGAAGCCGGCTTCGGTCAACGCCAGCACATGCTTGCGCGCCACGCTGCGAGAGGCAAAACCAAATGCCTCGCTGATTTCAGCGAGGCTGGGAGACTGGCCCTGCTCGGCGATGCGCTCGCGGATGAAGGTCAGGATGGCGGTACGGCGGGGAGTGAGAGTCGTCATGGAGTACATTTGTACTCTTCCAGGATTTTTCTGACAAGCCCCGCCAGTCAGTTCACGGGTTGACTGCGCAAAACCAAATTAACCGTGTTGGATGATTTTGGGGCTGCTGACGCAGCCCAGCGGGAGCAAGCTCCCTCGCCACGGGTTCACCGATTGCTCAAGTAACCAGCGTATCCCTGTGGGAGCGAGCTTGCTCGCGATGGCGGTGGATCAGCTTGCAAAAAGGTTGAATATACTGACGTCATCGCGAGCAAGCTCGCTCCCACAAGGGATGGGCACAAAGCTACAACCCCGCCAGGTACTCCCAGGGAAAAATCCCCCGCTCATGCCCATCGCTAAAGACCAACTGCACCCCATAGCCCTGCCCATTGACCTCAACCACCCGAACCAGCGAATCCACCTGAACGGCCAATCCTTGCAGGCGAAACGCCCGGCACCGCGAACAGGGGCACCGACGGCGCAGCTCGGCATGCTCCAGTTGTTGTTCACGCCCATCAGGCCAACTCAGCCGCAACATGCCCTTCTCCCGGGAATTACCAATCGCCAACGGGCTCATTGCAATTGGCCCAAGGCAATCCGCACAGCCTTGCGTACCTCCGGATCGCCATCGTCCCGGGCGGCCTGCAACGCCGGGATGGCAGCAGGATCGTTCAACTCGCCCAACGCCAGGGCCGCCTCCTTGCGCAGGTTACTGATGCGATGAGCCAGGGTCTCGATCAAGGCCGCCAGTGCCGGGGCGTAACGCATGCGACCCAAACTGCGGGTCGCCCGCAAACGCACTTGCCAATAATCATCTGCCAGGGCCTCGATCAGGGCCGGGCCGGCATCGGCGTGGCCGACCTTGCCCAGCGTGGTAGCGGCTTCTTCGCGCACCGTCCAGGCCGGGTCCCGCAAGGCCTGGCGCAGCGCTGGCAGGACCTGAGCATCCGAGGCCAGGCCGAGGGCACCGGTGGCCGCACGGCGCACTTCACTTTCTGGATCATCACTGGCCAGCCGCGCCAGGGCCGGCAAGGCGTCGAGGTGCTTGAGCCAGCCCAGCACGCCAACCGCCTCGCGACGCACGCCAGCATCGTGGTCAGCCAGCGCGGCGACAGCGGCTGGCGCGGCATCACCCAGGCGCAACTCGCGCAACGCCCGGAACGCGGCAACGCGCACATCGGCATCAACATGAGCCGTCCAAGGCAGGATCACCCTTCCTGCCGCCTCGCTCTTGAGCAGGCTCAGGCTTTGGGCCGCTGCGGCCTGCACGGTCGGGGATGAATCGGTCAGGGCCTCGCACAAGGCCGCGACCACCGGCTCGTCCTCCCAGGCTTCGAGCAATCGTGCGGCTTCGGCTCGCACCTCGGCGCTGGGGTCACGGGCCAGGCGATCCACCAGCCACAGCAGGCCTTCGGGCTCTTCGAGGTCGGCCAGTTCGATCAGCGCGATACGGCGCACGCCGGCATCGTCGTCGGTCAGGCGCGGTTGCAGGGCAAGGATGTCGTCGTTGTCGGTGTTTTCAAATAGAGAGGTCATAGGGCAAATCGCGGCAAGGAGGTTTCAGGGGGCAGCCCAAGGGGATTGAGGCGCGGCAGTTGCTGGCCGTCTTCATGACGCAGCAGTTCGAGGCAGTGGCGTTTCAATCGGGCGAATTCAGGACGGGTGACCAATTCAGTCGTTCGTGGACGGGGAAAATCCAGGCGCAGGTCCTCGATGATCCGCCCCGGACGCGGGCTCATCACCAGCAAGCGATCGGCCAGGAACAGCGCCTCGTCGATGTCGTGGGTGACGAATACCAGGGTGGTGCGGATCCGCGTCCAGATGTCCAGCAGCAGTTCCTGCATGTTCAAGCGCGTCAGGGCATCCAGCGCGCCGAAGGGTTCATCCATCAACAACAGGCGCGGACGGTTGACCAGCACCCGGGCAATCTCCACCCGTTGTTGCATGCCGCCGGAGAGTTGATCGGGCCAGTGCCCGGCAAACCCCTCCAGGCCCACCAGCGCGAGGATTTCGTCGGCGGCCCGGTGTCGTTCGAGCTTGCCCAGGCCACGCATCTTCAGGCCGAAGGCGACGTTGTCGCGCACGCTGCGCCACGGAAACAAGGTGTGTTGCTGGAACACCATGCCGCGCTGGGGCGACGGGCCAACGACCGGCACCGCGTCCACCTTCAACGTGCCCGTGCTCGGTTGCAGGTGCCCGGCGAGGGCGCCGAGCAAGGTGGATTTGCCGCAACCGGACGGCCCCAGGATGCAGACGAACTGGCCCGCCTCGATCTGGCAATCGAGCCCCTGCACCGCTTCGAAGGCCTGGGCACCCTGGCCCAGGACAATGGATAACTGGCGGATGTCGATCCGTCCTTCCGGCGTTTGCATCGCACTCATCAGGCTTTTCCTCGCGGTCGATGCCAAGGCGTGGACAGCCCGCCGAGGCGCTTGATCAACAAACTGCTGCCCATGCCCAGCACGCCGATCAGCAACATGCCGACCACGATGTCCGGGTAGTTCTGCACGGTGTAGGACGCCCAGGTGTAGTAACCGATGCCGTACTGGCCAGCGATCATTTCCGCCGTCACCAGGCAGAACCAGGAGGTGCCCATGCCGATGGCGAGGCCGGTGATGATGCTCGGCGCGGCCCCCGGCAAAATCACTTCCAGCAGGATCGCCTGGCGTCCGGCGCCGAGGCTTTTCGCCGACGCGATCAGCCGTCGGTCCACCCCTTCGACGCCGTGCACGGTGTTGAGCAGGATCGGGAACAGCGCGCCGGTGAAGGTGATGAAGACCATCGACAACTCCGACGAGGGAAACATCAGGATCGCCAACGGAATCCAGGCCACTGCCGGAATCGGCCGCAGCACTTCAAGCGGTGGCAGCAGCAGGTCTTCGGCCCAGCGTGACCGACCGATGGCCAGGCCCAGCGCCACGCCGATCAGCAGCGCAGCGACATACCCGGCGAAGACCCGGCCCAGGCTGCTGCCCAAATGCCGGGCGAGATTGCCCGACTCGCCCAGGCCAAGCGCCGCCTGGACCACCGCCAGTGGGGTCGGGACGTTGGCGAAGGTCACCAGGCCAAGGTCCCAGTGGCCGGCGGCGGCGAGTTGCCAGAACAGCAGGCAGAGCAGCAAGGAGGCGGCTCGCAGGAGCCAGCGTTTGGGTGATGAATGCACGGGTATCTTCCTCGGATATGGAGATTCCTTGTGGGAGCGAGCCTGCTCGCGAAAGCGGTGTATCAATCAAATCAATTTCAACTGATCTGACGCATTCGCGAGCAGGCTCGCTCCTACAGGGACGGTGTCGGATTTATCGGGCAGCGATCGCCTGGGTGGTGGCCTCGGTGAAGTCCAGGACCTTGCCGCCCTGGGCCGTGGCAAACTGCTCGGCCTGCCCCTTCAACAGGAACGCGCTGAGCTGGCCCTTGCCGTCACTGGCGAACCACGCCTGCTCGGCCAACAGCTTGATCCCGCTGTCGCTGGCTTGGGCGTAGACGGCGCGGATGCCCTTGCCTTCTTGCTTGAGGCTTGCCAGTGCGCTGAAGGCTGACTGCGCCGAGGCGTAATGACGCACTTTCGGCTCGCCGCGCACCCAGATCTCGACCACATGACGGGCATCGGTGATGGCCTGGCCGGTCAAGGCGTCGGGCGTGCCGAGGGGCGTCTGGGCGTAGTTGCCCAGTTGCGCGGTGTAATCGAGGTTCGATGCCTTGAAGGCGGCGCGGATGTACTGGTCATCGATGAATGTGTTGAGGTCCAGCCCCCGATCGGCCTTCTTCAGCAGCTTGAGGGTGTCGATGGCGGTGCCGACGGCCTGGCGGTATTCCGGTTTCCAGGTCAGGTCGCGGGTCTGCACGCCCAGCGGCCCGTGGAACAGATAATTGACCTCGGCATCCACGCCGGTGACCTTGGCGATCAACTCGCTGTACTTCTCCGGCTCGGCGGCCAGCAACTGATTGGCTTCGATGGTTGCACGCAGGTAGGCAACGACGATTTCCGGGTACTTCCTGGCATAGGCCTGGTCCACCAGCGCGCCATGGAATGTCGGCGTCTTTGCCTGGGCGCCGTCATAGATCTTGCGGGCGAAGCCACGGCTGGGGAACAGCTCGGCGAAAGGCACGAAGTCGGCATGGGCATCGATCTTGCCAGCCTGCAACGCCGAGCCGGCGACCTCCGGTGGCTGGGCGATGATGTTCACATCCTTGAGCGGATCCCAGCCTTGGGCCGCGACGGCGCGCAGCAACATGCCATGGGCGGTGGAAGCGAATGGCACGGAAATCGTCTTGCCCTTGAGCTCGGCCAGGGACTGTACGCCCGAGGCGCTGGGCACGACGATGCCGTTGCCGCTTCCCTGGGTGCTGCCCGACAGCACGCTGATGAACAGGCTGTGCTTGCCGGCGGTCTCGAACGCTACGCCGTTGAACGCACCCGGGAAATCGGCCATGGCGCCGAAGTCCAGTTTGCCGGCGACCATCTCGTTGGTCAGTGGCGCACCGCTGGTGAAGTTTTTCCACTGGATGTCGTAGTGGGCATCCTGGTACGCGCCGTCGTGAGGCAAGTATTTGTCCAACAGGCCCAGCTCCCGGATCAACAACCCGCCGGCGGCGCAGTTGATGGTGGTGTCCTGGGTGCCGATGGCGATGCGGATGGTGTCTGCCTGGGCAGGCAGGGTCAATGAAGCCAGTGCCAGACCGGCCAGTGCTGCACGCAATAACATGGGTATGTCCCCTCGAATCATTTATAGGTTTTTCGTCTCCGCCGCGATCAGGGCGCGGTGGGAAACGAGGGGTGTGCTGGTTCTAGCGTCCGGGGGTGGCCGGATAGCATTTGTGGTGTCTGGACGGGCCTCATCGTCGGAACGCCGCCCGGAGCAAGCTCGCTCCAAAATTTTTTCGGCGCTCACCACAAATCTACTGTGGGAGCGAGCCTGCTCGCGAAGGCGTCCTTCGGTCAGCGCAACAGATACGGAATCTCGACTTTAACCGCCCCCGTCGGGCAGTCCTTTTCACAGGGCATGCAATACCAGCATTCATCGAACGCCATGTAGGCCTTCTGGGTTGCCGGGTTGATCGCCAGCAGGTCCATGGGGCATACGTCGACGCACACCGTGCAGCCCTTGTGGGCGATGCATTTGTCCTCGTCCACGGTGACGGGGGCATTGGAGCGAAAGAAGATTTCCTGGGGTTGATAGGCCATGGGCGTTCTCTTTGGGTGTGGGTTCACGCCGCGTCGGCACCGACCCGCAGCCGGTCGTAGGCCTGCAGCTCGTCGGCATCGAGGGCGATGATGTAGGGCTCGACGGCTTTCTTGAACGAGGTCATCGTGCCGTCCTCGCCTTTCTTCAAATGGCAATGGCAGAACCAGTCGCTGTCGTTGCGCCGTGGGTGATCGACTCGATAGTGGTACAGCCCCCAACGGCTTTCCGCACGAAACAGCGAGGCGCGGGCGGCCATTTCGGCGCAGTCGCGGATCACGCTGACTTCCATGGCGCGCATCAATTCGTGGGCGTTATGGGCCTTGATCTGGTCCAGGTCGCGCTGGATATCGCTGAAGCGTTGCAGGCCGATCTGCATTTTTTTGGTGACCTTCGGCGGTTGCAGGTAATCGTTGACGAAGCGGCGCAGCTTGTACTCCACCTGGGCCGGCGGCAGGCCATGCTCGCGCTCAAGCGGCGCGTAGACACGTGCCCTCTCCCGCTCGATCTGCCCGGCATCCAGCGCCGAGAAATCCTTCCCGGCCACAAAGTCGGCGGCGTTGTTGCCGGCAAACCAGCCGTAGGTGAACGCACCGAGCATGTAGTTGTGCGGCACCGCCGCCATGTCACCGGCCGAGTACAGGCCCTTGACCGAGGTTTCCGCCCGCTCGTTGACCCAAACGCCCGACGCAGAATGGCCGCTGCAAAAACCGATTTCGGAAATGTGCATCTCGACCATCTGCGTGCGGTAGTCGGTGCCACGGTTGGCGTGGAACTGCCCGCGGCTGGGTCGTTCGTTGCTGTGCAGGATCTCTTCGATGTTCTGGATGGTTTCCTCGGCGAGGTGATCGAGCTTGAGGAACACCGGACCGTTGCCACCTTCGAGTTCCTGGTGGAACTCCCACATCATCTGCCCGCTCCAGTAGTCGCACTCGATGAAACGCTCGCCCTTGTTGTTGGCGGTGTAGCCGCCCAGGGGACCGGTGACGTAGGCGCACGCCGGGCCGTTGTAATCCTTGATCAACGGGTTGATCTGGAAGCATTCCAGGTTCGCCAGCTCGGCACCGGCGTGGTACGCCATCGCATAACCATCGCCGGCATTGGTCGGGTTTTCATAGGTGCCCATCAGGTAGCCGGAGGCCGGCAGCCCCAAGCGCCCCGCCGCGCCGCAGCAGAGAATGACCGCCTTGGCCTTGATCACATGAAAGTCGGCGGTGCGGCAATCGAAGCCCATCACGCCGTTGACCGCGCCCTCGGCGTCGGTCAGCAACCGGGTGCAGACCAACCGATTGGTAATGCTCACCCGCGCCCGTTTCAGTTGGCGATACAGCACCTTCTTGATGTCGTGCCCTTCCGGCATCGGCAGCACGTAGGCGCCCATGTGATGGACTTTTTTCACCGCGTAGTCGCCGGTTTCGTCCTTCTCGAACTTCACACCCCAACGGTCCAGTTGCTCGATCGTTTCGAAGCTGTGGGTCGCGTAGGCGTACACCGCCGCCTGGTTGACGATGCCGTCGTTGGCGAGGGTGATTTCCTTGGTGTACTGCTCGGGCGTCGAGTGCCCCGGGATGATCGCGTTGTTGAGCCCGTCCATACCCATGCTGATGGCGCCACTGCGCTTGACGTTGGCCTTGTCCACCAACAACACGCGCAAATCCCGGTTGCGTTCCTTGGCCTTGATCGCAGCCATGGGGCCCGCGGTGCCACCGCCGATGATGACGATGTCGTATTCCTGTTCGAGGGTATTTCCAAAGCCTTGGGTCATGCCTGCGTCCCTTTTTGCCGGTCGATCCGCAAGCGGTACTGGAAGGCATCGCCGCGGTAGTAGAGGTATTCGAAATCCAGAGGTTGCCCATCGGCGCCGTGGGTCAGGCGCTCGATGCGCATGACGGGCGATCCGACCTCGATCTCCAGGGCCTGGCACAGGTCGCTGTCGGCCAGCACCGCGTCGATGGCCAGGTCCGCGTGACCGAGGGCCAGGCCGCAATCGTTTTCCAGGATCAAGAAGATGTCGCGGGTGACCAGGTCGGCTTTTTCAAGGCGCTCACCGAGTTCCTTGGGCAGGTAGGTGATTTCCAGGGAAACCGGCTCACGGTTGATCAGCCGCACCCGCTTGATCTGCGCCACCACGTCCCCTTCCACCAGTTTCAGGCGCTCGGCCACTGACTTGTCCGCCGCCATGAACTTGAAGCTGCGCAGGCGGTTGATCACCTCGAAACCGCGGTCGGTCATGGACTCGGCCAACCCCTGGAGGGTGCTGACGTTCTGGAAGGTCTTGGGCTTGGCGACAAAGGTGCCTTTGCCATGGATCTTGAAGATCAGCCCTTCCTTTTGCAGGTCGCCCAAGGCTTGGCGAACGGTGATACGGCTGACCCGGAACAACGCGCCGAGCTCGCTTTCCGACGGCATCTGGCTACCCTGGGGGTATTCACCGTCGAGGATGCGTGCGCGCAGCACATCGCGCAGTTGGGTGTGCAGCGGCACGCTGCTGAGGGAAAGAACGTTGTCGGGCATGGTTCATTTCACTTGTCATAACGAGTTATGACGTGATCTTAGGGAAACCACCCGGGGCTTGAGAAATACCGTTTGGACATAACCTTAGAGCCGGGCTTCGGCGCCCTCGTTACGAAACGCACTGGGGCTCATCCCGGTCCAGCGTCGGAACGCCCGGCGGAAACTGCGCACATCGCTATAGCCGACTTCCTCGGTGATGCGCTCGATGGACAGCTCGGGATTGGCCAGCAGGTTCAAGGTCCGGCCACGGCGCACTTGTTCAAGCAGGATTTCGAAGGTCAGGTTGTGCTCGGTCAGGCGGCGCCGCAGGGTGCGGCTGCTCATGTTGAGGTCACCGGCGATCTTGTCGATATGGCTGCCGCGGGTCAGGTCCCGGGCAATCGCCCGTTCCACGGCCTGGATCAGGTCGATTTTCTGGTGGACTTCGCTGGCCTCCTGCTCCAGCAAGGCCAGTGCCTGGCGCAGGGCCAGCGGATGATGGTTGGGCAGGCGCACCTCCAGCCAGCAAGCATCGATCAGCATGCGGTTCTGCCGGCAACCAAAGCGCACGACCGGCCCGAAGATCCGCTGGTACTCGCTCGCATAGGAAGGCGCGGCGTGCATGAATTCCACTGCCTGTGGCTTGAAGTCGGACGCCGCCAGCGCCCGGCCATAAACCAACACACTGGCGAAGAATTCTTCGACCGCAAACACCTGCACGTCGGCAAAGGGCAGTTGGCACGTCGCCTCGACCGTGATCCGGTCGCCGGCTTCTTCGGCGCTGATCTGCGCGATGCCGCCGGTAGTGCGCTGGTAGCGCACCCCCAGGGCGAAGACGTCGCGCAAGGTCTCGCACAGCGACAATACGTGTCCCAGCAAACCCAGGGTGCCCAGTACGTTGCGGTCGCCGACCCACAATCCCAGCCCCTGGTCGGGTAACAACTTGAGCGCCCGCTGGATCATGACCACGGCCTGGCGATGGGAAATGCGATGGGCCGGGTCTTGCAGGTCATCGAGTCCGAACCCCAGGCCACGACACAGGATCGCCGCATCGAACCCCTTGTCCGCCACAACATCGGCGAGGGTCTGCAACAGGAACGGCGATACCAGCGCCAGCTCGAACGTGGGGTCGATGACTTTCATCTGCATGGGCGGGTTCCGGGGCACGTTAGGAGGCGTTTTTGTAACCGGTTGTTTCTAAACGTTAGCATGGCCCAGTGAATATAGGCAGCCAATAATCTGGCCGCGCAAGTCCCCTCAATGGCCGCCAATACCCTGCCCTGTCGGCGGCGAACGGCTTATTTCTATGGCTCGGACCCTTGGTGCGTTTCCAACAATAATAACGAGCCCCTCCATGAACCCGATCCGCACGCGATTCACCTTGCAATGGACCTTGGGCCTGGCTTGCGCCAACGCCTTGCCAGCCCTGGCCACCGAATCCGGCGTCGATAACATCGGCACCGGCACCGACGGCTTCTACGTGCTGCCGCTGGAGGTCGACAGCCTCCCGGACCACATGGTCGCCTTCAACCTCTACTACAACCACTACAAGGCTCGAAAATTCAACATCAGCTCCTTGGGCGGCGAAGTGCCGGGCGTCGAAATCGAATCCACGGCAGTGATCCCGCGCATCGACTACCTGAGCCCGCTGCGAGTGGCCGGAGGGCGACTGGGTATCTACGTCGCGCAGCCCTGGCTCAAGCAGGAGGTCGCCGCGTTCGGCATGAGTGACACGCGCGAAAGCATGGGCGACACCACCATCTCGCCCATCATCCTCTGGGACATGGGCAAGAACCTGACGCTGGCCGCCGCGGTGGAAATCACGGTGCCGACCGGTGAATACGATTCCGATCGGCTGGCCAATACCAGCAACAATTTCTACACCTACAAACCGCTGTTTTCCTTCACCTGGCTGCCCACGGACAACACCGAGCTGTCGATGAAAACCACCTACAGCTTCAACCGCGAAAACAAGGACACCGATTACCGCTCGGGGCAGATTTTCCACTTCGATTATTCCGCCAGCTACCGGCTGAACGATAACGTGACGGTGGGCCTCAACGGCTACTACCTGAAACAGACCACCGACGACAAACAGTACGGCCGCACCGTGCAATTCGCCGGGCAGGACGTGGACGATGGCGTGCGCGGCCAGGTGTTCGCCATCGGTCCGGCGCTGCACGTAACCTTCCTCAAATACGCCAGCGCCGAGATTCGCTGGGCCAAGGAGTTCGACGTGGAGAACCGCCCCGAAGGCGAGATGCTCTGGGCGAAGATCAGTATTCCGTTTGCGTTTTGAAGTTGGCACAACAAACATCTGACTGACAAAAACACTGTGGGAGCGGGCTTGCTCGCGAAGGCGGCGGTACATTCAAAACCACCTTCTTAGACAGATTGCATTCGCGAGCAAGCCCTCTCCCACACTGGAGCGAGACAACCAGGCCCACCGGCCATTCAGCTATAAACCGGCCAAATTTCCACAATCCTCCCCGCCCGCACCGCCAGCAAATCACCAAACTGCAGCAATACCGATTCGGTCTGGGTCGGGCGCAGGAACACCTGGTCCTCCAGCCCCAGTCCGACCGCTGCGGAGCCGTTGACCATTTCCTGATTGGAGCTGCGTCCGTACAGGTCGTTGACCTGCAAGCCGGGCGGTGCCTCGAGGTCGGCCATCCAGTTGCCGCCGTAGATGAAAAAGGTCTCGCGCTGGTTCACGTCCCACCAGGAAAAAATCCGCGACGTGTCGTCCAGCGCCGGGATGTTCACCGCCCCGGTGCGTTTCAACACCGGCGTGGCGATATAGGCCGCCGGCAAATGTTCGCTCAACGACGGCAAATCGTAGTGGCTGGGCTTGAGCATGGCCGTACCCACCGACACCTCGGTGCTCAGGTTTTCCTGTTCGTGGATGCGGTAGCTGGGGCTGCCCGCGGTGTTGAGCGTCAGGCCAGGGCGCCAAAGATCGGGATAGCGCAGGCGCACGAAATCCACGCGTGCGCGGTAGATCGCCATGACCCGCGCCAACAGCGTCTGCGGCGTTGCGACGATCTCCGGCACGCCCATGCCCACGAACGGGTCGTAACCCATGAACCCGGCAAACTCCAGTTGGGCCGGGTGGGCGCGGATCGCCTTGAGCATCGCGTCCAGGCTCGCCTCGTCAGCGATCCCGCCCCGGTGCAGGCCGACGTCCAGCTCCAGGTTGACCCGCAAGCGAATGCCCAGCGCCTGGGCCAATGCCCGGTATTGCTCCAGTCGCTCAGGCGTGTCGAGCAGCCATTGCAACTGGCGCGCCGGGTCGAAAGGACCTTTGTGCAGTGTGTAGAACAGTTCGGCGGAACGCACCGGCAGGGGTTTGCCCAGCAGAATGTCGGCCTGGGGAAACTGCACTGCGTCATGGTTGAGAAACGGCTGATGGAAGGACATCAAGCGCCGGGTCTCGGCACGCTGGGCGATGTAATTCAGCAGGCCGGGGGCTGGCAAGGACTTCTCCACCAGTCTCAACTGCTTGCCGGCGCGTTGCACGGAGGCCTTCACCACGTCGATGTTGTGGTCGAGTCGATCCAGGTCGATGAGCATCACCGGGCGCATCGGGCCATGGGCCTTGAGCTCACGGTTGAGCTGGCGAAAATAGTCGCTGTACGGCGCGCCTCGGTCCTGCGGTCGCAACCAGGCACCGACACCCGCCAACAACACCCCGGCGCCCAGCGTTCCCGCCAGGAAGCGACGACGATTGAACCCCATCAGCTCACCCCCAGAATCGTCGAAAGATGTCCATTGAGAAACTTGCCGCCCGGGTCCAGGGCCTGGCGCACTCGGGCGAACTCCTCCCAGCGGGGATACAACGCTTGTAGCGTCCTGGCGTTGAGCGAGTGCAACTTGCCCCAATGCGGGCGCCCCTGGTATTTCCAGAAAATCGGTTCGATGGCCGCGAAGAAGTTGTGGTGATCCATCTGGTAATGCTGGTGCACGGAGATGGCGCAGCTGTCCCGGCCTTCGAACATGCTCAAGGGAATGTCATCGGCCTTCACGTAGCGATACTCGATGGGAAACCAGGTGCGCAGGTTCTTGTCGCGGATCAGCGAGAGGATTTCCCGCAGGCATGCCGGGCCCTGGTCAGCCGGCACCGAGTACTCCATTTCATTGAAGCGCACGGTGCGGGCGTTGGCGTAGATGTCATGGGAGTCGCCGACCCGATCATCGAAATCGGCCACCCAGCGCAGGCTGTTGAGCAAGGCTCGGCGGGTCGCCGGGAAATCGCTGCCGTACTTGTCGAGATTCTCAATCACGCTGACGAACTCGTTGCCGCCCTCCTCCTCGGGACTGATCGGCGGCGTGGCGGGGTCGGTGGTTTCGTTCAAGGTGATCGACAATGCATAGTCCGAATGGGTCACGACCTGCATTTCCCAATGCTGGTTGTCGCGGGTATTGGCCGCCACGTCCTCGAGCAATTCCTCGGTCTTCGCCACCCACTGGCGCTCGCGCAATCGATAGGCCGCGCGGTTTTGCAGGCGCACGCGGGTCACCAGTCCCAAGGCGCCCAGGGAGACCCGGCCGGCACTGAGCACCTCGGGATGCTGCCGGGCATCGCAATCGAGCACCTCGCCATTGGCCGTGACCAGTTGCAGGCCGACGACCTGGGACGAATAGGAACCGAACGCCTTGCCCGTGCCATGGGTCGAGGTGGCGATGGCACCGGCCAGCGTCTGGTAGTCGACATCGGCCATGTTCGGCAGCGCCTGGCCGATGGCCTGGAGCGCCGGGCCCATGCGTGACATCGGCGTACCACCGCCGAACGAGGCCTGCAGGCTGGCCGCGTCGTGATCCAGCAAGCCGCTGAAAAAACTCAGAGAGAGCAAGGTCCCATCCGTGGGCACCAAGGCGCTGAAGGAATGGCCGGAACCCACCGGGCGGATCCGGCCTTCGGCGCGGCGCACCATCTGCACCAGTTCATCCAGATCCTGAGGGGCGAGGCGCGCGACCGGCAGGCAACTTTGGGCGCCCGACCAGTTGCGCCATGGAATCAATCGCGGGGCGCGCATCAGTTCGGCCAGGGCGCCCGGGCTGCCCAGCGCAGTGAGGGCCGCGACAACGCCGGCCTGTTGCAGCAATCGACGTCGCGAGTAATCCATGGTCATGCCGGAGAACCCCTTGTTGGATTATTGGAATCGTTGTCCGGACATGAAGGCGATCAGGGCCAGGAACTGCTCTTCGGAACAGTGCATGCACAGGCCCATCGGCGGCATGCCGTTGTAGCCGTTGATCGCATGATCGAGCAGCGTCTCGGCGCCCTGTGCCAGGCGCGGGGCCCAGGCGTGGGTATCGCCGGTCAACGGCGCTCCGGCGGCAGGATTGGCGTGACAGAGCTTGCAACTGCTGTCGTAGATCCGGGCCAGCGACGCATCGCTGGGCATGGCCGTGATTGCGGTGGGTGTGGGTGGCGTCGGCGCGTCATCGCAACCGGTCAACAGGGTGAGCAGCACGATGGAAATGGCAGGATGCAACGAAAATCCGGGTAACCGCATAGGGCCCTCTCGCGGCGCTTTCTTATTGTGGGTCTGACGGCTTCCACACTAAGGCCCACAGCGTTTTGGCTTGAGGTCATTGCGGGCCATAAAAGGGGGCTTCGGCGGACACCTTTCCTGTGGCGAGGGAGCTTGCTCCCGCTGGGGCGCGCCCGTAGGAGCTGTGGAGCTGCCGAGTGCAACGAGGCTGCGATCTTTCCACTGACAATTGAGTCGAGAGCGAAAGATCAAGATCAAGATCAAAAGATCGCAGGCTTCGCCACGGTTTTTTCCAGCCCCAGACAAGGGTGTTTGCTCAGGGCAACAGCAACCCCTGCTCACGCTCGCACAACTGCACCACGTAATCCCACAACACGCGCAACCGTACGGACTTGTGCAGTTCGCGGCGGGTGCTGATCCAGTAGCTGCGGCAGATGGTTTCGGCCGGCAACAACGGCACCAGCGTCGGGTCGCCGCTGGCCATGTAGCACGGCAGCACGGCGATCCCCAGGCCCGAGCGCGCGGCCTGTTGCTGGGCGATCACACTGGTGCTGTGGAACACCACCCGAGGCTTGCGGCAAAAGCTGTTGAGAAACATCAGTTCCTGGCTGAACAACAGGTCGTCGACGTAGCCGATCCAGGCGTGTCGGGCCAGGTCCTCGCGGCTGCGCAACGGCGGTGAGCGATCCAGGTAGGCCTGGCTCGCATAGAGCGCCAGGCTGTAGTCGGTGAGCTTGCGCGTCACCAACAGGTCGGCCGCCGGGCGTTCGAGGTGGATGCTGATTTCCGCCTCGCGGTTGAGGATGCTGACGAAGCGCGGCA
>Ga0308169_10002703_pt1 | contig 18021 bp, 13 predicted proteins | sample PhyBR1_2_FD_202139 | JGI IMG/M metagenome (GOLD analysis project Ga0308169, IMG submission 202139) | Phyllosphere microbial communities from UC Gill Tract Community Farm, Albany, California, United States - DLSLSB.R1 | ecosystem: Host-associated > Plants > Phyllosphere > Unclassified | place... | reverse complement strand
ACCCGCGCGCAGTCCCAGCGTCGCCGCTTGCTCCAGGGCTTGGCAGATGCAGGACTGACCGAGATCCTGTCCTACCCGTTCGTCTCCGAGCTGCAGAACAACACCTTCGGCGCAGCAACGGCGGGCACCGCGGTGAAGGCCATTTCGCTGGCCAACCCGATCTCCAAGGAATTCCGCTTCCTGCGCACCAGCCTGCTGCCAGGGCTGCTGGACACCGCGCGCCGCAATATCGGCCGCGGCTTCCGCGATCTGGCCCTCTACGAGGGCGGCCTAGTATTCCTGCCAGGCGAGCAACTGGGCTCCAGCGTGCTTCCGCCACTGGGCGCCAAGCCCAGTGATGAAGTGCTGGCCGAGCTGTTCAACGGCGTGCCCCGCCAGCCATGGCATCTGGCTGCTGTCCTCACCGGGCATGAGGCCTCGGCCGCCGCTGGCTTCGAGCCACGCGCCTGGGACTGGGCTGACGCCTTGGACACCGCCCAAGGAGTTGCCGGGATCCTCGGTGTGCAGCTCGAGGTTGTCCAGGGCAGCCACCAGGGCTTCCACCCGGGCCGTGCCGCGCAGCTGATGGTTGCCGGTGAAGTTGTCGGCTACGCCGGCGAACTGCACCCGCAGCTGCTCAAGGATTGGGACCTGCCAGCGCGCACCGTGGCCATGGAACTGAACGCTGCTGCGCTGATGGATGCGGCTCCTGCCGTAGTTGTTGCCCAGCACCTGTCCAGCCAGCCGCTGGCTACCCAGGACGTGGCACTGGTCGTGGACCAGGACGTTGTCGCCGGGGAAGTGCTGGCCGCTTTGCGCGAAGGCGCAGGCGAGCTGCTCGAGGATATCGCCTTGTTCGACGTGTACCAGGGCAAGGGGATCGAAGATGGCAAGAAGTCGTTGGCCTTCGGCTTGCGCTTCCGCGCTACCGATCGCACCCTGACCGCCGATGAGGCATCCGAGGCGCGCGCAGCCGCTGTGGCTGTGGCTGCCGAGAAGTTTGGTGCCACCCAGCGCTAGCTGGAACTGCAGATGCCCCGCCGGCTGCCTTGATTAATTTCAAGGCGATGGGCGGGGCATTTGTGATTTTCCGTCCGGGTTTTGCACCGAAGGCGTCTACACTTGATTCTGGGAAACCGCTGATACTTATTTGATGCTAAGGAAGTGACGGCTCGTGAAGGGACTGCGTTCATGCGGCGCCGTGCTGCTGGTATTGTTCCTCGGCCTGCTGGCAATCGCAGCGCTCATCGCAGCGGGTTGGGCAGTCGTGGTGTTCATCGAGCGCGGTGCGGGAGCGCACCTGCAAGATGAACCGACTCCGACCTACCAGCCAGAAGAGGAAGCCCCGGATCCCTTGCGGCCTACCAGCTTCGGGCTGCCGCATGAGGCGAGCACCTATTAGAGCGGCCTTGCGGCTTTGGTGAGGGTGAGAAGCGACGCGTCCTGGCTTTGAAGGAGAAATCCTTGCCGTTCGAGGACTTTAAGCGACGCCGCATTATCGGGTGCCACCCTGGCAATGAGGCCGGTGATTCCAGCTTTTTCAAGCTGCCTTATGCCCAGGGCGACCAGGCCCTTGGCCAGCCCCTGGCCCCAGAACTCTGGCGCCAGCCAATACCCGATCTCGGTGGCCCCGGCGCGCTGTGTTGCGGTGAATAGGCCGATGCGAATCTTGTCGTGCCAGACAATGAACCACGAAATTCCAGGGCTTTCCAGGACGTGGGCTACCCGCTGTTCGCAGTATGCCCGGCTCCATGGCTGGCCATCACCGATGTACGCGGTGACCCGCTTATCCGCGGCCAGCTCCGCAACGAAATCCGTGTCGGCTTCGGAGATTGCCGTCAGCAGCAGTGGGGAAGTCATGTCTTCAGCGTATTGCATGGACTTGTACACCTCTAGCTACATACGCGAGATGGCGAACACCGACCTGCATGATTAAGCAAAAGCAGGGAACGATGGGCATCGTTCCCTGCTGAAGATCAAAAAATTACTTTGCTGCACCAGCGGTAACCGGTGGCAGGTCCGACCATGGGAAAGTGATCCACTTGTCGGTGCGGCGCCATTCGTAGTCCGGGACCATGATGGTTCGCGGCTTGGTGTAGAGGCAGACGGTCTTGACATCTGCGCCCCAAGCGGAGACCAGATCGACGACCTTCTCCAAGGTGCGGCCGGAGTCGGAGACATCGTCGACTATCAGGATCTTCTTGTCGCGCAGGTGGCCATCATCCAGCATTGGCGGAAGCACCACTGGCTCGGGAAGCACGGTGCCGATGCCCGTGTAGAACTCCACGTTCAGGGCGCCGCAGGCCTTGACGCCAAGGGCGTAGGAAATCGAGCCGGCCAGCAGCAGGCCGCCGCGTGCCACAGCCAGGACGATGTCCGGCTCGAAGCCGCTATCAACAATGGTCTGTGCCAGTTCGCGGGATGCCTCGCCAAAGGTGTCCCAGGTGAGGATTTCGCGCTCTGGTTCTGAAAGGACGGATGCCCCTGAATCGTCAATGCTAGTCATTCTGCAATTTTACCGCCGTTTTCCTTTCCACGGTTCTGGTATCAAAGGCCTGATCCGGTTTTCAGCACTAGTCCGGAGCGGTTTTTGCTTATTGATTAGGCAATAATCCGAAGGGGAGCCCCATCTCTGAGCAATGCATCACGTCGTTGCGAATGGCGCCCGGGGAGAAACTGCTGCGTGCCCCAGAAAGCGGCGAAGCAGCGGACCGTGACGAGCAGATCCACGTCTCGGCTGGTCCCGCGGCAAAAATCCCTTTTGATCGATAAACTGGTGGAAGCAGTCGTCGACTCACCATCTGGCATCGGTCTAAGGAGAAGCGAGCATGACACGTAGCATTCGAAAGGGGCCCGCTGTCAGTGCCTTGGCAATCCTGGCATGGGGATTCTTCACCGCGGCGGCACCGGCCCACGCCGTGCCGGCAGTACAAATCCACGCCGGTGAAAACCTGGGGACAGTGACCATCGACGATACCGCTGGCGTGATCAATCGTGAACGGCTTTCAGATGCCCTCGATGATCTGGATTTCAACGAACCGACCAACGTCGCGGTGTATACGCGCAATGGCGAGTACTCGGATGACATCAATGCGAAAACCCTCGAATTCGCCCGTGAATCCCATCCGGAATGGATTTCGGATAAGCCTGAGGACTACGGCGACTACTGGGCCGATGGGCTGCTGATCATCACCCTGTCCGTCGAAGGACCCGGAGACGGGCAAATCGGCACGTACTTCGGCGAAGACCGCAAGGTCAGTACCGGCCAGATGGAAAGCATCCAAGAAAAAGGCTACGAAGATTTCAACCTGTCGAGGTGGACCGATGGCGTGATAGCCGTAGCCACCAAGGCCTCGGGCATCATGAATCGGCCGTGGTACAAGAGCCCTGCGCTCTGGTGGACCGTAGCGGCCGGAGGCGGCGGCACCGGAATTGTCCTGGGAGCCACTGCCGCAGTGCGTTCCTCGCGACGCAAGAACTTTGCGCAGGATTTTCACGCAGGACGAGAGCATCTGACCAATGTCACGATGGACTTGGAAGAAACCGAGCTCGCCGCAAAAACTCTGCCCACAGGATCGGCGCACGCCGCGCAGCTGGAACGCCGCTTTGCCGACTTCATGGCCAACTATCGCGAAACCTTCGATGTGCAAGCCAAGCTGGACATAGCCGAGAAGAAGTACCGGTCATCAACCGATGGCGTGGAAGCCGCCAAGAAATTCAAGGACGACGCGCAAAACCTCGACCGCACCGACGACGCCATCATTGCCGCCGCGGCTCTCTATACTCGCTCGGCTTCATGGGAGGAAGCATGGCGTGCGCAAACCAAGCCGCTCGCTGATGACCTATCGCAGATTTCCACGCTCGTTGATGACGCTGAACCCGAATTGGCAGGCAGTGCCGCGGCGCTGGCTTCATACCGGGTGACGGCAGCAGAATCGCTGGAAGCAATCGGCACCCAGTTGAAGACCGAGGAAATCGATGTAGATCAGGCATTGGACCAGCTCTCCGATCTTCGCCAAGGGCTGACCGAGCGCCTGGACGAGTTTGCCAAGGCGCAAATCGACGCCTATGCAGAAAATGACGAGGAGAAGGAACAGATGCGCGAGGCGATGGAACGCTCGCGCAACTCCACCGGAAGCCATAGCCCGCGTGGCGGGTCCATCCTGGACGTATTGAACCCCGGCGCGATGTATTGGAGCGTCAGCAGCTACCACGCCGGCTACACCTCTGGCGCGAACTCGGTAGACCAGTCGCGGGAATCCGCCAGCTCATCCGGGTCGGTGTCTACCGGATATTCCGGAGGCGGCAGCTTCTCTGGCTCCGGCGGGTCTTCGCGCTTCTAGCGAGGATTGATGCGCATTTTCAACAAGCTGCTGCCCGCGTCAGTACACGTGGCAGAAACACGTTCGGAGCTGGACGAGGGACCTAGATACCGGGCCGAGGAGATCTACGTGGCCAACGCGGTCGAATCCCGCCAGCAAGAATTTCGCACGGTGCGCATTTGTGCCCGGCAAGCGCTCGCAAAACTGGGCCACGGCGGACATGTTCTGGTGCCTGATGAGCACCGGGCACCGGTCTGGCCACGGGGTGTCGTGGGAAGCATGACGCACTGCGAAGGGCTGCGGGCCGCTGCCGTGGCAAGTTCGGATCAGTGGAGCGGGATCGGCATTGACGCCGAGCCGCATTTGGCCCTTCCGCCAGGCACCGTGGATCTTCTCCTGCTGCCAGCTGAGCAAGAGGCTGTAGATCGGCTGTCCACCGTGGAACCTGGCATCGCCTGGGACAGGCTGATTTTCAGCGCCAAGGAATGCGTCTTCAAGACCTGGTTTCCGATGGCACGGCGATGGCTGGATTTCCTTGAATGCGAGATCACTGTGGGCCAGCGGCCCGGGGCCTTCACCGCCAGAGTCCTGCAGTCCGGGACCTTGCACCAAGGCGCAGACCTGTCCGCGGTTTCCGGGCACTGGACGGCCGAGGATCGGGTGGGGCACGGATTGCTGGCTACCGCGATTGCCGTTCGGCAGCAATTTGCAAGGACCTAGAATTCTTCGCCGTGGGTGATGACGTTTGCTGCACGGCCCACGATCTGCGGGTCGGGTGATCCGACCAGCTCATGGTCCTTGCCCGCGTAATCAAAGCGGTTCAGCACATGGCGCATGGCCGCAAGCCGTGCGCGCTTCTTGTCATTGGACTTCACTACCGTCCACGGAGCGTGATCGGTGTCCGTCTTGAGGAACATTTCCTTCTTTGCTTCCGTGTACTTGTCCCATTTGTCCAGGGATTCAAGATCCATGGGGGAGAGCTTCCACTGGCGCACAGGATCAAGGCGGCGAATGGTGAATCGGGTGAGCTGCTCGCTGGCGGAGACGGAAAACCAAAACTTCACCAGATCAATGCCTTCGTCCACCACGAGTTGTTCAAACAGGGGCGTCTGATCGAGGAAATGGCCCGCTTGGGCTGGCGTGCAAAATCCCATGACGCGTTCCACACCGGCCCGGTTGTACCAGGAGCGGTCAAACAGCACGATTTCCCCGGCGGACGGGAAATGCTGCACGTAGCGCTGGTAGTACCACTGCGTGGATTCGCGGTCGCTGGGTTTTTCCAGGGCCACGACGCGGGCGCCACGAGGATTCAGGTGCTCGGTGAATCTCTTGATCGTTCCGCCTTTGCCTGCGGCATCGCGGCCTTCAAAAACAATCATGATGCGCCGGCCATGGGCCTTGGCCCACTTTTGAAGCTTGAGCAGCTCAATCTGCAGGGCACGCTTTTCGAGCTCGTAGGTTTCGCGGTCGAGTTTTTCTTCGTAGGGGTAGTCTTCGCGCCAGGTATCGACCACGCTGCCATCGGCGCGCAACAACAATGGATCGTCATCATCATCGTCGAGCACCGAGTAGCCGCGGAAAGCATCATCTAGCAGGGGGATTTCTACGCTCATGGTGGCAAGCCTAGATTCAGTGGATGAACAGCCAATGAATCGGAATTGAACGAGGCCACCGGCGGGCCCGGCGCTCAGCTAGGGAAGGGCGGCAGCTGGAGTTCGGAAAGCCAATTGTGCAGAATTTCATCAGTTTCAATGCCGGGCGCATGCTTTTTCAGGTGCTTGCCGAACTTTTTCGCATCGACACTTCCATGCTGATAGGTGCCCGTCCAATCGCGCAGCATCTCGTAGAACGCTTCATCGCCCAGCTCCTTGAGCAGCGCGTAGAGGGCCAGCGCACCGCGCTTGTAGACGCGATCGTCAAACATGTCCTCCGGGCCGGGATCCCCGATCAGCAGATCCTGGGGGAGGGCATTGAGCTTCTCCCAGGCTGAACGGGCACGCTGTTCCATCGGCATGGCGCCACAGTGTTCCGAGTAGACCCACTCGCTGAAACACGCGAACCCTTCGTTCAGCCAGATGTCCTTCCACCCAGCAGGTGTCAGCGAGTTGCCGAACCATTGGTGCGCGAACTCGTGGGCGATCAGCCGCTGTGCCTCCCAGTCCAGGGACAGGTGGTTGCGCCCGAAGATGCTCATGCCCTGGGCTTCCAACGGAATTTCCAGTTCGTCGTCGACCACCACGATCTTGTAATTCTCAAAGGGGTACGGGCCGAATTTGCGTTCAAAGACCTCGGCCATCTGCCCCTGCTTGGCAAAGGCGCCACGCACCGCCAAGTCGTTGCCCGGTACCGAGTAGGCCAGCAGATGGTGCCCGCGGTCAAAAGCGATTTCGGCATAGCGCCCGATCTGCAAGGTGGCCAGATAGGTCGCCATCGGTTCACGCTGTTCATAGATCCAGGTGGAGCGGCTGGCCGAACGGCGCTGGGAGAGCAAATCGCCATTGGCAACGACCCGGTATCCGGCGTCGGTGGACACCTCGAAGCGGTACGAGGACTTGTGGCTGGGGTGGTCATTGCAGGGGAACCAGGTGGAAGCCCCGACCGGCTGGCCGGAAACGAGAATGCCATCGGTCAGCTCTTCCCAGCCGACTTCGCCCCAAGGCCCGTTATCCACCGCGGGGTTGCCGCCATAGCGCAGGTTCAGCTCGATATGCTCGCCGGCCTTGACCCGATTCGGGGTCGAGACCACGACGCGGTGGTGCTTCTTGGCCACGGAGACTTTGCGCCCCTGGCAGGTGGCCTTGATGATCTTGAGCCCATTGAGGTTCAGCGCGATCTCGTTGAGGTCCTCAAGGGCGCGGATGCGCAGCATCGCCCGGCCATCGAGGTGGTTGCTGGCCAGCTTCACCACGAGGTTCACGTCGTAGTGCTCCACGGTGTAGTCCGGGGAGCCGTGGTGCTTGGTGTACTCATCCAATATGCGATGGTGCATCGGTGTGTTGCCTCAGGCTTCCTGTGTGGCGGGCTGTGGAAGGTGCGTATCCGGGTTGATGTTCCAGCGTACTGCCGGATTGCCCCGCCAGTAGGTATTGGCGGGCAGAACCTCGCCGCGCAGGACCAGGCTGGCTGGACCGGTGGTGGTGCCCTCGGAGATCTGCGCGGCCGGCAAGATCACGCTGTGCGGCCCGAGTGTTGCTCCGGCACCCAGGGTGACCGCGTCAATGGACATGATGCGGTCGTGGAAGAGGTGGGTCTGCAGCACCGAGCCGCGGTTGACCGTGGAATGGTCCTGAAGGGTCACCAGATCGGCTTCGGGCAGCCAGTAGCTTTCGCACCACACGCCGTGGCCGATCTTCGCGCCCTGGGCACGCAGGAACCACACCAGGGCCGGGGTCCCCGAAGCGAGGCGGGCGAACCATTGGGCGCACACCAGCTCGGTGAAGGAATCGACCATTTCGGTGCGCCAGATGAAGGAGCTCCACAGGGTGTGCTCGCCGGGTCGGATCGCGCCAACCACCAGCCACTTGGCGGCGACCGCGATCGCCGCGGCCACTGCGCCGGCGAGCACCAGCACCGCGCCGGAGAGCAAGATGCCCGCCCAGACTCCGGCATGGGTGGCCAAAGCCGCCAGCGCCCACAGCACGCCACCGGCGATGGCCACGGTAGTGAAGACCGCCAGTGACCGGGCCAGCTCCCAGAAGGAACGCATGATCTTCAATTTCAGGGCTGGCCGGTAGGTGCGCTCCGACTCGGCTTCCACCGTGGTGCGGCGCAGCTTGTTCGGCGGGGAACCGATCCACGATGTACCGGCCTTCATCTTCTTCGGCGTGGCCGAGAGCACCGCAATCAGCGAACGCTTGGGCACCCGGCGCCCGGCATGCAGGATGCCGGAGTTGCCCAGGAAGGCTTTCTTGCCCACGCGCACAGGGGCGATATGCATCCATCCGCCACCGAGTTCATAGGAGGCCACCATGGTGTCATCGGCCAGGAAGGCGCCGGAGGAGATGGTGGTCATCTTCGGGATCAGCAGCACGGTGGAAATTTCCACATCACGTCCCACCTTGGCCCCCAGCAGGCGCAGCCAGATCGGGGTGAACAGCGAAGCATAGAGCGGGAAGAGCTGGTCGCGGGCGGTATCCAGGACCCGCTCGGTCGCCCAGGCCTGCCATCCCACGCGCGAGGTGACCGGATGCCATCCTTCGACCAAGCCGATGGACAGCAGGCGCACCACGAGGATGGTCAGGATCATGCTCGACAGGAACCAGGCGAGCGCCGCAACTATCACGGCCGGGACGAAACGCCAGCCGATTTCGGCCAGCGACGGGGCTGGCCGCAGGATCGGGGCGACCGACAGGAGGGCGAGAACCACGGGGATCCACTGCAACAGGTTGAGCAGGATCGAGGCGGCGCCAGCGAGCACTCGAGGCAGCTTGCGGTAGCCCGGTTCGGTCTCTGGCCACTTGGGCTTGGCCTTGGACTGCCGGGTCGCAGGCGAGCCGGCGTAGCGCGAGTTCGCGCGGGCACTTCCGTAGACAGCCGAACCGGCCTCGACGATGGTGTCTTCGCCGATCACCGCTCCGGGGACCAAGGTGCTGCGCGCGCCGATCGACGCGCGGGCGCCAACCTCGATGGCGCCCACGTGCACCTTGTCGCCGTCAATCCAGTAGCCGCTGACATCCACCTCGGGCTCGATGGTGGCGCCCGGGCCCACGGTGAGCATTCCGGTCACCGGCGGCAGGGTGTGCAAGGTGGCGGTGCGGTCGATCTTCGCGCCGAGCATGCGGGCGTACCAGGGCAGCAGCGGTGCGCTGGACAGCGAAATCGGGTCCACTACGTCGGCGACGTGCTGAGCCAGCCACAGGCGAAGGTGGACCGATCCGGAGCGCGGATAGACACCGGGCTGCAGCCCGCGCAGCAGCAGCTTGTTGGCCAGGATGGACAGGGCCATGCGGCCGATCGGGGTGACGAAGAGAAGCCATAATCCGGCGATCACGTACCACGGGGTGGGCAAGGGGTCTTCGAAAATTCCCATGGCCACCATGGCCACGTGCCCGATCATCAAATAGGTGAACCAGCGCAGTCCCGAAAGGATGAACAGCGGGAAGGCCACCAGGGTCTGGGCCAATTGGGTGATGCGCTTGGTGCGAGCCACGGTACGCGGTGCCACCGGTTCGCTGGTGACTTGCTGTCCGCCGAGGAATTCAACCAGGGCACCGAAGCGCGGGTAGTCATAGAGCTCGGCCACCGTCAGATCCGGATAGCGCACGCGAAGGGCCGAGACCAGCTGGGCTGCCGAGAGCGAACCGCCGCCGGCGGCGAAGAAGTCGGCGTCCAACCCGGATACGGGTGCACCGAGCGCTCCCTGCCATGCTTCGGCAATGAATTCTCCCACCTCGTCCAGTAGCGGCAGTTCGCCGGAGGAGTCGTTTTGCTCGGCGCCGGGCAGCGGCCAGGGCAGGGCATTGCGGTCGACCTTGCCGCTGGTCTTCATCGGCAGGCTGTCCATGACGGCCAGGATCGGCACCATGGGCGCAGGCAGGTCATCCAAAAGCGCGCTGCGGGCCGCCGGCAGGTCATAGCCCTCGGGAGCTTGCAGGTATCCGACAAGGACCTTGTTGCCGGTGGCGGTTTCCCGCACCGCCACCGCCGCCGAGGATACTCCTGCCAAGGAGTTCAGGGCCGCATCGATTTCGCCCAGCTCGATGCGCCGGCCGCCGATTTTCACCTGGTCGTCAACGCGCCCGATGAAAATCAGCCCCAGCGGGTCGTTGACGACCATATCGCCGGAGCGATAGGCGCGCTCCCAGCCCAGGGTGGGCATGGGGGCGTACTTTTCCGCGTCCTTTTCGGGATCCAGGTAGCGGGCCAGGCCCACGCCGCCAATGATCAGCTCGCCCGAATCGCCCTCGGCCACCGGAATGCCCTGGGGGTCGACCACTGCCAGGTCCCAGCCGGCCAGCGGCAGGCCGATGCGCACCGGCAGGCTGCCGTCCATGGTGGCACCGCAGGCCACCACGGTCGCTTCGGTGGGGCCGTAGGTATTCCAGACCTCGCGGCCCTCGGTCGCCAGGCGGCCGGCGAGTTCGGGCGGGCAGGCTTCGCCGCCAAAAATCAGCAGGCGCACCGAGTCCAGGGCCTGGGCTGGCCACAGCGCCGCCAAGGTGGGGACGGTGGAGACCGCGGTGATGGAGCGGGAAATCAGCCAAGGCCCAAGGTCCATGCCGCTGCGCACCAGGGCGCGCGGGGCGGGCACCAGGCAGGCGCCGTTGCGCCAGGCGATCCACATTTCCTCGCAGGAGGCGTCGAAGGCGACCGACAGCCCGGCGAGCACGCGGTCGGTGGTGTTCAGCGGGTCGGCGGCCAGGAACATCTGCGCTTCGGCATCAACGAAGGCTGCCGCAGAACGATGGGATACAGCGACGCCCTTGGGCTTTCCGGTGGATCCCGAGGTGAAAATGATCCAGGCGTCATCCTCCAGCCCCGGCATCCGTGGCGCGGCGTATGGCTTGGGCCGCCCGGCCTCGGCCACGATGGTGCCGGTGCCCTTGATGATTCCGGCCACCTGGGCTTCGGTGAAGACGGTTTTGGCCCGCTCGTCGGGGTCATCGGCATCCACCGGAACGTAGGCGGCGCCCACCCAGAGGATCGCCAGGATCCATTCGTAGAGGTGGCGGGTGCCGGATTCGACGCGCACGCCAATGCGGTCGCCGGCGCCCAGCCCCTGCTCATGCAAGCGGCGGGCCTTGGCCTTGACCTCCTCGATGAGCTCGGCGTAGCTTTCGGTGCGCTCCCCGTCATCAATGGCGGGGGCGTCGGGGTATGCCCGGGCGGTGGCCTGCAGGATGTCCAAAAGGGTTCGAGGAGCCGGGGCCAGGGCACCGGAAGGAAACTGCGGAGCATAGATTTCTTGATCCGGCGCCGTAGCTTGATCGTTGTCCATGATGAACGGATCCATCCCTTCTCATTTAACTGCGTAAATGGAATCGGGGCGCTGGGGGAGAGCGTCCCACAAAGGATATGGATGCTGGAGGGGCGGATCGGGAGATCCAGTGCCCATCTTAAGGGGCAGTGGATGAACGGGTGCGGCTGGTTCGGCTGAACTGTCGGCTAAGTCTCACTGATTTCGCGACTGCTACGCCGTGGGCCCGGGGCGCTGGCCACAATGTTGTTCCCCGGGCCCAAAACTGGTAGCTACGGCAGCAGGATGACCTTGCCGGTGGTGGCCCGCGATTCCAGCGCCGCATGTGCTGCGCCCGCCTCGGCCAGCGGGTACTGGGCTCCGATGCGCACATCGATCTTGCCGGTGGCCACCCAGCCGACCATATCGCCAAAGCGCCAGTGCATTTCCTGCTCCGAGGTCAGGAAATCGGCGAGCTTGGGGCGGGTCACGGTCAGCGATCCTCCAGCGTTCAGGCGCTGCAGGTTGAAATCAGGGACCTGCCCGCTGGCGCCGCCAAAAAGCACCAAAGTGCCGCGCCGGCGCAGTGCTGCCAAGGAGGTGTCGAAGGTGTCCTTGCCGATGCCGTCATAGACCGCGTTCACGCCTTTGCCCCCGGTGACCTTCTCGACCGTTTCGGCGACCTGGTTGTAGTCGACCACGTAGTCGGCTCCGGCGGCCTTGGCCAGGTCCTTCTTCTCCTGGCTGGAGGCGGTGGTGATCACGGTGGCGCCCTTGAGCTTGAGCAACTGGGTGAGGATCAGCCCCACACCGCCGGCGCCGGCATAGGTGAGGATGACATCGCCGTTGTGCACCATGTAGCTGGAGTGGACCAGGTAATGGGCGGTCATGCCCTGCAGGGGCAGGGCGGCAGCGATATGCAGGTCCACCGAGTCCGGGACCTTGGCGGTCAGCTCGGCATCGACCACGGCATAGTTCGAGTATCCGGCCACCCCTGAGGCGGTGGCTACGCGATCGCCCGGCTTGAAGTTCTGGACGCCCTGGCCGATCTGCTCCACCACTCCGGAGAACTCGGACCCCGGCACAAACGGGTAGTCGACGCTGTAGACGCCGCTGCGCTGGTAGGTTTCGATGAAGTTGACGCCGGTGGCTGCGACCTTGACCAGCAGCTGTCCGGGGCCTGGGGCGGGGACGGGGATTCGGGTTAGCTGCAATCCGGTGGCGTCGGTGGGTTCGTTGACCACGATGGCTTGTTGCTGCATTATGCGGTGCTCCTGAAATACGCGGTGTCTGCGGGGTGTTCCGGCGGGCCTCTACGGCCAGTTTAGGACTTTGCCCGCCATGGTGGGGATAGGACTTGGTGGATGTCGGGTTACGTGACGAAGTATTTTATGAATATTTATTAGCGCACATGAATATTTCGCGATAGAATCTGGTCATGACGATTTCAGTAGCTGTCTCCGGCGCCAGCGGATACGCTGGCGGTGAGGTCCTTCGCATCCTTGCAGCCCATCCAGAAGTAGAGATTGGCGCGATCACCGCGCACTCCCAAGCGGGGCAGCGACTCGGTTCCATCGCGCCGCACCTGCATGCGCTCGCCGACCGCGTCCTGGTGGACACCACGGTGGAGAACCTTGCCGGGCACGACGTCGTGTTCCTGGCCCTGCCGCACGGTGCCTCGGCCGCCGTCGCCGCCGCCCTGCCGGAAAACACCCTGGTCATCGACGCCGGTGCGGACCACCGGCTCGAATCCGCAGCCGCCTGGGAAAAATTCTACGGTTCAGAACATGCCGGCTTCTGGCCCTACGGCCTTCCAGAGCTCCCGGGCCAGCGCGAAAAGCTCGTGGGCACCCGCCGCGTAGCCGTGCCCGGCTGCTATCCCACCGGCGCTCAGCTGGCTCTGGCCCCGGGCTTTGCCGCCGGGCTGCTGGAAGCAGACGACGTGGTCATCGTTTCCGCCTCGGGCACCTCGGGGGCCGGCAAGTCGCTGAAGCCGAACCTGCTGGGCAGCGAAGTCATGGGCTCGATGAGCACCTACGGCGTGGGCGGCATCCACCGGCACATCCCGGAAATGGAGCAGGGCTTCTCCAAGCTCGCCGGCCAGCCGGTCACCGTGTCCTTCACCCCCACCCTGGCCCCGATGCCGCGTGGCATCCTGACCACGGCCACCGCCAAGGCCAAGCCCGGGGTCAGCGCCGGGGCCCTGCGCGCCGCCTGGGAACAGGCCTACGCGAACGAGCAGTTCGTGCACCTGCTGCCCGAGGGCCAGTGGCCGACCACCGGTGCGGTCCAGGGCTCCAACCACGTCCAGCTGCAGCTGGCCTTCGACGAGCACGCCAACCGCGTCATCGTCACCGCCGCCCTGGATAACCTCACCAAGGGCACCGCAGGTGCCGCGGTCCAGTCGATGAACATCGCGCTCGGCCTGGAAGAAAATACCGGATTGCTCATGCAAGGAGTCGCACCGTGAGTCTCGCCTACACCAGCACCCACCCATCGGCAGCCACCACGGGTGTCACCGCGCCAGCCGGTTTCAGCGCCGCCGGCGTGCCAGCCGGGCTGAAGTCCACCGGCAAGAACGACGTGGTTCTGGTCAAGAACCTCGGGCCCCAGTTCACCGCCGCCGGAGTCTTCACCTCCAACCGCGTGGCCGCCGCCCCTGTGCACTGGTCCAAGCAGGTGCTGGCCGATGGCCGCATCGACGCGGTCCTGCTGAACTCCGGCGGAGCCAACGCCTGCACCGGTGCCGAAGGCTTCGGCAACACCCACCAGAGCGCCGAATACGCGGCCGGGCTGCTCGATGTCTCCGCCGGGGACGTGGCCGTGGCCTCCACCGGGCTGATCGGCGTGCAGCTGCCCATGGACAAGCTGCTGCCCGGCATCGAAGCCGCCGCGAAGGCGCTGGCCAGCGGCCAGGCCGCCGCTGACGAGGCCGCCGCCGGCATCATGACCACCGATACCGTGCCCAAGCGGGTTTCCCGCGTGGTGGGCGCGGCCGGCTCGGCCCAGATCACCATCGGCGGCATGGCCAAGGGCGCGGGCATGCTCGCCCCGGCGCTGGCCACGATGCTCGTGGTGCTCACCACCGACGCGGTGCTCACCAGCGCCCAGGCCGACACCGCGCTGCGCGCCGCCACCGCGATGAGCTTCGACCGCGCGGACTCCGATGGCTGCATGTCCACCAATGACACCGTGCTCCTGCTGGCCTCCGGCGCTTCGGGCACCACCCCGGACATCGCCGAGTTCACCGGCGCGCTGACCGACGCCTGCTGCGAGCTGGCCGCGAAGCTGATCGAGGATGCCGAGGGAGCGGACCACACCATCGCGATCCGCACCTACAACGCCGCTACCGAGGCCGACGCCCTGGAAGTGTCCAAGGCCGTCTCGCGCTCCAACCTGGTCAAGACTGCGGTCTTCGGCAAGGACCCGAACTGGGGCCGGGTGCTCTCCGAGGTCGGCACCACCAAGGCCGCCTTCGAGCCCGATGAGCTCAACGTCGCGATCAACGGCGTCATGGTCTGCAAGAACGGCGGGGTCGGCGAAGACCGCAACCTGGTCTCGCTCGAGGAGCGCAATGTCTCGATCGAGATCGACCTGAACGCCGGCACCGAGGAAGCCACCGTGCTGACCAACGACCTGACCCACGACTACGTCCACGAAAATTCCGCCTACTCCAGCTAGGCTGCACCCGAGGAATCACCCATGGCCCACACCGCCCGCACCAACCTGGATATCGCCCAGTCCAAAGCCGAAGCCCTGATCGAGGCGCTGCCCTGGATCCAGCGCTTTGCCGGAACCACCATGGTCATCAAGTACGGCGGCAATGCCATGGTTAATGACGAGCTGCGCCGCGCCTTCGCCGAGGACATCGTGTTCCTGCGCCATGCCGGGGTCAACCCGGTGGTGGTGCACGGCGGCGGCCCGCAGATCAACAAGATGCTCGACACCTTGGGCATCGAATCCGAGTTCCGCGGCGGGCTGCGCGTGACCACCCCCGAAGCCATGGATGTGGTGCGGATGGTGCTCACCGGGCAGGTGCAGCGCGACCTGGTCGGCCTGATCAACTCGCACGGCCCCTACTCGGTGGGCATGTCCGGGGAGGACGGGGCCACCTTGCAGGCGATCCGCACCGGCACCGTGGTCGACGGGCTGCCGGTGGACCTGGGACTGGTCGGCGAGGTCACCCGGGTGCGCACCGACCAGGTGGACTCGCTGGTGGACGCCGGGATGATCCCGGTCATCTCCACCGTCGCCCCGGAATTCGACGCGCAGGGCGATCCGACCGGCGCGGTGCTCAACGTCAACGCGGACACCGCCGCGGCCGCCCTGGCCAGCGCGCTGGGCGCCACCAAGCTGGTGATCCTCACCGACGTGGAGGGGTTGTACGCGGCCTGGCCGGACAAGTCCTCGCTGATCAGCTCGATCACCAACGACGAGCTGCGCGGCATGCTGCCCAGCCTCGAATCGGGCATGATCCCCAAGATGGGCGCCTGCCTCAAGGCGGTCGACGAAGGCGTGGGCCAGGCCCACATCGTCGATGGCCGGGCCCCGCACTCGATGCTGCTGGAAATCTTCACCACCGCCGGCGTGGGCACCCAGGTGCTCCCGGCCTCCCACACCAACCTGAAGGAGGGCAAGTGAGCGAGCAGACAGCGCACACTCCCAAGACCATCGAACTGGCCACCGACCAGGTGCAGGAGCTGGCCCAGCTCTCCTCCTCGGTGCTCGCCGAGCGCTACCAGCAATCCCTGCTGGGGGTCTTCGGCGCCCCGCAGCGCGTGCTCGTGCGCGGGGCCGGCTGCCATGTCTGGGACGCCGACGGCAACCAGTACCTGGATCTGCTCGGCGGCATCGCGGTCAACACCCTGGGCCACGCCAACCCGCTGCTCACCAGTGTGATCGCCAGCCAGCTGGCCACCTTGGGGCACGTGTCGAACTTCTTCACCTCCCCGAGCCAGATCGCCCTGGCCGAAAAGCTGCTGGAAATTTCTGCCGCCCCGGCCGGCTCCAAGGTCTTCTTCGCCAACTCCGGCACCGAGGCCAACGAGGCCGCGCTGAAGCTGACCCGGCGCAACGCCGGCACCGAAGAGGCCCCGCGCACCCGCGTGATCGCCCTGGAACAGGCCTTCCACGGCCGCACCCTGGGCGCGCTGTCGCTGACCTACAAGGAAAAGTACCGCGCCCCCTTCGCCCCGCTGCCCGGGAATGTCACCTGGATCCCCGCGGGGGACATCGATGCGCTGCGCGCCGCGGTGGACGAGACCGTATCGGCGGTGTTCATCGAGCCGATCCAGGGCGAAGCCGGGGTGAAGATGCTCTCCGCGCAGTACCTGCAGGCCGCCCGCGACATCACCCGCGAAGCCGGCGCCCTGCTGGTTTTCGACGAGGTGCAGACCGGCATGGGCCGCACCGGCTCCTTCTTCGCCTCGGCACCGGTGATCCCGGATGTCATGACCCTGGCCAAGGGGCTGGGCGGAGGCTTCCCGATCGGCGCGATGATCGTCTTCGGCCAGGAGAACACCGCCTGGCTGACCCCGGGGGACCACGGAACCACCTTCGGCGGGAACCCGGTGGCCTGCGCCGCCGGCCTGGCGGTCATCCACACCATCGAATCCCAGAACCTGCTGGACCAGGTCCGGTCCAACGGCCACTGGCTGCGCGAACAGCTCGCTGCGGTGCCCGGAATCAGCGCGGTGCGCGGGGCAGGCATGCTCACCGCCTTCGAGCTGGCCCAGGCCAATGCCCCGAAGCTGGTCGCCGCGGCGCTGGAGGCCGGATTCATCATCAACGCCACCGATGATTCCACCATCCGCCTGGCCCCGCCACTGGTGATCACCCAAGAGCAATTGGGCAGCTTCCTGGCCGCCCTGCCGCCGCTGATCGCCTCCGCCTAGAACTTCGCCCCCGCCCATTGCGGCCCCCAGCATTAAAGGAGCACCACCCATGAGCACCACCCGCCACTTCCTGACCGACCTGGATTTCACCCCCGACGAGCAGTCCAAGGTGCTCGATCTGGCCGCGGCAATGAAGGCCGACAAGTACGGCTACCAGCCCTACGCCGGCCCGCAGACCGTCGCGGTCTTCTTCGACAAGACCTCCACGCGCACCCGGGTCTCCTTCCACGCCGGCATCGCCGAGCTGGGCGGATCCCCGCTGATTATCAACTCCGGCGAATCCCAGCTGGGCCACAAGGAATCCATCGCCGACTCCGCCAAGGTGCTCGAGCGCATGGTCTCCACCATCGTCTGGCGCACCTATGCCCAGTCCGGGCTGGAGGAAATGGCCGCGAATTCCTCGGTGCCGGTGATCAACGCGCTGTCCGACGACTACCACCCCTGCCAGCTGATTGCCGACCTGCTCACCGTGCGCGAGCACAAGGGCAAAACCGCGGGCCTGATCATGAGCTACCTGGGCGATGCGGCAAACAACATGGCCAACTCCTACCTTCTGGCCGGGGTCACCGCCGGCATGCACGTGCGCATCGCCGGCCCCGAGGGCTACCTGCCTTCCGCTTCGATCATCGCCGCCGCACAGGAGCGCGCCGCGCTGACCGGGGGATCGGTCACGATCACCACCGATGCCGCCGCCGCGCTGGAGGACGCCGACGTGGTGGTCACCGACACCTGGGTATCCATGGGCCAGGAGGATGAGAAGGAAGCGCGGCTGAAGCTGTTCACCGACTATTCGGTGAGCACTGCGGCGATGAAGCTGGCCAAGGACGACGCCATCGTGCTGCACTGCCTGCCGGCCTACCGCGGCTACGAAATCGACGCCGAGGTGATCGACGGCCCGCAGTCGGTGGTCTTCGACGAGGCGGAAAACCGG
>Ga0308169_10002701_pt1 | contig 18026 bp, 17 predicted proteins | sample PhyBR1_2_FD_202139 | JGI IMG/M metagenome (GOLD analysis project Ga0308169, IMG submission 202139) | Phyllosphere microbial communities from UC Gill Tract Community Farm, Albany, California, United States - DLSLSB.R1 | ecosystem: Host-associated > Plants > Phyllosphere > Unclassified | place... | reverse complement strand
GCGCCGAACTTCGACAGCAGCGGCATGTCGGTGTCGAGCGAGGGCGTGCCGGCGGCGGCCTTGGCGACGAGGTCGGGGAGGTTGTGATAGGCTTGCGGGCCGACGACGATGTCGACCTTGGCGCGGGTGAATATCTCCTCGCCCTCGGCTTGCGCGACGCAGCCGGCGACCGCGATCATCGGCGTCTTGCCGGACTTTCGGCGCTGGTCCTTCCGGAGGCGGCCGATATCCGAATAGACCTTTTCGGTGGCGCGTTCGCGGATGTGGCAGGTGTTGAGGACGACGACGTCGGCGTCGACCGCGTCTGCCTGGGTGAGGCCCTGGGCGGCCATCAGTTCGGCCATGCGCTCGCCGTCGTAGACGTTCATCTGGCAGCCGAACGATTTCACGTGGAAGGTTTTGGGAGGGGACATGCGGGGGCCGTACCAAATTTGTGGGCGTGGGGGGAGGGGGCGTTGCTAGGTTGGTAGAGCGTGGAAGGGCGCTTGGCGATTTGCACCTCCCCGGCGGAGGCCGGGGTCCAGTTGGGGGACCTCGCTAATTGAGCTCTGCGCCTCGTTACTGCGACCTTTCCAACTGGGCCCCGGCCTTCGCCGGGGTGGCGGCTGAGATTGGGGATAGGTGGGAGCTTCCCTCTCTTGTTCCCCCGCGAAGGCGGGAGTCCAGTCTGGGCCCCCGCCTTCGCGGGGGAACACTCTTTGATCGTGGGTTACAACGCTTCCATGCGGCGGCGGGCTTCGGCGGCTATGGCTTTTCGGTCGCCATATTCTGCGGGGTCGAACGGTGCGGCGAAGTGCAGCGTCGCGACGAAATTGCCCCGACGCTTGAGCACGCGGGCGGCGTGGTGTTGGCCGAGCTCGTCGCCGACCCAGGCGAGTTCGTCGGTCGCCGTGCCATAGTCTATGCGGACGGGTTGCACGCGGACGCCGGGCGGGGGCGGGTCGAGGGCTGCCAGCAACGCGGCCTTAAATGGGAGAAGCGTGGTGCCATCTCCGGTTGTGCCCTCGGGGAAGAGGGTGACGGGCCAGTCTTCCGCCAACGCGTCGCGGATCTGGGCAATCTGGGCGGTTACCGCCATGCGGTCCGCGCGCGAGACGAAGATGGTGTGGTTGAGCGTGCAGAGCCAGCCTACCAGCGGGGCGCTGCGGAGTTCAGATTTCGCCACGAACGCGCTGCCGGTCGCGCCGGACAAGAGGAGGATGTCGATCCAGCTCAGATGGTTCGAGACGAAAACCACGTCGTGGCGAAGCGGGGTACCGGCGACATGCGCCTTGGCGCCGACGATCCGCGCGACCAACCCGAGAAAGCGAGGCGGCCACGGCGATTTTCGCCCGAACAACCGCCACATCCCGTGCAACGGCAGCGCCAGGATCAGCGCGAGCAACAGCGCCGCCAGCCGCGCCCCAAATCGCACCCGGCCGATCGGCTCAGTCCTTGCGGGCGAGCGCGACGCCGTAGAGTTCCATGCGGTGATCGACCAGCCGGAAGCCCAGCTTCTCGGCGATCGCCTTCTGCAACTGCTCGAGTTCGGGATCGACGAATTCGATCACCTTGCCGCTCTCGACGTCGATCAGGTGATCGTGATGCGCCTCGGGCGCAGGCTCGTAGCGGGCGCGGCCGTCGCCGAAATCGTGGCGGTCGAGGATGCCGGCTTCCTCGAACAGGCGGACGGTGCGGTACACCGTCGCGATCGAGATGCCGGGGTCGATCTGCGATGCGCGCTCATAGACCTTCTCGACGTCGGGATGGTCGTCCGCCTCGGACAGCACGCGTGCGATGACGCGGCGCTGCTCGGTGATGCGCAGGCCCTTCTCGTTGCAGAGTGCTTCCAGATCGATCTTGCGCGGCATGTGTCATTCCCTCGTTGCACCCCATGTAGGACGTCCGCGCTGTTGCGAAAAGGGATAGTGACTCGCAATAAGCCTTAGCTGTTGATATCTTTCGAATAGGTGTGTGCGTCATACGCGACGCCGGTCTTGCCGCGGTAATAGGCGCGGCGCTCACCGACCTTCGCGAAGCCGTGTGTAGCATACATCTTGACCGCGTCGTTACCGGCGCGGACTTCGAGATGGAGTTTGGCGATGCTGCCGACCGAGCATTCGGCGATGGCCGCGCGGATCAAGGCGGTGCCGACGCCGCGACGACGATAATCGGGGGCGACTGCGATCAGCAGGAGTTCGGCTTCGTCGGCGACCGACCGGGTCATCGTGAACCCCGCGGGGAAGTCGTCGACGAACGCGAGCGTGAGGTGGACGCCGGTGAGCGCTAGCACGCCGAGGCACTGGCTACGCGTCCACGCCTCTCCGTAGCGCGGGTCGAACGCGTCGGTCATCAGCGCGTCGACGATCGCGAGATCGCGCGCGTCGCCAGCGCGGAGCGTGACGGTGCGGGTGACGGCTTGGCGCGTGGCCATTATTTCGGGACCGAGGGCTTGGCGTCGGGGGCACGGCCGTAGATCGGGCTTGGTGCGAGCGCGGTCAGCGATGCCGGGAGCAGGATCGCGGAGGCTGCGTCGGGTAGCGCTTCGGTGAGGTCGAGGCTCCCTTCGAACTGGGCATCAAGTGCAGCAAGCCAGCGGACGCCGTTGCCGACTGCGCGTCGTCCCGCCAGCGCGGCGAGCGCGGCGGCGGGCTTCAGCGATACCATGTCGGATCGCGGCGACAGATCGGCGGCAAAGGCCTGCATGAAGACCTCGCCATGCCCGCCTTCCATGATCACCGCAATATCGTCGGTTAAGCGGTCGGCAAAACCGGCGGCGGCGATGAGCGGGAGCGAGGAGAAGCCAGCGATTTCCGCGCCCCAGCCGAGCGCTAGGCCGCGGGCTGCGGCGATCCCGACGCGGACGCCGGTAAAGCTGCCGGGGCCGCAATCGACGAGGATGCGGTCAGCGCGGCCGCCGTTGGGGAGCTCGGCGGTCATCGGTATGAGCCGTTCGGCATGGCCGCGGCCGACGACTTCGTGCGCACGGGCGAGGACGGCGCCGTCCTCGATGAGCGCGACCGAGCAGGCGGTGGTGGATGTTTCGATTACTAGCGTGCGCATTTCTATTCCGTCACATCCCAACGTCCCAACGTCCCAACGTCCCAACGCCCGTCACCCCAGCGCAGGCTGGGGCCTCCCGGTTGGCGAAGCCGTGGCCATTAACGGGAAGACCCCAGCTTTTGCTGGGTGACGGCATTTGGCTAGCGCTGTCAGGCGATGCTGTTGAACTTCGCGAAGTCGGGGCGGGGCGAGCGTCCGAAGATCGTCGCGGGATCGCCGTGGCCGAGCGTCGAGATGAAGTTCGTCCGCACCGCGGGCGTATCGTGGAAGAACGCCGCATCGACCTTGCCCGCGTCGAAGCCCGACATCGGCCCGGTATCGAGCCCGAGCATCCGCGCGGCGATGATGAAATAGGCGCCCTGGAGCGTCGAATTGCGGAAGGCGGACGCCTCGCGCAGTTCGGCGTTGCCGTCGAACCACGATTTCGCGTCGGCGTGCGGGAACAGTTCGGGCAGGTGTTCGTGGAAATTGGTGTCCATGCCGATGATCACCGACACGGGGGCCTTGAGGATCTTCGGCTGGTTCTGCGCGCTGCACGCGTCGGCCAGCTTCTGCTTGGCCTCGTCGCTGACCACCCAGATCAGCCGCGCGGGGAGCTGGTTGGCGGAGGTCGGGCCCCACTTCATCAGGTCCCAGATCGCGTGCAGTTCGGACTCGGCGACCGGCTGGTCGGTGTAGCCGTTGTAGCTGCGCGCTTCGCGGAAGATCGTATCGAGGACGGCGTCGTCCAATTTCTCGCGCATCAGACTGCTCGCACTTCGGTGACTTCGGGGACGTAGTATTTGAGCAGCTGCTCGATGCCGTTCTTGAGCGTGGCGCTCGACGACGGGCAGCCGGCGCAGGCGCCCTGGAGCTGGAGGAACACCTTGCCCTTGTCGAACCCGCGATAGACGATGTCGCCGCCGTCGTTCGCCACTGCGGGCCGGACGCGGGTGTCTATGAGTTCGCGGATCTGCGCGACGATGTCGGCGTCGGCGGGATCGTCCGACAGCGCGGGCTCGTCCGATGGCACCGAGAAGCCGGCGCGCGCGGGCTTGAACAGCGGCATCGCGGCGGAGAAGTGATCGAGCAGGATCGCCAGCACGTCGGGCTTGAGGTCCGACCAGGCGACGCCCGGCCCGGCGGTCACCGACACGAAATCACGGCCGAAGAACACGCCGGTCACATCGCCGAGATTGAAGATCGCCTCGGCCAGCGGACTGGTCTCGGCCTCCTCCGGCGTGGCGAAGTCGCGCGTGCCAGCGTCCATGACGGTGCGTCCCGGCAGGAACTTCAGCGTCGAGGGGTTCGGGGTGGATTCCGTTTCGATGAGCATGCACCGCATGTGGCCCGACGGGGGCGGTGGATCAAGCGCGGAACGGGAAACGGTTTCTTTCGGGGGATGAGGAGGGGGACGTTGCGCGGGAGAACATGCTTTGAACGGACCGGGCCTCCCCCAAATTCGTAATCCCTCAAGTCCGTCACCCCAGCGAAAGCTGGGGTATCCCCACTGGGAAGCGCGTGGCTCGAACCGAGATACCCCAGCTTTCGCTGGGGTGACGGAGTTTGTAGTGGCGACAGAGTTTGTATTAGCGACGGGTTGGCAGGTGGGGTGAACTCAGACGTCCATCGCCTTCACCGCGGCGTTCCAGCTGCCGATGTTGCGGACCGCGTCCTGGACGAAGGCGGAGCGGCGGACGACGCCCAGGAACAGGTCGGCGATCCACTTGCCCGGGTTGCGCAGGGGGCGTTCGAACTGGATCAACAGGACGACCCGCGTACCGCACGTGTCGTTCCAGACCTCGTGCTGGTAGGTGTCGTCGAACACCAGCGTCTCGCCTTCCGCCCAGCGCACGACGCGGTCGTGGACGCGCATGCGGACGTCGCCGTCGCGCGGCACGATCAGGCCGAGGTGGCAGGTGATCAGGCCCTTGGTCACGCCGCGATGCTCGGGGATGTGCGTGCCCGGCGCGAGGATCGAGAAGAACGCGCTGTTGAGACCGGGGATGCGCGCGACGGCGGCCGCCGTGTGCGGGCAGCGCGCGAGGCTCTCCTCGATCGGATAGCCGTAGCCGTAGAGAAAGAACGAGCGCCATTTGTCGACTTCCGCGATCGAGCGGTGATCGGGCGAGATCGTCGCGAGGCTGGGGGATGCCTCGCCCTGGAGCGCGACACGGACTGCCTCGTCGCGGATCGCGGCCCAATTCTCGCGCAGGCCCGCGGTCCAGGCGAAGTCGCGGACGTCGAGCACCGGATCGTTGGCGACCAGCGATGACGAGGCGATCATCCGGTCGAATACGCCGCGCAAATGCTTGCCGACGCGGATGATCAGCGGGCGGTTGGCTTCGGCGACCATCGGTGCGCCGGGTTTGGGTGCGCCGGAGATCACGTTCAGGTCGGGCATTCGGGCGCCGCGGCGTACTGCCGGCCCGCCCGATTCCCGCCACAATGAAGACTGTCTCAGTTCATGGCCCAGTTCGTGGCTCAGTTCGGCTTCGACCGTCATCTCTACCCTGTATCCCGGCGCGTCGCGCGGCCGATCCCGTTGTTAGAACACGATATACCGGCAGTGTTGGACGAAATGATGGCATCCGCACGCCGGGCGTGGAGGCAGGGCACTGGCGAGCGACGCCTGCGACCGCTACAGATACGCCATGGTGTCTTTCTCGCGCTTGTATCGCGCTCCCGTCCTGCTCCCCCTCGTGCTCGGGCTGGCCATTCCGGCAAGCGGCCAGATGGCGACGCAACAGGCCGCTTCCACTCCCGCCAAGGAAGCGCCGACGCTTCCCGAACTGCCGGGAATCGATACGACCGCGTGGCTCTACAAGGGCAGCGACCTTACGCGGGACCCGGAGTGGAAGTTCGGGACTCTCCCCAACGGCATGCGGTTTGCAGTGCGCAAGAACGGCGTGCCACCGGGCCAGGTGTCGGTGCGCGTGCGGATCGATGCCGGGTCGCTGAACGAGACCGACAGCGAACGCGGTTTCGCGCATTTCATCGAGCATCTCTCGTTCCGTGGCTCCGAGTACGTGCCGGACGGTGAGGCGAAGCGCGTCTGGCAGCGGTTCGGCGCGACCTTCGGGTCGGACACCAACGCGCAGACGACGCCGACCTCGACCACGTTCAAGCTCGACCTGCCCTCGGCAACCGAGGCGGGGCTCGACGAGAGCCTGAAGATCATGTCCGGCATGATGGAGAAGCCGACGATCACCGACGCGTCGGTCGCTGCCGAGCGCCCGATCGTGCTCGCCGAACAGCGCGAGCAGCCGGGGCCGCAGGTGCGGTTCGGCGATGCGATCCGGGCGACGTTCTTTGCTGGGCAGCCGCTCGCGGATCGCTCGCCGATCGGCAACATCAAGACGCTGGAAGCCGCCACTGGTGCCACGGTGAAGGCGTTTCACGATCGCTGGTATCGGCCGGAGAACACCGTCGTCATCATCTCGGGCGACATGGATCCGGCGCTGTTCGGGCGGTTGATCGTCAAGAACTTCGCCGACTGGAAGCGCACCGACCCGGTCACCCCAGCCCCTGATTTCGGCAAGCCCGATCCGAAGGCGCCGGTCTCCGCGACGATCGCGGAGCCGGCGATCCCGGCGGTGGTGACGCTCGGCGTGGTGCGGCCGTGGGAGTATAAGGACGACACCGCGATCATGAACCAGAAGCGGCTGGTCGACGTGCTCGCCACCCGCCTGATCAGCCGGCGCCTGGAAACGCGGGCGCGTGCCGGCGGCAGTTTCCTCCAGGCGGGCGTGTCGATCGACGACGTATCGCGCTCGGCGAACCTGACCAGCGTCAACATCGTGCCGATCGGGACCGACTGGGAAGCGGCATTGAAGGACGTGCGCGCGGTGATCGCCGACGCGCAGACCAACGCGCCGAGCCAGGCCGAAGTCGACCGCGAATATGCCGATTTCGACACGATCATGCGGACGAGCGTCGAGACGGCGAAGGTCGAGGCGGGCTCGAAGCAAGCCGACGACATGGTCGGCGCGCTCGACATCCGCGAGACGGTGGCGGGGCCGGAAACGTCGTACAAGATTTTGCAGGACGCCAAGGCGAAGGGCATGTTCACGCCCGCCACGCTGCTCGCGTCGAGCAAGGCGATCTTCGAGGGGACCGCGACGCGGGCGCTCGTGAATACGCAGACGCCTGATGCAGGGGCCGCGAACAAGCTGGCGACTGCGCTGAAGGCGGACGTTTCGGGGCTGGCGGGCAAGCGTCGTGCGCAGGCTGCGGTCGATTTCTCGAAGCTGCCGTCGCTCGGTACGCCGGGCAAGGTCGCGAGCCGCGAGAAGATCACCGCGTTCGACATGGAGCAGGTGAACTTCGCCAACGGCACGCGCGTGCTGCTGTTTCCGAACGCGGGCGAGACCGGGCGTGTCTATGTCCGTGTGCGGTTTGGTGGCGGGTACACCGCGATCCCGTCGAACCGGCCGACGCCGGCATGGGCGGGCGATCTTGCGCTGGTCGCAGGCGGGATTGGCAAGCTCGATCAGGGCGATCTCGACCAGCTGACGGCGGGGCGGCGGATCGGGCTCGACTTCGGGATCGACGACGATGCGTTCACGCTGAGCGCGATCACGTCGCCGGCGGATTATGCCGATCAGTTGCGGCTGATGGCGGCGAAACTCGCATTCCCGGCGTGGGACCCGGCGCCTGTAGCGCGTGCGCGGGTCGCGGCGCTGGCCGGGTTCGCGGGCTATGATTCGTCACCTGATGGCGTGTTGTCGCGTGACCTCGAAGGCCTGCTGCGCGCGGGCGATCCGCGCTGGGGCACCCCGTCGAAGCCGACCGTCGAGGCGCTGAATGCGAAGGACTTCCGCGCGTTCTGGGAGCCGATCCTGAAGACCGGGCCGATCGAGGTCTCGATCTTTGGCGATGTGAAGACCGAGGATGCGATCGCTGCGGTGGCGAAGTCGTTCGGGGCGATGAAGCCGCGGACGGCGGTGTCGACGGTCGGTGCGCCGGTCGGCTTCCCGGCGCACAACGCGACGCCGGTGATGCGCGCGCATACCGGGCCTGAGAACCAGGCGGCGGCGGTGATCGCATGGCCGACCGGTGGCGGGATCGACAATATCGTCGAGGCGCGGCGTCTCGATGTGCTGGCGCAGGTGTTCAGCGATCGGCTGTTCGAGCGGCTGCGGCAGGCGGCGGGCGCGAGCTACAGCCCCAACGTGTCGAGCCAGTGGCCGGTGGGGATGAACACTGGTGGCCGGATGGTCGCGATCGGGCAGGTCGCGCCCGACAAGGTGTCGTTCTTCTTCCAGATCGCGCGGCAGATCGCGGCGGAACTGGTGTCGACGCCGATCGCGGCGGACGAGCTGGATCGGATCAAGAAGCCGATGGGGCAGTATATCCTGCGCGCCTCGACCGGAAACCAGTTCTGGTTGCAGCAGCTTGGCGGCGCGACGTTCGACCCGCGGCGGATCGCGGCGACGCAGCGGATCGCTTCGGACTTGGTGGCAACGACGCCGGTGGAGTTGCAGGCGACCGCGGCAAAGTATCTGCGGCCGGAGAAGGATTGGACGATGGCGGTAGTGCCGGCTGCGGCGAAGAAGTGACCGCTTAATCCCTCTCCCCGTCGGGGAGAGGGAGGGAGGAGCCACTTGGCGACGGAAGTGTGAGGGGCTTTGGTCGGAGGCGTTGCGAGCCTCACGCCCCTCTCCCTCCCACGCGCAAGGGCGCGCGGGCCCCTCCCTCTCCCCGTGGGGGAGAGGGTTATTTGTAGAGCGCGTCCAGCCTCTCGCCGTAGGCCTGCTTCAACACATGCCGCCGGATCTTCAAACTCGGCGTGAGCTGCTCGTTCTCGATCGTGAACGGGCCGTCGGCCAGTACGAACCTGCGCACCCGCTCCGTTACGGTCAGGTCCGCGTTCACCCGCTCGACCGCATGGCCGATCGCGGTGCGGAACTCGCTGTTCTCCGCCAGACGTGCGAAGCTGCACGCGTCGCCGTTCCCTGCGCACCATTCCTGCGTCCATTCCGGATCGGGCACGACCAGTGCGACCATGTACGGGCGCTTGTCGCCGGCGATCATCGCCTGCGCGATTTCGGGCTGGAGCGTCAGCATACCCTCGACCTTTTGCGGGGCGACGTTTTCGCCCTTGTCGTTGATGATCAGGTCCTTCTTGCGGTCGGTGATGCGGATCCGGCCGCGGTCGTCGATCTCGCCGATGTCGCCGGTGTGGAGCCAGCCGTCTTTGAGCACTTTGGCGGTCTCGGCATCGTTGCGCCAATAGCCGTGCATAACGAGTTCGCCGCGCACCAGAATCTCGCCGTCCTCGGCGATCCGGACCTCGGTGTCGTTGAGCGGCGGCCCGACCGAGTCCATCCGCACGCCGGCCTTGGGGCGGTTGCAGGAGATGACGGGGGCGGCTTCGGTCTGGCCATAGCCTTGCAGGAAGGTGAGGCCGAGCGCTTCGAAGAACAGGCCGACCTCGGGGTTGAGCGGTGCGCCGCCCGAGATCATCGCCTTCAGTCGACCACCGAACTTCTTCGAGATCTTCGGCTTGAACAGCGTGGCGACGGCGGCCTGCATCGGGCGGTCGATCAGGCGGAGGCGACCGGCGTAGCGTTTGCCGCCGATGTCGAGGGCCTGACGCAGCAGGTAGGCCGACGCGCCGCCCTGTTTCTCGATCGTCTTCGAGATCCGCGTGCGGAGGACTTCGAACAGGCGGGGGACGACGAACATGATCGTCGGGCGGGTTTCCTCGATGTTCGCGGCGAGCTTTTCCAGGCCCTCGGCGTAATAGATCTGGCCGCCGAGCGAGATCGGGAAATGCTGGCCGCCGGTATGTTCATAGGCGTGGCTTAAGGGAAGGAACGACAGGAACACCTCGTCGTCCCAGCCGAAATCCTCCGAGATGACGGACGCGCAGCCGGCGCAATTGTGGAGGATCGCGCCGTGATGTTGCATCACACCACGTGGCGCGCCGCCGGTGCCCGATGTGTAGATGATGCACGCTAGGTCTTCGCGTTCGAAGTCGGCGCGGGCGGCGGCGGTCTTGGGGGTGGTCGGGTGCGCGGCGATCAAAGCGTGCCAGTTATGGAAGTCGATTCCGGCGGGGACCTTCATGTCCTCCAGGCCGATGACGGTCTGCGCCTGATTCGATCGGATGACCGCGGGGAGGAGCGTTTTGGCCAGCTTGGCGGTCGAGACGATGATCGCGCAGGCGCCGGCGTTCTCGATGATGTGGAGGTGGTCGCGCTCGGTGTTGGTGACGTAGGTCGGCACGGTAATGCAGCCCGCCGCCATGATCGCGAGGTCGCTGAGGCACCATTCCGGCCGGTTCTCGCTGACCAGCATGACGCGGTCACCGCGTTTCAGGCCGATTGCGGTGAGCGCGGTGGCGAGGGCAGCGACCTGCCGCGCGGCGTCGGCCCAACTGGTGGCGACCCAGGTGCCGCTCGTCTTGGTCCATAGGAACGGCGCATCGCCCTTCTCCGCGGCGCGCGCGAAGAACATCGCGACGAGGTTCGGGAATCGTTCGAGCTGACGGGCCATGATCTCTCCCTGGGCGCAGCGGGAGCCGACGCGCCTCGTTGCGCCCCTTGTAGGCGAGAAGCTTCGCGCCGGACAATCACCGACACCGTCGATCCCGTCCGGCGCTTCAGAGTCCCGCTAGGCCCCGTGCGCGGTCAGACCCGGACGTACCGGAAATACCAGACCTCGTGGCCCTGGCGTCGCGCCTTCCGCTCGTACCGCGTCTCGGGCCAGTCGTCGGGACGCGTCAGGAAATCCTGCGGCGTCTCGGCCTGCCAGACGAAATCGCGCCGCGCATTCATGATCATCATCGACCAGCGGCAATAGGTCGGATCGTCGGTGCCGAGCCGGAATTCGGCACCGGGCTTCAGCTTGGCGGCGATCGTGTCGAGCGGACCGTGATTGACCATGCGGCGCTTGGCATGGCGTGCCTTCCGCCACGGATCGGGATGAAGCAGGTACAGCCGGTCGAGGCTGGCATCGGGCAGGCGCTCGATCACTTCGAGCGCATCGCCCATGTACAACCGCACATTGGTCAATTCGCCATCGCGGATGTGCGAGAGCGCACCAACCACGCCGTTGAGGAACGGCTCGCAGCCGATGAACCCAACGCCAGGGTTCGCCGCGGCCTGGCCGGCAAGATGCTCGCCTGCGCCGAAGCCGATTTCGACATGCAGCGGACGGTCTTCGCCGAACAGCATTTCAGCGGTGATTGGGCCCTTCTCGGGCACCGACAGGTCGGCGAGCGTTTCCTCGACGAGCGCGGCCTGGCCGAGCCGGAGCTTATGGCCTTGGCGTCGCCCGTACAGGCGGCGGATAATGGAAGGATCGGTCATCGCCGCGCGCTCTAGCGATCTGCGTGCCGCGCGCAAAGCGCCGTACGCGTGTTTCCGCTCGGATCGAGCCTGCCGCCTTGCGCGAGGTTGCGTTTTCGACGCGGCGGAATTTGCGCGACCGGACTCTGGCGTTGCCGCGATGCTTGCCGTACCGGATGACGGATGGGCGATCTGGATAGGCTGGTTCCATCGGGAATCATCGAACAATGGGTCTATCATCTGCGTCGCCAGCGTGCGCGGGCGGCAGATGCGATCTGGTTGATAGATCAGGGTTTTACTCTGCACGATGGGCATGGCGGCATGCCGCAGCACGATGCCACGGCGCGATGGCGGGCCGAGCAGGAGACCGTGGTCGAGGAAGTGACCGCGTTGCTAGCGCTGTACGACGGAATCAATCTCGGAAAGATCGATGCCGACGCGACGTCGGACCATCTTTCCAGTTAATTGCTATAACTTTGCCGCATGAGCCACCCCGTGACCTGCAGCGACGAGCTTTGGGGCATCTCCGGGTCGGTCATCGCCACGACGAACTCTGCCGACGCCATCATCTGGAGATGCTGATCGGCGAGTAGGAGATGTGCCGCGCGCGCCGCCTCGGTCTTCGAGCGCTGCGCAAGCAGCTTCTCCTGAACCGCGCGGTCGCGGTGGTAGGCGACCCGATCCTGCCACGCTTCGGTCGTGGTCGGAGGGTCCGACCGTTCACTGGTCATGCTCGTGTCCTCGTCGTTGGACGTTGATCTGGATCATCGATCCCGGCCTTCGCGCTACCGGTAATCCGGGCGGTCGGATGCCGACTTGCCATGAGCCGAGGCATCGATGCGGCGAAGATAGCGCCGCGGCGTGGTCCCCAGAAACCGGTTGGCGTCGCGGAGGAAGTGCGATGCATCGAAATACCCAAAATTCGTGATCGTCGCGAAGTCCATTCCGGCCTCCTGAAACCGCTCGAGCGCGGCGATGAAGCGACGCCGCATCAACAGCGTCTTGGGGGGGAAGCCAAACCAGCGCAGCGCAATCCGGCGAAGATTATGCGGCGAGGTCGACAGATGATCGGCGGCCGTTGCGGCATCGTCGATGTCCCCTGCATCGATCAACGCCGTCAGCTGCGCGATCAGCGCGACGGTCGTGCCATCGAGCGGCGCGATGCCGCGTGCGACCACCGCATCGGCAAGCCGCGCAATCGTCCTGCCAGCGAGATCGCCTTTGTTCGTATCGGCGACGTCGTCGAGGCACGTGATTCCCAGATCGGCCGCGCCGAGGATCCGATCAGCCACCGTCGCGGCGACAACGGGCGTCAGCCGCGACCAGTCGAGCGGGCTCAGCGGGATTTCGACCGGCGCCTTGCCATCGATCTGCAACGCGACCGGACGACTCGACGGACCGACGATGGCGACATCGGGCAGCCGATCATAATACCGGTTGCGGATCCGTGCCGAGACCCGCGTCCCTTCCGGGATCACCAGGATCCGCGCGGTTCCGGGCAGGCGCGAGACATCGAACGCGCCCGCCGGGCGGTGCCCCACGTTGCCGAGCGCATCGATCCGCGACCGCAATTCGCCCTCCACCGAGCGTGTTGCCACCATCACCCCGTCGACGGCCGTCGTCGAGCGCATCGGAAAAACCAGCATCGTCACATCCCATTCTTGGGTGTGCGCGACCAGCGTCGACCACTCCCTGCCAAGGCCAACACTTGATCGAGATTGTACAATGGCGAAATGTCCACAGGTCTCAAATGTGAGACGGGGAGACATGATCGGGTCATCGTAAATCCAGAGTTTTCGGGTGTTTGGCGCGGCGACCCGCTGTCGAACGGGGCCATCCCAGCGCTCACGAAACGAGCGCGATCAGTTGCGCCAATCCGTTGGTGCCGGTCTTGGTGACGATCGCGGCGCGGTGGTTCTCGATCGTCTTGATGCTGAGCCCCAGCGCCCCCGCGATCGCCTTGTTGCTATGGCCGCGTACGAGCATGTCGAACACCTGGCGCTCGCGCGTCGTCAGCAACGCGGTACGGCGTGACAGCAGGCGGCGGCTGTTCGACCATGCCACGCCTTCGGCAACCGCGGTCAGCAGGCGATCCTCGTCGATCGGCTTTTCGAGATAGTCGAGCCCGCCATAGCGGCGGACGCTGTCGACCGCGTTGGCGGTGGTCGGCCACGCCGTCATGAACACCAGTGCGACATCCGGATCGAGCTCGCGGACCGCATCGGCAAAGGTGAAGCCATCCATGTCGCCCATCATCACGTCGGAGATGATGCAGGCGGCAGGGTCGCGCGGATAATCGTGCAGCAACGCGATCGGCTCGACGAACGCGCGGGCGGCGTGGCCATGCCGGGCGAGCAGGCGCGCGACGCTGGCGCCGAGATCGGCGTCGTCGTCGAGCACGTACACCGCCGTCGGTCTGGAAGCGATCGAGGTCATGCGGCGTCTCCGACGAGCGTGCCGACCAGCGGGAGCGTGACGACATGCGCGATCCGCGCCAGTCCACGATCGGCGCGGGACAGCGTGCCGCCATGCGCCTCGACGATCGCCTTCGCCACGAGCGAGCCGACTCCCATGCCCTCATGGACGAGGGGGTGATCGGCACAATGATTGACCACGGCGATCGCGATCCGTTCGTCACGGCGGGTCACGGCGATCTCGACCACGCCGTCGTCGGTAGCCTGCACGGCGTTGCGAACCAGATTGACGAGCGCTTGCGCAATCTCGATCTCCTGCGCCAGCACGGTCCATTCGGGATCGACGGGCGCGACCCGGATCGCGACACCGGCGACGCTCGCCTCAGGCCGGGTCAACGCCGTGACGGTGTCGAGCAGGGTCCCGATCGGCAACAGCGACGGCTCGTCGACCGCGCGACCGCCGAACCGGCGCAGTCGGCGGACCAACGTTGACAGCGTCGCGGTCTTGCGTTCGATGAGCCGCGCCGTCTCGACGATATCGGGATCGGCGTTGCCGCTAATCTCGACCAGATGGCGCGCCTCGATCGCGAGCGTGGACAGCGGTTGGCTGATCTCGTGGATGACCGCGACCGACATCGCCCGCAGCGTCTTGAGTCGTTCGGCCTGGAACAGCATCCGGTCGCGCCGAGCCACCGCAGCAAGCGCGCGCGCTTCGGCATCGGCGAAGCTGCCTGCGAGATACCCGACCACGGCTACCGCGGCGAGGCTCATATGGAGCGCGAGTCGTTGGTCGACGGCCATCGCGCCGGTCGTTTCGGGCAGGACGAGAATCGCGGTGACGACGATCGCGGCCCACGCCGCGGCGCGGCCGAACCGCAACCCGATCCAGGCAATCGCCAGCAATACCGGCGTCGCCGGGATGCCGAGGCCGATCGTCGCCAGCGTTCCGACCAGCCCGAGCGACAGGCCGAGCACCAGCACGGCTTCCGCGATATGCCGGTGCGACGGAAACATCGCGGGCATCGCGGTCCTGCCGCTCGACAGATCGGCGATCCAGAGCAGCGGCGGCGCGATCAGCAGGACGCCGAGCATGTCGCCGACCGCAAATCCGGTCAACGACGCGATCACGTCGCGGACATTGGCGACGTTCGTGATGTCGGGCCGCATGATCGACCAGGGCAACGCGAACGCGACGGCGGCCAGCGGCGCCAGAACGGAGGCGAGCCCGAGCGGCATCGGCGCGGTCGCCAGGCTACCGGTAGCGCCATCGGCAACCCGGCGCACCGCCGCGACCGCGATGCCGTATGCGAGGACGGGGCTGGCGACACCGATGATACCGCGTGGCCATTCGGGTTGCGTGAACACGACGACCCCGGTCAGGCACTGGACGATGATCTCGGTGATCGCCGCAGCCGGTGCGAGACGCGCGCCGAACCGCCAGAACAAGGCGAGGCGAACCCCGGCAGCCGGAAACCAGAGCGAATAATAGCCAACCCCGCCCCACAGGACCGCCAGCCGGTGCAGCGCGACGAAGATGACGCCGTATCCTGCCAGCACCAGCCATTCGCGCTCGCGCGGCAACCAGCGTGCCTGGCCGTCGCGCGATGGCGCCAGTGCTGCGAGCTCGGCAGCATTGGCGCGTTCGGCGGCACGATCGGCGGCGGAAAGGGGAACGGAAGCCATTCCCGCCTCGATACCGCGAACCACGCCGGGCAGAAGTAGGGAAATACCCGGACAGGAGGCCGCCAGCATGACCGGAGGCTGTGTACCGGGGGTATTTCCCGGACTGACGCCGCTGGGTCGCCGCGCTTACCGACGGGGTCCCATCCAGTGTCCGGGAAATGCGATGTCGGCCCACGCACGATGAACTATTATCATAATATCGAGGGTGAACAGATCAGCCCGATGGTCCTGCCGACGATCTCGATCCGCGGCGACGACCTGCTTGGACTGCGGACCGTGAACGCGCCCGGCACGCATGCGCTGGCAAACCTGCGCGTCGACTACCGGCCCACCGACGCCGGCCAGCGGGCGATCGCGCGCGACGGGCATAGCGGGCCGGGGATCTATGCCTGTTTCTGGGACCGGGAGCTTTTCTATATCGGCACGTTTGCGGGTATCGGCCGGCCGACCAAGGGCAACGTCGCCCGTGAACGCTGGACCAAGCATATCGCGGGAATGAGCTTTCGCGGTCACGGCGTCACGATCGGCGAACGGGCGCTCAACCAGATTGGCGACGACGCGCCGTCCCGCCTGGGCGACCTGCTGTTGGCGGCGGATCGCGCGCGCCTATCGAAGACGGCCGGCGCACTGCAAATGCACTATGAAAAGTTCCGCTTTGCGGCGCGGCACTGGGACGACTTCGCGCTACTCGACGAAGCGATGCTGGCGCGGTTCGCCTTCGTGTATTTGCGACCATCGCTGCACGGTCGGCTGGCGGGGATGGACAAGGCCACGCTCGATCCGCACCTCCGCGCGATGGAGCGAGGGATCGTCGCGTTGCTCGATCCACCCTGCAATTGTGGATCGCTCAATCAGGACGGCGCGCCTGGCCCCGGTATCGCCAACACCGCAGAGGCAATGCGACAGGTCATGGATGCGCACCTGGCCGCGGTGCAGAGCGATGATCCGGAATATCGGTTGATGCCGCGCGGATCGCGTAGGATCTAGCCGCCTAACCGGATTTGGGCGGATCTCGGTGCCTTGCCTCGCAGGTGCGATAGGTCGTGCTCATTGTACGTCCGGGGCAAGCGCGGTACGTCCCGCCGGGAACACGGTGCCGTCGAGTGCCGATCGGCGGCCTAACGACACGGGCGAAACATGGATTCCTCGGGCCTTGAGGCCGTTTTTCTCGCAAACCGCGATGCGCTGCTGCGGTTCATCCGGTCGCTCGGCGCGGCCGATGCGGAGGATTTGCTGCACGAACTGTGGGTGCGGATTCAGTCGGCGCCGACCGGGCCGATCGCATCGCCGCTATCGTATCTGTACCGGATGGCGAACAACCTGATGCTCGATCGCCACCGCGCGGCGCGGCAGGCGGAGAAGCGTGATCGGGCGTGGACCGAGGCGACGGGCGGGCCTTCGCTCGATCGGTCCGACGAGCCGTCCGCCGAACGCGTCGTGATCGCGCGCCAAGAGGCGGCGCTTGCGGAGGCGGCGTTGCAGTCGGTCGGCGACCGGGCTGCGCGGATCTTCCGTCGCCACCGCATCGACGGGGTCGAGCAACGCGCGGTCGCCGCGGAGTTCGGGGTAAGCCTCAGCACCGTCGAGGGCGACCTGCGGAAAGCCTACCGCGCGATGATCGATGCGAAGCGACGCTATGAGTCGTGAATCTTCAAGGGCGTACGCGATCGCCTCCGTCTTTGGCTATAGGAGGCCATGATGGCGGAGCATGACGATATCGACGCACGCGCGCTGGACTTGGCGGCGCTGGACTGGGTCGTCCGGACCGGCAGCGATGCGTTCGACGACTGGCCGGCGTTCCAGGCGTGGCTGGAGGCGGACCCGCGACATGCGGCAGCCTATCATGCGATATCGGCGGATCTTGAGGATATGGCGGCCGCCGTACCGCCCGTGCAGGCCGCACCGGTCGTCGTGACGGCCGCGCGCCGCCGCTGGCCGGTCTGGGCCGGCGGGGCGATCGCGGCGTCTTTGGCGCTCTTCGTCGGCTATGAAGCGACCCAGACGAGGGCGCACCCCTATGCGGTCGAGACGGCGGCCGGGGCGATGCGGACGGTTCGGCTCGCCGACGGCAGCAGCATCGCGATGGGCGGTGCGACGCGGCTGATGCTCGATCGCGACGACCCGCGGATCGCGACACTGGAACGCGGCGAGGCGATGTTCGTGGTCCGGCACGACGATAGCGATCCGTTCGAGGTGAGCGTCGGCGGCGCGCGGCTGGTCGACGTCGGCACCGTGTTCGACGTGAAGTTCGCGCGGGATGAAACACGCGTCGCCGTGTCAGAGGGTGCGGTCGATTACAATCCGGGGCGCGAAGGCATCCGGCTCGTAAAGGGGCAGGGGCTGCTCGTGCGCGACGGCACGGCGACCGTCACGGCCGTCGATGTCGCCAGCGTCGGATCGTGGCGCGACAGCGTGCTAGCTTATGAAGGCGCGACGCTGGCGGAGGTGGCGGACGATCTGTCGCGTGCGCTGGGTGTCGACCTGCGCGCCGATCCGACCGTGGCGAAGCGGCCGTTCAGCGGCAGCATCGCGACCGCCAAGCTGGCGGGCGATCCCCGGCTCGCCGCGCCGCTGCTAGGTGTCGCGATCCGCAAGACCGGCGGTCACTGGG
>Ga0308169_10002700_pt1 | contig 18028 bp, 14 predicted proteins | sample PhyBR1_2_FD_202139 | JGI IMG/M metagenome (GOLD analysis project Ga0308169, IMG submission 202139) | Phyllosphere microbial communities from UC Gill Tract Community Farm, Albany, California, United States - DLSLSB.R1 | ecosystem: Host-associated > Plants > Phyllosphere > Unclassified | place... | reverse complement strand
GGGCCCCCCCCCCGGCCCCCCCCCGCGACCGCCTGTGGCGCATCTCGCCCGACGTGATGGCGGCCGCCTCGCTGGCCAGCGGACGCTTCCTGACCGTGAATCCGGCCTTCACCGAATGCTTCGGCTGGACGGGCGAGGAAGCGACCACGCGCCCCTTCCTGGAGATGGTGTACCCGGACGACCGCGCGGATGTGATGGACAAGCTGCGCCTGCTCGCCGCCGGCATGCCGCTGGTCGGCTACGAAATGCGCGTGCTGCACAAGGACGGCTCCTACCGCTGGGTCTCGTGGACCCTCTCGCCGGAGGGCGAACTGCTGTACGGCGTGGCGCGCGACATCACCTTCGACAAGCACCAGGCCGACGCCCTGCGCCAGGCCGAGGAAGCGCTGCGCCAGTCGCAGAAGATGGAAGCGGTGGGGCAGCTGACCGGCGGCCTGGCGCACGACTTCAACAACATGCTGGCCGGCGTCTCCGGCCACCTGGAGCTGATGAAGCTGCGCCTGCGCATGGGCCAGACCGGGGACCTGCAGGCGCGCATCGACGCCGCCATCAAAGTGACCCAGCGCGCGGCCGCGCTGACGCACCGCCTGCTGGCCTTCTCGCGCCGCCAGGCGCTCGACCCGAAGCCGACCAGCGTGAATGCGCTGGTGATGTCGATGACCGACCTGGTCACGCGCGCCGCCGGCCCCACGATCAGCGTGCGCACGCGCCTGCAGGCCGGACTGTGGACCACCTTGTGCGACCCGAACCAGCTCGAGAGCGCCTTGCTCAACCTGGCCAACAACGCGCGCGACGCCATGCCCGAAGGCGGCGCCCTCGTCATCGAGACCGAAAACACCACCGTGTGCACCGGCCAGGCCGGCCGCTACGGCGACCTCAAGCCCGGTGACTACGTGCTGGTGCGGGTGCGCGACACCGGCAGCGGCATGCCGCCGGACGTGGTGGCGCGCGCCTTCGATCCCTTCTTCACCACCAAGCCGATGGGGCAGGGCACGGGCCTGGGCCTGTCGATGGTGTACGGCTTCGCGCGCCAGTCGGGGGGGAGTGTCCGGATCGAATCGAGCCCGGGTGCGGGCAGCGAGGTGCGCCTGGTGCTGCCGCGCCACGTGGAGGCCGTCCCGGGCTCGGCCCCAGTCCAGGAGCCCGGCGACGCCGAAGCGCCGCTGGCGGCGGCCAGCCACAAGGGCCTGGTGCTGGTGGTCGACGACGAGGCCGACATCCGCGTCGTCATGGCCGAGGTGCTGGAGCTGCAGGGCTACACCGTGCTGCAGGCCGCCGACGCGCCCCAGGCGCTGCGCCTGCTGCATGACAAGCGGCCCGACATCCTGGTGACCGACATCGGCCTGCCGAACGGCATGAACGGGCGCCAGCTGGCCGACCAGGTGCGCGTCCAGTGGCCGCAGCTGCCGGTGCTGATGGTGACCGGCTACGCCGAAAGCACGGTGATGAAAAACGAGACCCTGCCGGCCCAGATGGAGCTCCTGATCAAGCCCTTCGCAATGAATGCGCTGGTGGGCAAGGTGGAAGCCATGCTGGCCGCTGCCGCCAACGGCGGCGTGGAAAGCGGCGCCGTGCAGGCTGCGGCTTGAACTCGTAATTCGTCGCGTGAGCCGGCCGAGGATGGGACAGGCTCGGCTATTTGACCTGCCTGGCTCGGCCTGACCGATGATCGACCGGCTGGAAGGTCACGCCGTCATAGACGTCGCTCGTCAGCTGCCCGTCACGCTTTCTCACGCGAACGTTGAACAGGCGTGGCCCGGTTTCAGGGGTACCTCCACAGGCCGGGGTATGGCGTTCATGAACCACGAGCTCGAAGTAGGACGGCTTCTCGATCACATCGATCAAGCCGCATTCATCGCTGAGTGCCGTCAGATGGAATTTGTGTATGGCGTTGATGGCAAGCCGGATGGCTTCGTCCTCGGTTTTCACTTGCGCGGAAAAGGCGGACGCCGATGCCAGAATAGACAGGGTGAGCAGGTAGTGGAATCGCCTCATGAGTGGGCTGGACGGCTATTCCCGAGGAAGGCTTGATGTGGGAATGAAACGGCTCATCATTGGGTCTGCCCAAACAGTTGTCCTTGAACTTGCTCAGTAGCTGACCGTAGAAGGAGGAACGTGCACAAACCAACCGAGCGCGGGATCATGTTTTCCGGCCCGATGGTGGCCGCGCTGCTGGCCGGCGCCAAGACCCAGACGCGGCGCGCCTTGCCCGGGCCACCCGATGAAGCCGGCCTGGCGGCAGTGCGCCGCCGCTTCGGCATACCCGGCGACCGTTTATGGGTGCGCGAGCGCTACGTCGCCTTCGGCCGCTGGCAGGTCCGGTTCAACGAACGCAAAGGCCGCGACGAGTGGGCCTTCGCCGATCTCACGCGCGCGCGCGGCTTTTCCTGGCGATTCGACGGCGCCGACCCGGCCGCTGCACGCGACGACGCCGCCGCGCCGACCTGGCATCCGCGCCCGGCGCTGTTCATGCCGCGCGCGGCCAGCCGTATCCTGCTCGAGGTCACGGACGTGCGCATCGAGCGCCTGCAGGCGATCAGCCCTGACGATGCGATCGCCGAAGGCATTTTGCGCACCGGCGACGGCTTCGAACTGCAGGGCGGGGGCACGACCATGGATCCGGTGCCGGCCTACCGCGCCGTGTGGGAAAGGATCAACGGGGCCGGCAGCTGGGATGCGGATCCGTGGGTGGCGGTGGTCGAATTCCGTAGGGTGTGAGGGTTGGTCCCCCCGACTGGAATCGAACCAGTATCCCACGCTTAGGAGGCATGTGCACTATCCATTGTGCTACGGGGAGGACGCTCGGTTCGGCGAGCGAGCCCTGCGATGCAGGTCGTTATCGTGAACCGACCGCAATTATAGCCGAGGAATGGGAGAAGATTGGAAGTGTGGGGCCTGCAATCGGTACAATGACCGCTTTCTTCACTCGTTCATAAAGCGCTCGCCATCCGGCGGGCGGTGCGCATACTCAACATGGCTGTCATCTCTCTTACCAACGCGCAACTGGCTTTCGGCCACGTGGCGCTGCTCGACCAGGCCGACTTTTCGCTGGAGGCCGGCGAGCGCGTCGGTCTCATCGGCCGCAACGGCACCGGCAAGTCGTCGCTGTTGAAAATTATTTCCGGGCGCTCGAAGCTCGACGACGGCCTGCTGGTCATGCAGCAGGGCATCAAGATCGCCTACGTCGAACAGGAGCCGGTGTTCGATCCCGAGAGCTCGGTGTTCGACGCGGTCGCGGGCGGCATGGGCGAGCAGCAGGCCATGCTGGCGGAGTACGAGTCGCTGACCGGCCAGTTCGGCCAGGGCAATGACGACGCGATCATGGAGCGCATGCACGTGCTGCAGACCAGGCTCGACGCGCTCGACGCCTGGAACCTGCAGAACAAGGTCGCCACCACGCTCGACCGCCTGGGCCTGAACGGCGAGGCGAAGATGGGCACGCTGTCGGGCGGCATGCAGAAGCGCGTGGCGCTGGCGGTGGCGCTGGTGTCCGCGCCGGACGTGCTGCTGCTGGACGAGCCGACCAACCACCTCGACTTCACGTCCATCCTGTGGCTCGAGGGCCTGCTGCGCGAATTCCGCGGCTCGGTGCTGTTCATCACCCACGACCGCAGCTTCCTCGACAACGTCGCCACCCGCATCGTCGAACTGGACCGCGGGCGCCTGCTGTCCTTCCCCGGCAACTTCAGCAAGTACCAGGAGCGCAAGAAGGACCTGCTGGCGAACGAGGAAGTCGAGAACGCCAAGTTCGACAAGTTCCTGGCCCAGGAAGAGGTGTGGATCCGCAAGGGCGTGCAGGCGCGCCGTACGCGCGACGAAGGCCGCGTGCGCCGGCTCGAGGCCTTGCGCCTGCAACGCACCGCGCGCCGCGACCAGCAGGGCCAGGTCAGGCTCGACGTCGGCACCGGCGAGCGCTCGGGCAAGATCGTGGCGGAACTCGAAAATGTTTCCAAGCGCTACGGCGACAAGGTCATCATTGAGGACTTCACCGGCATCGTCATGCGTGGCGACAAGGTCGGTCTGATCGGGCCGAACGGCGCGGGCAAGACGACCCTGCTCAAGATTATCCTGGGCGAGGAAACGGCCGACAGCGGCAAGGTCAAGCTCGGCACCAAGCTGAACGTCGCCTATTTCGACCAGATGCGCGCCCAGCTGAACGAGGAAGCCTCGCTGGCCGACACGATCTCGCCCGGCAGCGACTGGGTCGAGGTGAACGGCCAGCGCAAGCACGTGATGAGCTACCTCGGCGACTTCCTGTTCGCGCCCGAGCGCGCCCGCTCGCCCGTGAAATCGCTGTCCGGCGGCGAGCGCAACCGCCTGCTGCTGGCGCGCCTGTTCGCCAAGCCGGCCAACTGCCTGGTGCTGGACGAGCCGACCAACGACCTCGACATCGACACCCTCGAGCTGCTCGAAGAGTTGCTGGCCGAGTACAGCGGCACCGTGTTCCTGGTCAGCCACGACCGCACCTTCCTCGACAACGTCGTGACCGAGGTTATCGTTTCCGAAGGGAATGGTGTGTGGCGAGAATACGTCGGCGGCTACACTGATTGGGAACGCGTCAGGAACACCGTGCCGCTCACTGCGCCGGCGGGGGCGGCCGCGCCCAAAGCGGGCCCAGCCAAAACTGCCGATATGTCATCTAGCGCACAGAATGTCCCTGGCAAGAAGGTAAAGTTGAGCTATAAGGAACAGCGAGAGCTTGAGGAACTGCCTCAGTTGATCGCCAGCCTTGAAGATGAGCAGTCGGCGATCACGGCCCAGCTGAACGCCCCCGACTTCTACAAGACGAACCCCGCGGATGCGCGCAGGATCAACGCACGCCACGCGGAGATCGAGAACTTGCTGCTCGATGCCCTGGAACGCTGGGAAGGTCTCGAAGCCCGTGCCAGGGGAGAGTAGCGCCATGAGCTGAAACGAGCGGGCAGGCCCGCGTTGGAGAAACATGACTGAGCATGACGACCGCTACGCCGCGCACCCCGCGGCAGCCATCCCCGCCGACGCTCCCATGTTCAACCGCGCGGCCTGGATCCGCATCCTGCCCTTCGCCGCCTACCTGCTTTTCATCGTGATCGGCGACGCGCTGGAGCGCTTTGGCGCGCCGCCCGGCGTGCTGCGCTGGCTGTATCCGGTCAAGATCGCCCTCGTCGTCCTGCTGCTGGCGCTGTTCTGGCGCCGTTACGCCGAACTCAAACCGTTTTCCCTTCCGATTCCCGCCTGTGCGACCGCGCTGCTCACCGGCGTCGTCGTGCTGGGCCTGTGGATCAGCCTCGACGCCGGCTGGATGATCGTCGGTTCCTCCTCGGGCTACGACCCGCGCGTCGACGGCCGCATCGACTGGCTGCTGGTGGCGATCCGCATCGCCGGCGCCGCCCTGGTCGTCCCCGTCATGGAAGAGCTGTTCTGGCGCTCCTTCCTGATGCGTTGGATTGACTCTCCCGATTTCGAATCAGTTGAGCCATCTCAATTGAGTTTGAAAAGCTTTGCCATTACTGTCCTGCTGTTCGGCTTCGAGCATAACCTGTGGCTGGCCGGCGTCGTCGCGGGGCTTGCCTATGGCTGGCTGTACAAGCGCCACCAGACGCTCTGGTCGCCGATCCTGGCCCACGCCGTTACCAATGGCCTGCTGGGCCTGTGGGTGCTGCGGACCGGCAACTGGTCGTACTGGTGATCCAGCGTCATTCACTCAAGAAGATAAAAAACCATGTTGAATACCCGCTTGCGTCCCCTGGCTTTCCTGCTCTGCGCATTCTGCGTGATCCCGGCCGGCGCCGGTCCCAACGATGCGCTGCACCTGTACGCCAACGTCGGCTACGGCCACGACGACAACTTGTTGCGCGTGCCGGATAACTCCCCCGGTTTCGACAACACGCGCGCCGATTCGTGGTGGGAACGTGAAGGTGGTTTGATCTTCGATAAAACTTATAGCCTTCAGCGCATCTCGGTCGTGGCCAAAGTGTCCAAGTTCAACTTCGACCACTTCAAGCAACTCGACTATGACGGCAAGGATGTCCAGGCCAACTGGTTCTGGCATATCGGCAATCATCTGGAAGGCAAGGTCGGCTTCAACTACGAACAGACCCTGGCCCCGTACACCGACTTCACCTCCGACCAGCGCAACCTGCGCACCGCGCGCAGCCAGTTCGCCGAAGGCGCCTGGCGCTTCCACTCGTCGTGGCGCGTGCGCGCCGGCTTCCAGCGCGACAAGTACGATTACGAACTGGTCCAGGAGCAATACAACGCCCGCACCGAGGATGCGGGCGAACTCGAGCTCGACTACCTGCCGCGCAGCGGCAACACGGTGGGCCTGGTGGCGCGCCGGGTCAAGGGCCGCTATCCCTACCCGCGCCAGATCAACGGCGCCTTCCCGGACGAAGACTTCACCCAGGACGAACTGAAAGCCCGCGTCAAGTGGACCGTGACCGGATCGAGCAGCATCGATGCCCTGGTCGGCTATACACAGCGCGACCAGCCCGCCTACGGTCCGAAGACCAGCGGCTTCACCGGCAAGATCAACCTGACCTACCAGCCGCACGGCAAGATGACCTATACCGGCTCCCTCTGGCGCGACTTCGCCCCGCTCGAAAGCACGGCGGTGAACTACACCCTGAACAATGGCGCGTCGCTCGGGGCGCAATGGGATGCGACCGCCAAGATCCGCGTGAATGCCGACGTCTCGGCCGAGCGCCGCAATTACAGCGCGGCCCCGGGCTTCAATCCTACGGGCGACCTGCGCGACTCGCTGCGCACCGGCAGCCTGCGCGCGACCTGGTCGCCGCGCCCGACGCTGCAGGTGACGGCGGGCGCCGCGCACCAGGCGCGCACCGGCTCGCCCACGCTCGGGACGAGCAGCTTCAAGTCGAACAGCGTGTCGCTGTCGGCCAGCGCGCAATTTTGATCATGCCTTATGACCGTCAATGACATACCGCTGATCTCGTTTTTCCAGCGCGTCCTCGATCCCTTGATCATCATGGGCACGCTGTACCTGTCAGCCTTGCTGTTTCACGAGCCGTTCTCGGGCTACATGCTGGTCCTGATGATCCTGGCCTTCTTCATTTCGTCGGCCGTGTACCAGCACATCGACCCGTACCGCACCTGGCGCAGCGGGCGCATGTGGGCGTACGCGCGCGACACCGTGTTCGGCTGGTGCGTGACGATCGCGGTGTTGATGTTCCTGGGTTCGTCGAGCGGCCTCAAATACTATTACGACGAGCGCGTGGTGATGGCCTGGTTCATTGCCGTGCCGGTGATCCTGCTGGTCAGCCACATCGTCGTGCGCGTGGCCAACAGCCCGAACCGCAGCAAGGAAGTGCGTTCGGTGGTCGTGGTCGGCGTCAACGACGTCGGCATGAAGTTCGCGGGCGTTTGCGCGCGCCATCCGAACCTGTTCATGCAGGTGCGCGGCTTTTTCGACGACCGCGCCGACGAGCGCCACCCGGAGGCGCTGCGCCACCCGGTGCTGGGCAAGACCGGTGATCTGGCGCAATACGTGCGCGAGCACGGCATCAAGATGATCTTCATCAGCCAGCCGATCTCGGCCCAGCCGCGCATCCGCAAGCTGATCAACGAGTTGCAGGACACCACGGCCTCGGTCTATTTCCTGCCCGACGTCTACATCTTCGACCTGATGCAGGCGCGCTTCGACAACGTCGGCGGCATGCCCGTGATCGCGATCTGCGAGACGCCCTTCATGGGCTTGAACAGCACGATCAAGCGCGCCTCCGACATCATGCTTGCAAGCATCATCCTGCTCTTGCTAGCGCCGCTGATGCTGGCGGTCGCCATCGCCGTGAAGATGAGTTCGCCGGGCCCGGTCATTTTCCGCCAGCGCCGCTACGGCCTGTATGGCGAAAGCATCCTGGTCTACAAATTCCGTTCGATGACGGTGATGGAGAACGGCGACCAGGTCGTGCAAGCCCGGAAGAACGACCAGCGCGTCACAAAAATCGGCGGCTTCCTGCGCCGTACTTCGCTCGATGAGTTGCCGCAATTTATCAATGTGCTGCAGGGCAGGATGAGCATCGTCGGGCCGCGTCCGCACGCGGTGGCGCACAACGAGCAGTATCGCAAATTGATCAAGGGCTACATGTTGCGCCACAAGGTCAAGCCAGGCATCACGGGTTGGGCGCAGGTCAATGGCTTGCGTGGCGAAACCGCCACGCTGGACAAGATGGAAGCGCGCATCCAGTACGACCTCGACTATCTGCGCAACTGGTCGCTCTGGCTCGACCTGTGGATCGTGCTCAGGACCGTCAAGGTGGTGTTCACGCGCGAGAACGCGTTCTGACTGTGTTTTCAAGCGATGTTCGTCGAACCTGAATTCGCTTAAAGACAACTTAAAGGTGCAGATTCAATCGGATTGCCGCTTGCGACCCCGGTTGGGCTGCGTAGAATAATTGATGAGATTGCAATTTTTTTAAGGGCAGCCATGAAGAAAGCGCTGATCACAGGAGTCACAGGCCAGGATGGTTCGTACCTGGCCGAACTGCTGCTCTCGAAGGGGTACGAAGTGCACGGCATCAAGCGCCGCGCCTCGCTGTTCAACACCGAACGCATCGACCACATCTACCAGGACCCGCACGTCGAGAACAAGAATTTCTACCTGCACTACGGCGACTTGTCCGACACCTCGAACCTGAATCGCATCATGTGCGAAGTCAGGCCGGACGAGGTCTACAACCTGGGCGCCATGAGCCATGTCGCGGTGTCCTTCGAATCGCCCGAGTACACCGCCGACGTCGACGGCATCGGCACGCTGCGCCTGCTCGAAGCGATCCGCTTCCTCGGCCTCGAAAAGACCACCCGTTTCTACCAGGCTTCGACCTCCGAACTCTACGGCATGGTGCAGGAAGTCCCGCAACGCGAAGCCACGCCGTTCTATCCGCGCAGCCCGTATGCGGTGGCCAAGCTGTACGCCTACTGGATCACGGTCAATTATCGCGAAGCCTATGGCATGTATGCCTGCAACGGCATCCTGTTCAACCACGAATCGCCGCGCCGTGGCGAGACCTTTGTCACGCGCAAGATCACGCGCGGCCTGGCCAATATCGCGCAGGGACTGGAGCAGCAGCTGTTCCTCGGAAATATGGACGCGCTGCGCGACTGGGGCCACGCGCGTGACTACGTCGAGATGCAGTGGCTGATGCTGCAGCAGGACAAACCCGAAGACTTCGTGATCGCCACCGGACGCCAGCACTCGGTGCGCCAGTTCGTCGAGCTGGCGGCGCGCGAGCTCGGCATCGAGATCGCCTGGCAAGGGGAGGGGGTGAACGAACGCGGCGTGATCGCCTCGATCAGCGGCGACAAGGCGCCGGGCGTGGTGGTCGGGCAGCCGATCGTCGCGGTCGATCCGCAGTACTTCCGTCCGACCGAGGTCGAGACGCTGCTGGGCGACCCGAGCCGGGCGCGCGACCGCCTCGGCTGGGAGCCGCGCACCTCGTTCGAAACGATGGTCCAGGAAATGGTGGCCCACGACCTCGACACGGCGCGTCGCCACAAGCTGCTGGCATCGCATGGATACAACGTTTCAATTTCTGTGGAGTGAACGGTGAATCATCAACCTCGCATCTACGTCGCCGGCCATAACGGCCTGGTCGGCTCGGCCATCGTACGGGCGCTGCGCGCCCAGGGCCACACCAATATCGTGACGCGCAGCCATGCGGAGCTCGAACTCACCGACCAGGCGCAAGTGCGGGATTTCTTCCGCAACGAGCGCATCGACCAGGTCTATCTGGCGGCCGCCAAGGTCGGCGGCATCCACGCCAACAACACTTATCCGGCCGACTTCATCTACGACAACATGATGGTGCAGGCCAATGTCGTGAACGAAGCGCGCGCCAACGGCGTCGAGAAGCTGCTGTTCCTCGGCTCGTCCTGCATCTACCCGCGCATGGCGCCGCAGCCGATCAAGGAAGAGTACCTGATGAGCGGCATGCTGGAGCCGACCAACGAGCCCTACGCGATGGCGAAGATCGCCGGCATCAAGCTGTGCGAAAGCTACAACCGCCAGTACGGCACCGATTACCGCAGCGTGATGCCGACCAATCTCTACGGTCCCGGCGACAACTATCACCCGGAAAACAGCCACGTGATCCCGGCCCTGATCCGGCGCTTCCACGAAGCCAAGCTGACCAACGCACCCGAGGTCGTGATCTGGGGCAGCGGCAAGCCGATGCGCGAGTTCCTCTACGTCGACGACATGGCCGAGGCCTGCGTGCACGTGATGAATCTCGACCACGCCACCTATACCGCGCACACCGACCCGATGCATTCGCACATCAACGTCGGCACCGGCGAGGACGTCACGATCGCCGAGCTGGCGCGCCTGGTGGGTGAGACCATCGGCTACCGCGGACGTATCGGCTTCGATACCAGCAAGCCGGATGGCACCCCGCGCAAGCTGCTCGATGTGTCCAAACTGAAAAATCTCGGCTGGCAGGCGAGCACGCCGCTGCCCGAAGGATTACGCCGCGCCTACGAGGCGTTCGAGTTGCTGATGGCCGATCAGGAGAAGCGCGCTGCAGCTTGAGGAAATATCCGTAGCACCCTTTCTAAGGCGGCACTGCTGAGTGTTAGTTCACGAACAGAATCATTGGCGCGCCGCTTCCAGAATGAAGCAAGCATAAAAAGAGTTCCCCCATCAACCCAAGGAAACTATCTTGAACAACATTCACCAGGCTGCCATGATGAAGACATCTGCCCCCTCTACTCCGAAGCGCGTGCTGTGCGCCGCGCTGATCCTGGTTGCGGCAACCTTGAGCGCGTGCGGCGACAAGGCGAAGGAAAAGAAACCGGGACAGGCACTGGCCAGCGTCAACGGCGAAGAAGTCACGATGCTCCAGCTGAACGAGGAAATGCAGCGCGCAGGCGTGCCCCCCGGTCAGCAGGACGCCGCCAACAAACAGCTGCTGCAATCGCTGATCGATCGTACGCTGCTGGAGGAGGCGGCGGCCAAGGAGAATCTCGACCGCGACCCGAAGGTCATGCAGGCGATCGACCGGGCGAAGTCGCTGATCATCGCCCAGGCTTACCTGCAAAAGCGTATCGGCAACGTGCAGCAGCCTTCGCAGTCCGAGATCGAGGATTACTTTAACAAGCATCCAGAGTTTTTCTCGAACCGCAAGCAGTTCAGCATGAACGAACTCGTGATCGCCGCGAACGACTTGACGCCTGACGTGAAGGCGGCCTCCGACCATGCGAAGTCGCTGGAAGAGGTCGCGGTGTGGCTCGATGCCCACAAGGTCAAGTATGGCCGCAGCCAGATCACGCGCAGCACGGCCGATGTGCCGCCGCAGCTGTCTGAAAAACTGCTGGGCCAGCCGAAAGGGCAGTTGTTTGTGGTCAAGGAAGGTCCGCGGGCGATGTTCATTTCGGTGGCCGAAGTCAAGGACGCACCGGTCAGCCTGCAGGTCGCCGCGCCGCAGATCGCGCAGTACCTGGTGACCGAGAAGAACAAGGAACTGGCCGGCGCCGAGCTGCAGCGCCTTCGCGGCAATGCCAAGATCGAGTATCTGAACAAGTCGATGGCGCCGGACGCCTCGACCAAGCCGGCCGGCAGCCCGCCGGGCAGCGCGGTCGCGGGCACGTCCCCGGCAGCCACGGCAGGTACCGCAGCGCCCGGGGCAACCGGTGTCACACCGGGCGCTGCGCCAGGCGACAACGCGGGCGCTGACAAGGCCGCTCTCGACCGCGGCGTTGCTGGCCTGAAGTAAGCGTCAGAAAAATAACAACCCTCTTGATGAGCACGAAGGAGCAGACATGAAACGATTCGTACACTGGATGATTGCGGCGGTACTGACCCTGGCCGCGGGCTTGGCGGGCGCCGCAGATGTCGTGCTGGGCCCGGGCGACGTGGTCAAGGCCTCGGTCTACGGCAGCCCTGATTTGTCGGTCGAAACCCGGGTCTCGGACGCCGGCAGCATGACCTTCCCGCTGCTGGGCGACGTCCAGGTGGGCGGCCTGTCGGTGCAGCAGGCGGAAAAGAAAATCGGCGGCCTGCTCGAGAAAGGCGGCTACCTGAAGAAGGCCCAGGTCAACCTGCTGGTGACCTCGCCGGCCAGCCAGCAGGTGTCGGTGCTGGGCCAGGTGAATCGACCGGGCCGCTACCCGATCGAAGGCTCGCGCAAGGTGCTCGACCTGCTGGCCGTCGCCGGCGGCATCGGCCCGGAAGGCGGCGACATGGTGACGCTGGTGCGCAAGCGCAACGGCAATGTGACGCGCGAAACCATCGACGTGGTCGACATGGTGCGCAAGGGTGAACTGAACCAGGATTACGAAGTCGCACCGGGCGACATCATCTTCGTCGAGCGTGCGCCGCGCGCCTACGTCACCGGCGAAGTGAACCGTCCGGGCGCCTTCCGCCTCGAACGCTCGATGACCGTGCAGCAGGCGGTGTCGGCCGGCGGCGGCCTGACCCAGCGCGGCACCGAGCGCGGCCTGCGCGTCACCCGCCGCGGTCCGGATGGCACGCCGCACACCATGGATGTGAAGGGGGATGACCTGGTGCAAACCGACGACGTGATCACCGTCCGCGAATCCTGGTTCTAAACCGGCAAAGGCCTCGGCCGGCCCGCAGGGTAGGGATGGCCGAGGTCCGCAATGTAAGTGGTGTTGAAGTTGCAGATTTGTATCAAGTATCCGTTTGAGCTTGTAAGTAACTTTCGTTAATGGGTTTTTTGTTCCACACCGTTTTAAAAGGTTCATCATGAACGTTCATCAATTCCTGCTGATCTTGCTCGCGCGGAAGAAGATCATCCTGACGACCCTCGTGTTGACGGTCGCGCTGGCGCTGGGCTTCAGCCTGATCCAATCCAAGACCTACAAGGCCACGGCATCCGTTCTGTTGAACTACAAGGGCGTGGATCCTCTCACCGGCCTGACCATGCCGGGCCAGCTGATGCCTGGCTACATGGCCACCCAGATCGACATTATCGGCAGCAAGAACGTGGCCCTGCACGTGGTCGACGCGCTGCACCTGGCCAGCAGCCCGGCCGTGATCGACCAGTTCAACAAGGCCAACGAAGGCCGCGGTTCGGTGCGCGACTGGCTGGCCGGCCTGCTGTTGCAAAAGCTCGAGATCGTGCCTTCGCGCGAATCCTCGGTGGTGGAAATCAGCTTCAAGGGCTCCGATCCCGCTTTCGCGGCCGCGGTCGCCAATGCCTTCGCCGACGAGTACCAGAAGCTCACGGTCCAGCTCAAGAACGAGCCGGCCAAGAAAGCATCCTCGTATTTCAATGAACAGACCAAGCAGCTGCGCGACAACCTGGAAGCCACCCAGGCGCGCCTGTCCAAGTACCAGCAGGAAAAAGGTATCGTCACCCTCGACAACAACCGCGTCGACGTCGAACTGCAGCGCCTGAACGACCTGTCGGCCCAGCTGGTGCAGGCCCAGACCGCCGCCATGGAAGCGAACTCGCGCCAGAGCGCCGCCAGCAGCTCGGCGATGAGCTCGCCGGACGTGGCGAACAACGCGCTGATCCAGCAGATGCGCGCCAACCTGGCCGTCGCCGAAGGCAAGTTCGCCGACACCGCCCAGCGCTACGGCAAGAACCACCCGTCCTACCTGGCCGCCCAGGCCGAGCTGGGCAAGGTGCGCGGCGAGCTGAACGCTGCCCTCGGCACCGTGTCGCGCAGCGTCGGCAGCAACGCCCAGGTGCTGCGCCAGCGCGAGGCCGAACTGCGCCAGGCGGTGGCCGAGCAGAAAACCAAGGTGCTCGAACTGAACCGCGCCCGCGACGAACTCGGCGTGCTGCTGAAGGACCTCGACAGCGCCCAGCGCGCCTTCGACGCCGCGTCGCAGCGCTTCTCGCAAACCCGCATCGAATCGCAGTCCGAGCAGTCCGACGTCTCGCTGCTGAACCCGGCCGTGGCGCCGACCCAGCCGTCCGGCCCGCGGGTGCTGCTCAATACCCTGATCTCGATCCTGATCGGCACCATCCTCGGCGTCGGCCTGGCCCTGCTGCTCGAGCTGCTGAACCGCCCGGTGCGCGCCGCCAGCGACGTCAAGGACATGCTGGGCATCCCGGTGCTCGGCACCATCGAATGGAAGCCGGTGCGCGGCCGGTCCAGCGGCATCCGCGCCCTGATGACGCCACGCCGCCTGCTACGCCTGAATTGAATAAGGGACCCGAACATGAATTCTCCTATCCTGTCGGCGCTGCCGGCTGAACACGCCGCCGAAATGAGCATGGGTGCGCTGCTGCTCGATTCGGGCAAGCTCAACCCCGAGGATGCCGAGCGCGTGCTGCGCATGCAGAAGGAAACCGGCATCCGCTTCGGTGAAGCCGCCGTGCGCCTCGGCCTGGTCAGCGAGGACGACATCCAGCAAGTGCTGGCGCGTCAGTTCTCCTACCCCTACTTGCAGAAAGGGCAGGCCGGCCTGTCGCCCAAGCTGATCGCCGCCTATGAACCGTTCTCTTCGCAAGTCGAGTCGCTGCGCGCGATCCGCAGCCAGCTGATGCTGCGCTGGTTCGCGCGCGGGCGCCGCGCGCTGGCCATCGTCGGGGTCGATCCGGAAGACGGCGCCGCGCTGTTCGCGGCCAACCTGGCAATCGTCTTCTCTCAGCTTGGCGAACAGACGCTGCTGGTCGACGCCAACCTGCGCGCCCCGCGCCAGCAGGATGCGTTCGCGCTCAAGCCGCGCCAGGGCCTGTCGGATCTGTTGGCGGGGCGCGCCGACCTCGACGTGATCGCACGCGTGCCGGCCTTCGTCGACCTGTCCGTGATGCCGGCCGGGACGCTGCCGCCGAACCCGCAGGAACTGCTGGCGCGCGAAGGCTTCCGCAACCTCAACACCCAACTCGAGAGCCGCTACGACGTGGTGCTGTACGACGTGCCGCCGTTCCAGGTCGGGGTCGACTCGATCGCGGTCGCCACCCGCGCCGGCGGCGCGCTGCTGGTCACGCGCAAGAACTACACCCGGATCTCGCATATCGGCCGCGCGGCCGAGCAGCTGTCCGACGCCGGCTGCGAGATCCTCGGCTCGGTGATGATGGAGTTTTAAATGGAGTCCGGCATGCGCGCAAGCAGCATCCGCCAGCAATCCACGGGTGTGCGTGCGATACGCGACATGCTGCCCGAATGGTGGCCGGTGTTCCTCGGCCTGGCGATCCTGCTGGGACCGACCTTCTACGACCTCTTCAGCGGCCCCTGGATCGGCGAAGAGCAGGGCCACGGCCCGATCATCTTCGGCCTGGCCCTGTGGCTGATCTACCGACGCTGGCCCGAGGTGCTGGCCGCGACCACGCCGCCGCGGGCCAGCTGGGCCGGCTGGCCCATCCTCGTCATCGGCCTGGCCACGCACGTGCTCGGGCGCTCGCAAAAAATCCTGATGCTCGAGGTGATGTCGATCATCTTCGTGATGATGGCGGTGCTGCTGATCAAGCGCGGCGGACGCGCGCTGGCGGTGCTGTGGTTCCCGTTCTTCTTCATGATCTTCATGGTGCCGCTGCCCAGCGAATTCGTGGCCGCGGTGACGATGCCGATGAAGATGGCCGTGTCCTGGGCCACCGAGCACGTGCTGTTCGCCTTCGGCTACCCGATCAGCCGTTCGGGCGTGATCCTGCAGATCGGCCAGTACCAGCTGCTCGTGGCCGATGCCTGCGCCGGCCTGCAGACCCTGCTCACGCTGGAGGCGCTCGGCCTGTTCTACTTGAACCTGATGCGCCACCCCTCGGCCTTCCGCAACATCGGCCTGGCCATGTTCATCATCCCGATCTCGTTCTCGGCCAACGTGATCCGCGTGGTGGTGCTGACCCTGATCACGTATTACTTCGGCGATGCCGCGGGGCAGGGCTTCCTGCACGGCTTTGCCGGCATGGTGCTGTTCGTCACCGCGCTGGTGCTGATCCTGTCGGTCGACAATGCCCTGCAATGGACTATCCGGCGCCGCGAGCAGCGCGACGCCGTGCTGCGTCCGAAGGAGGCCGCATGAACCGCAAGTTCCTCGCCAGCCTGGTCCTGGGCGTGACGATGGCCGGCGCCTCGGCCCTGACCGGCGCGCTCACGCCCAAGCACAGGATTTCGGAAGTGCAGTCGCAGTTCAGCCTGGAGCAGATGATTCCCAAGCGTTTCGGCAACTGGACCCTGGACGACAACGTGATCCCGCTCACCCCCGACGAGCACCAGAAGGAGCTGATGGCCGAGCTGTACTCCCAGACGCTGGCGCGCACCTACGTCAACGACCAGGGCCAGCGCGTGATGCTGTCGATCGCCTACGGCGGCGACCAGAGCAAGCAGCTGCAGCTGCACCTGCCCGAGGTGTGCTACGTGGCCCAGGGCTTCGACATGGTCAGCGAGAAGAGCGGCGACCTGCCCACCCGCTACGGCCAGATCCCCGTCAAGCGCCTGGTGGCGCGCCAGAACGCGCGCAACGAGCCGATCACCTACTGGGTCACGGTCGGCGACAAGGCCGTGATGTCCGGCCTCGGCCAGAAATACCAGCGCTTCGTCTACGGCCTGACCGGCAAGATCCCGGACGGCATGCTGGTGCGCGTCTCGACCATCCAGCCGGACGAGGGCAACGCCTACCAGGTCCAGGCCAAGTTCGTGAACCAGATGCTCGATGCCCTTTCACCGCAGGACAGGACGCGGCTGCTCGGCGCCGCCACCAATAAAGGCTGAGCGCCGCAGTCCCTAAACTGGATTTTTGATGGATACATTCCTGCTTTACTTTTACACCTCGCTGCCCTGGATCGTCGTGCTGGTCCTGGCGCTGATGCTGGTGGCCGGGGCCGGCATCGGCATGGTCTGGCCGCGCTTCCTGGTCTATGTCTACCTGGGCGTGTTTTTCTTCAAGAACTCGACCAGCTACGGCTCGACCGCGGTGTTCGAAACCGTGAACATCTACAGCCGCGGATCGGGCGTCATGTATTTCCCGCTGCTGCTGTGGATGATGCTCGGCGCCTGGCTGTGCTCGCGCGTCTCGGCCGGCTTCCAGCGCTATCCGAGCCCGGCGTGCAACCTGCGGCCCTGGTTCCTGGGCTGGTTCCTGCTGCTGTGCGCCCACGTCGCGGTCGGCATGTTCACCAACGTCTCGCTGACCGACTCGACGGCGCCCTCGGGCTTTTCGAATATCGTGTGGGAGGCGCCGCTGGTGTCGCTGATGCTGCTGTCCTTCCGCACCAAGGAGCATGCGGTCGAGCTGTCGCGCTTCATCCTGCTGGCCGGCCTGGGCCGGGCGGCGTTTGGCCTGGTGCGCTGGGCCTTCCTGGGCGGCGACCCGAACAACGTCTACGCGAACGCCAACGACATCAAGATCAAACTGACCTTTTTCGACATCAACGACAGCGTACTGTGCACGATCGCCTTCGCGATTGCCGCGGTGAACCTGTTCCAGATAGTCAAGAACAAACGCTCGGCGTTCTGGACCGCCGTCGACTGGGCAACCCTGCTCATGACCGCCGCCTGCGTGGTGCTGTCCTACCGCCGCACCGCCTGGTTCGGCTTCGTGCTGGCCGGCCTGATCGTCATGTGGCGCTTCCCGATCCAGCGCCGCGTCCAGATAGCGGTGCTGGGCATGCCGGTGATGGGCGCGGGCCTGCTGTACGTGGCGCTCAAGCGCCTCGGCCAGACCAAGGGCGCCGGCGGCGGCTTCGCCAGCCTGTTCTACGACATGCAGTCGCGCCGCGTCGGCGCCGAGAGCGAGCGCGTGCTGGAACTGAAGCTCGCGCTGGCCGACTTCATCTCGCATCCCTTCACGGGTATCGGCACCTGGGGCCGCTACACCGGCTACCAGCAGATTTCCTGGCAGGACGGCAAGGATGGCGGCCTGTTCCTGCACAGCGGCCTGCTGCACATCGCGCTGAAGGCCGGCCTGCCCGGACTGATCCTGTTGGGCGGCACGATCTGGGCCTTCGTGTCCTTCACCCGGCGCGCGCTGAAGAGCCTGCCGCCTGAGCTGCTCGGCCTGGGCACGGCGGGGGCGGCGGGTCTCGCCTTCATGCTGCCGGACCTGCTGGTCGGCACCCCGTTCCCGCAGGTGCGCACCACGCAGATGCAGGCGGTCTGCCTCGCGCTGCCCTATGTGGCGATG
>Ga0308169_10002698_pt1 | contig 18032 bp, 17 predicted proteins | sample PhyBR1_2_FD_202139 | JGI IMG/M metagenome (GOLD analysis project Ga0308169, IMG submission 202139) | Phyllosphere microbial communities from UC Gill Tract Community Farm, Albany, California, United States - DLSLSB.R1 | ecosystem: Host-associated > Plants > Phyllosphere > Unclassified | place... | reverse complement strand
TGGTGCCGCGGCGACATCCAGGAGTTTGTCGCCGCCCTCGCGCGCGAGGCTGCGCGCGTCGAGACCGAGGCGCGCGAGCGCGACGAGCGCAGGCGGGTCCGCGTCGAGAAGGCGGCGGGGCGCAAGAGGGCGGCCGAGGAGGCGGCAGCGGGTCCGAGCGCGGCCGTCGGCGCGGGCGCAAAGGCCGGCGGCGCACCGGCGCACACGGCCACGCCGAGCCCGGTCAAGGCGGCGCGCCCGCCGCCGCTCGACAGGTCGCACCTCCCGACCGTGCGCAGCCCGGCCAAGGCCGTTGCCGCCGCCGTCTCGGCCGGTGGGCTCCCGCGCCTCCTCCCGCGCCCGTCGGCCCTCCCGCTCCTCCCGCTCGACAATGCGTCCCAGCCGAGCAGCCGGGCCCGCGTGCGCGCTCGCGCCGCTACGCCGCCGGCCTCACCTTCGTCCGCCTTGGCCGCGGCGCCGGCGCACGTCGGCGGCTCGTACCCGCACGCACAGGCGTCGGCGTCGAGCAGCTCTGCCGCAGACGCAGGCGCGCCGCCCGCCAAGCGCCCTCGCACGCGCGCCTCGCCGCCCGCGCCGACGAGCACGGGCACGAGCACCGACGCGAGCACGCCCCGCCCGCAGCCGTTCGCGCTCGAGCTGTCGCCGCCGTCGCGCCCGAGCTCTGCCATGAGCTCGCGCTCGGGAGCGAGGACGTCGGCGTCGTCCTCGACGGCGGCGGCGCAGGCGTTCGTCGGCGCGGGAGCGACGTCGCTCGTCTCGTACAGCCTGCCGGCGCTGCCGCAGCTCGCCTCGACGCACGACCAGGCCAAGCCGCACCTCGTGCGCTCGGCGTCGCTCGTCGACGGCGCAGGCAGGCCAATCCTCGTCCGCTCGGCGTCGAGCTCGAGCCTGTCGAGCGTCGCGAGCTCGCAGAACCATCTCGGCGACGGCGACGGCCAGGACGAGGCCGATGAGGAGCACCTCAACGGCGCGACAATGGCGCTCGAGGCCGCGCACGACGCCGCCGTTGTCGTCGTCGCCGACTCGGCCGACGAGGAGCCCTCGGCGAGGGCCGCCGCGCCCGCGCCCGTCTCGAAGCGCAAGCACGGGCGCCCGACCGTCAAGCGCTCGGGCACGTCGACCTCGGCCTCGACCTCGGCCTCGAGCACGTCCTCGAGCCGCAAGAGCACGAGCACGACGAGCGGCGGCTCGGCAGCGACGCGCCGCACGACGCGCTCGTCGCCTCACGGCGTCGGGATCCGCGCGCGCCGCTCGTCGCGCGCCTCGACGGCGAGCGCGACGCAGAGCTCGCTCGATGCGGCGACGACGCGGCGCACGAGCCCGGGCGCGGGCGCGGCGAGCAAGCGGGTCGTCGCTGCGGGGCGGGGCAAGGGCGCGGGCAAGGGCGCCAAGGCGCAGGCGCAGGAGCACGAGCCGGCGCAGACGAGGCTCGCGTTCGACGTGACCAAGAAGCGGGTCGGGGACGTGACGGGGACGAAGCGGCGCTGAGCAGAGGAGGAGCCGAGCGGAGGAGCTGGGTCGGCGGGCGAGGCTCGAGCGCAAGGAGGAAGCGCTCGAGGCGGTCGAGCCACGCAGGGAGGGAGGGGAGCGCTGCCTGAGCGCGCTTGTACTGCTTATCTTTGCTCGCTGTGAGCTGCATACCTTCCGTCCGACGCTTCTCCTCTCGCCGACGTCGTCGTGCACGGACCGGCTTCGCGGCTCCTTCGCGAGAGGGTGAGGATGAGCCTCGGCCCGAGCTCGCTCGGCTTCGAGAGCACAGCATGAAGCTCTATGCAAAGCTTTCTGCTGCGCGTCCAGGTCGCGCAGACGCTCGGTTTGCGGGAAGCGAGCGAGGCAGAGGCTCAACTTGAGAAGGCGCGCTCGCAAGGTCATCTCGAGACTCTGCGCATCCCCGAGGCACGCTCGTGACATTCTCAGGCAAGATATAGGGGCTACAAAGATAGAGTACGAGAGGCTAACAGCGCGCAGTAGAGGCAGGACGGCCGAGTCGTACACACGCGCTCGTAGAGTCGATGACGACGAGCGGGCCCGACGAGTTCATGACGGCGCCGGCTGGGCGACCTTGTGGTGAGTCTAGATGTCTGCGAGTATGCGCAGGAAGGAAGATGACGCAGAGAGGAGGACGGAGAAGAGAGAGAAGGGAGGGAAGAGGACGAGGAAGAGGGGTCAGCACTCGACGTCTCGAGCGCTGAGTACGCCGTTGCTCGTCCTTGTCGGTCCCCACAAGGTCAAAGACTAGAAGTTCTCGAAGTTCTCGAAGTTCTCGAAGTTGTTGCCGGCCTTGACCTTTTTGACCTTGACGCCTTGACCTCCTCGACTACGACGGCGCCTTGACCTCGACCGAGACACGGTATACGACGACGACGACGACGACGACGACGACATAGACCTCGACCTGAGCAGCGCCTGGATGAAGCATCTCCTGTACATCTCCACGAACGTGTGCGGGCGGTAGAGCTTCTCGACCACCGTCCTTGACCTCGACCGTCTCCTTGGCCTCCTCGACGAGCGCTTGTCGCGCGAGTAGTTCATCATATCCTTGTAGAGAGGGACCGCCCGGACGGAACAGCGACGTACCAGGAGAGCGTGCGCGAGAAGGGCGCCAGCTGCGCGATCAAGAGGACGGCGTCAGCTCGCGACCCGACGGACGCCTCGGCGAGGACGAGACGCACATAGAACAAGACCGTATAGAGGACGAACGAGCTGCACGAGGCTTGGCGAGGTGCCGAGTCGACCGAGAGCGGATCTGCGAGCGGGTCCGAGCGGCGCAGAGCAAGGTCAGCGCCCGGTCAAGGATCGCTGAGTGCGCCGTCGTGCTCTTGTCGTGCCGCACGGTCTTTCCTGTGGGGCAAGCGCGTTCACTCAGGGCAGGGCGTCAAGACGCTCCCTTGAGCCCGGCGGGCGCAGGCGGGACGACGCTCGGTGAACCGGCGCAGCCGTCTCGCATGCACCCGCCGGAGGGTCCGTATCCCGTGGGCGCACGGTGAGCCCCTCCTGAGCGCAGCCACTGGCTGGTTCCCATCCAGGCAGGCCCGAGCCGGAAGTCAAGCCCGAGCAAAACGACGCACCCGAGGTTCAACTGCGCGCGCGAGCGAGGACGAAGGTCAGCCCGTGCCGCTCTGCGCATGGCCTCACAGTCAGGAGAGGGACTCCGGACGCACCAGAAGAGCGACCTGCAGGCGCCAGGCTGTGCTGCTTGGCGAGAGCGAGATGACGACGTGTCGAGCGGCCTGAGCGAAGCGGGGGAGGGGGCGCGAGTCAGCTCGCTGGGGGCTAAGGGTGCGATGGAGAGGGAGTGCACGCACAGTACAGTAGTCCAGGACAGCCTGCATGCCACTTGCGCGAAGCTCAGGTGGTGTTGGCGACGAGGTCGAGGCGCGAGGTCGACTTGGTGACGAGGGCGGGCGAGGGCGTGTGCGACGAGCGCGGTGAGGCTGATGAAGGCAGCGGACGGTGCGTATGCATCTACGCAGTAGCTGGCGGTGCTTTGCGCGTGTCCATGTCGAGTTGAAGGCGAAGCGGGTGAGGGAGAGGACGAGGCGAGGGAGCGAGACGCTGCCGCCTCGTCGACATCTTGGAGCAGGGCTTGCGCTCGCGCTGAGCGCACGCGAAGAGTACAGTGGCCCACGCAGCCCCCATCCGTGCTCTCTCGAAGCTCAGAGGCTTCGTCGTCGCCCGTCACTGATGAGGATTCTCGACGCGGATGAGAGCCACGCAGCCCCACTGGACAGCTCGACACTGGTCGCCAGGCTGTACGATGTATTCCAGTAGCCAATGCGGCCCGCTTCAACCTTGCTAAGCGCGACGAGGGCGAGCGAGGCGAGCGCGACGAGGAGCACCGCCTCTCCGCCGACGACCATGCTCGCGCAACCACTCGCAGCCCTCTTGCTGCTGTGTGCAGCCAGTGCGCGAGCTATAGCAGTTCCAGCAGCCCCGCCCTCGACCGAGTCGTACCGCGAGGCGCTGCGGCTCACCCCGTTCCCCGACGGCAAGGTCCTGTCCGACTTCACCTTCACCCTCGACGGGCCCTGGCACGAGGACGGCAGCGACGTCGCGCAGAATGCAGTCGGTGCGTCCCAGCTCTCCTCCCTACCGCGCTCGAGCTGCCGTCGCTGACCTCCTCCTCCCCCACAGCCCACCACCACACGCTCCTCCCGCGGCTCCTCACCTCGCTCGTCCGCCAGCACCGCGTCGCCTCGTTCCACCTCACCCTATCCTCGGGCCGATGGCTCCCGACCTGGCCGATCCACCTCCCCGCCGAGCTCCCGGCGTCCGGCATCGAGCTCACGGCCTGGCTCGAGGTCCTCGACGGCGAGACGGCAGACGAGGAGCGCAAGCGGTGGGAGGCCTTCACGAGCGCCGTCAGCGGGCTCTTCTGTGCGGGCGTCGTGGCGGACGGCGTCGAGACGAGCACGAGCAGCCCGACGTGGGCGGTTCCGTTCGAGGGTCAAGGAGACGAGGCAGGTGCGTCGTCGCGCTCGGTCCCTCTCCCTGTTCAGAGTTCAGACGTTCTCGAGCTGATGTGATGTACTCTCCCGCAGAGCACCGCCTGTACCGCCTCACCATGCCTCGACTCGCCGCCGCCTGCACCGAGTCCCTCACCCCCTTCCTCTCGCTCCTCCCCTGCGCCTCGCACGCCGGCCTCAGCTCGCTTCTCAATCCGCACCGCCTCTTTGACGGCGAGTGGACCCTTATCGGCATCCGGTTCGCCAAGGAGGAGGCGCTCGAGACGGCACAACTCGCGCTCGAGGTCGGCAGCGTGCAGGACCCGGTCAGGAGGGACCGGCTCACGGGCCAGATGGGGCGCCGAGGTGCGTCTCCTTCCTCTTGAGACCTCTCGAGCTAGTGCGAGAGGACTGACGCCGACGCGCCCGCCCTGCAGAGTTCTCGCTCAAGAGCCTGTACGACCGCACCCTGTCGACCTCGTGCCCGGTCGCCAACGCCTCGACGATCCAGCTCGTCGTCCCGACGCACTCGACCAACCCGTTCTCGATCAAGCCCGACCAGGCGCGCATGCTCAAGAACATCGAGGGCCGCGACGTGGCCGTCTGGGACGTGCAGCAAGGTGCGTCGCGAGCCACTCGAACTCGTCCGGCTCGGCTCGTCAGAGCGTCTAGCTGACTCGTTGCCCCTTGCAGCTCTCGAGACGGCATCACTAGATGTGAGTCTGACTTGGCCCGGCGAGAACGTCTTCCAGTACCGTGCGTGCCGTCCCTCTCGCCCTCCTCCTCCTCCTCCTTGACCTTCGTCCCGACGCTCACCTTAATCATCTCGCTCGCAGCGCTGCGCTCCAAGCTCCCCGTCCCGCCACTCACGGCACGACGCATCACGCACGGCGTCGGCGTCGAGCGAGGGCGCATCGGCGTCGAGGTCGTCAACAACCTTGAGGACGAGGCCGAGGTCGTGTGGGGCGAGAGCTGGCCGTGGTGGCTGCGAGGGTACCTCAGCACGCTCGAGGCGACGCTCAACGGCACCGTGTCGACCGGTGCGTCTCCCTCTCCCTACGTCTCTTGGTTTCGACCGAGTCGCTCACGCTTCAACCTTCGCGCGCACAGACCTCCTCGCCGACCTCGACTACACGCCCTCGGTCGCCCGCAAGCGCTCGACCTCGCTCCAGGCCCTTCTGCGCATCCCGCCGCACACGACGGCGCGCCTCCTCCTCGCCTACGAGACGGCGAGCCTGTGGTACACCGAGTACCCCTCGGACGCCAACCGCGGCTTCTCCGTCCCGGGCGCGTCCCTCACGCTCCTCTCGCCTCTCTCGCCGCACACCGCACTCTCCTCGCCTCCTCTTCGGCCCGGCGACGAGCGCTTCCTCGCCGCGCGCCCGCCCCGCCTGCGCCTCAACACGCCGACGACACTCGTCAGCCTCCCGACGCCCGACTTCTCGATGCCGTACAACGTCATCATCCTCACGAGCACCGTCATCGCGCTCTACTTTGGCAGCGTCCTCAACGGCATGGTGCGCACGTGGTGGATCGTCGACGTCGCGCCGAGAGCGGAGGACAAGGTCAAGGGCGAGTAGCACGAGTCGAGGAGGAATGCAAGCTGTATCTCTATCTCTCGAGCAAAGCTGCCCATCGCTCTCACTCGCTCTCGCTCGAGCAAAGTGGCGCAGATCGACCTCGTTGCATGCACAGCAGCTCATCGTCGTTGCATCCATCCCTCACCGCATGTCGACGCACTCGAACGGCGCGTCGTCGTCGACGTGACAGTGCCCGCCCTCCTCGTCGACGTCCGTGTAGAGCGGGAGCGGCGGGCTGCGCGCGAGCAAGCAGGGGAAGAGGAGAAGAGCGCTACGAGTCAGTAGCAGGTTCGTGCGGCGCTCGAGGTACAGAGAGGGAGAGAAGAGAAGAGAAGGGTAGAGAGAGAGAGCGAGGAGCTCACTGCGGGTGGAACGCCCCTCCCTCGCGGCACGCCGCAACCGCGCCCATGCCCGGCGGGTCCGTCATGCGGAACACGCCGCACTGCGGCTCATCGTCGGACGCGCTCGGCGCGCACACGACGGCGATGGCCTCGCGGAGCAGGAGCTGCAACCCGAGGTGCGTGTGCAGGTCGAGCGACGAGAGGAAGATGGACTGGGTCGGGTGCGTGTGGATCTGCGGGCGCGAGCTCGGCGTCAGAGTCGAGCGAGATGAGAGCGAGAGGAAAGAGAGGGAGGGAGACGCACCCAGCCGAGCGTCATGAGGCCTCGCTGCTCCTGGAACGCGAACGTCTCCTCGTCGTTCGTCGCTGAGCACGTGTCGGGCGTGCCCTCCTGCTTCGGCACCAGCAGGTGCGACACGACGAGCTTGCCGTCCTTCTGCGGGAGGCGGGCGTCTCGTCAGCGAGGGCTTGACGGACAGCTGCGAGGAGGAAAGAGGAGGACCGAGCGCACCTGCGTCCCGAGCAGCAAGCCGCACGTCTCGATGTTGAGCGCCGTGTTGTGCGCCGCGACGACGTGCATGAAGTGCGAGATGAGGCGCGAGGGTAAGACGACGGGCCGAAGAGGAACGCCGGCCTCGTTGCAAGCTGTGGAAGGAGCGCTCGAGGCGGCGTCAGCATCAACGCCGACCAGTGGCAGCTCCTGCCGCTCGCGCAGCGGGCGGCGCGGGCAGAGATACGCGCGAGATACGGACGCACCGATCGGCTCTGCGACGATACTCGATCCGTCAGCTCCTCGTCCCGCTCGGACCTCGCCCTGCTCCCGCACCGCCAACGCCGCAAAGCTCTGCCCGAGCGCGCCGATGCCGCCGCGCCCGCCGCCGAAGGACGATGCCGGAGCCGGAGAGGGCGACGACGGTGCCGGAGAGGGCGCCGAGGGCGCAGGCGCGCCGACGAGGCTGTCGTGCTTGGGAAGGACGAACGGCTCGGGCGTCGGCGTCGTCGCCGGCGGGGCTGAGGGGCCTGGAGGAGCGGCGTGTGAGGGTGGAGGAGGTGCTGAGGGCGGGAGAGGCGCGAGGGGCGCGAGAAACGGGACGAGGTGAGGAGGAAAGGCCGGAGGAGGGAAGGGCGGCGGCGGTGGGTGCGAGCCGAGCGAGGCGGGATGCGGTGGCGGAAGTGGGAGGGGATAGGAGTGTAGGTGCTGAGGAGGGTGTGCGTAAAGTAGAGGATGCGCTGTCGGCCAAGACGGGTTCGGCGGCGGCGCGGGCGGGGCGGCCTGCCGAGCGGACCGTGCGCTCGACTCGACGAACGAGCCGGGCCTCGACGCCTCAGCTGCCCAGTCGGTCGCCGCAGCAGAGCCGAACGTCGACGGCGCGAGAGGCGGCGGCGCCCATCCCGCAGCGTGCGCTCCCGCTCGCGCCCAAGCCGCCGCGACGACCTCGCCTCGCTGCGGCGGCGGCACCTGCACCGTCCCTGCCGCGCCCTCGTCGTCCTCCGACCCATCGTCGTCGCCCGGAAGTGGCATTGGCGCGCTCGGCTGCTGCGCCGCCGGCTCGTAGCTCCTCGGCGGCGCCTGCCACCCGCTCGACACGAGCGGCGCCTGCCGCACGACCGCCTCGCCGAGCTTGGGGATGCGCCGCCCCTGCCCTCGCGGCACGAGCTCGTCGAGACTCCTCGGTCCGAGCGGCGAGCCCGCGTGCTCGTGCGCGTCGTCCTCTGCGCCCGGCTCGGGCAAAACGCTCTGCGCCGCCGTCCCGCTCGCCTCGCCCGCCTGGGCCGAGCCCGAGTGCGAGTGCGCCCGGCTGAACGCCGCACGCAGCCGATTCGCCCTCGGCGGCGCCGGCTCGTGCGCCTGCAGGCCCGAGCGGCGAGGGTGTGCGCCGGGCGCTGGTGGAGGACCGTGCGCGGGTCCGGGGCCGTCGCGGTAGACGGTCGCGGCGGTCGTGACGGTGTTGCGGAGGGTGAGGGCGGGCGAGTATGAGGGTAGGTGCGACGAGGAGGTTGGGGTGGGGGTCGTGGCGCGGGAGGAAAAGGCGGACGAGCGGGCGGCGTAGAACGAGGCCGTGCGGGCGATGAGGTGGTTCTTGAGCGCGGCATGCGCTGTCGAGGCGACGGTATCATGCTGTGCATATGTACGTCGGATCGGTGCGTCAGCTGGACAGGCTCTGCGAGAGCGCCTTGAAGCCGAAGCCGAAGAAGAGCGAGCGCACCTGTCGGACCGAGTCGAGCTGTGCGGCGGTTAGGGTACGCCAGTCGGGGTGGTGGAACGGCAGGACCTCCTTGAGTAGCTTGAGGACCGTCGCGACCCTGACGAACGCCATCTGCGAGCGCGAGGAGGGAGGTGAGCGGCGGAACGGCGAGAGAGGGGGGGAGGAAAAGGACCGACGCACGTCGTAGTTGCCCTCGTTGCGGTAGACCTCGCTCCTGCGCACGCGAGTCGGCGTCAGCTCGCTGCAGGTACAGGGTGCAGGAAGGAAGAGCGTAGACGCACTCGGTCGAGAGCTTGCGCACGCCTTCGAGCCAGAGGTGGAGCGGGAGGTTGGAGTCCCAGCTGCTCGCGACGATCTCGTCTGCGAGGTCGGCGAGCTGTGCGTACGAGCGAGGTGGCTCCCTCGTGCTGGCGGCGGTCGCGATAGCTGGCGGTGGTCGAGTGGCCGTGCTGGCGGGCGGTGTCGGGTCGGCGGGCTCAGCGGGGGCAGCCGGTGCCCTGCGCTTGCGGAACAGGCCCGGCGCCATGGTCTGCGCTGTCGAGCAGCGGTGGCAGCGAAGTCGAGGGCGAGCAGGATTCAGATGAAGCGAGGAGCGACGGACCGGCGGTCGGCGAGCGCGACGGCGGACCATCCGGCGGACAGGGGCTCGCGGACTGAGCCCAGTCTCAGCTTTGGACTGCGCAGTCGAGCTGCGCTACTGAGAGGTCGAGCACGGCAGCTCGGCACAGAGAAGGGCGAGCGGACCGGCGGCCAAACTGAGTTCGCCGGCACGAGGGCGAGGTGAGCGAGCGAGCGAAAGCCTCGGCATCGATTAGCGCCGTCGTGCTCGCTCAGCGACCCTGCGCTTGTCCACCATCCGCACACTCGCACTCGAGCCAGCAGCACCCTCTCGGCCCGCACCGCCCGCCGTCCACCTCGTCGCCAGGCCACGGCCCGCCCGCTTGAACGTGGGGTCCCGCGCTCCTCATCACTCGCCCTCTCCTCCCCGACCGCACCGCGTACCCGACGCACCACACCGCCATGGCCGCAGAGTCGCCTCCAACTGGCCGCTCTCGCTCCGGCTCGACCGGCCTCGGTCGCCCCGCCCAGCCCCTCGCCATGCCGCCCTCGTCGTCGTCCTCCTCCCCCCACGTCGCCCGCGACTCGCAGCAGGCCACGTCCCCCTCGAGCGCACTCTCCCAGTCCCTCAAGGCCTTTGCCGACCTCGCCCTCCACGACTCGGCCTCGCCCGCCGCCGGCACCAACCCGCTCGACTCGGCAGAGTTCCGCCAGGCGTTCCACCACGCCCGCCGCGCCAGCTTTGGCGCTAGTGCGGGCGCGGCCACCACCTCGGCCTCGTCCCAGCCCACCACGGTCCCAGCCCTCTCGACCTCGCCCTCGTCGTCGTCCGAGGCCGGCTCGGTCCCGACCCCGTCGTCGTCCCCGCCCTCGAGCACCCTCTCGCTCCCCAAGCCTCGCTCCGGCGCCGCACCGCCCACGGCCGCCAGCACCAAGGCCGTGCGCGCCCCCTCGTCGACCCTCGGCGGCGTGTGCGAGCGCCCCGAGCTCGAGTTCGAGCAGCGCGGCGGCTCGCTCGCCCTCGACGACGACGACCTCGCCGCCGACCTGTGCATGTCGGCCCCCGCCGGCGCGAGGCACATCGCGCCCGCCGTCACGCCTCCGGCAGGCTCGGCGGGCGCGAGCGGCGGCGGCATCTTTGCCGGCGGCGCGCGCTGGGGCTGGCCCGGGACCGTCGCCGGCTCGGCCAACGCAGGCCCGCTCAGCCCGCCCGCCGTCGAGCCCTTCTCGCTCGGCCACGGCCGGCGCGGCTCGTTCTCGTTCGGCGCCGGGTCGACGACGGCCGCAGCCTCGTCCTCGTCGGGCATCCAGGCGTCGACCTCGCCCTCGTCATCGTCGAGCTCGGCGGCGACCGTGCTCGCGACAAGCCCGCCCGCGGCCGACCCCCTGCGCATGATGCAGCCTCTCGGCAGGGTCGTGTCGGCCGGTGCGGCGCTCCAGACGGCGCAGGACGGCACCAAGAACGGCGTCGGCGACGGGCTCGGCCTCTTCAGGCGCTTCTCGATCAGCGGCATCGGCGCTCGCAAGGTGCGTCCGGCTGTCCGTCCCTGTCTGCCCTCGTCTTGTTCTTCATGACCCGGTGATTGAATCGACCTCGCACGCCTGCTCGCAGAACCGCGCCGCCGTCCCCTCGTCCCCTCCGTCGAGCGGCTTCGCAGCCCAGCCCGCGCCGACCCTCCTCGAGCCGACGCATGCGACGCTCCCTCCGCCCGTCCCGACCTCGGCGAGCGCGTCGGCCGAGCCGACTCGCCGCGGCAGGACCCTGAACCCGCCCGTCGGCGCGGCGGCGACGGGCACGAGGGGCAAGAGGAGGATCAGCCCGATGGGCGAGAAGATCCTTCGTGGCGGGTACTAGGCGCGCCGAGCGGCTCGTACTCGCTCGACGGCGGTGCGAGGACGGCGTGTCGAACCGCACGAGCAGGCTCGAGCGCCCCGACAACCACACTTCGTCTCGCCGCCTCCTCCCCTCCCGCCCTCACGCCTCTCCCTTCGCTCGCTCGGGAGCACAAACTCTCTCCGTCACCTGCCTCGTCCTTCCCGCCCTCGACCTCGCCCTTCGCTCCCTCGCCGCCGCCCTTTTGTTGCTGTACCACCTCCTCAGTCCACCCTCCGTCGCCCGCCTCTCGCCCTCCTCACGACCTCGTCACGACGTCGACTCGCCCTCGACCTCCTCTCGGCCCAACTCTCGCGCTCGGCGCCTCGGCCCTTTATCCGTCGGTCTCTCGAACAAGCCTCAAGAAGCGGTCCTGCGCGCGGTTCTCGCTCTCGTCCTCTCGGTCCCTCCCTCACTATGTTCAGCTCTCCCTCTCTCTCTCTCTCTCTCTCTCTCTCTCCATCTTCGTGTCGTTACTTCGCCCTCGTATTTGTCCTACTCGTCCCTCTCTCTCTCTCCCTCCTCCTGGACTAGCCGGCCTCTCGTCCCCTCCCTCTCATCGTCGCCCTCCCTCGTTCGCCTGTCTTTCTCTCTGTCTGTCTGGAATCAAACCCTGTTCGTGCTCACGCGCACTCTCGAGAGGACCGAGCACTAGCGTCTAGACGAGGGCAGAAAAGGGTGTGGTGATGCCGCTCGTCGTTGCACTCCTGGAGCTCAACCTCCCGCTGGCGCTCGTCGCCCTCGTTCTCGCCGCTGCATCTGCGCCTCGTCGTCCTCCCGCCCAACTCTTCGCCGCCGCCGTCCCTTCGCGCTCGCCGCTCCCTGCGCGCCGTCCTCGCTCGTCGCCCGCGCGCGCACGAGCCGCTCGCTCGCCCTCGGGGCGCGCTCCGCCCCTCGCGCCAGCTCAAATCTGCTACCGCTGCCGCTCCTGCGCTCGATCGACCCTGCGACATTTGCGCGCCGACTCGGCCCCTCGAGCCCGTCGAGCGCCCGTCGTCGCGCGCCGAGCTCGTCGCTGATCGCCTGCGCGACCTGCTCGGTCGTCGCCCTGCCGTCCCCTGCCGCCGCCGCTCCGCCGAGCGCGCCGTCGCCCGGACTCGAGCGCAAAACGCGCGGCGGGCGGAAGAGGAGGAGGACGCAGGCGGCGACGACGAGGAGGACGAGGAGGAAGATGAGCTGACACTTGCCCGAGCGGCGCTGGTACCTGTTGACGGCAGCGAGGAAGAGTGGGAGCGCGAGGAGAACGAGGTGACGAGAGGAGGGAGAGAAATAGGGCGCGAGGGTCAGTCAAGCCGACCTCGCGAGGTCGAGAGCAGGAAAAGCGAGCCCGCTCGACGCACCTCGTCGCCTCCCTCAGCTCCTGCGCCGCGCCCCTCACCTCGGTGCTCATGACCTCGACGTTCCAGTCGACGCGGTCGAGGAGCGTCCCTTGGTCGATAACGAGCGAGCTCAGGTCCTTGAACAGGTCGGCGAGGTCGGCGATCGACTGGGCGATGTCGGCGATCTCGCTCGAGCGCTGGTCGGCCGCGGCAGTCGACGTGCTCTGGTGCGAGGCGAAGAACTGCTGCTGGGCGAGGGAGGGCGTCGAGGCGCCGGCCGAGGGGGAGGAGCTCGACGAGAGGGCCGAGCGGGACTGCGGGCAGGGTACCCAGGGCGTCAATTCGCCGCACTCGCCCATCAACGCAGCCTCGGGCGCACGAGACACGTTGAGAGGTGGGAGGAGAGACGCACGGCTTGTTCATCCTCGGCGAGAGCGACGAGCGGATCGTACACGCTCGTCGCGCGGTTCTGCAGCTCGACCGCCTTGGACTCGTTGCCGCGCAGCTCTGCGCGCAAGAGAGCACCGTCAGCGGCACCTCTCGGGCCCGAAGGAAAGCCGCAGAGGGAGGCAGGACGCACGGCGAAGGTACTCGGCCTGGTTCTTGCGAAAGACGGTGCTGAGGGCCTGCACCTTTGTCGCGAGGGCCGTCTGGACGTTGGCGGCCATGAGGAGGTCGATCCGCTTGACCTCGGCGTGAGCGGCATCTCGAGGGCGCGACGCGAGCAGCTGCTGCGACTGGACGGCGATGCGGCGGATGTGGGCCTGGCACGAGCGGAAGTCCTGCGGGCGCGGGGAGGGTGCGGTTAGCTTGGGGCCGCGGTGTGCGCGGGCGTGGAAGGGGACGAACCGAGGTGATGGAGGTGGCGAGGGCTTGGATCTCGCGCTCCTCGGCCGAACGGTCCTTGAAGCCGGGGAGGAGGTGCTTGGCGTGAAGCTTGTCGAGGTGGGCGACTGCGAGCGAGGCATGCGGGTCAGTGGAGGGCCTTTCTGTTGTGAAGATGCTGGGAGGGGACGCGCTTTTTGGCTTGACCTGGCGGACGAGCGAGTCGACCTGGTCGGCCTCGTCGACCCAGCGAGGAGGGAGAGCCGAGTCGTCCGAGCCGCCTCGCTGCGGGATTGCCGGGGTGCGCAGCTGATTGCCGCCGATGAGGCCGGCTTCTTCATCGCCGAGGTCGTCGTCGTCGTAGTTGTAGCGGGTGAAGGGGGTTGACGGGGTGGGGCGGGCGGCCGAGTCGCGGTACGAGAGGAAGAGCGAGGTGCGCGAGCGGGTGACGGGCTGACTGGCGAGCGTGACCATGTCCCGGGTGGACTGTTGGTGTGCGCTGCCCTGCAGGGGGACGAGAGCGAGGCGGACGTCCGAGAGGTTGGACGACGACGACGACGACGAGGTGGCGGCTCGCGCTCTCCTCCTCTCCCATCACACGGCTCCCTCGGCGAGTATAGACTCGGCCCAGCATGGCCCAGGAACCACCCTCGACCACCACCAGCACCGACCTGTTCGACAACTGTGCGTCCTCGTCCTCCTCCCGCTCCCTCCCGCCTCGCGCCACGCTCACTCCTCTCGCCCTCCCACCCACAGACGTCTACTACGCTGCAGAGGCAGCCAAGCTCGCCCGCACTGCCTGCCAAGAGCGCACGCAGCTCGCAGCTCGCGTCGAGGCTCTCGAGGGCCAACTCGCTCTTGTGAGTGGCGGTGCTCCCTCTCCTCGTCGCTGCCGCACTCCCTCCCGCTCGAGTTGCTGACCCGCACCCCTCGCTCTCCTCCTACAGGCCAAGCTCGGCCACGTCGAGCAGCAGATAAAGGCGCGCAACGCCCAGAAACAACTCGATGTGCGCCTCCTCTCGCTCTCCTCCTCGCCCTCTCCCCCACACGAGCCCCCGCGCTGACCTCCTCCTCCTCTCGCTCTCCCACAGATCGTCGGCGGCGACCAGATCGTCTACTGCGTCCTCGACGGCGACGGCTGCATCTTCGACCGCAAGCTCATCGCTAAAGGCCGCGACGGCGGGCGCGAGGCCGCCATCCTCCTCACCAAGAGCATCGACGACTATGCGTCGAGCCGCGGCATCAAGGGGCAGCTCACCATGGTCGTCCACCTGTACCTCAACAAGGCCGGCCTCGCGCGCGTCCTCCAGACGTGCGGCATCGCCGACGAGGCCACCTTCTCGGCCTTCCTCGTCGGCCTCAACGCGGCGCACCCGCTCATCCTCGTGTCGGACGTCGGGCCCTCGAAGGAAGCGTGCGACGCCAAGCTCACCCAGACCCTCAAGCTGTACGCCAAGCTCCCCTCGACCAAGCTCGTCCTCGCCGGCGCCGCGCACGACGGCGGCTACGCCCACCTCTTCTCGTCGCTCGAGACCGAGGCGCCCGTCCTGTTCGACAAGGTGACGCTCCTCAAGAGCTACGACGACCTCGCCTTCGAGCTCAAGCGCCTCAACCTCCGCACGACCACGTTCGGCGGCCTGTTCGAGACCAAGAAGCTCGTCGCGCACGGCAACGGCAACCACCATCACTCGACGGCGGCATCGGGCACGGGCACGCCGGCGAGCCTGCAGCCGCCGCAGCTTCTCGCGACGCCGCGGAAGACGTCGCCGGCCGTCGTGCAGCACACGACGCCCGCCCAGGTCGCCGTCGCCTCGTCTTCCTCCTCGTCGTCCGCGGCGACGACGACGCCGACGACCTCGGGCAAGCCGCCCAAGACGCCGCGCTCGCTGTCGGCCAAGATGGCGAAGCTGTCGCTCGCGGCGGCGGCGCTCGCGCCGCCCGTCCCGATCGTGTTCGGCGACGAGGTCAAGGCGCAGGACGACGCCCCCAAGAGCTCGAAGAAGAGGCTGCGCGAGATCGACCCGACCAAGGTGCGTTCCCTCTCTCCTCGACAGCCTTCCTCTCTCTTCCTGTGCCGTGCGCTGACGCTGTGCCCTCTCTGCAGCCGCTCTACAAGCAGGCGTTCGGCCCGCCGTGCAACCGCCACTACCTCCTCTCGCCCTCGTCCCCTCTCTACTGCGCCTCGTCGACCACGTCCTCGCCGTGCAAGTACTCGCATGCCTACGCCCTCACGCCGCAGCAGCTCGCGACGCTGCGCACGGACGCGGCAAAGTCGCCGTGCTTCGCCGCGCTCAAGGGCCGCGTCTGCAGCGACGAGGCGTGCTTCGCCGGGCACGTGTGCCCGAGGGGCGCGAGGTGTTTGTACGGGTCTAAGTGCAAGTTCAACGCCCCGGGTGCGTCCGCTCTCTTCCGCGTCGTCGCCGCCCTCCTCCCCTCCCCTGTCCCCTCGCTCCTTCCTCGGCCTACCGGCGCTGCGCATCACCCTGCTGACGCTCCTTCCACGCACGCAGGCATGCACCCGCCCGGCACCAAGGGCCGCACCGACGGCTGGGCCTGGCGCGGCGACCTGTACGCCGCCGACGGCGCCGGGCTCGTCGGCTCGGGCGCGCCGCGCAAGGGCCCGGCGTACGAGGTGCGCGACTACGGCACGACGTCGGGCAGCGAGGGGTACGAGACGACGAGCAGCTTGGACTAAGGGGCGTCCGGGCGGCGAGGTGAGCGAGAGGGGAAAAGGTGGGCCGCGGGAGGAGGACCGGGCACGGCGGCGGCGGTGAGTGCAATGCCTTTCGTCCATCAGGTTTCCTTCCCTGCTATCGTCTCGCGGTGGAGGACGACGCTGTGCGCTGTCGGGCTCTGCTGTTTCCGCGTTCGGCGCTCGGGTCGACGAGGTGGTGGTGGCTGTGGAGGGTCCAGGTGCGCCCCCCTTGCACTACTCCTCGGCACTCGACGAGTGTTCTTCGAGCTAATTGTCTTCATGCGCAGCTCTTACTCGCCATCACGACTGCCTAAGGCGCCATCGTCGTCGTCGGCTCGCGGCCTTCACAAGTCGCCTCTTCCGCTCTCGCGCCTCGCCCTCTTCGCCTATCTCCGCCGCGCCGCACTCCACCGTACCCTGCACCTCTTCTCCATCGCGTATGGATGCGCACACGGCGCCGGTCGTCGTCCGAGCTCGCCGTCGCTCGGCCCGTTCGCTGTATGCGCTGTCTCCTCTCCTCGCCCTCGGTCGAGGAGAGCCGCAGCACCTTCTCGCCCTCGGTCGTCCTTAAGAAGGGCCTCGCTCTCGCGCGCCTCTCTCCCTCCTTCCTCTCACTTCTCCCCGCTCTCCCCCTCTCGACGACCGACCTCGTCCCTCCTCGACCTCGACCTCACCCTCGCCCTCACCTACCACCACCCTCAACCACCAGCATGCAGTCGTCGATGGGCATCCCCGACCAGTTCCGCGCGGCGCAGTTCACCCAGAAGAACGGGCCGCTCGAGCTCAAGCAGACGCAGCTCGGCGAGGTCAAGGCCGACGGTGCGTCCCTCTCCCTCCCTCTCCTCCACCTCTCTCCTTCCCCTGCTCGGCGTCGACGCTGACTCTGCTGTCCTCGTCTCGCAGAATGCGTCATCAAGGTCCACCTCTGCGCCCTCCACTCGACGTGCGTCCTCCTCCCTCTCTCCTCCTCCTCCTCTCGGACGGCGCGCACCCCGAGCTGACCCTCCTCGACCTCCCTCGCCTGCCCGCAGCGACGAGATGCTCAAGCACGACCTGCTCCCCGACATGCGCTACCCGATGATCCCGGGCGGTGTCGTCGTCGGCGAGATCGTCAAGGCGGCCCGGCAGGGCCAGCGCAAGCTCAAGGAGGGCACGCGCGTCGTCGGTGCGTCCCCCTCTTCGCTCGGACTTCTCTTCAACGTCGTCGAGGACGCCGAGCTGACGAGCGTCGACCCCCTTGCGCGCCCGCAGCCATCTCGTTCATGCGCGGCCTCGCCGAGTACTGCGCCGTCAACGAGTCGATGGTCGTCGAGATGCCCAAGGGCTTCCACTCGGGCGACAAGCAGCTCGAGGCGCCGATCTGCGCCTTCGACGCGACGCGCATCTGGGTTGCGCACGAGCGCTGCCACGACGAGCTCAAGCGCATGCCCGACGCCGAGCGCCGCCTCGCCAAGGACCTCAACGAGCGCATGGGGTTCAAGGGCGACGGCGTCCTCGTCGTGTACGGTGAAGGGTGCGTCCCTCTCTCTTTCTCTTTCGGCGTCGGTGCGAGGTCGAGAGCAGGCGCTGACGCTCGGACCCCCTCCTCCCTCTCGCCTTGCCCGCCCGCAGCGGCTTTGCCAAGGTCGCGCTCGACACGATCAAGATGGCCAAGCAGGACCGCAAGGTGATCCTCGTTGCGTCGTCGGACCGCTGGCAGGCGGGCGACTACGGCCTCAAGGACGACTGCATGCTCGTCGTCGGCAAGCACAACCTCGCCGACGAGCTCAAGAAGCTCGGCGGCGCCCAGGGCATCATGTGTGCGTCCCTCCTCTCTCTCTCTCCCTCTCGTGCTCGTGCTCGATGGCGGGTGAATGACGCCTCTCTCTCTCTCTCGTTCGCAGGCGTCGACATGCCGACCCAGCAGTTCGAGCAGCTCCTCGACGGGTGCCGCTTCCACTCGTCGCTCGTCCTCCTCTCGCCTCGTCAGGACCAGGCCATGACGATGCCGATCGGTGCGTCCCTCTCTCTCCTTCTCGGCGTCGGCTTCAAGAGCCTCGAGAAGGGCGGCAGGCTGACGCTCGAACCCCTCCACCCTCCCTCTCTTGCCCGCGCGCAGCCAACATCCTCGCCAAGTCGATGACGATCCACGGCCAGCCGCTCCTCACGCACAAGAACCTCGAGCACGTCATGCAGCTCGCGAGCAAGCA